>Ga0335074_10001180_pt1 | contig 35622 bp, 39 predicted proteins | sample Lox_Sample_23_FD_206715 | JGI IMG/M metagenome (GOLD analysis project Ga0335074, IMG submission 206715) | Soil microbial communities from Loxahatchee National Wildlife Refuge, Florida, United States - Lox_Sample_2.3 | ecosystem: Environmental > Terrestrial > Soil > Wetlands | place: USA... | reverse complement strand
TTGCGGCCCTATTACCGGCAAGCGGGGAACAACCGATCCGGAAGCAACCAGAAAGCAACGGCAGATCCCCATTCGACTCGTCCGCCACCGCGGACCCGCTCAGGGCAGGCTTTCGTTCGCCACAGCGACCTCAGGAAGACAGCCGTCGCCTCCCCCGCTCCCTTGCTCCCTCGCTCTCTCCTTCTGATCCCTGATCCCTTTCTCAGTGTCCCGGCATCATGCCCCACAACATCGCGAACGTCATGCCGATGACGATGATGCTTGTGCTCCAGGCAATCACGTTCCAGAGGCGCGAATTCTTGTACGCGCCCATCAGGTCTGTGCGGTTGATGAGCAGCAGCATGAGAATGATCACGACGGGAAGCAGGACGCCGTTCAATACCTGCGAGAAGATGGCCACGTTGATCAACTGAGCGTCGGGCAGAACCAGAACGGTAGCGCCGCCGCCCACGATGAGCAGCGTGTAGAGCCAGTAAAAGAACGGGGCTTCTTTGAAGCTCTTGTCGACGCCCGACTCCACGCCGAGGCCTTCGCAAACGGTATAGGCGGTGGAAAGCGGCAAAATCGACGCCGCGAAAAGCGACGCATTGAAGAGTCCAAACGCGAAGAGGACGAAAGCGTAGTCGCCGGCCAGGGGGCGCATGGCTTCCGCGGCGTCGGCGGCCACCTGGATGGCGCCCATTCCGTGCACGAAGAGCGTGGCGGCGCAGGCCACCACGATGAACCAGGCGATGAGATCGGTAAAGAAGCAGCCCACGATGACGTCGAGGCGCGAGGCGGGATAATCCTTCACCGGAACCCCCTTCTCGACGATCGACGATTGCAGGTAGAACTGCATCCACGGCGCGATCGTGGTGCCCACCACGCCGATGGCCATGTAAATATAGGCCTTTTCGCGCCACACGGATTTAGGCGGCAGCTTGACAGTGGCCCACAACGATTCATGCCAGTCGGGCTGCGCCAGAACGCCGGCAAAAATGTACGCGATATAAACGAGCGAAGCGATGAGGAAGATTTTTTCAGTGCTTTTGTAGTCGCCGCGCAGCACCAGGATCCAGACGAGGAAGGCGCAGATCGGCACGGAGATGAACTTGGAGACGTGAAACAGGTGCAGCGAGCCCGCAATGCCGATGAATTCGGTCACGACGTTGGTGTAGTTGACCACCACCAGCAGCACCATCACCAAAAACGTGATGCGCAGGCCGAATTCTTCGCGGATGAGGTCGCTGAGGCCCTTGCCGGTCACCACTCCCATGCGGGAACACATCTCCTGAACCACAATCAGGGCGATGGTGATGGGAATCATGGTCCAGAGCAGCGTGTACCCGTACTGCGCGCCGGCTTGCGAATAGGTGAGAATGCCGCCCGAGTCGTTATCGACATTGGCGGTGATGAATCCCGGTCCGAGCACGGCCAGAAAAAGCAGTATCCGGGTTCGCCAGCGCTTCCACATGCGTACGGGTTCCTATGGCGGGTTCATAGATTGTTGAAGGATTGCGAATGAAAAACTTTCCTCACTGACCATATCAGGCCCGACCCCGAAATGGCGACGGCCGAAATCGAAACGCATGCGGCAGTGACGCGAATTACAATACGCAATCGTGGATGGTAGTCAGAAGGGAATCGCCATGCTGCCAATGGATGGAAAACAAAGTCTTCGTGGCCGGCGCAGGTTGCTCGGCGCTCTCGCTGCAAGTCTTCCCGTCGCCGCACTTCTCGGCGCGGATGCCCCCGCGCCGGCGCAGCCCGAGCCCGACGCGAGCCTTTCTGGAGAACTCTTCGCGCAGGCGCGGCTGCGCAACTACAAGAATCTCCGCTCTTCAAGCTGGGACCGCACGGGCGGCAACGCCGATTGGGTCAGCGTCAGTCCCGGCGCGTCGGCCACGCTCCTTGATGTCACCGGAGCAGGCGTGGTCACGCACATCTGGTTCACCATCAACTCGCCTGATGCGATGCACCTGAAGAATCTCGTGCTGCGCGCCTGGTGGGACCGCGAGCCGTCGCCTTCGGTCGAAGTGCCGATCGGCGATTTCTTCGGCCTCGGGCTGGGGGAATACTTCGTTTATCAGTCGGCGCTGCTAGCCGTCGCACCGATTAAAGCGCTGAACGCATATTTTCAGATGCCGTTTTCGACTGCCGCGCGGATCACGCTGACCAACGACGGCATGGAGCGGGTGAGGAACCTGTATTTTGCCATCGACTACGCTTCGCTGCCGGGCCTGCCCGCCGATCTGGGCCGTTTCCATGCGCAATACCGGCAGGCTGCGCCGTGCCGGGCAATCGTGAGCAACGGCGACAACCTGAGCGGCCACGATAATTATGTTTTCCTTGAAGCGGCGGGTCAAGGGCACTTTGTTGGCGTGACGCAGGCCGTCGTGCAGAACGAAGATGGCTGGTTCGGCGAGGGCGACGACATGATCTTCATTGACGGCGATGCGCTGCCCACCATCAACGGCACGGGCACCGAGGACTATTACAACGGGGCGTGGGACTTCGGAGGGCAGGCATTTGCGAATCTTCACCAGGGCGCGCCGTACATCGTCGATCCCGAGCGCATCGGCGGCCGGTACTGCCTGTATCGCTGGCACATTGAGAGTCCGATTGCCTTCGAGAAGTCAATTAAGGTGACGATTGAGCACGGAACGGCCAACGACCGGGCCGACAACTTCTACTCGACGGCTTACTGGTACCAGACCGAGCCTCACGCGCCGTTCCCTGCCTTGCCGGCGCCGGCGGAGCGGGTGCCGAGGGTGTTTGCCGTCGGTGGAGACAAGGGTGCGGCGGAGCCGGCAAGCTGAGGGTCGTCAGGGCGCTCCCTGATACTGCTCCGGCTCAAACCACTGCTTCACTCCGTACCCGAAAGCGAGATAGAGAACAATCGCCCCGTTGATTCCCGCAGAGAGCAGAAGGAGCGGAACTTCAATCGGAGAAGATCCTGCCCCCAGGCCCAAGGCCGGCGCGCCCATCAAGGTGAACAAGGCCCTCACAACCTGCGCTCCGGATCCGAGCATGGTGAGCCAGCGGATGAACCGTATCCGGTTCCACCACAGGAACCCGACCACGGCGTCCAGAATCATGCCGATGAGCAGGTAAGCCGCCAATGCTCGGTGCATCCCCTGCTGCCGGATCACGATCTCGTCATCGATGTAGCCGCCTTCCTGAGCGTGGCTGGCCTCGTTCTCAATCCGATGTCTTCTCGCCTCCCGCCGCATTTCGCTTGCCCGCAGATGGAGGTAGTTGCTTATGCCGTCAGAGACCATGGTGGAAAGAGCCGACTGCGGGAAAGTGCCAACAAGAAAAAGGAGAAGAGCGCAAACCACCGCGCGGAGAAAGTAATACCCGGCAAAGATCCTGATCCCGAGGGGAGCTTGGCCCTGCTTCCAGGGCTTGCGCTGGTTCGCTTCCTGCACCTCGCGCAGTTTCTGCTGGTTCTCGGCCTCGGCTGTCGCGGCCAGTTCCGCTTGCTCTTTGTACGCGTCGGTGACGGGCTTCCACAGGTTGACCGGATCCGTCATTCTTCCTCGCTTTCCACAGGCCTGGGCCCGAGGGCTACCAGCCGTTCCCAGGCCATAGCTGATGAACAATGATGGACCCCCAATCTCAAGAAACGAAATTCAGCGCCCGGGCAGGATCGGGCGATCCCGAGGTAAGCCTCGCATTAACAAAGACTTCTTTGATTGCCCCGAAACAGGCTGCGAAAAACGGGACGGAGCGATCCCCGGTAAGTTTTTCCAATACTGAAGTATCCACTTGACAATTTACCCGGCGCGGTCAATACTTAAGTTGTTGCTTAAGTATCTAACCCAAAGGAGACTACCATGACCGCAACTGAACAGGGCGCCATCCACAACACATTCGTGATCGAGCGCCACTTTCCCCAAGGTCCGGCGCGCGTCTTTTCCGGCTTTTCGCAGCCTGCTCTCAAGCGCCGCTGGTATGCCGAGGGCGACGGCCACGAGATCCAGGATTTCCATATGGATTTCCGTTCTGGCGGCAGCGAGCGGTTTCGCTATCGCTTCAAGGAGGGCCATCCGATTGCCGGATCGGTGATCGCCAATGAGAGCACTTACCAGGACATCGTCGACGAAGAACGGATCGTCATGACCTCGAGGATGTCGCTGAACGGTAAGCCCATCGTGGTGATGCTGGCGACATTTGAGTTCGTGCCTGCGGAGCACGGGACGGATCTCATTCTCACGCATCAGGGAACCTACATCGACTGGCCCGACGGAGTGAAGATGATCGAAATGGGCTGGCGCGGACTCGTGGAGCGCCTAGTAAAAGAACTGGCGCAGTAAGGAGGCCCGATGCGGGAACGTCCTGTCGACTTCGATCGGCTTTTTCATGCGCTCGGCGATCCCACGCGGCGCGACCTTCTCGACCGGCTCGTACAAAGGCCCATGTCTGTTTCCCAATTGGCTGAGCCTCTGGCAGTCACCCTGACGGCTGTGATGCAGCACTTGGAGATTCTTGAAGAAGCGCGCTTGGTGCACACCGAGAAACTGGGGCGCGTGCGCAGCTGCCGCATCGAGCCCAAAGGATTTCAGGCGCTGGAGCAATGGATCCGCAATCACCGCACGGCGTGGGAACAGAAGCTCGATCGATTGGGCGAGTTGCTGGCAGACGAGAACAACAAAACCTAGGAGTCAGAACGCAGGAGCGGGATTTCTTCGCATCGCTGTTTCCCAGGTCCTGGAAGAACTGGGGCCGCGAACTCCGGGCCGATTCAACGGACCGGATGCTAGAAGTGGTTGCAAAAATGGTTTGGGACCCTTTGAAAACACCCCTCCGGGGCTAAAGCCCCAATGTTTATGGGCCTTTCATGGCCCAGCTCAAGTCACCCCACGGACGAGGACCTGTCCGTGGGGACCCCGACAGCCGTGCCCCTGTTACAAAGCCATTTAGGCAACCAACTCTAGAGTTTTTCGCGCAGGTAGCTGATCACCTGTTCGGCATGCACGACTCCCACCATGCGGCCCTGCGCATCGACGACGGGCAGCGCATGCAGGTTGTACTTATCGAACATCTCGGCCAGCCCGTTCTGGCGCATGTCGGCCGGACAACTGAGAACACGAGGCTCAGAGAGCACGCTGATTCGCGTGTCGGGTTGCGCCATCACCAGGCGCGCCAGCGGCACAGCGCCCCGCAGCATTCGCTTTTCATCAAGCACAAAGATCTCAGTGACCGTTTCCGGATCGCCGTCGAAACTGCGCAGCGCCTGCACCGACTGTGCCACCGTAGCATCCGCGCCAACGTAAACGAATTCACTGGTCATGCAGCCGGCTGCCGAATCCTCGTCGAACTCGAGCAGTTCCTCAACCTCCTGCCGCTCTTCCGGCTCCATTTCCTCGAGGATCTTGTCGGATTGATCTTCGGGTAGTTCGGAGAGCAGATCGGCGGCAGCGCCGGGATCCATCTCCTCGACAATGTCGGCTATTCTTTCGTCATCGAGCTTCTCCAGCAGCGACTTCTGCAGTTTGGGATCGACCTCTTCCAGTGTCTCCGCAGCCACTTCCTCGTCGAGCGATGTGAAGACAGCCTCGCGCTCGGCCGGGGCCAGATCTTCGAGGATGTCGGCCAACTCGGAGGGGTGAATGTCAGCGAGGCGTTCGTGTTCGATGCTCAGCTTGACGCGGCGCGCCGGGTCGGGCTCGATGACGTCGACGAACTGCCATGGAATAGCCCGCGCATTGAACTTGCGCGAGAGCGTTTCCAGCCTGGCGCGGGGCAAGACCCCCTTGAACACGCGGCGGATTGCGCCGCGCAAACCGACTTCCACTTCGGCAACGCGCAGGGCGCGAGCTGCGCCAAGGTTCATCCACTCCATGTCCACGTCGTTGACGCGGACAACTTTGCGGCCGTGGATATCGATAATTTGACGATCGACGAGATCGCGCTGCAAGAGCAAAATGCTGTTTTCGTCTTTGAGCGGCACAAGATCTGCATCGGAGCGCAATTCGAGCGTTCCTGCGGGAGTCTCCATCACTTCCCGCGCCGGCACCAAGCAAAGCCCCTCACGAGTTTTGAGCACCAGACCGGCCACAGCGCCCGCATCGGCGCCTGTGGCGACGGCAACATCCTTCAGTTTGCCGCGCAGGTGGCCTGCAGCGTCGGTTACCGGGGTGCCCAGCAGGGCGGTGAGGCTAACCCGGGTTGCGGTTCGCTGGTCCATAGGTTGAGTGTAGCCCTTTTGCGACCCGGAGCCGCAGTTGCCGCTTGACACAAGCGCATCCAGAATTGAAACTTCCAGCAGGTTGACGGGCCGGGAGCGAGGCGACTCAATGGGCTCCGGCGGAGGCGAAAGACAGCCCGGTGAGCACACCGACTCGAGGACGGCGGAGTTTCCGGCTAAGCTCCACCATGGAGAGCGTTGGCGAGGTAGAAGCCGCCGCAGACCAGTTAGCCATTGAAGCCGGTCTCGATGAAGATCAGCGCTTTCATGTCACCATGGCCGTCCACGAAGCGGCCATCAACGCCGTTCTCCACGGCAACGACTACAACCCCAAGCTGCACATCGACGTCTCTATGGAAAACACCGGGACGGATTTAATCTTTATCATTGCCGACCAGGGCCACGGCTTCGATCCCGACCACCTGCCCGACCCGTCAGCGCCGGAAAACATCCTGCGCGGCACCGGCCGTGGCATCTTTCTCATCCGCTCGCTGATGGATGAGGTCCGTTTTCGACGACTCGATCCGGGAATGGAAATGACCCTGGTCAAACGCCTGGTTCCGGCGGGCGACCAGCAGTCTGACGACGCCAAAGCGGGGGCAGGATAGAAGTCTGTACTCCCCGTCGGGGATTCCCCTTGAATGGGTCCCTGATGCCGCGGAGCTGACGATGATGCCCGGTTCCAGAGATTTCCGCATAGGGGCCAGGGCAAAGATGCTATAACCGAATTACCAAGAAGGAGGAATTTTCCGTGGCACTTGCAATAGCTTCCCGTGAAGTGGACGGCGTCACTGTATTGGATCTGAGCGGGCGGATCACCCTGGGTGAAGGCAGCGTACAGCTGCGCGACTCCATTCGCGATCTGATTGGCAAAGGACAGCGGCGCATCCTGCTCGATTTGGGCGATGTGAACTATATCGATAGCTCGGGCCTTGGCGAACTGGTGAGCGCTTACACTTCTGCCAAGAATCAGGGCGCCATCGTAAAGCTCCTCAAGCTCACTAAGAAGGTCCATGACCTGCTGCAACTGACCAAGCTGTACACCGTCTTCGATATTTACGACGACGAGGCCAGCGCGATCGCTTCCTTTAAGTAAGCCGATCCCCCCAGCATTTCCGGTTCAACGGCAAAAAGCCACCCTGCACAGGCGGAGTGGCCTTTTTGCGTTTTGGGCGAAGTTCGTTCTACAGCTGGTTGCATAAATGGTCGGCGCTTACGAAGAGAACTCCCCCAGCCGCGAGAGCTCTTGTTCGGGCGCCGGCGACAGTTGCAGGTTACTGGAAGTTAACCTGGGGCACGGCTTGGGATGCCGGACTGGCTGTGAAATACGCGCTGTTCTGGTGGTAGCCGGCCATGCCTGCCCAGATGTTGTTGGGGAACTGCAGGACGAAAGTGTTGTAGTCCTGCAAGGCGTCGTTATATCTTTTGCGCGCCACAGCAATGCGGTTTTCAGTGCCCGATAATTCGTCCTGCAGGCGCATGAACTGATCGCTTGAGCGCAACTGCGGGTAATTTTCAGTGAGCGCCAAAAGCCGGCCGAGGGCCGAATCGAGCGTTCCATTCGCCGCGATTTTGGCTGCGGGGCCTTGCGCATTAAGCAGGCCGGCGCGGGCGTTGGCAATGTCGCCAAAAACCGTGCTTTCTTCCTTGGTGAACCCTTTCACGGTCGAAACCAGGTTGGGGATCAGGTCGGCGCGCCGTTCCAGCTGCACGTCAACTTCAGACCACGCAGCTTTCACGTCCTGATCCTTGGCGACCATCTGGTTTCTCGCGCTCACGTAGCTGCCAAAGACCATGGCGACCACCAATAAAAGAACGACCACAACCGCCAACGCAATTCCAAGTCCCTTGCTCATGTTTCCTCCGAGAAACAGCTTCCAGCTGCTAGCTTCCAGCTCCTAGCTGTCCTTTGGTTTGAAACTCGATTCATGGATACGATGATTTCTGCGGGCGACGGTCTCAAGTTGAAAAGCCAAATCCCCTCAGTACTGGCACGAGCTAGAAGCTAGAGGCTAGCAGCTGGAAGCTGTCTCTCACCAGCTTCCTCCCGCGCCGCCGCCGCCAAAACCGCCGCCACCTCCGCCAAATCCTCCAAACCCGCCTCCACCACCTCCGCCAAAGCCTCCGCCACCAAAACCGCCTCCGCCGCCGAAGCCCCCTCCGCCGATAAACGGCCCTCCGCGCCAGCCGCCCCGTCCCCATCCGCCAAAAAATAGGCTTGCGCCGAAGAGAATGCGCAGCAGGGAGAATCCCCCGAAGAAGAAAAGAATGATCAGAAAGAAAATCAGGCCGCCGAACGGTGAGCTCTGATGTACGGGCTGTGGCGCAGGGGCCGGCAAATTTTCGCTCAGCGTCACCTTGGCGTCGTCGGCGATCACCTGGGCGATCTCGCCCACGGCCAACGTCATCGCGCCGTCGTAATCGCCGGCACGCAAGTCGGGAACCATCTCGCGCCCAATGTCACCAACCTTGCCGTCAGGCAGAATACCTTCAAGGCCGTAGCCCACCTCGATGCGGTACTTGTGATCGGCGACGGCCAGCAGCACCAGGGCATAACGGTTCTGGCCCTTCACCTTGTCCTTGTCCCCCATCTTCCAGTGGTCTTCCAGCTGGTTGGCGTAGTCGGCCGCGTCGTCGCCATCGAGATCATGGACGGTGACCACCGCAACTCGTGCGTTTGCGGCGGTGTGGTCGAGCTGCGCGCAGATCGCGTCGAGGCGCGCAACCGCCTCAGGCGAAAGCACGTGGGCAAAGTCGCTGACGTAGTCGGTGGGCTGGGGAAGGCTGGCGATGCTTTCGCCACGAGCCGGCGCTGGAGAAAAGAGGAAAATCGCCGCCAGCATGGGCAGAAAAACAGCCGGATGGACGTGCCGAAGGCCTTTCATCCTTCCCCATTGTACGCGGGCGGGGTGCGGAAGGTTCCCGACTGCCCAAGGCTCTACACTGGGAAAGGAATGAGCCAGAATCTGCTTTCCGCGCCCCCCATTGCGAGCAAAACTCACACAGAAACGATTTTGCACGGTGTCACGCTGACTGACGACTACTCCTGGCTGCGCGACAAAAACAATCCAAGCGTCACGGCGTATCTCGAAGCCGAGAACGCCTATGCGGACACGGTGATGGCGCCGCTGGCAGGGCTGCGCGAAGAACTCTACCAGGAGATGCTGAGCCACATCAAGCAGACCGATATTTCAGTTCCCTACCGGGACGGCACCTGGTGGTATTTCTCGCGCACCGAGGAGGGCCTGCAGTACGGAATCTTTTGCCGGAAGCGCGGCGGAGTGGACGGACCGGATGCCGATGCAGTCGAGGAAGTGCTGCTCGACGGCAACCAGCTTGCCGAGGGCCATGCGTTCTTTGCCATCGGCGCTACCGACATCACCGACGACGGACGTTGGCTGGCCTACACCACTGACACCAAAGGCTTCCGTCAATACACCCTGCGCATCAAGGACCTGGCGACCGGCGACACGCTGTTGGGCGAGGTGGAGCGGGTTGGGTCGGTGGTCTGGGCAGCCGACAACCGATCGTTGTTTTACACGGTCGAGGACGAGCAGCAGAAACGGCAATTCCAGTTGTGGAGACACGGGCTCGGCTCGCCGTACTCAGCAGACACCCTGATCATTGAGGAGGACGATGAGCGCTTCAATCTCGGCGCGGGCCGCACACGCGATGGCAAGTTCCTCGTCGTAGAAGCTTCAAGCCACATCACCAGCGAAGCGCGGGTTCTGCCGGCTGACAATCCAAGCGGTGAATTCACGCTCCTCGCACCCCGCATAGACGATCAACAGTATTCGATCGACCATCGCAATGGCCTATGGTTCATTCGCGCCAACGATCGAGGACGGAACTTTCGCCTGGTCACCGCGCCCGTGACGAAACCCGGCCGCGAACATTGGACTGAGCGAATCGCGCACCGCGACAGCGTGATGCTCGAAGACGTGGACCTCTTCGCCGGCTTTTTCATCGCCTGCGAGCGCGAAGACGGCCTGCCGCGCCTGAACCTCTGGAAGTTTGCAGGCGATGGACCTGAAGCTTCGCGCGCGGGTGAGATGGCTTTCCCCGAGCCGGCGTACAGCGCGCACCCGCATATTAATCGCAACTTTGAGACCACGGCGTACCGTTACGGCTACCAGTCTTTGGTCACGCCAAGCTCGGTGTACGAATACGATGTTGCTACCGGCGCATCGACGCTGCTCAAACAGGTGGAGATTCCCGGCGGATTCGACCGCAATCTCTACGCGAGCGAGCGAATTCACGCCAAGGCGCCGGACGGGGTCGAGGTGCCGATCTCGATCGTCTACCGCAAGGATGCGCGTACGCCGGGAAGAAATCCCCTTTACGTCTACGGATACGGATCGTACGGCTACTCGCTGCCCATCGGCTTCAGCTCGAACCGGCTCAGCCTGCTCGATCGCGGCATCGTGATGGCCTACGCGCACATTCGCGGCGGCGGGGACCTGGGCGAGCCGTGGCACGATGCGGGAAAAATGCTCGCCAAGCGCAACACCTTCACCGATTTCATCACCTGCGTGGAACACCTGACGGCGCATGGCTACGGCGACCCCGAGCGAGTGGCGGTTGAAGGCGGGTCAGCCGGCGGCCTCTTGATGGGCGCAGCCGCCAACATGCGCCCCGAACTGTTCCGCGCGGTCTTATCGCACGTGCCGTTCGTCGATGTGATGAATACCATGCTCGACGCTTCCCTGCCCCTCACCGTGCCCGAATACGAAGAGTGGGGCGATCCGAACCAGGAAGAATATTTCAAGTACATGCTGAGTTACTCGCCATACGACAACCTGCGGGCGGCGGCGTATCCGGCAATGCTGGTGAAGACCAGCCTGCACGACAGCCAGGTGATGTACTGGGAGCCGGCAAAGTATGTGGCCAAGCTGCGCACGCTGAAGACAGACGCGCATCCGCTGTTGCTGGTGACCAACATGCAGGCCGGCCACGGAGGCGCGAGCGGGCGATATGACTACCTGAAAGAGATTGCGCTGGACTATGCGTTTGTGCTGAGGGAGTTGGGGGTAGTGTGATAGATTAGGCGCAATTTTTGCGACACGGTGGTTTGCCATGCGAAAGCTGAGCATTTACTTCTTATTTCTTGCGCTCCTTGCGGTCCCGGCGCATGGGCAAGATGGGCAGGCTCCGTCGACTCAAGACGGCCCAGTAAACGTCAAGCCTACTCCGCCGACCCCCGACGAGGATGGTGTGTATCAAGTCGGTCCCGGCATCACACCGCCGGTACTGACGAAGGCCGTGCCCCCGAATTACCCACCGGATACTGATCGCAGGATTCCGCACCACGTTCGGTTCCAGGTAGTTGTCGGCGCCGATGGCGCCGTGAAGCTGCGATTCGAGATCCCCAACGATCAGAGTTCTTATCTGGGCAATGCGATGGCGGCGGTTAAGGCTTCGACCTTTCAACCTGGGACGTTGAACGGTATTCCGGTTCCAGTCCGGGTTTGCGTCAGTGTTGAGTTCCCTCCATTCAGGCCGCCGTCGACAGTAGTTGTGGACTGCGATCAGAGCCGGATGCAAAACGGCTTCGGAGCAGCAGCATCTTCCGCGTCGGCAAACGACGCCCTCAAGCTGCCGCCCGGTGCGAAGCCCCCTGTGGTAATCCGCTCCGTTGTACCAGAGTTCTCCGACGAAGCACGGGCCGAACGAGTCGAGGGCGTTGTCCTTATATCGACCATTGTGGATACACAAGGCATGCCAACCGAGATTCGCGTCGAGCGATCGATTGGCCATGGATTGGACGAGAAGGCCGTCGCAGCCGTCAGCCAATATCGCTTTCGACCGGCAACGCTCGACGGAAAGCCCATTGCGGTGCGAATTAGAATTGAGGTATCTTTTCGCTTCCGCAACTAGGTTGTCAGGGGCCAACACAACCCGAACTCTCTCTTTCCTCTACACGCTGCCCCTTAGAATAGCTCCGCCAGCGTCTTCTCCAGACTCGCGGCATCCTCCACATTGAGCGACTTCAATTCCGGATCGATCTGCTTGAGCAAGCCGCAGAGCACCTTGCCGGGGCCGGCCTCGATGAAGAGAGTCGCGCCAGCAGCCTTGAGTGCAGTCATGCAATCGACCCAACGGACAGCGCCGGTGACCTGATGAATAAGCGCGTCGCGCGCGGCATCGGCGGTGGTGACGAGGGCGCCGGTGACGTTGGCAGCCACGGGAACGCGCGGGTCGTGCACCGTCAGTGCGCCAAGCACGCGCGCCACTTCTTCCTGGGCCGGCTGCATCAAAGCGCAGTGGAAGGGTGCGCTCACGGGAAGTATCACGGTGCGCCGCGCTCCTTTGGCTTTGCAGATGGCGGCAGCCTTTTCAACCGCGGCAACCGCGCCGGAGATCACGGTCTGCGCCGGCGAGTTGAGATTTGCCGCCTGCACCACCAGCCCCGTTTCATGTGCGGCTTCAGTGCAGGCCTCGGCAACCTGCGCAGCGTCAAGCGCCAGCACCGCCGCCATGGTTCCCTGGCCCGCTGGAACGGCCTGCTGCATGGCGCGCCCGCGAGCCTTCACGGCCCTCACCGCATCGGCAAAGCTCAGCGTTCCCGCGATCACATGCGCTGACCACTCACCCAGCGAGTGCCCTGCAGCCAGCGAAGGCGCAACCGCGTGCTCGGCCAGGACGCGCGCCGCAGCCACGCTCACCGTCATGATCGCCGGCTGCGTATTCTCGGTCAGGCGCAGATCGTCTTCCGGGCCTTCGAAGCAACGTTTCGAAATTGCGAATCCGAGCGCCTCATCGGCTTCGGCAAACGTCTGGCGTGCGATGGGAAAACGATCGGCGAGTTCGCGCCCCATGCCGACGGCCTGAGAACCCTGTCCGGGAAAGAGAAAAGCAATTTTTCTCGACATTTCTTATTGATTTTAGCGCGTGGGCCGACTTCCATCCCACGCCTCAGAGCCGGGCGGTCGTGCACCGTGATGGCCCGATTTCTCTGCTCTCTGTTCTCTGTTCTCTTCAGTTCCAGCGTTTCTTGTCGTCGGAGTCTTCATCGATGAGCCGGCCCTGTCCATCGAAGCGCACATTGCGGCCCTGACGGCGCATGTAGACCTCGAACTTGCGCGCAGCGCGGCGGCGTTTCCAGCGGTAGTAGCGATTGCGCAGCCCGTAGAAGCTCTCGCTGACCATGAATGACATGCCGCGGCGCGGCGCCATGCGCGCAAACAGCAGCCCGGCCAATCCTCCGCCCAGCATGGAAAAGGCGGTCATCCGACCCTCGCCGAAAAGAGTGGCAAATGTGACGAGAGCATAAATAATCGCCAGATAACGCGCCTTGATGCCGATGGGCAAGGGAAAGAGCATGAACTGCACATCGCCATACAGCAACCCGATTGCGGCCAGCATGCCGAAGATGCCGCCGAAGCAACCCGTGAGCGGAACGGGGGCGCCCAACAATGCGGGACCCATGGTGATGCTCACCGCATACAGCGCCAGTGCGGCGAGTGCAGTTCCGAGCACCGAAACCCCGTATAGCCAAGTGACCCAGTTGGCGTCGTGAAAGCCCTCGAGAAATCCTGAAAGGAACCAAAGCGACAACAACTCGAGCAGGATTCCCAGCACTGACCTCGGATCATGCACGAAACTGTAGGTGAGCGGCTGCCAGAGATCTCCATGGAGAAACGCGGTCGGATCGTACCATAGGGCTCTGACGACCTCATCGAAACCAGACGGCGAAGCCAGCCTTAGCAGCAGAAGCGCGAAGTAGGCGGCCAGGTTGACGAGGATCAACCTGCGCGTCGCGCCGGAAAAATCGGGGAAGGAAAGCGGACTGGAACCAAATCGCGGCATTCCCAAACAGGGTAAATGCTCCGGTGGATGAGTGTCATGAGGCCCGGTTTTGGATGCCTCGAAGCCACTTGACCTGAAGCCGGGTTCTCACTAAAACTAGCGTTGGTTGCGTAATAGCGTTTTGTTATCCCGCAATGCGAATTGGTTAGGAAAGCGAGGAGACTGCCATGCCCAGCTGCCCGGAATGCGAAAACGAACTGGACATTGACGTCGACGAAGTGGAAGAAGGCGACGTGGTTGCCTGCGAAGAATGCGGGACAGAATACGAGGTAGTTGGGGTCGAACCGCTGGAGTTGGCGCGGGTGGAAGAGAACCTGGAAGAGGATGAAGACGCGCCTTTTGAAGAGGAAGAGGAGGAATAAGGATGAGCCGCATTGGCTGGCTCGCTGCGGCGATCGTCGGTTTTCTGGCAGCAGGCGCGTTTTCCAGTTCGCCTGGCGGTGCGCTGCTCGCGCCGGCTGGGTGGGGTCAGAACGTAGGGGGTGAGCGTACGGTATCGGGAACGGTGCTGAATGCGGGCTCTGAGCCGGTGGTTGGCGCCACGGTTTTTCTCAAGAACGAGAAAACCAAGACCATCCGCAGCTTCACCTCCACCTCCGACGGTCATTTTCATTTTGCTCAGGTCGACATGAGCATCGACTTCGATCTCTGGGCGGAGAAAGACGGCAAAAAGAGCCCAACCAAGACAGTCAGCTCGTGGGACGACCGCAAAGACTTCATCTCAGACCTCAAGCTAAAGTGAAAGGACACCTGCGCGCCCATGCCGGCAAGCCTGCCGAGGCTATTTGTGCTTGCCTCGGCTGGCAAGCACAAACTGGTTGCCATCAGGATCCTTGAAAACGGCCGCTGTGCCCCATGATTCTGCCTTCGGCTCCTTGAGGAAGACCACCCCTCTCTTCTTCAAAGTCTCGGTGGTGACGAATACATCGTCGCACCAGAACGAAATCGACTGGAACTTGCCGATGCGATCCTCCTGGCCCTCCGGCGTAAACAGCGCCATGCCAGTATCGGCGCCCGGAATCATGATTTCAATCCAGCGCTGAGTCGGCGTGAATGGCTGGTCGGTTGTCACCTTGCATCCCAGCGCATCGGTATAGAACTTGAGCGCCACGTCCTGATCGCTCACAGGAATGCCTACAAACTTGATTCCGCGGATCATCTGACCTCCCCTGATGAGCCGAGAATATCGGGAGGTTTCGAAGCTTGCAATCTGGTAGTTGTTGCTATACGAATAATTGGTATAGCTATGCCGTCCATTGACGATTACGTCATCGACACTTTGATGCGCGACCTGGTGGGCCACGACCGCAGGCCGGCGAGTTTTCTCGTCTATCTTTGGCTCAATGCCGAGCAGGCAAGACGTAAAGCTGACGTCGAGATCAGTTACCAGGAGCTGGCCGAGTCGATCGGCATTTCAAAGAGTTCTGCGCAATCGGCCGTGAGTTGGCTGCTGAGACGCAGGCTGCTGGGTGTCAGCCGCCAATCTGCAACAGCCACGCCGCGTTATACGGTCCGCGCGCCTTGGCGCGAAACCTCACAGCGGCTCGGCGGACGGCGATGAGCTTCACCTTATCCTAGCCATTCAGCTTTTTCGTGACCAGTTCGTTCAGAAGCGCCGGGTTGGCCTGGCCTTTGCTGGCACGCATCACCTGTCCGACAAAGAATCCGGCCAGCGTGGTTTTTCCGGCGCGGTACTGTTCCACCTGTTTAGGATTGGCAGCAATCACTCCATCAATCAGCTTTTCAATCGCCGAGGCGTCGGTGATTTGCTGAGGCTTCTCGCGCTCATACACCACGCCGAAGTCTTCGCCTTTCTCAAAGCAAATGTCGAAAAGCTGCTTCAGCTGTTTCGAGCTGATCTTGCCCTCGTCGAGCAGATCGGCAGCCAACACGATGCCGGCCATGGTGACGGGCGATTGGTCGGGCTCGAGGCCCAACGTATGCAAACGGCCGCCCACTTCGCTCAGCAGCACATTGGCCACGCGGCGCGGGTTGCGTGCGCTTTTTGCGGCCGCTTCAAAACCATCGGCAAACACGCGCGAGGCTGTAAGCGTGTGGGCGTCGCGCTCTGAGAGTTCATATTCGGCGATCATGCGCTTGCGACGTGCTTCAGGCAGTTCAGGAAGTTTTGCCTTCAACGCGGCGATGAACTCGGGGGTGACGGCGAGCGGGGGCAGATCCGGCTCGGGAAAATAGCGGTAGTCGTGCGCCTGCTCCTTTGACCGCATCGAATAGGTGCGCCCTTCATCCGCGTTCCACAACCGCGTCTCCTGGACGACTTTACCGCCGGACTCGATCAATTCCGCCTGGCGCTCGATCTCATACTCGAGAGCTGCGCGAATGAATTTAAAGCTGTTGACGTTCTTGACTTCCGCCTTGGTGCCGAATTTTTCCTGGCCGAGGGGACGGACGCTCACGTTGGCATCGCAGCGCAACGAGCCCTCCTCCATGCTGCAGTCTGAAACACCTGTGTACAGCAGAATCTCTTTCAACCGCGTCAGGTATTCGAAGGCTTCGTCGGGCGTGCGGATGTCGGGCTCGCTGACGATCTCCACAAGCGGCGTGCCGCAGCGATTCAAATCGAGGTACGTGCGCGCGGCCGAGTCGCTGAACCCCTCGTGCAGGCTTTTGCCGGCGTCTTCTTCCATGTGCAGGCGTGTGATGCCGATTTTCTTCTTTTCTCCGTCGGCCGTGGGCACTCCGATCCAACCGTGCTCGGCCAGCGGCTCGTCGTATTGCGAGATCTGGTAGCCTTTGGGCAGATCGGGATAGAAGTAATTCTTTCGTGCAAAAATGGAACGCTCTCGCACCTCGCAGTTCAGCGCCAAAGCGGCCAGCACAGAGAATTCGACGGCCTTCGCGTTCAGCACCGGCAGCGCCCCGGGCAGGCCCAGGCAAACCGGGCAGACGTTAGTATTGGGATCGTCGCCAAAGCGGTTCATGCAACCACAAAACAACTTGGTCATGGTAAGAAGCTGGACATGCACTTCCAGGCCGATGACGGGCTCGAATTTTGTCGAGATTTCTGCTGGGATGGCCGTTGCAGGCATGAATAAATTCTAACTTGCTACGTCCGGCGCAGCTTGAAAGGGGAATTGGCTGGCCGCTGCCGTTGCAATTCCATAGAATGGGTTCGCTGCATTTCTGCGATCTCCCACGAACACGAAACGGAGCGCTCCATGAACAATCGACCAATGATTACGAAATCCGTTCTTCTTTCCCTCGCGACCGCTACGCTTCTCGCTTGCCCTCTCGCCGCGCAAAGCACAGCTCAGCAAAATGCCGCGCCAGAGCCCGCCCCGGCCACTCTGCCCGACGGCCATCCCAACAATCCTTATTGGGTGGAGCACGATCAGCAGATCGAAGTAGACTTCGGCGGGCTCGACCGGTTTAAAGAGGCCGATGCGCAATTGCCCCCGCCTGCACCCAATGAAGATCGCGTGGTCTTTATGGGCGACTCGATCACGCAGGGCTGGAAGCTGAACGAATCGTTTCCCGGCAAGCCTTACATTAACCGCGGCATCAGCGGGCAAACTTCACCGCAGATGCTGGTGCGCTTCCGCCAGGACGTGATCGATCTCAAGCCGAAGGTGGTGGTGATTCTGGCGGGCACGAACGACATCGCCGGCAACACGGGCCCGATGACACTCAAAGAATCTGAGGACAATCTCGCTTCAATGGCCGAAATTGCCCACGCCAACGGGATTCGCGTGGTGCTCTGCTCGGTGCTGCCCGCTTACGATTTCAGTTGGGCGCCAGGTTTGATGCCGGCGCGCCGGATTTTCGACCTGAACCTTTGGATCCGGGAGTACGCGAAGGAAAAAGACGACGTGTACGTTGACTACTATTCGGCGATGAAGGACGATCGAGGCGGCCTGCCCGCGGCATTGAGCCGGGACGGCGTCCACCCGCTTCCGGCCGGGTACGCGATCATGACGCCCCTCGTCGAAACCGGAATTGAGCAGGCGCTGAAAAGCAAGAGATAGAGGACAGACAGAATAGTCCAGACCGCTGTGCGGGGCTACACCGGTTTTCACATTTACCGTGCGGCGGAACCACAAAAGGTGGTGGCATTTTCACCGGGAAAAGGCCGCCTTGGTGAAAGCAAGAAAGAGGGACACCAACTGTGAAACCGTTTAGACGGAGAACGACGACCCGCAGCCGCAGGAGCGCGTGGAATTGGGATTGAGGAAGTTGAAGCCCTGGCGCATCAGCGTCTCTTCGTAATCCAGAGTCATTCCTTTCAGGTAGACGAACGACTTCGGATCGACGAAAACGTGCACGCCGTCGAAGGTGAAGATGTTGTCGGTTTCACGAGGCTTGGCGTCGAAACCAATGGCGTACGACAAACCGGAGCAGCCGCCGCCCTTGACGCCGAGGCGCAAACCTCCCACTTCGGTCGAGATGCCTTCCTTGGCGAGAAGCACCCGAATGCGTTTGACGGCGCTTGGGGTCACTTCCAAGCTGCCGCCAGCCGAAGCCGGCGGCTGAGGCGCAGCATGCGCCTCGCCTGAGGTCATATTCGATCCGACGGTTATCATGTTCGCCATTTGCTCTCTTAGATGGTTCGCCGCACCCCAACGATGCAGCCAGCTGCCTTTAAAGCGTAAGCGAAACCAGTCCCTGCGCTTCGCCACGGCCCCGAGTGCCCGATTCCTGCTCGGCCAGGTCGTGAATGCTGATGCTCTTCAAAACGCCCGTGATGGTCTCGTTGACCCGCGCCAGCGGCTCTTTGATGGTGCAGCTTGGCGTCAGATCGCAGGATTTCGCCCCCTTGAAGCAGGACGTAATGAATAATGGCCCGTCGATGGCGTGGATTACCTCAAATGCGGAGATCTCGCGTGGATCCCTTGCGAGGGCATAGCCGCCGTTCATTCCGGCACTGGATTTGAGCAACCCCGATTTGGTCAGCCGCTGCAGGATCTTGGCGAGCAACTGGGCGGGGATGCCGTATGCGTCTGCGACATCCTTGGCGCTAAGCGCGGGGGTCTGAGGGTGTTCCGCCAGGTATTTCAGCGCCATCAGCCCGTAATCGGCCTTTTTCGTGAGCTTTAGCATCAAATATGCGACCCGAAAGGTCCGTATTTAGTATACGTCGGATGAAAATCCGCTTTCAAGCCCGAGATCGGCGGGACGTACCTGGCACGCCCCGACGCCGCCCCAAGCCATTCATCAAAAAACGGTTTGCAATCGGCGCAAAGACGGCTACAATCGGGCGGAAAGAGCACCGAGAGCAATCCCAGAACGACGAACCCAGGGCCTGATACCGGGAGAGTTGGCCCGCTTTCAGTCGCACCGAATTGCTTTTTCGCCGCTAGTGGGATCGTGGCTCTGGAGAGCTCGCACGTAAATGGTCCACGAAACAGGCCCACGAACGATGGCAACCGCCTGCAGACACCCTAAGGTCCGGATCGTCTCCCGTCACGACGACACAGAGTTTGTCGAGTGCCTGGAATGTGGCGAAATCTTCGATTCAGAAGAGTTTCGCGATATGGAGATCGAAGATACCGCCGAAACCCAGGAACTTCCCGACGACTCTTAGACCGGTTTCACAGTTGATGTCGCCGGGTCTTCGCTTCCGTCAGGGTGGCTTTTTCTTAAGGGAAAAAGCCACTTAGCTTTGGCGGCTTCGACTAGAGTAACTGGGAAACCGGTGCAGCCGCGAAGGGACTGGGTCCACTTGCCTGACCGGACGCTTATTTCACTCCATTGGCGGTCTGTGCGCCGGTTCGGCGCGACACAATCCACGCATAGTGCAGACCTGAGGCGATGGTCAGCACGATGGTAGCGTCGAGCGCAACCAGGCGGAAGACACCCACCCAATAGGCGTCTGTCAATTGCTGCAGCAGCACGGCGGCGACGGCGGCGATCTGCGCCAGAGTATTGGCCTTACCGAAAACGCTCGGATGGAATTCGCGGCGGCCGACGGCGGCATAGAGCAACGCAGCCACAAGCAGGATTCCGACATCCCGGCCAAATACCAGCACGGTGACGGTGACCGGCATGAGCCCCTTGTGCAGCAGCACCAGGAAGAGTGTACTGAGCAGCAGCTTGTCGGCCACCGGATCGAGGTAATGGCCGAGCATCGATCGCTGCTTCAGCCAGCGCGCCAGCAATCCGTCAAGCGCGTCGGTGAACCCGGCAGCCACAAACAGGATAAAGCTGAGCTGGAAGTGTCCTTCAAGAATCGCCGCCACCAGAAAAGGCGCCAGACAGATGCGCATCAGCGTAAGCAGATTGGGCGCGCTGCGGAAGGGGTTCAAGCGATGATCGAGTTCCTCAGACATGGCAAGCAGTTTGCTCAAAGATGGTAAAACATCGAGGCCACGGGGCGCAGCTTGCATTGGCCTCGCCGCCGGCTGCTGCCGCCACGTTTGCGGGCGCCTGCGCACAAGCTCGTCAATTCTCGACCGGCAACTCCGCCGACATGATTCTCATGGGCGTCAGCCCGCGCTGGCGCAGGGCGCGTAGACTCAGGGCATCGTGGCGCTTGGCCAGGCGCCGCCCGATGTGGTCCACCACCAGGCGGCAGTGGAACCACGCCGGGTTCTTGATTCCGAGAGCGCGATTGAGCAAAATCTGCCGCGCCGTCGATTTGAGCAAGTCGGCGCCCCGCACCACTTCAGTAATGCCCATGGCCGCGTCATCGGCAACGCACGCGAGTTGATAGCTGGCCACTCCATCGCGCCTCCAAACCACAAAGTCACCGAAGTCCTTGCCGGCAACATAGCGTTGAAGCCCGAGATTTTGATCGACAAACTCGATCACTTCTCCATCGGGAACGCGGAAGCGCCAGTTGATGGGACCCGGCGCGTCGAGCGCGCCGGATGTTGGCCCGGGCAACTGCGGCACGTAGCCTGAGAACTTGCGGCACGTTCCGGGATAGATCGGCTCGTCATCGAGTTCGCCGGGTTTGTTGCGACCCACCTGCAGGCCTTCGTGGGGTGCGCCCAGCGCTGTTTCCAAATCCTTGCGCGAGCAGCGGCAGGCAAAAAGATATCCGCCCTCGAGCAGCTTGCGCCAGGCAGCGATGTAGACCGCGCTGCGCTTGCTCTGTGCATATGGCGTAAAGGGCCCGCCCTTGTCGGGGCCCTCCTGCCAGCGGATTCCCAGCCATCGCAAGTCTTCGATGGCGGCATCGGCATAGCGGGCGCGGCTACGGTCGGGATCGAGATCCTCCATGCGCATTACCAGCGTTCCGCCAGCTTCGCGCGCCCGCTGGAACGCCGTCCAGAAGGTACGCGCATGGCCTACATGCAGATACCCGGTTGGTGAAGGGGCAATTCGCCCGCGATAGGCGGACGACGGCAATGCGGGGGAGCTGGACACTATGATGACGAGTGTAGCCAGCAGAGCGGCCAGTTGTCAGTGGTCAGTGGTCAGTGGCCAGTCGATCGAGTTTCTCTGTTCTCTGACCACTGTTCCCTGATCACTGTTCCCTGATCACTGTTTTTCCGGCTTCCAGCGCAGAATCGGCTTTCTCGCCGCCTGCACCTCATCGAGCCGCGAAACGCGCGTGGAGTGCGGCGCGGTCTTCACCAGTTCGGGATTCTCTTCCGCTTCGCCAGCGATGGAGCGCATGGCGTCGACAAACAAATCCAGTTCCTCGCGCGACTCGCTTTCGGTGGGTTCAATCATCAGCGCGCCGTGCACGATCAGCGGGAAGCTGACCGTGTAGGGATGGAAGCCGTAATCGATCAGGCGCTTGGCGATGTCACCGGTCTTTACGCCGTGTGCCAACTGCCGTTTGTCGCTGAAAACTACCTCGTGCATAGAGGGAGTCTTGTAGGGCAACTCGTAGAGGTCTTCAAGCTTTTTGCGTATGTAGTTGGCGTTGAGCACGGCATCTTCGGTGGTCTGGCGCAGGCCGTCGGGCCCGTTTGCCAGAATATAGGCCAGCGCACGAATAAACATGCCGGTGTTGCCGTAAAACGCGCGCACGCGCCCGATGGAGCGGGGGCGGTTGTACTCCCAACGGAGGTGCTTCGCACCTTCCTGGTTTGGGTCGAGATCCGAGGTCAGGCGTGGCGCGCGAAACAACGGTGGGCAGCCGTCGGCAGTCGGCTCTGCGTTTGTGTCCTCCCAATCTCCCGAGTCAGGGCAGTTCTTCGGGCCGATCTCGTCCCGGACCAGCACCGGGATGGGTAAAAACGGCTCCAGAAGCTTTTTGCAAGCGACTGGGCCCGAGCCAGGGCCGCCACCACCGTGGGGCGTGGAGAAGGTCTTATGCAGATTCAGGTGCATCACATCCACGCCGAAGTCGCCGGGCCGCACCTTGCCGACGAGCGCGTTCATGTTCGCGCCATCCATATAAAGCAGCGCGCCTTTCGCGTGGAGAATGTCGGCGATTTTGTGAATTTCGTTTTCGAAGACGCCCAGTGTTGAGGGGTTGGTGAGCATCAGAGCCGCGGTTTGCTCGTCAACGCGGCGAGCGAGCGCTTCGAGATCGATGCCGCCGTCGGCATTGGACTTGATGTTTTCGACCGTGTAGCCGCTGAATGCCGCGGTCGCCGGGTTGGTGCCATGCGCCGAGTCAGGAATCAGAACCGTTTTGCGCGGATTGCCCTGCGACTCGTGCCAGGCGCGCGTAAGCAGGATGCCGGTGAACTCGCCGTGCGCGCCGGCCGCCGGCTGCAGCGTAATAGCTTCCATACCGGTGATCTCGAGCAGGCAGCGCTGCAGCAGGTCGAAGATTTCGAGGATGCCTTGCGCCAGAGATGCAGGCCGGTAAGGATGCGCCTCAGCCAGGCCCTCGATGCGCGCCACGAACTCGTTGACGCGCGGGTTGTACTTCATGGTGCACGAGCCCAGCGGATACATGCCCAGATCGATCGCGTAGTTCCACGTGGAGAGGCGCGTAAAGTGGCGGATGAGCTCAATCTCGGAGAGCTCGGGGAGCAACGCCAGGTCTTGGCGGACAGCCGAGCCAAGCAGAGCCGTTGGATCGACCGCAGGCACGTCGAGCGGCGGGAGCTTGTAGGCGCGTTTGCCCGGCGCCGATTTCTCAAACATCAGCGCTTCGTTCTGCGTGGGGTGCTGCCGGACTTTGCCCAGCGTGCGCAGGCCGGTTTTTTGACTATTGGATAACATTTTCAAAATCACTTTCCGAAAATCATCAGCTTACGTTGAGGCTCACTCTTGTCTTGTAACAATGCGCGACCTCAGCCGGGGCCGCAATTTGTTTTGTAACAGGCCACGGCTTCTCTCGTCCCGCCCAGCGCCTCAAACGAGTGCCAAACTTCGCTCAACTCGCCCAGCGCTTTGTAACAAGGGCACCGCTTCAGCCGGGCCGAAAGAGGCGAACAAAACGGCCGGGCTTTAGCCCCTGCCAATCTCGGCCTCTCTTGCAAGCTCCTCCATCTTGCGCGCCAAAAAGCGAAAACAGAATGGATACTCATCCGTAGATGCCGCAAACCCTGCTTTGACCGGATTCGCGGCGATATAGGCCCGATGGATCTCAAGATCCTGCTTGTTCATCACCTGCACTTCCGTAAAACCCCGCTGCCAAACCTCGCCCTTGTAGCCGAATTCATGAGACAACCGATATGAAAACCGGCCCTTGATAAGCTGCATGGCCCTTTCGATGGTCATATCGCCGCCAATCCCAATCAAAAGATGGATGTGGTCGGGCATAATCACAAAATCGTGCAGCGTGAAACGGTGTTCGGCGACAAGCGAACGGAGTACATCGATCATCAGCCCCGCGTTTCGGTCCGATTGCAGCAGGTGGCGCCCCATACTCGTCTTCGTCGTCGCAAAAGAGATGCGCGACGGGCTGAGAATGTTCGCTGGGGCGGCATTGAGTGCCGGATGCGCCATGGCAGGGGCTAAAGCCCGATCCTTTCTTCTGAACTGTTGCGGCCCGGCTAAAGCCGTGCCCTTATTACAAAGCGCCATCGCCCGATCTTGCGTGACTACTGCGCCACCACTGGCCTCTCCGCCATCACCGTCGCCGCTCGATCGATCTGCTCGCGCGTGTTCACTTCGGTCGCGCACCAGAGCGTGCAGTTTTTCAGCTCGGGATACCAGCGGCTCAGATCAATTCCGCCCACAATCTTGTTCTCCAGCAGACGGCTGCCCCACGCGACGGGCGCTTCTTCCGTCCGCAGGACGAACTCGTGAAAGCGCGGCGCGCCCTGAAAGCACAGCTGCGCTCGGGGCTGGCCGGCGAGCGTCTTCGCGGCATAATCGGCCTTGGCCAGGTTGTGCTCGGCCAGTTCGCGCATCCCCTCCTTGCCGTACACCGCCATGAAGATCGTCGCCATGAGGGCTACAAGGGCCTGGTTGGTGCAGATGTTCGAAGTCGCTTTTTCGCGGCGGATGTGCTGCTCGCGCGTTGCCAAAGTTAATACGAACCCACGGTTCCCTGCCCCGTCGACGGTCTGGCCGGCGAGACGGCCGGGCAACTGGCGCACGTATTGCTCTTTGGCTGCGATCACTCCGCAGAACGGTCCGCCATAGCTGAGCGCGACGCCGAACGATTGCGCCTCCATGGCAACGATATCGGCCTCGACCGGCGGGCGGACGATGCCGAGCGAAACCGCCTCGGCGATTGAGACGATCAGCAGTGCGCCCTTTTCGTGCGCAATCTCGGCGATGGCCGGGATATCTTCGATCACGCCGAAGAAGTTGGGGCTCTGGACAAGAACAGCCGCGGTGTCTTCGGAAACTGCAGCGTCCAGCGCCGAAAGATCCATGCGGCCGGTTTCGCCGTCGTAGCCGACAATGATGGCCGGCATTCCCTGATGACGGGCATAGGTCGCCAACACTTCGCGGTATTCGGGGTGCACAGACGACGCCACTACAGCCTGATGCCGCCCCGTGATGCGCATCGCCATCATGACCGCCTCCGCAGCGCCAGTCGACCCGTCGTACATGCTGGCATTGGCCACGTCCATTCCGGTCAAGTCGGCGATCATGGTCTGGAACTCGAAGATCGCCTGCAGCGTGCCCTGCGTGATCTCGGCCTGGTACGGCGTGTAGCTGGTGAGGAACTCGCCGCGCTGCACCAGCGCATCGATGATCACCGGTCGATAATGCCGGTAGGCGCCGGCGCCGAGAAAGCTGGCGTAGTCGGTCGCGTTCTTCTGTCCGGCCTCGCGAAAGTAAGCGACGATCTCACTCTCCGCCTGCTGTCGCGGAACGGCAAGGTCGCGCCCGAGCCGGTACTCGGCCGGAATGACGGCGAAAAGATCGTCGATGGACGCCACGCCGATCGTGGACAGCATCTGGCGGCGTTCTTCGTCGGATTTGGGGAGATAACGCATGAGATCCTTCGGATCGTGAAACGAGTGAGACAGTGAAAGAGTGAATCCGAGCGAGCACCGCCCGCGGCTGAATCCCTTTACGAATTCACTCTTTCACCTCTTCACTGATTCACCTCTTCACTGTTCTTCCGCAATGAACGCCTCGTACGCTGCGGCGTCGAGCAGCGCACCCACTTCGGCCGGGTTGGCAAGCTCCACCTTGATGATCCATGTGCCGTGAGCGTCCTGGTTAATCTTGTCCGGCTCGGTCTTCAGCGATTCGTTCACTTCAGTCACCTTACCGGTGACCGGCGAAAAAAGGTCGCTCACAGCTTTCACACTCTCCACTGAGCCGAATGTCTTGCCGGCAGTCACCTCCTGGCCGATCTTGGGCGCGTCAACGTAAACAATGTCGCCCAACGAATTCTGCGCATAATCCGTAATGCCGATTGTGCCGATGGCGCCTTCGACTTTGATCCATTCATGTTCACGCGTATAGCGGAAATCTGTAGGGTACGGCATAAAAGTCTGCTCCTTCTTTAAATGAGCGAAGATTCAGTGTACGGCGCGAGACCTCCTGGCCGCAGTGAGGAAAACAGGGAGCAGGGAGTAGAGAGTAGCCGCGATGCTGCGATCCGTCAGAATGCTTACGCCAATGGAAACGAATCCGTTCCGCGGCGGTCTTTCGGCGACTTACAAGTGTCCGCCCAAGAGTCTTTCTACTCCCTATTGGCTGCTCCCTACCCTCTACTTTCACGCCAAGACCACAACCGGCTGGAACAGGGTTCCCGCAACCCGTTTGGCAATGCCGGCCAATTCGCGCGGGCCAGCAAAGACCTTTACCAATTCAGCCGATGAGAATTCCGGCAAATTGGCCTGGGCTCCATTGCGCAGCCGGCCCAGCGCTTGAATGTCGCCCGTTACCGATGGCATCTCAGGCAGCAAGAGGCGCGGATGGACGCAGACGGCGTCAAGCGCCTCAGAATTTCCCGCCAGCGCCTCCAACTCTTCAAGCGTGCGCGCGTCGTCGAGCGTAAAGGCGCCGGATCGCGTGCGGCGCAGCCGGCTCAAATGCGCGCCACAGCCCAGGTCTCGCCCCAACTCGTGCGCCACAGAGCGCACGTAGCCGCCCGAAGTGATGGTCATCGCAAAGCTCGCCTCGGGGCCGTCCATCCGCTCGATCGTCAAAGCATCAATTCTCACCCGCGCCCGCTTCAGCTCCACTGGCTTGCCTTCCCGCGCGAGTTTGTAAGCCGGCTGGCCGGCAATTTTTTTGGCCGAAAAAGGCGGCGGCATCTGATCACTCTCGCCCAGAAATCTGCTGGCCGCCGAACGCACATGATCCAGCGTTATCCGGCTTGCTGCATTCTCCCACTCATCCGCGCCAGCGGGTTCGCCTTCGGCATCATACGTGTCGGTCGCAAACCCGAATCGTATCGTCCCCGCGTAGCTCTTCTCCGCGGCCGAAAAATATTGCGCCAGCCGCGTGAATCTCCCGATCAGAAGGGGCAGCACGCCGGTGGCCATCGGGTCGAGTGTTCCCAGATGCCCAATCGACCGTTCCCCGGTGATCTTGCGGAGGCGGCCCACGACATCGTGACTGGTCATCCCACCCGGCTTATCAACCACAAGAAGCCCGTTCATATCTTGAATTTACGTCAAAACAGGCGTCGGGCGATGTGATGGTTGTATCCTCATGTGAAATCCGTTCAGAATATTCAATTCCATCGACTCTGCCGTTGCGCACCCGGTACTTGCCAAAGCCGGTATGGCCGCATCAATCTATTAACAGAAGATGAATGGCGAACTCGAACACGTCCAAAAGGCGTTGCGCGAGCTCGGTAAATCGCTGAAGGGCCTTCCCTCGAATCCCCCGCCGAAGCGAGTGCACAAGCTGCGCACCACCGCGCGCCGCGTGGAAGCGATTACCGCCGCCCTGCCTGAGGCAGACGGCAAAGCGTCGCGCCGCCTAAACAAAGCCATCGAACCGCTGCGCAAAGCGGCGGGGGGCGTGCGCGATATGGATGTGCTTTCCGCCAATATCCGCAAACTCAGGCAGACCGCGCCGGCTGAATCGCTGGCCCGGTTGACCGATCATCTGGAGAGCGTTCGCGCCGATGAAGCAAACGAGCTGCGGAAATCGCTCGCCTGCAGGCGCAGGGCGGCACGGCACAACCTGAAAAAGTACTCGCGGAAGGTGCAATCCGCTTTAAGTGACGGTGCGGCCCGCCGCAACGGCCAGGCGCAGAACGGTCATCACCGCAATGGGATGAACGTCACGGCCAGGCACCTGGCCCGCGATATCGCCGAGTGGCCTCTGCTCAACGCCAAAAACATTCATGAGTTCCGCCTGACGGTGAAGCAGTTGCGCTACATTCTGCAGCTCGACGCCGGGGCCGACCGGGACCTTCTGGCCGCGCTGGGAACGGTGCAGCGGCGCATTGGCGACTGGCATGACTGGGAGCAACTGGGCGAGATCGCTCACGAATTTCTTTCGCCGGCGCAGGATGGCGAGCTCCTCGGTCAGATCGACGGCATCATGCGGCAAAAACTCGACCGCGCCCTCGCTGCCGCAAAATCCCTGCGCCGCGAGCATCTGCGCTCGGCGGTCATGCACTTGATGGGGTGCTAGCCTGGGTTATACTCCGCTGCCGCTGGGCCGCACCAGCGACAGAAACTCCGCGCGCGTCTCCTTTTGCCGGAAGCAGCCCACCATCGCGCTGGTCACGGTGGAGGAATTCTGTTTCTCGATGCCGCGCATCATCATGCACAGGTGGCGTGCCTCGATCACCACGCCGACGCCCTGCGGCTTGATTGCATCCTGAATAGCATCGGCAATCTGCCGGGTGAGACGTTCCTGCACCTGCAGCCGCCGCGCATACACCTCCACGAGTCGCGGAATCTTGCTGAGGCCGATGACTTTTTCCTTGGGAATATAGGCCACGTGTACCTTGCCGAAAAACGGAAGCATGTGATGTTCGCAAAGCGAGAACATCTCAATGTCTTTCACAATCACCATTTCGTCGTAATCGACATTGAACAGCGCCCCGCGCAGGATCCGCGCAGGGTCCTGGTCGTAGCCCTTGGTCAGAAATGCCATCGCCTTCTCGACGCGCTCCGGCGTGGCTAACAGCCCGTCGCGATTCGGGTCCTCGCCCAGCCGGCCGATGATCTCGCGATACATCTCCTGCGTGCTGAAGCCGCTCAAACCCTCATCCGTCTCAACCGCCGGCCTTACCGCCTTCGTCACTGCCATAGGATGCGCCATCGTCAATCACCTTTCCCTGAAGCACTCGAAAGAATTGTTCTCTGTTTCTTCCACGCGCACATGCTCGAGTTCACCCTCGGGCAGCGCGTTCTGCAACAAACCAAAAACCGCTCGGCAAAAACTCTCTGTGGTCGGCACGCAATCGGCAAACAGCGGATCGAGATTCAGATTGGCGTGATCGAAGCGATTGAGCACGCGCGTGCGCACTGCACGATCCAGTGCGGCAAGATCGACGACCATGCCCGTCTCCGCATTTACCGACCCGCCGGTAAGAACTTCGATCACATAATTGTGCCCGTGGCCGTGTTCGTTGTTGCACTTGCCATAGGCGGCCTGGTTCTGCTCGGGGGTCAGCGCGCCGGCGTGCAGCCGGTGGCTTGCGCTGATGGTATAGCGGCGGCCAAAGTATGCTCTCAAGCCTCACCTCGAAACTCGGCGAAAATCTCGGGCGTTTCGTGCACGCGAATCCGGCTCAGCTTTGCACCACCTCCCGCCGCCACCGCAGGCTCCAATCTCTTCCAGGCGGCAATTGCGATGTTTTCGGTCGTCGGCATTTCGTGCTCGAAATCCGGCGCTTCGAGATTCAGGTGCTTGTGGTCCCAGGCCGACAATACTTCGCGCTCCATCACGTCTTTCAGCCACTTCAGGTCGATCACAAAACCTGTAACGGGGTCGGGCTCGCCGGCAACCGTCACTTCCAGCGTGTAATTGTGCCCGTGGCCGTTTTTGTTGGCGCAAAGGCCGAAGACCTGTTGGTTTTTTTCCGCGGACCAGGCCTCGTTCCAGTAATAATGCGAGGCAGAAAAGGTAGCCCGCCGCGTGAGGAAAACCATGCTGAACCTTCCTTAGTATCGATGCGCGGAGGGATGGGCAGGCTTCATCCAATCTGTTCTCTGTTCCCTTTTTCCCAATTCCGCAGTCCCTAGAGCTGGTTGCAAAAAATGGTTCGGAACCCTTTGAAAACACCCCTCAGTGGCTAAAGCCCCACTGTTTATGCGCCTTTCGTGGCCCGGCTCAAGTCACCCCACGGACGAAGACCTGCAAGTGGGGACCCCGACAGCCGTGCCGTTGCTACAAAGCCATTCATGCAACCAGCTCTAGTCTTTGTACTCCCGCCCCTTCCAGCTTACTCGCTTCAGAATGCGGTGCTGAAACCAGCTGCGATACAGCAAGGCAACGAAGAGCGGCAATCCCAGTGGCGAAATCAGGCACTCCAGGAATGGAAAGTTCGATTTCGCAACGCGCGAGTAGAACCGGAAAAGTGTGCGCAGCCATAACGCGGCGAGAATCCAGCCGGCGCCCAGCCAGGAAAGCGAATGCACGGCCAACTGTGCATTCCAAAGCCTGAAGGCCAACACCGGCAATCCAAAAAGCAAGAGGAAATCGAGCGCACGCCAGAACGCGAGAATCAGCGCGTTGTTGAAGAGCAGGGCCAGATTCTTGGTCCATCCTTCGATCATGGCGCCGGTGCTGCGGTACATGCGCGCGCTCACGGCATCGTCTGCATAGCGGAAGCGAAGGCCGATCTTGCGCCGCTTGGCGAGGAAAGCCAGCTCCACGTCTTCAAGAACCTTGCCGGCGACGCTGGGATGCCCGCCCAGCCGTCGATAGGCTTCCCGCTCCACCAGCAGGAACTGGCCGTTGGCAGCGGCGATGAATTGCGCCGGATCAGACACCTTGGCCGGCGGGTAGGCCAGCGCCAGTTCGCAAAACACCAGCGGCATGAGTGACCGCTGAGCGAGCCCGCTGACGATCTGTCGCGGAGAGTAGCTGAGCATTCCTGCTTTGTGCCGCTCGGCCTCATGCATCGCCCGGCGCAGATCACCGGGCTCGTGCAGCGTATCTGCATCGGTGAAGAGCAGCCATTTGCCGCGCGCTTTCTGCGCTGCCGACCAAATAGCGTTAGCTTTGCCGGTCCAACCGTCCGCCAGTTCGGTCGCTTCCATGACCGTCACACCGGTAAAACCGCGCGCGATTTCGGCGGTGCGATCCCGAGAGTGGTCGTCGACCACGATCAGTTCCCAATCGCGGCCCAATTCGAATATTCTTTCGGACTGGCTCACCAGGGACTGAAGGCAGGCACCGAGAATGTCTTCCTCGTTCCGCGCAGGCACAATGACCGTGAGCTCGAGCAATTTCTCAGGTTCGGGCTGGGCAAAGACGGTTCCGGGAACGGTTTTGCCGGCCCACGCGCGCCAGTCCGGCCGCTCCAAAGGCCCCTCACTGGGTTCTGCCAGTCCGAGCACAGGTTTGTAAGTCCCTGCGGCACCTGGTTCCCGCCCATGTTGACGACTGATCTTCGTCACATTCCTGCTCGCCTTCGATCCGTATTATATGGATGTGCGACTTCCTCGAGGTCTCAACCTGGCTCTGGCGCTGCCTCTGGCCCTGTTCACCGCCTGCAACCGCGGCGCTCACCCCCCGCAGCTGAATATTCCCGCACCCGACTTTACCGTCAGCGACGGAGCCAGCACCGTTCACCTGGCCGATTACCGGGGCAAAGTCGTTCTGGTCAACTTCTGGTGGACCGAATGCGCTCCCTGCCTTGAGGAGTTGCCGTCCCTGATCGAACTTCATCACGAGATGCCCAACCTGGTGATCCTGGCAATCAGCATCGACGAAGACCCCGACTCCTACTCGAATTTCATCACCCGCCACCATATCGATCTGATCACGGTCCGAAACCCCTCTCAATCTGTGCCCAGGCTTTTCAATACGGACATGTGGCCTGAGACCTATGCCATTGACCGCAAAGGGGTAATCCGCCGCAAATTCGTCGGCGCACAGGACTGGACGAGCCCTGAGATCCGTTCGTTCCTCAAATCTCTCTAACACCATCAAGGTGGTGCGGGCGCGATTTCGCCAACTGCTATTCTTGAATCATGACCACGGTGGAGATTCATTTCCGCTACATCACGCCGCCCACCGACCAGGTGGCCATGGCGCTGGCGCGCGCGCGCGACGTCTACGGCATCCGGCACCTGAGTCTGGACCAGACGGCGAAGGTGCTGCTTATCGAATACGACGCCACGCGCCTGAACGCTGCCGCGGTTGCCAAGCTGGTGCGCGATGCGGGGCTGGAACTGGCCGAGGAAGCGGCGCAGCTTCCGCCGCCGGCAGAAGCGCCTGCCACCGCCTGAGAGCGAAACGTCGATTCGTGATTCGTGATTCGGGATTCGTGATTCGTGGGTCGTGGTTCGTGATTCGGGAATCGTGATTCGTGGGGCGGGAGTCGTGATTCGTGGGCGTGAGCGATGACCTATGGGTGGAGCAAATGGGGGAATGGCGTGGAGGCAAAAAGTGACGCATTCTCACAGGGGTCAAAAGGACGACCTGCAGGTGGACGAAAAAATTCTTTCGATCACTTATAGGTCGCCGGAAAAAATAAAAAGTTACGCATTTTAAATTGGCGCGAGGGTAATTTTTTAGTAATTTTCCAGTAAACAGTGGAGACAGTGATCAGTGGTCAGTGATCGGTGGTCGGTGATCAGTGGTCAGTGGTCAGTGATCAGTGATCGGTGGTCGGTGAACAGTGTAGGGAGCAAGGGTGGTCATTGCTCCCCCGGCCCCCGACTGCGAGAGAGCACCCGCCGCCCACCCTAGCAAGCTAGAGTGGGGCACCCCCACCCCGCGGAACCGGGGCACCGTCAACTTGGTTGGGAGTCGTTGTCGAGATCGGGGCCACATGCCGGCTCGGTTACGGGAAGGCACTATCATGGCCTGCATGAGCAGATTCAAGCGCTGGGTTCTTGCGGCGGCCGTAGTGCTCTTCGCTCTATCGCTGGCAGCATACTTGTGGCGGCGGGACTTGAAGCGCGCTCTTGTTGCTGCGGCAATCGCCCGCGCGAAGATTTTTACAGCCCCGCCACAACTGTCGGCCGAGTCATGCTGGCAACGGTTTGGCGAGGCCGCCCGGTTTTATTGGGATTTTGCCGAGATACCGCTGGCCCGGCAAAGGCGGCTTGAACTTGTGAACCCAGAGTTGCGCCCCCTGGTGGAGCAAATCGACCGTGGCCAGGCCGCCGGGCAAGATATGCATTATTCGATGCATGTGTATCGCGAGATTCGATGGAAGCTGAACTTTACCCCGGATATTGCGGCAACACGGTCGGAGATGGAACTGCTTCGGCGAAGCCTGGCGGAGCCAGATCAGCAGAAGATGGCAGGAGAGCAACAGGAGTCAGATGGAAGCTGGGGCATGGGCATCGATGCCTGGTATCTGCGGCTCTATTATTCAGTCGAGCAGGTGCGGGCCTGCCGTGCGCCTGCGCGCTACCCCCTGACCTTTCTCGACAGGATCAATTCCCCACAGAAGCTGGATGCCCAACTCGACGGGGACTTAAACGACGACTTCACCCGGACGGGAGTTTTCAACCGCGAAGAGACCGACGAAACGTTTTCTGCGATTGCCCGCCTTCTGTTTGCGTCGACGCCAACGAACTGCTACTCCTTCGACCCGGCGCTTCGCAGCGCGCTCGTGGCATTTGTGGAGCGCTGGCAGAACCCGGCGACCGGTTGCTGGGGGCAGTGGCTTGTGGATCGCAAAGGAAGGGTCTGGAAGATGGACGATATGGCAATGACATTCCATGTGGTCTCAGATTTGCGCGGCGCGGTAGAGCACAAGGATTTGATCGCCCGCCGATTGCTGCAATTGGATCGGGTGAATTTTCCGGCAGGGATTCTCTTCGACGGGCACTATGAGAACCATCTGGACTGGGATGCCGTGAAGATTCTGAGAATGGCGTGGCCCACGCTGGATGAAACGACCCGGCAAGAAGCGCGACGGGAGATTGCGCGGATGTTGCAGTGGTGCCTCACCAAGTCGTATCAGCCCGACGGTTCATTCAAGGTGAGCGATCTCGACGACACGCCGGGCGATGCATTTCGCTACGGGATTTGGTTCCTGGAAGAGACGGGCTATTTTGAGCGCAAGAACCGGTTCTGGACCGATGAGGACTTTCCGGAGGCCGATCAGGTGCGTCAGCGGATCGAGTCAAGGCTTCAGGCGATCGGACTGAATGATCCGGCTCTGCGGGAAGCCTATGACACCCTGCGAGGGTTGGAGTAGGGCAGCGGCGGCGCTCGCGTTGCGCTGGAGTGGCGGGCTTGATACTCTGTATGGGTCCTACTTTGCGGGATTTCCCCCCGAAAGTCGCGCGTGTGCGCCCGTAGCTCAGCTGGATAGAGCGACTGACTACGAATCAGTAGGCCGGGAGTTCGAATCTCTCCGGGCGCACCATGAAGTCCTTAGTTCAATAGAGATCGACAGGCGCGATTTTTTGAAAAATTGATGTACAAGCTGCCTGGCAACGGGAATGACGTCGTTTCGGCGAATGGCTGAGGTGCGACGGTCTATTCCTGCGGCCTGATTTCGGCGTCGATCGGCAGATTCAGCGCCGCGCGAGCCTGCCTGCGAAGTTGGGGAGGCCGGGGCCATCGAAGGCGTTCCCGAAGTGAAGCGGCCGGCGACGGGAGGAAAGCGAGAGCGGTCAAGATGAAAACTACATTGGACAGGGAAGACATCCTTAAAGGGGCGCGTGTAGCCGGCCCCGAATTCAGACCCAGATCGATCACGGAATTGGGCGTTCGCGAGTCGATGCTCGAAGACATCGCGCTGAAGACGCTCTACCAGTACGGACCGCTTTCGGTGGTGGAGCTGTCAGACCACAGCCGGCTGAGCTATGACGCGGCGGAAGAACTGTATGCGCGGCTGAGAACCAAGCTGCTATGCGAAGTGACGGGAATGACGGGAAACATTCCGGAGTTTGCCATCAGTTCGCAGGGCAGAACGCGGGCGCTGGACGTGCTGTCGCGCAATCAATATTCGGGCGCGATGCCGGTATCGCTGGAAAGCTATGTCTCCCAGGTGCGGAAGCAGAGCATCCGGCAGGCGCATGTGCGTCCGGCGGATGTGGAGCGCGCTTTCGCGCACCTGGTGTTTGACGACGAGGTACTGACGCAGTTTGGAACGGCGCTGAACACGGGGACTGCAGTTTTTCTTTACGGTCCGCCCGGGGTGGGAAAGACGGCCGCGGCGGAGACCTTGTCGCGGGTATTCACGGAGGACGACGTGTGGATACCGTATGCGGTCGAGGTCGGCGGCCAGATCATCACGGTCTACGATCCGGCGATTCACGGGCCGGCCAATGGGTCGGCGATGGATGGCGGGGACCGGCGCTGGGTGCGGTGCAAGCGGCCGACAGTGACGGTAGGCGGAGAATTGACGATTGAGATGCTCGATCTGCAATTCAATCCGACGACGAACTACTACGATGGGCCTCCCCAGATGAAGGCCAACAACGGCGTGCTGATCATCGACGACTTTGGGAGGCAGAGAATCACACCGGAGGAGTTGCTGAACCGCTGGGTGGTTCCACTGGATCGCGGCATCGAATTTTTGACTTTTGCCGGAGGGAAGAAGATCGAGATTCCCTTTGAAATGCTGGTGGTGTTCGCTTCAAACCGGGATCCGAGGACGGTGCTGGATAATGCGTTTCTGCGGCGGATTCAATCGAAGATCAGGCTGGGATCGATCACCGATGCGCAGTTTTCAGAGATCTTTCGCCGCGTGGCCAGGGAGAACGACCTGAAGGTGGAGGATGAGGTTCTGACCGAGCTGATCCGGATGATTCGCGAGGGACAGAAGGAAGAGCTGAGGGCATGCCAGCCGCGCGACCTGGTAAACCAGGTTTGCGCCAGGGCGCGCTATGAAGGAAAGAAACCGACCCTGGATCGCGGAACGTTAACGCTGGCAGTGAGGACGTATTTTCTGCCGCCAGTTCCGCTGTAGGCGATGGGGCGGCGGCGAGCGGCCGGGCCAGGGGACGGAAAGCCGGATTGGTTTGGAGGCGTGGCGGCGAGGGTTTGAGCGGGGCCGCCGGCTCAGGGAAAGAGGCAGAGGGCGGTGACGTATGCGGCGGAGCCGTCGCGCAGCCAGCTATCGAGCTGCGCGGGCTCTTTGAGCTGCTGGCCGCGCATGCGCTCCACCAGCACGTACTCGCAGCCGGCATTGGGCAGGGCGGTCATGTCGACCCAGAGCTTCTCAAATTGCGCCACCGGATAGACGTCTTCCTGGCCCTTGCCCCAGCGCTTCTTGACGTCTTTGAGGGTGATGTAGGTGGGCATGC
>Ga0335074_10001179_pt1 | contig 35623 bp, 28 predicted proteins | sample Lox_Sample_23_FD_206715 | JGI IMG/M metagenome (GOLD analysis project Ga0335074, IMG submission 206715) | Soil microbial communities from Loxahatchee National Wildlife Refuge, Florida, United States - Lox_Sample_2.3 | ecosystem: Environmental > Terrestrial > Soil > Wetlands | place: USA... | reverse complement strand
CTGGTGGTTGTATTGACGCGACGATCAGACAGAAAAGCCAGCCCGTGGCCGCAGCAAGTGAGGAGCATCCTTGCCCAGGCCGGGGATCAGAGCCAGTGATGCTAATCGCTCCTAGCGATTGGGTGAAACACAGCGATGACGCGAGCAGCGATGGATAGTGAAGAGGCCGAAGACCATCCCAAGCTGCCCCGCAGGCAGCAGGGTAGCCAGCCGCAACACCTGCTCCTAACTATTCTCGGCGACTTCTGGTACGCCCGGCGGGAATGTCTGCCCACTCGGGCGCTCGTCACCCTGCTCGGCGAATTCGGCGTCTCTCACCAGGGTAGCAGGACGGCGATCAGCCGACTTGTACAGCGTGGCCTGCTGGAATGCAACGGAACGCGAGGCCGGGGAGGCTACCAGCTGACCAGCTACGCCGATTCGGTGCTTCGCGATGGATTGCGTCGCATCAGCCAGTTCGGCAGTTCCGGCAAGGACTGGGACGGCGAATGGACGCTCGTCACGTACTCGATTCCAGAATCGCAGCGACACCTGCGGCACATGCTACGCACTCGCCTCCGCTGGCTCGGCTTCGCACCGCTATACAACGGAAGCTGGGTGTCGCCCTGGGACCGCGCGGACGAAGTAGCGCTATTGCTTTCCGAACTCAAGATATTCAGCGTGAGCATATTCCGTGCCAAGCTCTCGCAGAGCAGTCCCGACAACCCGGTCTCTGCCTGGGATCTTGAGGCACTTGCGGTCGCCTTCAATGAATTCATCGAAGAGTTCGCCCCCCTGCTCAAGCGAGTCGACGCCGGTGATATCGGTTCTGCCGAGGCGCTGCGGAAGAGGACCTTCGTCATGGACGCGTGGCGGCGGTTCCCGGGGATCGATCCTGACCTGCCCCGTGAGTTGCTGCCAAGCGACTTCCCGCGTGACCGAGCGCACGCGGTGTTCTCGGAAATCTATTGCGCGCTCGGCCCGATGGCGGAGTCTCGCGTCCGGCACCTGCTGATGCCCTGCGCTCCGGAGGAGGCGAGATTGGCCAGCCACCATACGCTCACGACGTGGACCGGAGCTCAGCCGCCCGAGAGGAGCATGTAGGGCATGACCGCGATCGAACTGGTGGTTCGCCCTTCCGGCAATCGTGTCTCCGCGGAGGAGAGGGAAAAGCTGCTGGCCTCTCCGGGCTTCGGCCGGGTGTTCACCGATCACATGGTGACAATCTGGTGGGACACGGATCGCGGCTGGCACGACGGCCAGCTCATACCTTACGGTCCGATTAGCCTTGACCCGGCGACCGCTGGCCTGCACTACTCACAGCAGGTATTCGAAGGGCTGAAAGCCTACCGGCAGGTAGACGGATCCATCGTGGTATTCCGCCCCCGGTCGAACGCGGCCAGATTCAACCGGTCACTGGCCAGGATGGTTATGCCCGCGTTCCCGGAGACCTGGTTCGTGCGCGCGATCGACACGCTCGTCGCAACCGATAGTGAGTGGGTCCCCGATACCTATGGCTACAGCCTGTACCTCAGGCCGTTCATCATCGCCACCGAGAAGGCCCTGGCGGGCGGTAAGCCTTCCTCCTCTTACCTATTCACGCTCATCGCCTCCCCCGCAGGGTCGTACTTTTCCGGAGACCACCAGAGCGTTTCCGCGTGGCTGGAACCTGAATACAGCCGGGCGGCGCCTGGAGGAACCGGCGAGGCCAAGACGGCAGGCAACTACTCGGGCGCGCTGATCGGTCAGATCCGGGCCCTGGAACACGGGTGCGACCAGGTGGTCTGGCTGGACGCCTGCGAGCACAGGAACGTCGAGGAGATGGGGGTGATGAACCTGTTCTTCGTCTACGGCACCGGGACCGGGGCGCGACTGGCGACACCCAGCCTGAGCGGCACTCTGCTGCCCGGGGTAACACGGGAATCACTGCTGGCTCTCGCCAGGGATCTGGGCATCCCGGCCGAGGAGAGGAGGATCTCCGTCGACGAGTGGCGGGCAGGCTGCGAGTCCGGGCGGATCAGCGAGGTCTTCGCCTGCGGGACCGCGGCCGTGGTGACCGCGGTCGGCTCGGTGCAGAGCAGCGCCGATCGCTGGACCGTCGGGGACGGGACGCCGGGTCCGGTCACGACACGGCTCCGCGATCAGCTAACGGGGATCCAGTACGGGCGCCTCCCCGACCGGCACGGCTGGATTCACCGGATTACTGACCGTCGGCCCTTACCACTGGGTAAGGACACCGCGAGCGGATTCACCGGGAGGTGACCCCCCTCTGGGTCACCGACCGGACCTACCCGCTGGGCGAGATGACCGAGGCGATGGGGGTACCTCGAGGCTGGGCACGCCGAAGCCGGGTACGCCATAGGGGAAGATCGTCATCACGGTCCAGGCGGGCCGGTATTCCTTATCGAAACGTCTTGGTGATACCGCCGGCCGGGAAGCGTGTGCGAACATTGACGCAACAACCGCGGATTAAGTTGCGCCCGGGCCTAGGCGGTCGCTGCGGCCGGGTCTTATGTGCAAGGTGGACCAGATGACGCAAGGCCCATCTGAGCCCGGTCCCACGGCATCGCCCGGCGTCGGCGATGGCCGGCCGAGGCCAGGGACTCCAGCTCGTGACCAGGTTACCAGGCCCCGGATGGACGACAGGGCGGGCCCGCCCGCTCAACCGCCGACCGAAGCGGTACCGTCGCACCCGCCGACGATGCCGGCCAAGACCGTGCAGCCCCCGAAGCCGACGGATGTGGACCCGCGGGGTCCCGCCTCGCGAGCGAATCCCACGATCATCGCGCCGCAGCCGCCAGGGCGCGAGGCCTCGCGGCCCACGGTCCCCCCGGCGAATCGGCCCGCCACGCCTTACCGGCCCGAGCCGCCGACCGGTCTCGCCCCGGGCGCCGCTGTCGCGGGTGGCGCCGCCGCGGGCGCCGCGTCGGAGGTCCTCAGGTACGGCCCGGGCGTGCCGCCCAGCCAGGCAGGGGTATCGGCGGAGCAGGTGTGGCGGACCGGCCAGATGCCCGACCCGCCGCGGCGCCCGATCCGGGGGGTGCGCAGGCTGGCCGGCACCGCGGTGACCGTGATCCTGCTCATAGCGGCCGCCATCCTGCTATTCCTGCGGTTCCACCACGCGTCGTTCCAGGTGGCCGGGGCGACCATCACACAGGCGGTCCCGAACGGGTGCACGGTGAACGTGACCGGGCAGATCAGCACCAACGGCGCGGCCGGGACGATCTCCTACCAGTGGGTGTACACCCCGCAGCACGGGACGCCGCAGCCGCTGAGCCAGTCGGTGGTGTCCGGGCAGCACGCCGTCTTCGTGACCGTCTCGATTCAGGGCCAGGGGCACGGCAGCGCCACGGAGAAGGTAACCCTGCAGGTTCTCGGTCCCAACCAAGAGTCAGCGTCGCGCGTCATAACGATCAGCTGCTGACAAACTTCCGCCGGGCTGGCGCCGGAAGGGGGCCGATCGAGATGGCCGACTGGACTGTTCCTGGTTATACCGCGCTGAAGGTACTTGGCTCGGGCGGGTTCGGGGAAGTGGTGCTGGCCCGGCACGATGCCACGGGCACGATGGTGGCGATCAAGTACCTGCACGCTAACTTGCTGTCTGACCCGGAGTTTGCCGAGTTGTTCCGCAGCGAGGCTTCGGTGCTGGCCTTGCTGGATGACCCTAACGTGGTGCGCCTGTACGAGTACGTGGAATCGCCGTCGGGCGCGGCCATCGTCATGGAGCTCGTCGACGGGGCCTCGCTGCGGGAGATCCTGTCGCACCAGGGCCAGACCACGCCGGAATCCGCGCTCGTCGTCTTGCAGGGCTCGCTGCTCGGGCTGGCCGCCGCGCACAAGCGCGGCGTCGTGCATCGCGACTACAAGCCGGAGAACGTGCTGGTCAACGGCGGCGGCGCCAGTAAGCTGACCGACTTCGGTATTGCCACAAGGACCGGTGCCCGGGCCATCCCGGCGGGAACCCTGGCTTACGCGGCGCCGGAGCAGATGAGCGGCGGGCCGGCCACCCCGGCCGCGGACGTGTACGCCGCTACGGCCACCTTCTACGAGTGCCTGACCGGCCGGCCCCCGTTCCTTGGCGACACCGCCGAGCGGGTGATGTACCAGCACCTGTTCGAGCCGGTGCCGCTGGATGCGGTGCCCGAGCCGCTGCGCCCGCTGGTCGAGACCGGGATGGCCAAGGAACCCGAGCGCCGGCCCACCGACGGGACCAGCCTGGTCGCCGCGCTGCGCGCAGCGGCGGTGGGCGCGTACGGCCCGGACTGGGAGGAGCGCGGCCGGTCCCACCTGGGCGAGGCGGCGCTGCTGCTGGCGGCGCTGTGGCCGCTCGGCGCGCCTCCCGGCGTGCAGGGGTTCGGCGTGGAGAAGCTCCAGCTAGCCGAGAAGGGCGCCAAGGGGGCCAAGGAATCCGCGCAGTTTCACCATTGGTGGCACGTCCGGCATCTCTGGCATCTAGCGCACCTCCGGCATCTCCGGCGGCTCGGCGCCAGGGCGCTCCTGGCCGCCGGCGCCGGTGTCGCGCTCGTGGTCGCCGCCGGGCTGTACGCCGCTAACGTCTCGTTCAAGCCCAGCGCGGTCAACCACCCGATCGTGGTGCACTCGGTGTCGCTCACCCCGACGCCGGCCGCCTCCGGCTCGTCCCCGGCGCCCTCCCTGGTCCCCACGGTCACCGGGGTCTCCCCGGCCAGCGGGGTGACCGGAGGCGGCACCTTGGTCACGATCACCGGGACCCACCTGGACGGTCCGGTCACGGTCAAGTTCGGCGCCAGACTTGGGACGATCACCGTCGACCTCAACACCAAGATCATGGTCAAGAGCCCGCCCGGCAAGGGCACGGTGGAGCTCGTCGTGACCACCCCGGCCGGCAGCGGCAAGGCGGGCATGTTCAGCTACCACTCCGCCAACGCCCACATGCCGGCGCCGGCGGTCACCGGGGTCTCCCCGGCCAGCGGGGTGACCGGAGGCGGCACCTTGGTCACGATCACCGGGACCGGCCTGGCCGACGCCACCCAGGTCAGCTTCGGCGGCGTGGTCGGGATGATCACAGCTGACTCCGGCACGCAGATCACGGTCAGCAGCCCGCCGGGCAACGGCACGGTGGACGTCGACGTGACCACCCCGGGCGGCACCTCGACCGCGGGCATGTTCACCTACCGCTCCCCTACCCCCTCCAACTCCCCCACCAAGCCGCGCCCGGCGCATCCGGCGGTCACGGGGATCTCCCCGTCCAGCGGGCCGGCCGCCGGCGGCACCGCCGTCACGATCTCCGGAACGAACCTGTCCGATGCGACCAGTGTCAGCTTCGGCGGCGTGAAGGGCATGATCACCGCTGATTCCGGCACCCGGATCACGGCCAAGAGCCCGCCCGGCAAGGGCACGGTGAGCGTCACGGTGACGACCCCGGGCGGCAGCGCGGGCGCGGGCAAGTTCAATTACCAGGCCGCCTCGCCGCCGCCCCCGGCGCGTCCGACGGTCACCGGGGTCTCCCCGGCCAGCGGGCCGACGTCCGGCGGTACCTCCGTGACGATCGACGGGACGAACCTGTCGGGCGCCACCGGCGTCAGCTTCGGCGGCTCGGGCGGCTCGATCACCGCCGATTCCGGCTCGCGGATCACCGCCACCAGCCCGGCCGGCTCCGGCACGGTGAACGTCACGGTGACCACGAAGGGCGGCACCTCGGCTACCACCAGCGCCGACAAGTTCACCTACACCACTCCGGCACCGACGATCTCCTTGGTCTCCCCCAAGAGCGGGCCGGCGGGTGGCGGCACCTCGGTCACGATCACCGGGCAGAACCTGTCGGGCGCCACCAGCGTCAGCTTCGGCGGCTCGGCCGGCTCGATCACCGCCGACAACAGCACGGTGATCACCGTCACCAGCCCGGCCGGCTCCGGCACGGTCAACATCACGGTGACTACGCCCGGCGGGTCCGTGGGCGCGGGCCAGTTCACCTACGTCGTCCCGGCGCCCACGATTACCGGGCTCCGCCCGGACAGCGGGAACGGGTGCGGAGGAACCACCGTGCAGATCCTGGGGACGAATCTGTCCGGTGCTACCAGCGTGAGCTTCGGCGGCGCGTACGCGACGATCAACACGGACTCCAGCACCGATATCAGCGTGAACGCCCCGTCCGGCTCCGGCACGGTGAATGTCACGGTGACCACCGCGGGCGGCACCTCGAACGCCGAGGAGTTCACCTACTCGGCTTGCATCCAGTGAGGTACCCGCTCCGTCAGTAACCGAGGTCCGGGTCGACCTGGCCGATCAGCTCCTGACCTGCCGTCAGGCGCCGGACGTTCTCCGCGATCCGGACGGCCAGGAGCGGCCTGGTCATTTCCTCGGTGTCCGCGGTGTGCGGAGTGATCAGGCAGTTGGGCAGGTCCCAGAGGGGATGGCCGTCCGGGAGCGGTTCCGGGTCGGTCACGTCCAGGCCCGCGCCGCCGATCTGGCCGGCGCGCAGGGCGTGGACCAGTGCCCCGGTGTCGACCAGGCCGCCGCGGCCCACGTTGATCAGCCAGGCGTAGGGCTCCATCGCGGCCAATTCCGCCGCGCCGATCATGCCCCGGGTCTGCGGAGTGAGCGCCGGGGCGAGCACGACAGCGCGCGCGCCCGCCAGGGCCTCGGCCAGCCGGCCGGGGCCTAGGGTGCGGGCGGCACCGGGAAAGGGCACGGCTTGCCGCCGGACGACGGTCACCGGGTTCCCGAAGGGCTCGAGCAGGCGCAGCAGGACGGTGGCGATGCCTCCCCCGCCCACTACGGTGACGGGCTGGCCGAACAGGCTCGCCCCGGCCGGCTCGCCCCAGGACCTGGCCTGCGCCCGGACCTTGAGCAGGCGCAGGCCGGCCAGGACGAGCGCGAGGGCGTGTTCGGCCACCGGGTCGGCGTAGGCGCCCTTAGCGGAGGTCCACCGCCGCTCGTGGTCGATGACGCCGGCTCCGAATACGCGCTCGACGCCGGCCTGCGGCAGCTGAACCCAGGTGATCTGCGGCGACAGCGCTTCGCGCAGGGCTTCCGTGGCCCCGCCGTCCGTCCAGACCAGGCCGACCGGCTCCTGGTCCAGGGTGACAGGCTCCCCGCCGCCGCGGCGGATCGCTGCGGCGGCCCAGTCGGCGGGCCGGGGTCCCACGGCGATGCGGAGCGGTTCGCCGGCGCTCATCGGACGGCGGCGATCACGAGGTTGTCGGCGTCGGTCCGCGTGGCGCCGGTCAGCACGGCGTTCCCCGCACGCCTGAAGGATCGCCGTCGCCTCATGATCCACCAGCCCCTTCCGCAAGCCCAGTCCCCGCCGGCGAGCCTGCCCGGCCACCAGCCCGTACGCGACAATCACCGTACCGCGCCCGCGCGGCCAGCCCGCGTGGTGAGATCCGTCCGCGCCGCCGGGCGGGGTTCTTCGCGCTGGCCGGGGTTACGCACTGAGCAAAGCCGGCTCCCGGGTCAGGGGAGGTCGACGATCAGGCCGTCGCAGGCCGCGAAGACGGGCAGGGGCGCCGACGCCTGCTTGGCCGCCAGTTCGTCGATCTCGTCGTCGGTCCGCCACGGGTCGTGGTGGTACAGCGCAACCTGCCTGGCCCCGGCGTGCTGCGCGAGCGCCACCACGTACTCGATGGCGGAGTGACCGAGGAAGGCCAGCCGCGGGAGTTCGGCCGCGGTGTGCTGGGAGTCGTGCACGAGCAGGTCGGCGCCGCGGGCCAGCTCGACGGCTGCCTCGTGGTACTCGCCGAGGCCTTCCGGGCCCGGGCCGAGGGAGATCGGGCTGTGGTCGGACAGGTAAGCCACGGTGCTCGTTCCATCGCTGACCCGGTAGCCGAACGTGCGGCCGCCCTTGTGCGGGATCTCCCGAGCGTCGACGGAGAAGCCCTCGAATTCGTAATGCCCGGGCGAGAGGGAATTGAAGGTCCACCCTTCGCCCAGCTGGCGCGGGCGGATCGGGAAGTGCGGGGGCGAGATGACCCGGGCCAGCAGCTCTTCCGCGTCTTCCCCCTGCTCGGGCAGGTACACGTCGACCCGGTGGCCGGGCAGCAGGCCGCTGCGGAAGAAGGGCATGCCGTGCGTGTGGTCCCAGTGCAGGTGGCCGAGCAGGATCGTGCCGCGGAACGGCTCGCCGCCTAGCCAGCGCGGCAGCTGCTGCAACCCCGTGCCGGCGTCCAGGGCGATCGTGGGCGGCTGGCCGTCGTGGGCCAGCCCGACGCACGAGGTGTTCCCGCCGTAGCGGGCTTGCCCGGCGCCGCTGACCGGCGTCGACCCTCGAGTTCCGCAGAAATGTACTCGCATCGCCTCTAGCATGCCCTACCGCAGGCTTCGCGGCGACGGCCCGCGTTCAACTCCGCTCCGCCCGCTGCTGCTTTCGTCCGCTCCGTACGTTTACGGTAGGTATACGCATACCAGCGGGAGTGGGTTTACGTGGCTGCAGATTCCGGGAACGGAACGCGGCGGCCACGGCTGCTCGGGGTGTTCGCCCACCCCGACGGCGAGACGTTCTGCGCAGGCGGGACCTTCGCCCGCTACGCCGAAGGGGACCCACGATGGCATCAACTCAGGAAGAAACGGCCGGATCCGCCGGTCCCCGCCGGCCGGCCTGCCCCAGCCGGGCGGCCAGCCCGCGGATGGCGGCAGCGCTGGCCGGATTCCGCCGGGCCTACCCGGCCTTCGACACCACGGCGGCCCTGGACGAGCTGCGCGCCACGGAGTACGCCCGGCTGGACGCGCTGGGCCAGACCTACCTGGACTACACCGGCGGCGGCCTGTACGCAGTCAGTCAGCTCCGCGAGCACCAGGCGATGCTGGCCGGCGCGGTGCTCGGCAACCCGCACTCGGAGAACCTGCCCTCGCGGGAGATGACCGAACGCATCGAGGCGACCCGCGCCCGCATCCTGGAGTTCTTCCGTGCCTCGCCGGACGAGTACGCGGTGATCTTCACCCCGAACGCGACCGGGGCGTTGCGGCTCGTCGGCGAGGCCTATCCGTTCGGACCCGGCGACCAGTACCTGCTGACGTTCGACAACCACAACTCGGTCAACGGGATCCGCGAGTTCGCCCGGGCCAAGGGCGCCCGCATCAGCTACATCGCGGTAACCCCGCCGGACATGCGCGTGCCGCGCGACCCGCTGGCCCGGGTCCTCACGCACGCCGCGCCAAACGGGCACCGGCTGGTCGGCAGGCTGGCCGAAGGGCTGCGCGGCGGGCGCCGCGGCGGGCACAACCTGTTCGCCTACCCGGCTCAGTCCAACTTCTCCGGGGTGCAGCACCCGCTTGAGTGGATAGCCCAGGCGCAGGCCGCCGGCTGGGACGTGCTCCTCGACGCCGCGGCCTTCGTCCCCACCAACCAGCTGGATCTGTCGGTGTGGCACCCGGACTACGTGTCCCTGTCGTTCTACAAGATCTTCGGCTACCCGACCGGGATCGGTGCCCTGCTCGTACGGCACCCGGCGCTGGCCAAGTTGCGCCGGCCCTGGTACGCCGGTGGCAACATCACGTTCTCCTCGGTGCAGGCATCTGAGGCTCCGGGCGCCGGCTTCTACCGCACCCCTGGCGCCGCCGGGTTCGAGGACGGGACGCTGGACTACCTGGGCATCCCGGCGATCGGTATCGGCCTGGATCACATCTCCGCGATCGGCATGGACACCATCCACACCAGGGTGATGTGCCTGGCCGGCTGGCTGCTGACGGCCCTGAGCGAGCTCCGGCACAGCAACGGAACCCCGCTGGTGCGCCTGTACGGCCCGGCCGAGACGCAGCTGCGGGGCGCCACGGTCACGGTGAACTTCGCCGATCCGACCGGGACCTTGATCGACTCCCGGCTGGTCGAACAGCACGCCAACGCGGTGGGGATCTCGCTGCGCAGCGGCTGTCACTGCAACCCGGGGGCCCGCGAGGTCGCGCTCGGCTTCACCGAAGCCGACATGAAGGCGTCGTTCCGGCACAAGGAGCACCTGAGCTACGAGGAATTCCTTCACGTCATCGACGGCAAGACCACCGGGGCGGCCCGCGCCTCCATGGGACTGGCCAGCACCTTCGCCGACGTGTACCGGTTCTGGGAGTTCGCGGCGAGTTTGCGCGACGTCGCCCGCGCCGACCTGGGTCAGATCGGGGGCTGAACCCGGCGGCCGCCGGGTCCGCCCAGGACACCTTCCGCGCCGCGACGGCCGGGTATATGACCCGGATCGAGCCAAATCATGACACGGGGGTCAATTCATGTCGTTCTTCGACTACCCGACTTCCGGGCCGGAAAGATACGAACGCTGACTGGCGTCCTCGATGACGAGGGCTCACGACCTCGACGGTCGCCGGCTCGTGCTCGCCGACGGGCGCGTGGTCGGCGCGGTCATCCTCGGTCACCACCCGGAGAACCTCGTCGCGGCCATGTCCGCGGTCAAGCAGCAGCGCGTCCTGGATCCCTCAGCCCGCGCCGCTGGCCAGGCCGGTGACTGGTCCGCGCTCTCGGGGGAACGCCGGCCGGCCGACTCGGCAAGATGACGCCGCCGCGCGCTACGTCCCGATAGAATCCATCCGCGTTGTTTGCGCCGATGGTTTGCCAGCGGCGCCAGACCGTCGCCGCAGGCGGCACTGTAGCGGGCAGTGGGCCGCACCCAGGGGAGGCTGGACGAATGAGAACACGCTCGATTCACGGTCCGGGACGGGTATGGCGGACGGCGAGTCTTGCCGTGAGCGGCGCCGCCGTGCTGCTCACCGTCGGCACCTTCGCGGCGGCCCCGGCGGAGGCCTGGGGTAGCGGGGGCGGAGGCGGAGGAGGCGGAGGCAGCCAGAGCACGCTGGTCCCGGTGTTCGAAGTCTCGCCGTCGACGACGCAGGTGAACACGGCCGTCACGCCGACGGTGACCGTGAAGGTCGAGAACCCCAGCGGCCAGGTGGACTGGAACTACAACGGCCCGGTCGTCCTGAAGTACGCGGTCAACCGGCTCGGGGCGCCCCTGCCGTCCGGGAACCAGGTCGACGCGGTCGACGGCGTCGCCAGCTTCCCCGACCTGACGTTCAGCGCGGTCGGTTTCGGCTTTGAGCTCCTGGCGGAGATACCCGGCCAGCAGCAGAGCAGCCAGTGGCCCCAGCCCTGGCCCCAGCCCTGGGCCCAGCCCTGGTGGCAGGGCTGGAACTGGCTACCTGACTCGGGCCAGGTCAGCGAGGCGTCTTCCGCGTTCGACATCGTGGGCCAGCTCCTGCAGTGCGAGTCGGAGGGCACCTGCCAGAGCCAGACGGTCAGTTCCGACGGCACGTCCGGCTCCTCGATCGCCAATACGTCCCAGGGCAGCGGGGAGCTCACCGCGACCGGCGGCGGTTTCTCGGACCTGTCGTGCACTACGGCCGGCGGGGTGGTGTCCTTCTACTCCAACCTGTCGCAGACCATTACGATCACCCTCGCGCCCTCCGTGATCGACCACCAGTGGCTCAGCCAGTGGCTCAAGTCCGTCAGCGTCTGCTTCGGGTCATCGGAGCCGTTCACCACGAAGTCCGGCGTCCCGGCGGTGTACAACTCCGCTAACGGCGACTACGAGGGTGTGCTGCCGAACTGCAGGTGGTGGCGGTCTGCGCCGCCGTGCGTGAAGTCGCGGTCCGGTGGCTGGGGCCAGCCCGTGACGATCACGATCCTGGCGCCGGCCGGCGACCCGCACATCACGTACGGATGAGCCCGCGTCCCCGGCTACTGAGGTTGGGGGGCGGACAGCGGGAACGCGGCCGTGCCGACCACGCCAAGCCGCCCGAATAGCGCGGCGCGCGCGGCGACCTGGGCATCGTCGGCCGGCCAGCCGACGTGATCCGCCAGCCGGATCAGGGCGTCCAGGCTCAGCGCCTCGTCGTACAGCGCGCTGCGCTCCTGCGCGGAGGCCAGGCTCGTCTCGAAGGCCACCGCGGCGGGCCCCGGCTGCCCGCGCTGCGCCAGGACGTAGCCGCGCAGCCGGTCCAGGGCAGCGGCCTCGGCGGCCATTCCCCGCGCGGCGGCCTGGGCGGCCAGGTCGGCCGCCAGCGCCTCGGCGACCGCGTTCTGCCCGGCCAAAACCAGGCACTCGGCGATCCGGACGTCGGTCGACAGCGCCTCACCGCGCTCGCCGGCCCGCAGGTACCCGGCCTTAGCCGCGCCGAGCAGATCGCGTGCCTCCGCGAGGCGGCCATCCCTGGCGGCCGTCCGGCCCAGCACGCTCAGCGCGAACGCCGTCTCCGACGGCGCGCCCGAGGCTTGCAGTACGCGCAGCGCGGGCCCGGCCACCTCGTCGGACTCGGCGTAGTGCCCCTGGTCCGACAGGATCTCCCCGACGTTACACGCCGCGATGGCCGCGTTCCACTGGTCGCCGACCCGATCGAAGGCCTGCGCCGCGCGCCGGTAGTACGCCAGAGCGTCCGCCCAGCGACCCTCGAAGTAGGCCCTGATGCCCAGCTGGTTCAGCGACATGGCCTGCATGCCAAGCTCATCGAGCTCCTCCCAGATGGCCAGCGAGCGCTCGGCCCAGGGCTCGCTGCCGTACCGGCCCCGGGCCACGTCCGCGGCGTCGAGCAGTTGCAGCGCGCGGGCGAGCACGTCACGCGCGCCGACGCTCTCGGCCGCCGCGATCGCCGCTTCGCAGGCGTGCTGGGCATCGCCGAAGCGGCCCTGCATCAGCCGGATCCGTGCGGTATCCGCGAGCAGCCGGGAGTCCAGGCGCCGTGCCTGCGGGTCGGAAAGGCCCGCCAGGATGTGGCGGCCGCGGGAAATCCAGCGCAACGCCTGGGACAGGCCGCCGGTCCGCACGACCACCAGAGCGGTCTTCTGCCGGAGCCTGGCCAGCGCGATGGGGTCGTCCTGGACCAGCCTCCGGGCGGCCGCGAACGCGCGGTCGGCCGCGGCGAACTCGCCGAGCCGGTACCTGACGTCGGCGTAGGCCTCGGCGAGGTGCGCGATCTCCTCGGGGGCGGGGTACCGCTTACGCCTGGAGGCGTCCAGGGAGCGGGCGAAAAAGGTCGCCGCCTCCGCGTTGGCGTAGACCGCGGCGGCCTGTTCGCCGGCGATCCGCGCGTAGTGCGCGGCGGGCCCGAAGTTCTGCGCGTGGTAGAAGTGCACCGACAGCAACCCGGCCTCGGCGTGCTGGGACCGCCCGGCCCGGGCCTCGATGGCCCGGCCCAGGCCGTCGTGCAGCTGCCGCCGGCGGCGGAAGGACAGGCCCTCGTAGGCGGTGTCCCTGACCAGGGCGTGCCGGAAGCGCAGGCTGCCATCCTGGTCGGGCTGGACGAACGCGCCGAGGCGGGCCCACTGGCCCGCGGACGGCGGCTGCCCGAGTACCTCGGCGAGCAGGTCTGGGTCGATGTGCATCCCGGCCACGGCCACGGCCCGGAGCGCGTCCCGGTCCGGGGGCGCCAGGCGGTCGATCTGCGCGCCGACGACGTCCTCGATGGACTGCGGCAGCACCGCGACGTCGCCGGCCTCAGCGGCGACGCGGACCAGTTCCCTGGCGAACAGCGGGTTGCCGGTCGACCGTTCGGCGATGGCCGCGAGCTGGTGGGGCAGCATCGGCGCGGCCCGGGTCTCCCAGGTGAGCAGCATCATCGCGTCCTGCTGGTCCAGCGGCTCCAGCTCGAGACGCACATCGGCCGCGCCCGTGAGCTGCGGCTGACGAGGCTCGGTGAAGGTGAACACGACCAGCCAGGGCCGGGCGGCGACACCGGCCAGCAGCCTGGCGAGCAGGCTGGCGGAGGCGTCGTCGATGAACTGGACGTCCTCGATGACCATGACGGCCGGTCCGGCCAGCAGCGTGCCGATCAGCTCGGCCACCGTCAGCTCCAGCCGCGGCCGCAGGAATTCGGTAGCCAGCGCGGCCACTTCCGGCGTGGGCGGCAGGTCGGCGCCCACGACGGCCGCTAGGAGCGGCAGCCATGGCCGGAGCGCGGCGTCGCGGGTGTCCACCGCATCGGCGATGGCCGCGAGGGCGGCCTGCGGGCCAGCTGACGCTGGCACGCTGAGCAGTTCCCTGAGCATGGCGTCGACCAGCGCGTACGGCGTCCCCGCGGCGTACCGGTCGCAGTTGACCAGGAGCGTGAGCCCGTCGGCCGCGGCGAGCAGTTCGTCGGCCAGCCGGGACTTGCCGATGCCCTGCGGCCCCTCGATCTCGGCGACCTGGCCGGCGCCGCTGCGCGCGGTGGCCAGCGCCGCGCGCAGCCTGCCGAGCTCGGCCTGCCGTCCCACCAGGGGCGGCACGTCCGCGTCAGGCCGGCGCCGCGGCCGCTGCGCCGCGCCGACCACGACCGCGCTGATCGGCTTGGACTTGCCCTTCACCGAGAACGGCGGCACCGGGGTGACGGCGAACCCGCTGTCCTGACCGTCAAGCAGAGACGAGGTGGCGAGCAACTGGCCGGGCCCGGCCCGGCCCATCACCCGCGCGGCCAGGTTGACCGCGTCGCCCTTCACCGAGTACGTACGGCGGACCGGGTGACCGAAGTCACCGGCGAACACGCGTCCGGAGTTGGCGCCGGCCCGGACCGACAGCGGTCCGCGGTACTCGATCATCGCGCGAGCGGCGTGCAGAAGCTGCTGCTCGTGATGACCCTCGCTGCGCGGAGCGCCGGCGACCATCACGATCTTCCCGCCGCCCTGGCTGACGTCGGTCTCGAGGAACGTGACGTCCGAGCGCTGGCAGGCGTCCTGGGCGAGGCTGACCAGTTCGTGCAGGGCCGCCGCAGTCGCTGGCGGACCGCTGTCGGCCAGCAGCTTGTCCGTGCCGATGAACTCTATGAAGGCCACCGCCACCCTGCGGTGCTCACCTTCGCGGACGCCGCCAAGCGCGTAGTCCGCGATCGGCCGGGGCAGGGCGCCGCTCAGGTCAAGGCCGGTCACGTCGCTGCGCCCCCAGCTGCGCTGCTCCGCCGCAGGCGCGGCGCGCAGCAGCCGCCCCGGCCCTTTGGCCGCGCCAACCACCCGGGGGTCGAGCAGCGCGGCGGCCGCCGGGCTCAGCACGATCTCCCCGGCCTCCGCGACGTGCTCCATCAGCGCGACCTCGGTCGCGGCGGGGCCGGTGATGAGCAGTTCGCGGTGCTGGGTACCGACCAGGAAGAAGGCCACCGGTCCTGAGTGGATGCCGACCGACAGCCGCAGGCTCGCCGAGCCGGCCGTGGCCCGGAACTGGCCCGCCCGGCGCAGCGCCTTCCGCATCTCCCACGCCGCGCGGGCGGCCAGCGCCGGGTGATCCTCGCCCTCGAACAGGAGCAGGACGGCGTCGCCGCCCCACTTGATGAGCCAGGCGCCGTAGCTGAAGGCCACCTCGAGCAGGTCGGTGAAGACCGCGCTCAGGATGTCGCTCATTTCCTCCGCGCCGACCGCCCCCGCGCGCGCCAGCCGCTCGGTCAGCGCCGTGAAGCCAGAGATATCGACGAACGCCAGCGTGCCGTCCACTTCGCGGTACACGGCGTCCGGGGTGTCCCTGAGCCAGTCGATGACCAGGTCGGCGACGTAAGGGCGCAAGATCTCGCCGTCACGCACCCCGTATCACCCCCAAGGGGTCATATTGGCGGTTACCAGAGAGCCAGGGCGGACGACACCATCGTAAGCTCGGCGCCGGAGACGCCTCACATCTCCGGCCAGACCACTGGGAACAGGTGGTGGTCCATGGTGGCCCCGGCGGGGAGCTCGGCGGCCAGGTCGTCGTAGGGCGGCGAGGTCCGCCAGGGGCGTGGTGCGTGCCTGGCGCCGGCCGACAGGTAGCGCAGCGACAAGATCCTGCGCCGGGTCGGGTAGCCGAACCCGGGCGCTCCGTGGACGGTCAGGAAGTCGAAGAAGATGGCGTCACCGGGCTGCATGTCGAAGCGCCTAAGGTCGAATGCGCCGCGATCAGCGTCGATGTCGGGCAGCTCGGCCAGGCTCCCCTCGGGGAACCAGCGCGCCTCCTTCTTCAGGAACGTACGGGGCATCAGCCAGGGGCCGCGATGCGAGCCGGCCACCAGCTCCAGGCACCCGTCGGCGGGCACCGGGTCCACCGGGATCCAGGCGCTCACCCCGCGCCCGTCGACGTTGTAGTAGGGCTGGTCCTGGTGCCACGGCGTGCGCTGGGCCGTCCTGGCCTCCTTGACCAGGACGTGATCGTGGTAGAAGCGGACCTGCGGGGTCGCCATCAGCGCGGCGGCCAGCCCGGGAATCCGCGAATGCCTGGCCAGCTCCTCGATCTGCGGGATCTCACGCCACCGGCAGAAGTCCTCGACGAACGCGCCCGGGTCGTCGGCGCCGCTGGCCACCTGGACGAGCGGGCCCGGCCTGGCCAGCACCGCGTCGATCGCGCTGGCGGCGGCCGCGACCTGGCCGGCGTCGAGCACCGAGCGCAGGCAGACGACGCCATCCCTGGCGAACGCCGCGACCGCGTCGTCAGGCAGGCCGTCTTCGCAACGCGCCGGCTCCATGACGGCACTGTACGCGCCGCGAGGCCAAACACTTCCCCGAGCACCCGTCGGGCGGCCACCATAGGCACCATGACGTCGGAACGCCTGTACGAGCTGATCTCGACCCCCGAGGGTCTGGTGGCGCGGGTCCGGCTGCGCGGCCGGTCGGTGCTTTCGATTCCGCTGCTGAACCGGGGCACCGCCTTCACGCTGGCCGAACGGGAGGCGCTCGGGCTGATCGGCCTGCTCCCCGAGGGGGTATCGACGATCGAGACGCAACTGCGGCGGGTCTACGCGCAGTACCTGCGCCAGCCGGACGACCTGGCCAAGAACCTGTTCCTCGGCGGCGTGCGGGACCGTAACGAGATCCTGTTCTACCGGCTGCTTGTCGAGGACATCGAGGAGATGATGCCGATCGTCTACACCCCCACGGTGGGGACGGCGATCGAGCGGTACAGCCTGGAGTTCGGCCGCCCGCGCGGGGTGTACCTGTCGGTAGACCACCCCGAGCAGGTCGAGACCGCCCTGCTCAACTACGGGCTCGGACCGGACGACGTCGACCTGATCGTGGCCACGGACTCGGAGGGCATCCTGGGCATCGGTGACTGGGGAGTCGGCGGGATCGCCATCGCGATCGGGAAGCTCAACCTCTACACCGCGGCGGGCGGGCTGCACCCGGGGCGCGCCATCCCCGTCGTCCTCGACACCGGGACGGACAACCCGGCCCTGCTGGCCGAGGAGGTGTACCTGGGCAACCGGCACCCCAGGGTCCGGGGCGAGCGGTACGACGAGCTGATCGAGACCTACGTCACGACCGCTACCCGCCTTTTTCCCAGGGCGCTGCTGCACTGGGAGGACTTCGGCGCGGCCAACGCGCGCCGGATCCTGATGAAGTACTCCGATACCTGCTGCACCTTCAACGACGACATGCAGGGCACCGCGGCCGTGGTCGTGGCCGCCGCGCTGTGCGCCGTCCGGGCCGCGGGGAGCCGGATGCGCGACCAGCGGGTGGTGATCTTCGGCGCGGGCACGGCCGGGATCGGGATCGCGGACGCGCTGCGGCAGGTGATGATCGACGATGGCCTCGGTACCCAGGAAGCCAGCGGGTGCTTCTACGCGATCGACCGGCTGGGCCTGCTCACCAGCGACTACGCCGGTCCGGTGCGGGATTTCCAGGTGCCTTACCTGCGCCAGGCCGCGGAGGTGAGCTCCTGGCGGGACGGGGACGGCAGCATCGGCCTGGCCGAGGTCGTGACCCGCACCAGGCCCACATTGCTGATCGGGACCTCCACGCAGCCGGGGGCCTTTTCCGAGGCGATCGTCACCGAGATGGCAGCCCACGTCGACCGGCCGATCATCATGCCGCTGTCCAACCCGACCTCGCACGCCGAGGCCCGGCCCGCCGACCTGGTCGCCTGGACCAAGGGGCGCGCGCTGATCGCCGCCGGCAGCCCGTTCGGGCCCGTCTGGTACGAGGGCCAGAGCTACCAGATCGCCCAGGCCAACAACGCGCTCATCTTCCCCGGGCTCGGCCTCGGGGTCACGGTCTGCCGGGCCCGCCGGGTCAGCGACGGCATGCTGGCCGCCGCGGCACACGCGCTGGCCGGCCTGTCGGACTGTGCCACGCCAGGCGCGGCGCTGCTGCCCGCGGTCAGCAGCCTGCGCGAGACCTCCGTGGTCGTCGGCGCCGCCGTGGCCCGGGCGGCGCAGGCCGAGGGCCTGGCCGAGGTGCCGCTCGACGATCCCGTCCGCCAGGTACGCGAGGCCATGTGGGTGCCCGCCTACCCCAAGGTGGAGGCCATCTGAGGCGCGCCGGCCCGGCGTGCCAGGATGACGGCATGACCGACCCGCGCGCGGGGCAGCCGGCGGCTGCCTCGGATCTGGTGGACATCGCGAAGCTGGTGACCGCGTATTACGCCATCCATCCTGATCCGGGGGACCCCGCGCAGCGGGTTTCGTTCGGTACATCTGGGCATCGGGGATCAGCGTTCACAGCGACCTTCAATGAGGATCACATCCTGGCCACCACCCAGGCGATCTGTGAGTACCGGGCGGCCCACGGGATCGGCGGGCCGCTGTACCTGGGCGCGGACACCCACGCGCTGTCCGAGCCGGCCCAGGTCAGCGCGCTGGAGGTGCTCGCCGCCAACGGCGTGCGGGTGCTGGTGGACGCGCGCGGCGGGTACACGCCGACTCCGGCGGTATCGCGCGCCATCCTGGCGCATAACGCCGGCCCGGAACCTTCTGAGGGCCACGCCGACGGGATCGTGGTCACGCCCTCGCACAACCCGCCGCCGGACGGCGGGTTCAAGTACAACCCGCCCGACGGCGGGCCGGCGGGCACCGACGTCACCGGGGCGATCCAGGACCGGGCGAATGAACTGCTCGCCGGCGGGCTCAACGGCGTGCGCCGGATCACGTACGCCCGGGCGATGGCGGCCGGCACGACGGGCAAGTTCGACTTCCTCGACGCCTACGTGTCCGCCCTGGGGCAGGCGGTGGACCTCGACGCGATCAGGGCGGCCGGGGTGCACATCGGGGCCGACCCGCTCGGCGGGGCGAGCGTGGCGTACTGGGGCGAGATCGGCGACCGGTACGGCCTGGACCTGACCGTCGTCAATAAGACCGTGGACGCCACGTTCCGGTTCATGACCCTGGACTGGGACGGCAAGATCCGGATGGACTGCTCGTCGCCGTACGCCATGGCGAGCCTCATCGCCCGCCAGCACGAGTTCACGGTGGCGACCGGGAACGACACCGACGCCGACCGGCACGGCATCGTCACGCCCGACGCGGGGCTGCTCAACCCCAACCACTTCCTCGCGGCCGCCATCGACTACCTGTACCGGCACCGGCCGGGCTGGCCGGCCGGTGCGGCCGTCGGGAAGACCCTGGTCAGCTCGTCGATCATCGACCGGGTGACCAGCGGCCTGGGCCGGGCGCTGTTCGAGGTCCCCGTGGGGTTCAAGTGGTTCGTATCCGGGCTGCTCGACGGATCGGTGGCGTTCGGCGGCGAGGAGAGCGCCGGGGCGTCGTTCCTGCAGCGCGACGGGTCGGTCTGGACGACCGACAAGGACGGGATCATCCTGGCCCTGCTCGCCTCGGAGATCACCGCCGTGACCGGGCAGACGCCGTCCGAGCACTACCGGGACCTCACCGCCCGGTACGGGGACCCGGTCTACGCGCGGGTCGACACCGAGGCCACCCGGGAGCAGAAGGCGGCGCTTGCAGCGCTGTCCCCGGCGCAGATCACGGAGGGCGAGCTGGCGGGCGAGAAGATCACCGCGACGCTGACCACCGCCCCGGGCAACGGCGCCCCGATCGGCGGGATCAAGGTGGTCGCCGCCTCCGGCTGGTTCGCCGCCCGCCCGTCCGGCACCGAGGACGTCTACAAGCTCTACGCGGAATCCTTCCGCGGCCCGGAGCACCTGGCCGCGATCCAGGATGAGGCGAGGAAGATCATCGCCGCTGCCATCGGGCAGGCGCGATAGGCGCCGACTCGCTGGGGTCTTTACCGGCTGATCGACGGCAAGTAGCGTCGGAAGCCCAGGAGGACAGGTGGGCGCGGACATGACGGATCGCGAGACGGCGTGGCAGGCGGCGGAATCGGCCGCGTCGGTGCTGGGGCCCGAGGCGGACGTGCTGGCCTCGGTCGACGCGGCGGGCCTGGGCGAGTCCACGGCCGCGGTGCTGGCGCGGGCCGCGAGGAACCCCGGCGCCGTGACGGCCGCGGTGTTCCGGTTCTGGGCCAACCTGGCGATGGCCGGGCCGGTGGCCACGGCGCGGTGGCTGGGCGCGGACACGCCGCCGCAGGTCCCGGTGCCCGAGGGCGACAAGCGGTTCGCGGACCGGACGTGGAGCGACAACCCGGCGTTCTTCACCCTCCGGCAGGGGTACCTGGCCGCGTCGCAGCTGGTCGAGGACGTGCTCGCGGCCGGTTCAGGCGACGCCGGCCACGACGCCAAGGCGCGGCTCGCGGCCGGGTTCATGCTCGACGCGGCCGCGCCGACGAACTTCCTGCTCACGAACCCCGCCGCCATCAAGCGAGCGCTGGAGACCGGCGGCGCCAGCCTGGCCGCGGGCGCCCGCAACTTCGTCGACGACCTGCTCAACAACGGCGGCCGGCCCCGGCAGGTCGACACCGGGCCGTTCCGCGTCGGGGTGAACCTCGCCGCCACCCCGGGCCAGGTCGTGTTCAAGAACGACCTGATGGAACTCATCCAGTACGCGCCGCAGACCCCCGCCGTCCGCGCGGTCCCGCTGCTGGCCAGCCCGCCGTGGATCAACAAGTACTACGTCATGGACCTGGCGCCCGGTCGCAGCTTCCTGGAGTGGGCGGTGCAGCACGAGCGCACGGTGTTCGCGATCTCCTACCGCAACCCGGACTCCTCCATGGGCGGCGTCACCCTGGATGACTACCTGATCCACGGCCCGCGGGAAGCGCTGGACGTCATCGGGGAGATCACCGGCGCGCCCACGATCGACATCATCGGGCTGTGCCTCGGCGGGGCGCTGACCGCCATGCTGGCGGCGTACCTGGCCGAGAAGGGCGACGACAGGATCGGGACGATCACGCTGCTCAATACCCTGCTGGACTACAGCGAGCCGGGGATCCTGGGCGCCTTCACCGACGCCAAGACCGTGGCCAGGCTCGAGCGGCAGATGGCGCGGACGGGCGTCCTTGAGGGCAGCCAGATGGCGGGGACCTTCGACATCCTGCGCGCCAACGACCTGATCTTCAACTACGTGGTATCGAACTGGCTGATGGGCCAGGACCCGCCGGCCTTCGACATCCTGGCCTGGAACGGCGACAGCACGCGCATGCCGGCCGCGATGCACTCGTTCTACCTGCGCGCCCTGTACATGCGCAACGAGCTCGCTCGTGGCGAGATGGAGCTGGCCGGGCAGCGCCTTTCGCTGGGCTCGGTGACGAACGAGGTGTACGTGGTGGGCGCGATCAACGATCACATCGTGCCGTGGACCTCGTCGTACAAGACCGGCGCGCTGATGGGCGGCCCCGTCCGCTACGTGCTGTCCAGCGGAGGTCACATCGCCGGCATCGTCAACCCGCCGAGCGCGAAGGCCTGGTACGAGGCGGGCGAGGCCGCGGGGACCGACGCGGAAGCCTGGCGCGCCACGGCCGGCAAGCACCGCGGTTCCTGGTGGGAGGACTGGACCGAGTGGTCGCAGGCGCGGGCCGGTGAGCTCGTGGAGCCGCCGGGCCTGGGCAGCCGGAAGCACCGGGCCCGCGCCGACGCGCCAGGTGAATACGTGCTCGGCTGATTTCCGGAGGTTCCAAGCATGGCTGAGATGAACGGGCAGGTCGCCCTGGTGACCGGGGGGATCCGCGGCATCGGGCTCGCGATCTGCGAGCGGCTGATGAACCGGGGTGTCACGGTGGCGGCCGGGTACTCGGCCAACGCCGAAGCGGCCCGGCAGTTCTCCGAGAAGTACGCCGGGTACGGCGCCACCGTCCACCAGGGCAACATCGGCAGCAACGATGACTGCGCCCGCGTCATCGGCGAGGTCCTCGACCGGCACGGGCAGCTGGACATCCTGGTCAACAACGCCGGCGTCACGGTGGACAAGACGGTGCGGAAGATGACCCCGGCCGAGTGGGATCACGTCATCCACATCAACCTGTCCGGCGCGTTCTACCTGTCCCGGGCCGTCCTGCAGCACATGCTGGACCGCGGCTACGGCCGGATCATCAACATCTCCTCGGTCATCGGGTCGGCCGGCGGGTTCGGCCAGGCCAACTACGCAGCCGCCAAGTCCGGCATGTTCGGGCTGACCATGAGCCTGGCCCTGGAGACCGCCAGCAAGGGCATCACGGTCAACACGGTCACGCCCGGGTTCATCACGACCGACATGACCGCGGCCGTGCCCACCGCGGCGATGGAGAAGATCGTGGCCCGGATCCCGGTCGGCAGGCTCGGCGAGCCGAACGAGGTCGCCCGCGTGGTGGAGTTCCTCGCCGACCCGGAATCGGGGTACATCACCGGTCAGGTCTACCCGGTCAACGGCGGCCTGTACATGTAGCGCCGGTCAGCCGAGCATCGGCTGGAGCGCGCCCTCGCGGACCAAGAGCCACTGCTTGCGCTCCACTCCCCCGGCGTAGCCGCGCATCATGCCGTCCGCGCCGATGACCCGGTGGCACGGGCGCACGATCAGCAGCGGGTTCTGGCCGATCGCGGCGCCGACCGCCGGGACCCGGTCGCGCGGCACGCCGAGCTGCGCGGCCAGCCCGCCGTAAGTGATGGTCGTCCCGTACCGGACGGAGTCCAGCGCGCGCCACACCCGCTGCTGGAACGGGGTTCCGCGGGGGGCGAGGTCCAGGGCGAACGCGGTCAGCTCGCCGGCGAAATACGCGCCGAGCTGCCTGATCACCTCGCCGAACGCCGCCGGGTCCCGGCACCAGTCAGGCCGGGGACTCGGGGCGTTCTTCTGGCCGGTCATCGACAGCCACGTCAGGCTCACGCCGTCAGGGTTTTCCTCGCCGGCCAGGAGGAGCTCGTCAACCGGGCTCTGGATCGTGGTGTATACCGTCATGTTTTCGAGGTTAGGCACGGCACGGCGGCCGAGCTGGCGGGAATCGGACGTCACGATGAGAGGTTGTGCTCGCGTACCGAGTGGCACTACGGTCCGATCAGCATGTCCGTCCGCGCGTGAGGAGCCGCCCCGTGTCATCGATCAACCGCCAGGTCCGGCTGGCCGCCCGGCCTTCCGGGCTGCCCCGGGCCACCGACTGGGAGGTCACCAGCGAAGAGGTGCCCGTCCCCGGTTCTGGGGAGTTCACGGTGGCCATCTCGCACGTGTCCGCTGACCCGGCCATGCGGGGGTGGATGAGCGACCGGCCCTCCTACATCCCGCCGGTGGAGATCGGCGCCGTCATGCGCGCCGGGGCGATCGGCGTGGTCACCGCCTCCGAGCATCCCGGGTTCGCCGCCGGCGACCACGTCTACGGCATGTTCGGCGTACAGGAGCACGCACTGTCCGACGGGCGGGGGGTAATGAAGATCGATACGTCGATGGCCGCGCCTCCGACGTACCTGGGCGCGCTCGGCATGACCGGTCTCACCGCCTACTTCGCGCTCCTGGATACCGGGAAGGCCAAGGCCGGGGACACGGTCGTCGTCTCCGGCGCCGCGGGCGCGGTGGGCAGCGTGGCCGGCCAGATCGCCAAGATAAAGGGCTGCCGGGTCATCGGCATCGCGGGCGGGCCGGAAAAGTGCCGCGTGGTGGTCGAGGAGTTCGGCTTCGACGCCTGCATCGACTACCGGGCCGGGAACGTGCGCCGGGCCCTGCGCGAGCACGCGCCCGGCGGCGTCGACCTCTACTTCGACAACGTGGGCGGTGAGATCCTGGACGACGTGCTGACCTGCCTGGCCCGCGGCGCCCGGGTGGTCATCTGCGGGGCGATCTCCCAGTACAACGAGACCACGGTGCGCGGCCCGGCCAACTACATGATGCTGCTCGTGATGCGGGCCTCCATGACCGGGATGCTGATCTTCGACTACGCCGACCAGTATCCCCAGGCGCTGGCCGAGATGGCCGGGTGGTACGCCGACGGGCGGCTGGTCTCGCGCGAGCAGATCGTGCACGGCACCGTCGCCGACTTCCCCGGCGTGCTGCTGATGCTCTTCGACGGGGCGAACACCGGCAAGCTGGTCCTGGCCCTGGACGGCGCCTGACGGTCAGCGGCGGGCCAGGTCCACGCCGCGGACCAGGGCCTCGATGACCGTGACGGCGCGGCCGATGTCGGGAGGACGGTCGGCGATCACGTCGGCGTACAGGAAGCCCTCGCTGATCCGCACGATCGCGTAGGCCAGGGTCGGGGTGTCCACGACGGCGTCGAACGCGCCGCGGGCGCGTTCGAGATCGATGAGGTTCTCCAGCGCGCGGGCCATGCCCCGGTGCGCCGTGCTGTGCGGGCCGGTCAGGATGCGCAGCGCGGTCTCCGGATCGGACTCCAGGAAGACCCGCAGCGGCCGGTCGGCCGCGATCACGCGCAGCGCGCCGCCGATCACCGCGGTCAGCCGGGCCGCGCCCGTCAGGTCCGCGGTGGCCTGCACCTGGTCGGCGATCAGGCGACGGGCCCGCCACCACAGCAGCTCGTCGAGGAGCCGCTCGCGGTTGCCGGCCCGCCGGTACAGCGTGGCGCGCGCGACGCCCAGGCGCCTGGCCAGCGACCGCATGTCAAGGCGGCGTCCCGACGAGAAGGCGGCCGCGGCCGCCGCGAAGATCTCGGGCGGGACCAGCGCAGGTACCGCGGTCCCCTCGGGCAGCACGACGCGGGCGTCGTCCACTGCCTCTTCAACTCGGACGGGCGGTGCCGGCCTCATCAGGCCGCGGACCGCTTCTCGGCGGCGGTGAGCAGGAGCGACAGCTCGTCGGTGAGGTAACCGGCGAGGACGTCGATGTCGGGCACCAGCTCACGGCAGGACACCAGGCCGAAGTGCAGCTGGCCCAGGTACCCGACGAGGGTGATATTCAGGCCCTGGCCGTCGGTGACGACCGACACCGGGTAGTGGGCGACCAGCCTGGCCCCGCACAGGTACACCGGTACGTTCGGGCCGGGGACGTTCGAGATCGTGATGTTGAACGCGGGCAGCCGGTGCAGCAGGCCGGTGGCGAACACCACGCGGGCGGCCCGCGCGGTCAGCGCGGGCGGGGCGAAGTCGCTGATCTGATCCACCAGGCCCTGCGGGATGGCCGCCTGCTGGGCCTTGGCGACCTTGGTCGCGGCGTGAACCAGCTCCAGCCGCAGGTCAGGCTCGGCGACGTGGGTGGGCAGGCTGGCCAGCATGGCCGACACCTTGTTGCCCAGGGAACCCTTGCTTGCCGGGTCCCTGATCGACACCGGGATCATCGCGACAAGCGGCTGGCTGGGCAGCGCCGCGTGGTCGGTTAGCCAGCGGCGCAGGGCGCCCGCGCACATCGCCATCACCACGTCGTTGACCGAGACGCCGAAGGCGTTCTTTACCGTCTTGACGGTATCCAGGTCCACGCTGCGGAACGCGATCCTGCGGTGCGGCGTGATCGGCTTGTTGAAGGGCGTGGCCGGAGCGCGTCCCAGCGAGGTGACGATGACCTCGCCGTCGCCCCGGTTCAGGCCGAGCATGCCACCCACCAGCGTGCTCACCACCGGCGCCATGGTCGGCAGCCACCGGATGACCTGGTTGGTCAGCTGGACGGTCTGCACCGGCCGCCAGGCCAGCCGCGCGGCGGCCCTCGCCGCCAACGACGCCAGAGGAGGCGAGGGGGCGGGCCGGAACGGCACGGGGGCGGGCAGCTGCCGGCCGCTCGGGTCCATGTCGAGCAGGACGGTCAGCAGCTCGGTGCCGGACGCCCCGTCGATCGCGGCGTGGTGGATCTTGGTGTAGACGGCGGCCCGCCTCCTGGCCAGCCCGGTGATCAGGTAGATCTCCCACAGCGGGCGGCTGCGGTCAAGCGGCCTGGCGTGCAGCCTGCTGACCTGCTCGGTGAGCTGAGCGTCCGATCCCGGGCGGGGCAGCGCGATCTCGCGGACGTGGTACTCGATGTCGAAGTCCGGGTCGTCGATCCAGTACGGCTGGTCCAGGCCGAGCGGCACGTTCAGCAGCTTGCGCCGCAGCACGGGCACCAGCGGGAGCCGCTCGGCGATCACGTCGGTGAGCCGGGCCAGGGTCAGCGGCTTGGGCGCGCCGCTCGGGTCCAGCACGGACACTCCCCCGACGTGGCCGGTGGTGTTGGCCGTCTCCAGGGCGAGGAAGGAGGCGTCAAGCCCGGTCAGTTGCTGCATGTCCGTTCCTCCCGGGAAAGTGCCTGTCGAGCCAGTCGCTGACCGTGCCGGTGACCACGGCCGGAACCTCCAGCTGCGGAACGTGCCCGGCCCCGGCGAGGAAGGCCGTCTCCCAGCGCGGGTTGCGCGCCGCCGCCTGGCGCATGGCCGCGATCGGCACCAGCCGGTCGGACTCGCCGCCGATGAGCAGGACGGGAACTTCGATGCCCGCCGTCATCTCCCAGTAGCGGCGCTGCCGGCCGATGACCCGCAGCAGCGAGCGCGAAGCCGCCAGCAGCGACTGGTCGCGGGCGCGGGCGCCGGCGTGGTCGTCCCGGCGCCGACGGGCCAGGTCGGTCGACGCGGCCACCATCGCCGGGTCGGCGCGCGACGGGTCGGCGAAGTTCAGCTCGATGAGCTGCCTGACGGCCTGTTCCGGTGCCCGCCGCGACAGCGTCCTGACGAACAGCTCGCCGAGACCGGGGAGCATGAACAGCAGGAACTGCCCGGCCACCAGCGGGTCGGGGGCGCGCCTGGGCACCGGCAGCGCCGGGTCGATCAGCACGACCCCGGCGACGGTCTCCGGCGCCGCGGCGGTCTGGAGCACCGAGATCGTCCCGCCCATGGAGTTCCCGACCAGGATCACCGCAGTGCCGATGATCTGCCTGACGAACCGGTCGAGCAGGCGCGCGTTAGCACGCACGGTGGCGGTGTGACGCGTGCCCGGGGTCAGGCCGAAGCCGGCCAGATCCAGGGCGACGGCGCGGCGCCCGGCCGCTAGCTGCGGGCCGACCAGACACCAGTTCAGGTGGGAGCCGCCGAGGCCGTGCACGAAGACCACCGGCGGTCCATAGGTACCAGGGCCCGAGCCGGAGCCTAGGTCCAGGCTGGAGCTGAATTCGACCCAGTGCACGGGACCGCCGAGCTCGGTGACGTAGCCCCGTGCGCCCCACGGGGCCGCGAACTGGTCGGGAGCCAGGCTGGTGGCGGCCGGAGCCGAGCCGATCATCAGCGGCCCGGGTACAGCGGCCGCATCAGCGGCGGAGGCCGGAACGGTCGCTGCTGGCCGTCGGGAACGGCCAGGCGGTCGGCGATCAGCCACAGCGTGGCCGGGTCGACGCCGAACCCCAGGTGACTGCACCGGACCTCGACGTTCTCGTGCAGCGCCGTATCAGGCTCGACGCAGGCCTGCCAGGAAACGATGCCGTCGTGGCGGGAGTACACCGACGTGGACGGCACCCGGATGGGCCGGGCGACCTGCTTGCGGGACGGGATCCGGCCGGGGGACGCGTGCAGGCGGCTGAGCCGCCGGTAGGGACCGTCGGCGTGACTGCCCCACCGGTCCTGCTGGGCGAACGGGCTGCCGAGAGTGATCACCTGCCGGACCAGCGACGGTTGCCGGCGTGCGATCTCCCTGGCGAAGATGCCGCCCAGGCTCCAGCCCACCAGGGACACGGCTCGCCCGGTCCGCTGCGCGTGCTCCGCCACGGCCTGCGGCAACTGCTCGAGGACCGCCTCGGTCGGCCCGCGATTGCGCCCGAGGCCCCACCCGCGCACGTCGTAACTCAGCAGGCGAAGGAATCGGCGCAGCGGCACCGTGCTCGCGTCCGAGGCGAGCAGGCCCGGCAGCACCAGCACACCGTGGCCGTCGCCCCGCGGCGCGCTCGCCAGCCAGGGCGAGGCCAGCGGGAGGGCCGCCAGGTCGACCAGGCCCCGGATCGGCTCGGTCAGCAGCAGCGCAGACGACGGGCCGCCAGGCCGGTCTGGCCACGAGCGCGACGGGGGCAACGGGTCGCCGTCTCCGGCGCCCGCGGCCGATCCGGCTCGTCCTCCGGCTCCCCTGATCAGGTACATCACGGCCGCTCCGTTCGCGTCGTCGTCACGACCTAGGCACGGTGGTGATACACCTCTAACATATGTCTCACCGCTGGGGGGTGTGAATGAGGTCAAGGGGTGCGAACGAGCTTTGAGGGGCGTGAATGAGCTTTAACTTGGCGACCATGCTGACCGAGACGGCCTCGGCCACGCCCGACTCCCCCGTCCACCTGATGGGCGGGACCGCGACGACGTACCGCGAGCTTGACGAGCAGTCGGGCCGTTTCGCGGCTGGCCTAAGGGACCAGGGCCTGCAGCCCGGCCAGGTCGTGGCGCTGCAGCTGCCGAACATCCCGCACTTCCTCGTCGCCTACTTCGGCGCGCTGAAGGCCGGGATGGTCGTGCTGCCGCTTAATCCCCTGCTGATGGCGCCCGAGATCGAGTACCACCTGGGCGACTCCTCGGCGACGCTGCTGATCGGATTCGAGGGCCTGGCGGCCGAGGCCGGCAAGGCCTGCGAGACGCTCGGCGTCCCGCTGTACCTGGTCAGCCTGAGCCAGGCCCCAGTACCCGAGGGCACCCGGCCGTTCGGCGAGCTCATGGCCGTCGCATCGGACGGGGAGGCCGTGCCGCGGAACGCCGACGACACGGCCGTGCTCATCTACACCAGCGGGACCACCGGCAAGCCGAAGGGCGCCGAGCTCACCCACTTCCAGCTGTACATGAACTGCACGATCGCGGGGCAGCTGTTCGGCGCCCGGCCCGACGACGTCACCCTCGCCGTCCTTCCGTTCTTCCACGTGTTCGGCCTGTCGTCGGTGATCAACGTCAGCGTCAGGTACGGCGGCTGCATGTCGATCGTGCCGCGTTTCGCGCCTGCCGCCGTCCTTGATGTCCTGGAAACCGACCGGTGCACCGTGATCGCCGGCGTGCCCACCATGCTGCACGCGCTCGCGCAGCTGGACATCTCCGGGCGCGATCTTTCGGCGCTGCGCGTCGCGGTGTCCGGCGGCGCGTCGCTGCCGGAAGACATCATGCGCACCTTCGAGGGCAAGTACGGCATCGAGGTGCTCGAGGGGTACGGCATGTCGGAGACGGCGAGCACGACCTCGTTCAACCGCCCGGGCGACCGGCGGGTGCTGTCCATCGGCAAGCCGATCTGGGGCGTCACGATGCGGGTGGCTGACTCCTCCGATCAGCCGCTGCCGCCCGGCCGCGACCACGTGGGCGAGATCTTGATCCGCGGGCACAACGTGATGAAGGGCTACCTCGGGCGCCCCGAGGCCACCGCGGAGACGCTGCGCGGCGGGTGGCTGCACTCCGGTGACCTCGGCTACCAGGACGAGGACGGCTTCTACTTCATCGTCGACCGCGCCAAGGACCTGGTGATCCGCGGCGGGTTCAACGTGTACCCGCGCGAGATCGAGGAGGTGCTCTACGCCCACCCCGGCATCCTCGAGGCGGCGGTGATCGGCAAGCCCGACGAGCGGCTCGGCGAAGAGGTGGTGGCCGTCGTGGTCCGGCGCGCCGGGTCCGAGGTGAGCGCGGAGGAGATCATCGCCTACACCCGCGAGCGGCTGGCGGCGTACAAGTACCCGCGCGAGATCCGGTTCATGGCCGAGCTCCCCAAGGGCCCTTCGGGCAAGATCCTCAAGTCTGCCCTGCGGGACGGGTAAGGAGCGGGACGGGTAAGCATGCGTTACCTGAGCATCGGCACCCAGCCGGAGATTTCCGTGATCGGGCTCGGCACCTGGCAGTTCGGCTCCCGGGAGTGGGGGTACGGCGAGTCGTACGCCGAGCAGAAGGCGCACGCCATCGTGCGCCGCGCGCTTGAGCTGGGCGTCACCCTGTTCGACACCGCCGAACTCTACGGGTTCGGCCGCAGCGAGCGGATCCTCGGCGAGGCCCTGGGCGAGGACCGCGACTCCGCCTTCCTCGCGACGAAGATCCTCCCCATAGTTCCCGTCGCGCCGGTCGTCGAGCAGCGCGCCGTGGCCAGCGCTAACCGCCTCCGGACGCGCCGGCTCGACCTGTACCAGGTGCACCAGCCGAATCCGGTGGTCCACGACGGGACGACCATGCGCGGCATGCGGGCGCTCCAGCAGGTGGGGCTGGTCGCCGAGGTCGGCGTGAGCAACTACTCGCTGGACCGCTGGCGCGCCGCCGAGCGGGCGCTGGGCAGCCGGGTGCTGAGTAACCAGGTCCTGTACAGCCTGGTCGCCCGGGCGCCCGAGCGCGACCTGATCCCCTACGCCGAATCGGCCGGCCGGCTCGTGATCGCCTACAGCCCGCTGGGCCAGGGGCTGCTCTCGGGGCGGTACCACCGGGGCAGCCGGCCGGTGAACCGGGTGCGGACCGCCAACCCGCTGTTCCTGCCGGAGAACCTAGAGCGGGCCGCCGGCCTGATCGGCGCGCTGCGCGACGTGGCCGACGCGCACGGCGCCACGCCCGCGCAGATCGCCCTGGCCTGGGTCATCCGCCACCCGGCCGTGGTCGCGATCCCGGGGGCGTCGAGCGTCGAGCAGCTCGAGAGCAACGTCGCGGCGGCGGACATCGAGCTCACCGACGACCAGTTCGGTGCGCTTAACGCGGCGTCGGACCAGTTCCGCCCGGTCACCGGGCCGTCGGCCCTTCCTGGCCTGGTCCGCGCGCAGGTTATGCGGGGGGGACACCACCGCCGTTCGGGATAAAGGAACGGGGCGCGCCACCTACGGCGGCTACAGCCTGTCCGCCAGCCAGGCGTGGACCTCGCCGACGCGGTTCGCGAACAGGGTCAGGTGACCGTCGTCGTCGAACAGCCTGGCCTCCACGCCGGGGATGTGCGCGGCGAGCCACTCCCCGTGGCCGAACGGGACGAACTGATCCTGGCGCCCGTGCATCAGCAGGACCGGGACGGAGATGGCGGACAGCTCGAACCCCCACGGGCCTGAGTGCGCCACGCCATCCTCCCACCAGCCCTCGGGGCCGGGGCCCAGGCCCTCGCGCTCGGTGTAGTCGAGGTACTCCCCCAGCCCGCCCTCGAGGATCGCCTTGTCCGTCGGCGACAGCAGGGACTCGATCTCCTCCTCGTTCTCGTCCTGGGAACCGGCAAGGATCTTCTCCCGGTCCGCCTCCATCTTGGCCCGCGACGCGACCGGGTCACGCTGGTAGAGCAGGAAGTCGTCGACGTTGAGCTGGCCCATGCCGGCGAGCCAGTCGAGCCCCTCGGCGTCCATCGGGGCCAGTGACGCGAGCGACGCGGCACCCACGACGAGGTCGGGCAGCAGGGCCGCGCAGGCCAGGACGTGCGGCCCGCCGCCGGAGATGCCCCACATGGCCAGCCGGTCGATGCCGAGCTCGGCGCAGATGGCGCGCGCGTCTTCCGCGCAAGCGGCGACGTTGCGACCGGGGTGCGGGGTCGAGCCGCCGTAACCCGGGCGGTCGTAGCCGATGAGCCGCAGGCCGCGTTCGGCGGCGTCGGCGGCGGTCGGGCCGTACAGGTGCCTGGAGTTCGGGGTGCCGGCGTGGACGAGGACCGGGCGGCCGTGCGGGTCCCCGGCCTCCTCGATGGCCAGGGTCCGGCCGTCCGGCGTCTTCGCGGTGCGCTGGATGTTCTCTCCCACCGGACTGGTCAGTAGCTGTCGGTCGCGAGGATGACGTCGGAGGCCTTGATCACGGCGGTGACCTGGCTTCCTTCGGCCAGGCCGAGCTGCTTGACGGCTTCGGTGGTGATCGAGGCCACCAGGCGGACGCCGTTCGCGTCCAGTTCGACGTTCGCGATGGCCTCTCCGCTGTTGATGCTGGTGACACGGGCCGGGATCTGGTTCCGCGCGCTCAGGGGCATGTCTGGCTCTCCTGGGTTGGTGGGTGGGTCAGCTGTGAGCCTTACGCTAGCCCGGCCGGCGGCGGTGCACCCCACCGGGCCGCCAGGTCGGCGACCTGATCCTCGAGCGGCGCGGCCGCGGTCAGGCGGTTGTCGACGGTGACGTGCGGGGCGGCCGGCCCGACGCCGAGTCTTATCCGCTTGGTGAACTCCCCGAACTCGGCCAGCTTGGCCGCGTCACGCGCAAGGCCGCGGGCGGTCAGCCGGCCTTTCACGGTTTCCGGGTCGGACCTGACCCAGATGAGGTGGACGGGCTCGCCGCCGAGTTCGGCGACCCAGGACCGCCATCGGTCATTGTCGTGGATCTGCGTGGTGAAGGGACCGGACAGCATGACCGGACAGCCGTACTCGCGGATCTGCCGGGCGGTGGCGGTCATCCCGGTGTACTCGTGCACCTTGATGTGCCCGTCGTACCAGGGGCCTTCGCGCTCGCCGTCGGGGCGGCCCGCCGTTTTGAGGACCGCCGCGACAAACGAGGAGTACATCGTGTCCTTGTCGAGCAGCGCCGGGGTCGGCATCAGCCTGGCGAGCATGAGGCTGGCAACGGTAGTCTTTCCGGCTCCGGGCGGGCCGGCCACGACCCAGGCCGGTGCGGGGACGCTCACCTTCCTTATTTAAGCCGAACGGGCGGTGGTGCGCGTCTCCTCATCGCCCGCGGTATTGAGGGCGGGCGCCGGCACGGGTTTGCTGGTTTTGCGCATGGCGGCCACGGAGGCGCTGACCACGGCCGCGGCGGCCATTGCGGCGGCGAGGGTCAGGGGGAGCAGCGGCCGGCCGGCGGCGAAGCCAGCCACGGCGGCCCCGGCGGCGGCGCCGCCGTTCATGATCGAGTTGATCCAGGCCTGGGTTTCCGTACCGCCTCCGCGCGGCGCCGTGGCGGCGGCCGCGCCGAACAGCGTGGCCAGGGTGGGGCCCAGGCAGAGGCCGGCCAGCGGCGCGGCGACGGCCAGCAGCGGCGCGTAGAGCCCGGCGGCGGCCAGGATCGCCAGCCCGAGGGCGTAGCCGGTGAGCAGCCGGGCCAGTCTGGGCAGCCGGGCCAGTGTGGGCAGGCGGGCCGGTCTGGGCAGCCGGGCCAGTGTGGGCAGCCGGGCCAGTGTGGGCAGCCGGGCCGGTCTGGGCAGCCGGGCCAGTGTGGGCAGGCGGGCCGGTCTGGGCAGGCGGGGCGGCCTGCGGTCCCGGGGGCTCGCGGTCGAGCTCCGGACACCGAGCAGGAGGCTGCCGAGGATGCTGCCGAGGGAGACCTCTGCCAGCAGCGGGCCGGACGCCCACAGGGCGTGATGATGACGGACGTAGGCGGTGAGCGCCACCTCGGTCGCGCTCAGCGCGGCGTTGGTGAGCGCGGCGGTGACCAGCAGTTCGCGCAGCGCGGCCGAGCGGAGCGGGCCGAGCAGGGAGCGCCGGTCCGGCGGGTGCTCCGGGCGCCGGGAGTTCGTCCCGATAGCGACCGTGGCCGCGCCGGTCAGCGCGAGCGTTGCGATCACGGCGGCCGCGGGGGCGACGCCGGTGGCCAGGGCGCTGGCCAGGACCGGGCCGGTGATGTAGGCCAGGTCGAAGACCGCGGCGTCCAGCGCGAAGGCGGCTTGCTTGAGCCCGGCGCCCGCGTGGGTGGACCAGAGGCTGCGCAGGCCCGGGCTGAGCGGCGGGTTGAACAGGCCCGCCACCGCCGCGGTGCCGACGAGCAGCCCGGCGGGCGCGCTGGCCAGCGAGCCCGCCAGCAGAGCGAGCAGGGCGAGGGCGTAGCAGACGCCGCAGACGGCGGCCACCGGGACCAGCCCGCGCCGGTCGGCCAGCCTGCCCCGCAGCGGGGCCGTCGCGGCCTGCCCGAGCGTGTACCCGGCCACCACCAGGCCCGCCACCGTCATCGAGGCGTGCTGGGCCGCTACCAGGAGCAGGGTGAGGCTGACCATGCCCTGCGGCAGCCGGGCGCATACATCCGCCAGCGCGAGCCTGCGTAGCACCGGTTCGGCGAACAGCTTCCGGTACGAAGCGGGGACGCGGACCCCGTGGGCCTGGGTCACGCTAAGCGAATCTAGCACCGCGCGGGCTGCGCTCCCTCGCCCGACGGGCTGGTGGCGATCAGACCGCCCGGATGTCCGGCGGGGTGGCTGAGGTGAGGAAGGCGGCCTTCGCGGACACCTGCCTGAGGAACGCCGCGGCCAGGCCGAACACCTCTTCCATGGTGCGACCGGCCAGGTGGGCCTGGTACGCCTGGTACCGCTCCATCTCCCAGGCCTGGCCGCGCGGCGGTAGCAGGGTAAGGGCGGGCTCGGACATCGGCCGCCATGACCAGGCCATGCTGCCGCCATCACCAGCGCCATCACCGGATCCGGACGGGCCCGGTCCCGGATCGATGAAGTCAGCCTGATCGACGTAGTAACCCATCTGGTTCCGGACAAAGCGCAAGCCGCCGAAGGTCCCCTCGATGAGCAGGCGATCGGCAGGGGTGCGCTCGGCCATGACGGCTTCGTAGGCCTCGAGGTGATAGCGGATGAGCGTGGCGTCCACGATGGTGACCCACCAGACCGCCTCGCTGATCATGGCGAAGACCTGCGACCGGTCCCTCGGCCCCGCCCCGCAGAGCCATTCGAGCACATCGCACATCGCGCCGATGGTCCAGTCGAGCGCCGTCACCTCGATCCCGGGGTCACCGCCCTTCCGTTCGCGATTCCAGGTGACCCGGCAGGAGGTCGAGCAGAACCGGGCATGCTCGCGGCGCGGCGCGAAGACAGCACCGCAATGTTCGCAAGTCCGGGTATCGCTCATCATGATCATGGTACGCACTGACCCGGCTGGAGTGTCACCGTGACTCACGCATCGTGATGACGTCGCGGTGAACAAATGATGGACCCGGATTCGGGAGTGACCGCCGTCCGGGCTGAGCCCGGGTTACACCGGATAGGCGGTCGGCGTGGTAGTGTACCTGCGTCCGCCCGGAGTCCGCCACTTCAGGACGCCCGGTTCCGGCTGCTCCAGCCGCCACCCTTCGGCCTGTTTACACCGATGATGATGCCGGCAGAGCGGAGCCAGATCGCATTCGCAGGTGATCCCGCCCTGGTCCCAGGCCAGCGTATGGTCTAGGTCACACTGGGCGGCCGGCCGCCCGCAGCCGGGCGCGGTGCATCGGGTGTTGCGGACCTTGACCAGGTGGGCCAGTTTGCGGCTGGGCCGGTACCCGGCCTCCGCACGGTTATGGTCACAGCCGCCGCGGGCGATGCGAACGATCCGGATCCTTAGGCTAGCCAGGTAATCCTGCAGTGTGGTGCCGGGTGGCGGGTCGGGGCCTTGGCCTGGGGGTTGTCCGCGGCCAGTGGTGCCGGGCGGCGGGTGCCGGCCCCGCGCGCAGCCGTGGGCGGCCGCGGTGCCGTCGGGGTGCAATGCTGTCACGCACCACCGGGTGTGCGGGTGCCGGGCCGCAGCGGCGAGCAGGTCCCGCGCGTCCTGGGCGTCTAGCAGCCCGTAACCGCCGACCTCCCCGGGCGCCTCGGAGTGGCCGAGAGCCGTCCCCACCGACACGGTGATGTTCACCAGGGCCGCGACGCTGGGCCCGGGTCCGGAATCGAACGCGCCGCCTGGGGACCCGGACCCGTGGTCGCCACGCTGGCTGGGCGCGTCGTCCTGGTCCCACGAGTCATCGTCGTTGTCTGCTTCTACCGGGCGGTCGGTCTGGCCGGTACCGGGATCGGCCGGGACCAGGCGGCTGTCTCGTTCCTGGAGGAGGTCGAGGTAGGCCCGGACGCGCAGCTCGCGCAGGCTGCCGCCGATCCCGGCCGCGCGCAGGTCCAGCGCCCGCTGCTCCACGTGCTGCCACGACGCCAGCACCTCATCGGGCGGCAGCTCCCGCGCGGCCATCCCGGCGTTCC
>Ga0335074_10001178_pt1 | contig 35642 bp, 31 predicted proteins | sample Lox_Sample_23_FD_206715 | JGI IMG/M metagenome (GOLD analysis project Ga0335074, IMG submission 206715) | Soil microbial communities from Loxahatchee National Wildlife Refuge, Florida, United States - Lox_Sample_2.3 | ecosystem: Environmental > Terrestrial > Soil > Wetlands | place: USA... | reverse complement strand
GGAGCCGGCAACCGACCACACATTGTTGATGAGCGCACCCAAGGTCCAGTGACCCGGCTGCGACAGGGCGAGAACGGACGGGCCGATACTGAACTTGCCCTGCCCCAATAGCGTGCTGGTTGCCGTGGGGATGACGAATGCCGGCCCGATGCCCCATATCAGTTTTCGATCGCCGCGCGGCGCGAGAAAAAATGTCTGGGTCGTGTCGCCCAGTCCAAAGTCGCCGCCGGAAGTTTGGCCAGGATAAGGCTCCCAGCTCAGCGGCAGAATCGTTCGGCTCTTGATCATCCAGTTGTCGCTGATGTTGATAGGAATAACGGGCTGAATGTTCAGGGTGTTTTGGGTACGGCTGGCGGCTCCGTACTCGAAATTCGTATTGTTCTGGAACGGTACGCTGATGAGCTCGGACACCGGGTTTTGTACATCTTTTTCCAGCTTGGCTTCGGCGGCTGCGGAATCATCACCACCCGCCGGCTGCTGCGCCACGGGCGGAGCGCCTGTCGTCCCGTCGCTCGGATCCTGCGCCCAAAGCGGCATGGCGAGCGTCCACAGGAACGCCGCGAGCATAATCCAACGCATCCGCGCGCAGCGCGGCAGGGAAGGGCGCATCCGTTGGGCTCCGTAGGCGTACAGATTTTACTAGAGTATGTACCGCGACAGATCCTGATCCTTCACGATGTCCACCAGCGTCTTGCGAACGTAGTCAGCATCGATGACCACATGCTTCTCTTTCATGTCGGGCGCTTCGAAGCTGATCACGTCCAGCACCTTTTCCATGATGGTATGCAGACGGCGCGCACCGATGTTCTCCGTGCCTTCATTCACGCGGAAGGCGAAATTCGCGACCTCGGCCAACGACTCCGGCGTGAATTCCAGCTTCAGGCCTTCGGTATCGAGCAGCGCGGTGTACTGCTTAGTGAGGGATGATTTCGGCTCGGTGAGGATCTTGATGAAGTCCTCGACCGTCAGCGACTGCAGCTCCACGCGAATCGGGAAGCGGCCTTGCAATTCGGGGATCAGGTCGCTCGGCTTGGAGACGTGGAATGCGCCGGCAGCGATGAACAGGATGTGATCGGTGCGCACCATGCCATAGCGCGTGTTGACCGTCGTGCCTTCTACGATGGGCAGGATGTCGCGCTGCACCCCTTCGCGCGAAACGTCAGGTCCGTGGCCACCTTCGCGGCCCGCGATCTTGTCGATCTCATCGAGGAAGATGATGCCCGATTGTTCCACGCGCTCGACGGCGATGCGGGTGACCTGGTCCATATCGACCAGCCGCTGTTCTTCTTCCTGGATCAGATATTCGAAGGCCTCGCTGACCTTCATCTTCCGCTTCTTGGTGCGCTGGCCGAAGATGTTGGGCAGCATGTCCTTGATGTTGACGTCCATCTCCTCGACCCCTTGATTCGAGATAATCTCGAAGGCGGGCATCGACTTTTCGCGGACATCGAGTTCAACGATGCGCTCGTCCAGCTTGCCTTCGCGCAACTGCTGGCGGAGTTTCTCGCGCGTGCGCGAGCCGGGCTCCCCGGCCAAAAGCGGTTCGCTGTTGATGTTGAAGCCAATCTGCGGCTGATCGCTGGAATGCGCGGGCTTGGGCGGAACTTGTGCCGGCATCGACGGCAGCAGCAGGTCGAGCAGACGCTCTTCCGCGTTCATCTCAGCCTTGTCGGCCACGTCTTCCAGCTTTTCCTCGCGCACCATGTCGATAGCGATCTCGACCAGGTCGCGGATCATCGACTCAACGTCGCGTCCCACATACCCGACTTCGGTGAACTTCGACGCCTCGACCTTCATGAAGGGCGAATTGGCCAGCTTGGCCAGCCGGCGCGCGATCTCGGTTTTGCCCACGCCGGTGGGACCAATCATGATGATGTTCTTGGGGATGATCTCTTCGGCAAGCTCGGCGGGAAGCTTTTGGCGGCGCATGCGATTGCGCAGCGCAATGGCGACGGCGCGCTTCGCCTGGTCCTGGCCGACGACATATTTGTCGAGCTCGCGCACGATCTCGCGCGGAGTAAGCTCGTCGAGCGCTACGTGTTCTTCATCAGCAGTTGCGGGAAGATAAATGGCCAAAACAAACCTCAGTGACCAGTGGCTCGTGGCCAGTGGCTAGTTAGTGGTGCATGATCTCTAATGAGCAGGAATGGAAGGACGCCGCTGTGGTCGCGGGAAGGACCAAAGTCCCGACTAGCCACTAGCCAGTAATCACTAGCCACTCTCCTCACAGCTCTTCAATCGTGACCTTATCGTTCGTATAAATACAAATCTTGCCCGCGATCTTCATCGCCTCTTCGGCAATGGCGCGCGGAGACAGCTGCGTATGTTCCATCAGGGCAGTCGCTGCGGCGGTGGCATACGGGCCGCCGCTGCCGATGGCGGCAATGCCCGAGTCCGGTTCAATCACGTCGCCTTGTCCGCTGATCAGAAACGTCTGGCTCTGATCGGCGACCAGCAGTAGTGCTTCCAGCGAACGCAGCATCTTGTCGGTACGCCAATCCTTGGCGAGCTCGACAGCCGCGCGGCCCAGGTTGCCGTGATACTGCTCCAGCTTCGATTCGAAGCGGGCAAACAACGAGAACGCATCGGCAGTGGATCCGGCAAAGCCGGCGAGAATCTTGTCCTGATACAGGCGGCGGATCTTGCGGGCGGTGTGCTTGATGACACCTTCCCCCAGGGTGACTTGGCCGTCCCCAGCCATGACCACCTTCCCGTCTCGGCGAACGCAAAGAACTGTAGTAGAGCGAATAAGACGCTTTCTTGGCATGAACAAACTTGATTATACAGCGTTAGCGCGATTGCCGCCGAAACTTGAGTGTAAGTGACTAAGATTTTCCGGTACAAATATACTTCGCTAATCAGATTTTCCTTGACTTGATTAGTCAAGTGAAATACACTGCGGTACATGAAAGACAGCAAGCCCAAAGAGCCCAGAACCCTACAAGAGGCGATTCGGTACTTTTCAGACCCTGATAACTGCCTCGCGTACATGATTCCGGTCACCTTCCCGAATGGGGTTGTGACGTGTCCGACTTGCGGACGAACCGACGCGAAGTTTCTCGCCAACCAGCGCCGCTGGCAGTGCAAGAGCGTACATCCCAAGCGCCAGTTCTCCGCGAAGGTCGGGACGATCTTTGAGGACTCGCCCATTCCGCTAGAGAAGTGGTTGCCTGCCGTTTGGATGATCGTAAACGACAAGAACGGAATTTCATCGTGGGAACTGCACCGGGCACTTGGCGTCACGCAGAAAACTGCATGGTTCATGCTCCATCGGATTCGGCTCGGGATGCAAGACAAGCCCACATCCAAACTTGGGAACGGCGGCGGTCCGACCGAAGTTGACGAGACGTTCATCGGCGGTCGGCTAACGAACATGCACAGAGAAAAGCGGAAGCGGTTTAACGCCTACGGCGGCGGCGAGCGCAAGGCTATCGTCATGGGCCTGCTCGACCGCGATCTGCGCCAGGTACGGGCAAAGGTGATTCCGAATGTCACTCGCGAAACCCTGCAGGGCGAGGTGCTAAAAAACGTGCATTACGGCTCGCGCGTCTTTACTGACCAGTGGGCCGGATACAACGAATTGCGCGATGACTTTGTACACGAAGTCGTGAATCACATGGAAACCTATGTGAACGGACTCGTTCACACGCAAGGTATCGAAAATTTCTGGTCGCTATTCAAGCGGACTCTGCGGGGAACATACGTTGCCGTCGAGCCGTTCCACTTGCAGCGGTATGCAGACGAACAGGCTTTCAGATTCAACAACCGTGCCACGAAAGAAAATCCGTTGAATGATTCGGACAGGTTCGCAAAGGCGCTCTCGCAGATCGTCGGCAAGAGGCTTACGCATTCGGAACTGACGGGGAAGGATGGCGCTCGTGATTTCTAACTACCTAACCCTTACTTGCGGCGGGGTCCGAAGAGGAAGCGGACGGCTTAGGCTTCCGCTTTCCTGTCTTATGCGGGTCTGCTTCAATTCTGCGCTGTAGCTCTGCTTTAGATACCGTCATTATCTTCCGCATAGCAGTATCGAATCGTTGGAACTCCGCAGATCGCTTCGCACCACTCATTCACACCTTTTCCATGTTTTGCACAGGTTTTGGTTCAAAATCCGCCAAAACATTTTCGAGGAATCATGTTTGTTATTGCTTGTCGCATTATCGTTCTGAACAATAGAGTTGATGTAACCAGAGCCGAGGCGAGGAGCAACGTTGTCTATGCGCTTTCTCCTCGCTCAGCTCCGCTGTGGGCCTATCGTCTAGTTGCGCACAGGACGCCGGTCCTTAAAACCGGAAGCGCGGGTATCGAAATCCCGCTAGGCCCACCATCAATGGGCGCGTAGCTCAATCGGTAGAGCACCGGTCCGCAAAACTGTGAGGTGCCCGTTCGAATCGGGCCGCGTCCATCAATTTTGTTGAATATCGAAGAACTCTTGATCTGAAGGGCATGCCGTGGCCTGAGGCGATGAGGCATGCGCTGGGCTAGGTGCTTGCTTCCAACAAGCTGCCTGCCCACTCCAGTATAAACACCCCCCGCCGACACGCAATCCCCACATACAGGGAAGTTTTGAGCGCGAGATGTTGCGATCGTCAGCACGATTTTTGTTCAACCTTCAATTTATGTATTTAAAATACTTTTTTCTCCAATGTCAATTACTGGTCTGAGTCATGGCAGACGGAAAGCCCGGACGCAAGAACACGCTGGCAAAGAACGCCGAGAAGGTGCACCCCTCGCTGACCCCCGAGGAGGGCTACGCGCTAGACACGATCAGGCGAAGACGGAAAGATCGCGGTCACAGCCGATGTGACGTGAGCCAGGTAATTGCAGACGCAATCTGGTTGCTACTCACCGAGGTGGAAGGGATTACCAGGGAGCAGTTGCGTGAAATGCTAAAGCGAAAGCCGGTTCGCGAATACCCTCCGCCAGAGTAGACAAATGTGATGGGAACATCATTTCACAAGTGGAATGCAAACGTTTTCACATCTAGCGCGTCACTTTGTAATGGAAGCAGTAACTTAGATAGGGTTTGCAGTTGCATTAGGCGTGGGTTGGGTAACAGTGTGTTCGGGTAGCCCGTCACATGATTACCGTTCATCTTCCCCTTTCATCAAAACATCTTGCAATTTATAATAAAGTATGGTTTATGTAACAGCATACACAGTATGTTGTGGCATAGATGCGAAACATCCAACGTGTAGGGCCGTACATCGAAGTTGTTGAGGCACGGTCGCCGGAGAATCCCACAATCCACATCAAAGTGGGGATTCGGCAAGATACTTTTCAACAGCTTGTGCACCATTATTTTTCGACCGCTGTTGCTCAGTTCTATGGGTTAGTACAGCCTGGTCTGGTGCCTGCGGTGCATGCCTTCAGAGGCGTGAAACGCCCCTTGCTACACGCCGGGAATCTCAATGCCGATTCGGGCGTGATCGTCTACAGTTGGCGACCAGAATTCGACTATGTGTGGGTTGGCAATCGGAGCGAAGGACATCCGGCCGAGAAGACTCCAGCTCCTAATCGCGTCTTAGTGGTATTGCTGCGGGAGTTTCCGGTGGATGAGTTTGGGTGTAGGGGATCTATAGAACACTGGAATTGGGTGGCGGAAGATCCATATCTTCCCCAGGCACCAGTTAACTGGGCGGAACGTTACAGCAAACGACTGTGGAGCAGGTCTCTATGAGCAAATTAAAAGAGGTCGAGCGCAATGTGAAACAGGCATTCGCAGACGGGTGGGGCGATTTTCGTCCTTGCGCATATTTCGACGAGAGGCTGGATTGCATTCGGGTTGTCACTCGGGACTGCAGTGTATTGGAAACTCGGATCAATCCGGTCCTCACGCTGCTTGAGGACAATTACCACTCGGAGTCGAAAGGCAAAAGGTACGTGGGATTTACCATCAAGGGGGCTTCCCACTTCTGCCATGAACACGGAATAAGCCTCGCAGTCCCTGTAAACATCGGCAAGTTGCTAGACGCAATAGCGGCGCAGTTCCCAGATACATTGGTTCAACTTGCAGTGGAGATCGCCAAGCCGATTGTGCAGGAGCAGCCGGAAATAGGACAGATTAGAATCCCAAAAGATGCAATTCCTGTGCCTGCTTAACACCCATTGCGTCGTTGGGACCGGCGAGCACAGTTTCCTCAGCACCCACCAATCTTGGTGGGTGTTTCATTTCCTACAAAGCCCTGTCACGGTCCGACCAGCTTATCAGATTTGATTAGCCAAGTATATTCTTACCGATTTTCCCCGCTTCCACGCTCGCTTAAGCGGAATGGGTTCCCGCCGATATCAGGACTATGGACTGTCGCCTCGCCATCGGCGGAGGCAGCATTAGTGAAAACTGCAACGGCAGCCTTGGAGCGCATCGATGACTACCGCCCTGCTGACTCTGCTGGCGTTCGGAGTTGGGTGGTTCTCCAACATCCTCCGCAAGCGCAAGATCTGCAAGCGGCTGTCGGCTTTGACGCGCATCATGGCGAAGGTCACGCGGGAGCAGGATTACACGGTCCGGGTTGCAACCGCCGGCCGTGACGAGGTGACAGATTTAGGCAAGGGATTTAACCGCATGCTGGCCGAGATGGAGCGGCGGGAGAGCGCACTTCAGGCCAGCCAGTGCGAGCTCGAGAAGGAACTGGCGCGCCGCCAGGAGGTGAACCTGCAGCTGGCGAAAGCCAAGGGGGATGCCGAGGTTGCCAATCGCATTAAGAGCGAGTTTCTGGCCAACATGAGCCATGAGATTCGCACTCCGATGAACGGAGTCATTGGCATGACCGAGCTGGCACTGGAAACCAACTTGACGCCCGAGCAGCGCGAGTACCTCTCGACCGTGAAGTTATCCGCCGAGTCACTGCTATCGATTATCAACGACATTCTCGACTTCTCCAAAATCGAGGTGGGCCGTTTGGAATTGGATTCCTTCGAGTTCAACGTCCACGAGGTTGTCGGCTCCACGCTCAAAGGCATCGCGATTCGGGCTCATCAGAAAGGACTGGAGCTGGTGTATGACATTCGGCCTACCGTGCCGGATGTTCTGGTGGGCGACGCGCATCGGCTGCGGCAGATCCTGCTGAATCTGGTAGCCAATGCCATCAAGTTCACCGATCAGGGCGAAGTGGTGGTCACGTTGGATAGCGCACCGGAACGCGGCGCGAACATGATCCACATGGTCGTGCGCGACACCGGTATCGGAATCGCACACGAACAGCAGAACGTGATCTTTGAAGCCTTTTCGCAAGCCGACTCTTCCCACCGTCGCCGTTATGGTGGTACCGGCCTGGGGCTGGCGATTACTTCCCGTCTGGTGCGCCTGATGGGAGGCGAAATCTCCGTCAACAGCGAGCCCGGTCAAGGCAGCGAGTTTCACGTCGTCGCGCCGCTTCCTGCCGGAGCCTGCAATAACCTGGCGATCCCGGAATGCTTGAAGGGAGTTTCAACTCTGATCGTGGATGACAACCTCACCCAACGCAAGATCCTGACGGCCATGCTGACCCGCTGGGGCATGAAGCCGGATTCGGTGGAGAGCGCGCCGCGTGCGTTGTCGGCCATGGAAGCGGCAGCGGGTTGCAAAACCCCCTATCAACTGATCCTGATCGACGCGACTATGCCGGCGATGGATGGATTTCAATTAGCCGACTGCATCCGGCAGAATCCGAAGCTCACTGGGGCCACGATCCTCATGCTGAGCGCGGGCTTGCACTCGGATGACATCAGCCGTTGCCGCCAGCTTGGCGTTTCCGCCTACATCATCAAGCCCATCCGGCGACTGGAGCTGCTTAACGTGATCGTGCGCGTGCTCAAAGACAAGAACAGCTTCACCGCGCCTGCGCAGGAGACCGCGCTGTGGGAGAAACAGCAGCACAGCCGGTTGCAAATCCTCGCTGCCGAAGACAACCGCGTCAATCAGCGTTTGCTGGCGCGCCTGCTGGAGAAAGAGGGGCACCAGGTCACCTTGGTCGAAGATGGCGAAGCTGCGGTGGCAGCCAGCGCGGAGACCGATTTCGATCTCATCCTGATGGACGTCCAGATGCCGGCGATGGATGGCCTGGATGCTACGCGTTACATCCGTGGCCGGGAGCAAGGCACGGGCAAGCACGTGCCCATCATCGCGCTGACAGCGCATGCCATGAAGGGCGACCGGGAGCGCTGTCTGGAAGCCGGCATGGATGCTTATGTGGCCAAGCCGGTACAAAAGCAGGAGCTGCTGCAGATCATCTATCAGAACAGCGCGCATGCCGCAGCGGCGGGCGTGATAAGCAGCGGACCGGCGCTGGCAACCGATCCGGGCGTGCTGGATCTGGCGCGCGCTTTGCAGCGCAATGGTGACGACGAGCAGATCTTTGCCGAGCTGTGCGAGTTGTACCTGCAGGATGCGCGGGTGATATCGCCCATTATTGTCACCGCCATCGAAAACAGCGACAACGATGCCGTGGCACGAGCGGCGCACAAGTTGAAAACCTCGGCTGGTACGATTTGCGGAACGCGGGCTTACTATGCCGCCGACGCCCTCGAGCAGCAGGCGCACGCCGGCGATAAGCTGGCCGTTGCCACGGCCGCAGCGCTGTTGCAGCGGGAGCTCGACAGCCTGGACATGGCGGTTAAGAGATTTCTCGCGGTGCGCGACCACTTGACCGCTGAGACCATATCGGACTCCAGCGCAGCCTATAGCGGAAGCAGCATCGCAAACTGAGTTCGCAACATCGTCATCTTCTGTCTAAGGGATGACACAGCGCACTACGGTTCATCCTAAATTCATCATCTTTCGCGAAATGGAGGAATCTAATCAAACATCCCATTACAAAATATTTCTAAGCGAGTTTGTGCATGCGGCAATTGAACGACGCAGAATCCGAAATGACGCCAATGACGCCAGAGAAGACCCTCCCGAAAAAGCGATACATATTCGCCAGCGACTTTGATCAGACGCTGAGCTTCAACGACTCGGGATATGTGTTGAGCGAGTTGCTGGGAATCTCGACGGCTGAATACGAGCGAAAGACTACCGGGATGACCAAGCTGAACCTGGTACAGCAAGGAGGCGAGCTCGCCTATCTACTGCTGCACGATCCCGAGTTTCGCTCGCGCGTTCGTCGCGAGCATCTCTACGAGACCGGCAAACGCGTGCGGCTGAAGCCCAACATCGACGCGCTGTATAGCTTTTTGTCGAACGAGGTGGAAGGTTATCACTTCGATTTCTATGTGATTTCGGCGGCGCCGGTCGAGGTAATCTGCTCGGCGCTGGAAGGCATCATTCCGCCCGACCACATCTACGGCACGGAGTTCGAGTACAACGGCTCTGGCGAAATCGAACGCATCAAGCAGGTGACCGCAGGCTACGGCAAGGTTGCGGTAATCGATCAGTTGTTGGAGAAGCTGAAGACCGGTCCCGACCGCATTGTCTACGTCGGCGACGGCAGCTCGGATATTCACGTGATGCTGCACATCAACCGCCGCGATGGTTTCACCATTGCGGTGTCGGAAAACAAGTATCTGGCGCCGATCGCCAAGCGCTCCGTGATCAGCGACAGCGCGCTGGCGATTCTGGTACCGATACTGGAGGAAGTGGTTGGGTGGGACGCGGTGAAGATCCGCGAGCTCTTCGAGAACAAAGGCTTGCTGATTCAGCAATGGGACAAAGTTCAAACCGATATGCTGACCATTGTGCCGGTGGCCGTGTCTCAGGAAGAGCAGGCGGCGCAAGCTGCCGTGGCGGATTGAGAGTGAGTGGCAAAGCCAGCCTTCAGGCTGCGTTAGCGGCCCACCAAGAAATGCGCAGTTGCGATGGCCATCGAAACATGACATCACAATTGCTTAGTTTGTTTGCCGGGCCAACGCGGCGCTAAAAGTGCCGCTCTAAGCGGGCTTGCGTCCCCATGAGGCAACCATGGTGAGGACGCTGGTCCAGTAATGTGGATCGCGATAACGCAAATCGAACTCCGCAAATTGAGCTGCGGTGATATGTCCCGATGCCAGCAGTCGCGGCCGAAGTTCCCGCATGGTTTCGATCCAGTACTCCGACCAGGGCGAGCCGCCATTGAACAGCGGCGTGTAGCCTTCGGCGGATACCTGCTCCATGCCGAAGGAATCGAGCCAGCCAGCGATTTTGCGTCCGACGAAGTAGTCGATTCCGGCAGCGACCGACCACTGCAGCCATCCCTGCCAGAATGCTTGCAATACTTCTGGCTCGGCGACGGTGGCCGTTAGCATGTCGGGCTCGACGGAAAGCAGAACGCCTCCGGGCTTCAGCGCAGAAACCATGCGCTGCAAGGCTTCGCGAGCGCTCGGCAGATGATGGAGCAGAGCCCGTGCGACTACGAGATCGTAGGCCGCTTCTTCGATCGCGCCACGAAGAATGTCGAGCTGGCGGACTTCAAAGCACCGCCGTTCGACAGCGCCGATAAAGCGGATGTCGAGGTCGCTGGCCACGACGTGGCCGCTGGGCGCGACTCGCTCGGCCAGCCACTGTGCGATCGAGCCGTTGCCGCATCCCACTTCCAGGCATCGCCAGCCTGGTCGCAGGCCCAGCCGCTCGAGGTGCGCGCGCTCGCAGGGATCGAGCAACTTGGACATAAGCGTGAGACGTTGCTGTTCCCCGGCCAAATCGTGAGGCAAAATATAGTCAGGCATCGTTGGCGCCATTAGTTGCGTTCGTACTATACGCGATCCTGGGCCAGAATGAAGTTGGGGACAACTCAAATTGGACTCGCAGAAGAAATCTTTCTGGCTGCTGTTCGGGCTGCTCAGCTGTGGCGCGTTCTTTCTGTCGCTCGGATGGGGCGTGGTGGAGACCTTCGCGTCGCTATTTGTGAGCTGGTGGGTGATCTACCGCAGCGGCATCTTCTGAACGCAGCGCCCGGCTGCATACCCCTAAGGTAGAACGGGCAGGAGATGTGTGACCTAAGTAGTCTGCTGTGATGTGGGTTAGCTAGGCTGGAAGCATGGCAGCGCTGACCAATGCTCCCGTCGAAGCCGAGTCCGTATCGACCATGTCCCACAACGTAGGACAGCGAAGGCAATGCCTGCATGGTCGGTCGCGGCTGCGATCGCCATCGTGTTCTTTGGGCTGGTGGGATATGCCAAACTGAGCGGCCATTGGGAGACGCGGCTGCCACAACAGATCTACCTCGAGCTGTTGCCCCACGCCAGCGATGCACAGCATCCGTGAAACATGGGCCGCCGGCTCGCGAGAAATTGGATACACCGGACGCTGGCCTAAAGACCGGCTCTACCGACTCAATTCGCTCTCACAAACACAGCCGCGATCTGGTCTTGGTAGACTTTTTGGAAACGTGGATCCAGCGCCAGGGTGGAAACCAATCCATCCTGCCGGGGCAGTAAGACGACGCCCGCCTGGTTCAGGTAAGGGTCGTTTTTATAGGATTGGTCGCCGCTGCGCGTAGCGAACAGCAACTGGTTGAGTTGGTCGCCGTAAAGATCGGTGCGACCGTCAATCACAACCGGGTAGTCCGGCATATACCAGGTTAAGAAACCGCCCCAGTCAAAGGTGTTGTACAGCGGCCCGGGCAGACGATTCTGATGGATGAAGTTGACGGCGTTCACCGGGAAGCGGCTGCTGATCGCTCGATCAAGGCCGCGCGTGGTGAAATCCGTTCCGCTGCTCAGCAGCAGCAGCACGACAGCAACGGTGGCAAAGACGCCGGCTAACTCCCAAGGCTTTTCGGCCGCATCGCGCTCGGCGTCGGCAACCGGCACGTCGGCAATACATGCTGCCGCGGCTATACAGAGGAACCATGAGTCGCGCATAGTGCGAAAGGCGAGTACGCAAGCCACCACCAGCAGCCCGAGTTTGAACAGATCTACTTTCTTCTGCCAGCCGACAGCCAAGAACGCTGCGCCGGCCAGCAACAGCTCAACAAAATTCTCGTAACCGCGAAAACTCACCGGCTGGAGTTCCTTGATGATTGAGTAGATGAGCGTCGAACGGGAGTAGGCGAAGATGACGCCGTAGAGGTGATAAGAATACGGGCTGATCAAAGTCGCCAGCACGCAGGCTGCGAACATGCCGATCAGTGGGGTGAGCGGAAGCGTTGGGTCTTCCAACCATGCCGGCGAAAGCCCAAGCCGTGAAGCGAGACGCTGCGCCGCATTGACGACGAGGAACAGTCCTACCATCGCCAGTCCGTAGATGAACTGAATATGCAGATTGGCCCACAGGAAGAAAATGAGCGGCAGCCAGTAGAGCGTCTGCATCCGTCCCTGACATTGCGCCTGCAGGAGCCAGGTTAGAGTTAGGCAGAGCAAGATGATCGAAAAGAACACGGGCCGCGGCATCATCAGGAAGAGAAACGAGTAACAGGTTATCGCGGCCAGCATGCACGAGAACCAGAACCTTCCCGACAAGCGCCGCACCATCCAATAAACGCTGAAGGCGACAGCCAGCGTGAGGAGCGTTCCATACAGGCCAAGGCCAATGAGCCCGAACCAGGCATAGAAGCGCGACAGCAGCACTTCAAAGCCCCAGCTGTAAGCCATCCACGGCCGAGTGGCCGCGGTTCGTGACAGAACGCCGGTGTGTGGAAAGGCGGCGTGCTGCACGATCCAGTCGCCGACTTTCAGGTGCCACCAGATATCCAGATCCAGAACGAATAGCTTGATCTGGAAAGCAACGACGCCGACCACAACCAGCAATCCGGCGAGCGTGAGCAATTGCAACCAGCGCAGGCGGAGCAGGGGCGCGAGTTCATCGAGAAAGCTCGTCCTCTGCGTTCTTGCGAGTTCGGTTGTATCGGTCAATGACAAAGGAAACTCACGGATTGCTGTAAATCTTCAGACCCTTGCTGGTAATGAACTGTTCCATATACTTCATCTGCTCCGGCCCATACTTCGGATTGGTGCGGATTAGAGCGAGCGCCAGATTGCACTCCTTCTCGGCCTGGTCGTCCTGTCCCAGAGCGTGATAGCTCCCACACATCACCGCGTGGGCATCGCCATTTATAGGATCCAATTCGGCTGCCTGCTGGGCGAGCGCCAGGGTTCGCCGCTCATCCTGCTCACCCAAAGCTCTTGCCTGGTAGAGAAGTTGGACGGCAACAATGGGACGCAAGTCGAAGGTTCCCTGGTATACCAGCAGAGCGCTGCCGCCCAGCTTGGCGACCGGCTTCAGGTCTTTGAAGACGCGATGTGTTTCCACGGCTGCGCCGCGCAAGCCTATGCCGTCTACCATGCTGCCACTCACGATCATGGTACCGGTGTACGGGGTTTGCAGATCGTCCCATTCGATTTCGGAGATGGAGCCGCACGGAATTCCGTAGTCGCTGTTCTTGTTGTTGTAGGTTCGCAGGAAGAAACAATTTTTCGGGTGGGTTTTATCGATGTAGGCACGAGCCATTTTCTGCGCCTGTCCCCAGTCCGTGTCCGAGTTGGCAAGGTAGCGATAGGTGTTGACCGGGCCGCCCCAGAGCTCGTTGCTGTAGCAAATGTAGTTGGGATAGGCATGCAGCGAGCTGGCAACGTGCAGCAGCAACAGCGCGACCAGCATTGCCATTCCCCACTTGCGCTGGTGCAAGAAATCCCATGCGCCTGCGGCCGCGAAAAGGATCAGCAACGGGAAGACTGGCAGCAGGTGCCGAACGCCGACGTTCAGGCCGGATCGCATGCTGAAGGCGAGATAGAGCACGACCGGCACGATCAGGAAGAGCAGCTCGCGTAACTTGCTTCGCCAATAGCGTACAGACACTGCCGACAGCGCCAGCATCAGCAAGAGGCCAAGCGTGAACTTGATGAGCAGAACGACCGGGAAGTAAAACCAGTTGCCCGTGCGATAAAGCTTGCCCAGCAGGAACGACGGTCTTCCGACTTCGGACTCAGTCAACACATCCTGCAAGCCGACCAGATAGGCTTCGGGCAACACTCGCCAATGTTCGGCTTGCGGAATGAATTTGGTGGCTACCCGACCATGGGCTTCCGCCAAACGAGGCGGGGTCCAGACGGCTGCTCCGCCAGGTCGAGCGGCATAACGAAATCCATATGCGGCCCACAGCACCGTCAACGCAATGGCGGCAACCAGCAGCAGTACGCCGGCATTGCGCAGCAGGGTGCGGGAGCGTTGGCGCGGTGAAAAGAAAATCGCGTCCGCGAAGAGTAGCGTGGGCACAATCACCGCGAGCAGGATGCCGGAGTGCTTCGCGCAGAGCGCGAAGCCGGTCGCCAGTCCGAGCGCCAGTAGTCTTGTCCCATTAGGCTCGCGGACGTAGCTGTACGCAGCATACACAGCAAGCGTCATGCCTAGCGCGGCGGCAACGTCGGTGGTGACCAGCGCCCCGTGGGCTAGTAAATTCGGTTCGAAGGCCACCAGCACTCCGGCGATGATTGCGGCCGGCAACCCAAACATCTTGCGAGCGAAAAACCACACGGTCAGCAGCAACAGGAGCGCCAGGAAGGATGCGGCAAATCGTGCTGCCGTAAGCACGCTTTCCGGATTCGCAACCAGAAACGCGTGCCCGATAATAAAATCCGCTGCCTTACTGGTCTGGGCGCCACAGGCGTTGGCGACAGGATCGTTGATCTTCATGAACTGCAGCGGCAAGCCGGCTACGATCTTCACCAGCGGTGGGTGCTCGGGGTTCCAGCCAAAATCATTGCACTGCCAATAGCGATAGGCGGCGTGCAGATGATCGATTTCGTCGGAGGTGATGGACAGTTGCACGACGCTGGTCCACAGCTGCGCGATCATGGCAATCGCCAGCGCCGCCAGCAGCAGCCATTCGCGATAGCCCCCGGCTGGCTGAGGCGCGAGGATTGCGGCGGGATGCCGCGCCGCGCCGGTCAGGCCTGGTGCGAGCTCAGTGGGCTGGGTTGTCATCCGTCACTTCTTGTGTCGCCCCTGAAGGGACTCGGTTCTGCTTGCTGTCATAGGCGATGGTTTGCGTCGACGGCGTACCCACGCCGAGATTGCTTGTCCTTCCGTGCGCAGGAGTTCGCGGGCCAAGGTCGCGCTGCGTGCTGGGCTAAGCTGTTCCGTCCCGCAAAGGCGAGACTTAGTTGTGGAAACCATCCCCATATTGGGATTGCAGCTTGGCTTCCAAATCGGGAGGCCAATAAGTCTCGGCTTATCTGAGGCTAGGCTGGGTTTACGATTTCCCATCGGGTGAAATGACACGGGCGCTGCGGACAAAAACCCGTCAAGCCCTTGGCATCATTTGTGCATTGCCGCTAAGCTGCTGAGCTGTAAAGGGAAGCTGAGGCTGTTGATGGGGCCGTTTTTGGCAAGAGGTGTGCCTTAATAGCAGCAGTTCCTCTGCGCGGAGCGCGCTGCCTGCGTTTGCTCCCGGAACGTAAGGGGTGAAGTCATCATGGACAACGGCTCGAACGAAGTGCGTGAGAAGTCGCTTTGGAAGCCCAGTCAGACCTACACCATGGCGGCCGTCTGTTTGCTGATTGGGCTAGTCATTGGATATTTTCTGCGTGGGTCTGCGTCGCAGCCGGCAGCGGCTGTGGCTTCGGAAGCGGCACCACCGATGGGCCAAGGCTCGACCGCCCCAGACCCTCACGCCGGGATGGGACAGCGGCGAATGCCGTCGCTGGACGAAATGAAGCAGATGGGCGACAAGCAGGCCGCGCCGTTGTTGGAGAAGTTGAAGGCAGACCCCAACAATGCTGACTTGCTCAACCAGGTTGGCACCATGTATCGCGCCACGCACCAGTTCAAGATGGCAATTGATTACTACCAGAAATCTCTTGCTATCAACCCCAAGAACGTCGGCGCCCGCACCGATCTGGCTTCCTGCCTCTACTACCTGGGCGATGTCGACGGCGCACTGGCGGAGTTGAACAAATCGCTCACCTACGACCCAAAGCACGCGGGCACGCTGATGAATATCGGCATCATCAAATGGAAGGGCAAGAATGACGTAGATGGCGCCGTGGCTGCCTGGGAAAAGCTGCTGAAGCTGAACCCCGACTTCGAGAACAAAGAGATGATTCAGCACCTGATAGACGAAGCCAAAGAGGGCAACAAGGTTCCGGCGATCACCGGGGTGCAAGGGTGAACTCGAGGGCCACCCGACGCGCCACGACACTGATTGCCTCGCATCGCCCAGATGCATCGCCCGCCGGCAACGGTGGGCTTTTTTGTGCAAAGCCGCGTCATTGCTGGGGATTCTCACGATTGAATCTTCTGAGTAAACACTTTTTGTAGGGTTGGCGGTTTCGCAATACCCCAACTGATTGCGGCAAGCCGCACGATCAGCGCTTCGTCACAAAAATCCCCATTTTCCTCTTGACAGACAATGGTTTAGGAGTACGATACGTCCTAAGTGGTAAGAAGTGGGATGTAGTGGTACAAGCTCCTGCTCTTTAAAGCATGCGACTGACGTTCAACGGTTTCGCCGACTCGACGGACTTTGCGCCAGCTGATGCGTGCCTCATTGGTTGGGCAGTTTTGACCTCCTTCGCGAGGGTCGCAATTCAGGCCGAGCGCTATGTTTCGCGGCAATCATTTAACCCGGCTCGACGACAAAGGGCGCCTCAAGGTGCCCGCGGAATTCAAGCGCGAGATCGACGAGAACTACAGCGCCCAATTCTACATCACCAGCTGGGACGGCAAGAGTGCCAAAGTTTATCCCATGCAGGCCTGGGAAGAGATCGAGCGCAAGCTGGCGGCGCTGCCCGAGATGCACAAGACCAAGCAGAAGTTCCTGGAGCGCACCAGCTACTACGGTCAGGTGGTCGAGTTCGATGGACAGGGCCGGCTGCTGATGCCGCAGATCCTGCGCGAGACCGCCAACCTGAAGGGCGAGGTCGCGGTGATGGGCAACCTGAAGCATCTGGTAGTTCGCAATGCGGACGAGCTGCGTAAGTCGATTGCCGAGCCCTTCACCGAGGACGATGAAACGACGTTGAGCGGGCTGGGGATTTAGAGGGTAGTGCGGCGCTTCAGCGCCGCGTTAGCAGGGACCCTGGATTTTGTCGTCACGAGCGGACTTTAGTCCGCGAGGGATCTGCTTTTGGGAGTCGGTGCAAAACGGCTCTTCAGACACGAACGGCGCCCCAGGGCGCGGACATGGCGAGAACGAATATGGCCATGTCTCGGTTCTTTTAAAACCAGCGATCGAATTCCTGGCCGTACGGCGCGGCGGGACCTACATCGATTCGACCATCGGCTTAGGCGGACACAGTTGGGAAATGGCAAGACGCCTCGGCCGTCAGGGTCATTTGATTGGCTTCGATAAGGACTCGGCAGCGTTGCAACGCGCGCATGAGCGGCTGACGAAGCCGCCGGCGGAATTGGCGGATGACTGGCCAAAGGTTGAGCTCGTCCATGCCTCGTTCGCCGAAGTGGCGCAGCATGTGCCGGCGGCATCCGTCGACGGATTGCTTGCCGACCTGGGCGTCAGCTCGATGCAACTGGAGGATGCGGCGCGTGGATTTAGTTTTCAGGCGGAAGGCCCCTTGGATATGCGGATGAATACGCACGCCGGGCTGACTGCCGAACAAGTGGTAAACCGCTTCGACGAGCGCGAGCTTGCCGACGCGATTTACGAATTCGGTGAGGAAAGGAGGTCGCGGAGAATCGCCAGAGCCATTGTTCGGGCGCGGCCGATTCACAGCACCGCACAACTTGCGGCAGTGATTTCGGCCGCGGCCCGGCCAATGAACCAGGCTGAGCGGCGCATTCATCCGGCGACTCGTACTTTCCAGGCAATCCGGATTCTGGTGAACCGTGAACTCGACGACTTGCGGGTCTTGTTGAGCCAGGACGCTGCGGCGCAGGTGCTGAAGCCGGGCGGTAGGCTGGTGATCATCAGCTTTCATTCGCTGGAAGATCGCATTGTGAAAGACGCGTTACGAGATGGAGTCCGCGACGGCCTCTACCGCGTGCTGACCAAGAAGCCGGTGATCGCTGACGAGCAGGAAATCGAACGCAATCCGCGCTCCCGCAGCGCGAAACTGCGTGCAGCAGAAAGGACTTAGGCGGGAAGCGAGTCCCACAACGTGGCAATTTACAGGGTTGCGGAAAAGCTGTGAAAAATGTGGATAACTGGAGAATCGAAACGGCCCGATACGTATATCCGACAATGTGGTAGCTGGTTGCAGATGTCTGACAATGTAGTACTTCGGATGATGCGCGTAAGCGTCGTTCGCTAGGAGGGGGCGATGGCAGCCGGAGTTCTTTATCCGACCCTGGGGCAGGCGGAGTGGGGCGAGCAAGCCGCAATGCGGCCGCGCGGCATGTTTATCGGCACGCCGGAAATCTACTTCACCAAACGCATTGACAATTCGCGGGTGATCAAAATCACCGATCCCAAGCGCCGTCGCGAAATGACGACCTTCGGGATTACGCTCGCCGTGCTGTTTCTGCTGGCCATGGTTTATCTGTGGCAGCACTTCAGCGCCATCGAGTACGGCTACAAGATCGAGCAACTCAGAGCTCAACGCGACACCATCGCGGAAACCAATCGCGCGCTGAGCCTGGAGGAAGCGTCGCTGAAGGATCCGTCGCGAATCGATCGCCTGGCCCGTGAACTCGGCATGCAGCGGCCGGTGGATGGTCAGTGGCAGCCGATGGATAACGCTGCGACCGATCAGGCCACGCCGGTGATGGCCAAGGCCAACGCGATTATGGTGATTTCGGGCATGCAGTGAGGGTCGGCACGTAGACGTTCGCGAGCCGATCCCGACTTAGGGTTCTGGCGAGAAACAGGATACTGCAGCTTCCACCGGCGGTCCGCCCAACGGACCGCCTTCTGCACCTAAACGGAGCAAGCGGGGAATGCGGGCGAGCGCACCCAAGACGCCAACGCGACGACTCTATATCTTTGCGGCTCTGCTTTTTCTTTGGATCCTGGCCATCTGCTTCCGCCTCTATCGCCTGCAAGTGGTGAAGTATGGAGATTTCCTGGCGCGCGCGCAGCGCCAGCAAAATCGCACCATCCCGGTCGAGCCTCGCCGCGGCAATATTTACGATCGCAACGGCTATGCGCTGGCCATGTCGATTGACGTCGACTCGGTGTTCGCCGTTCCCGGCGAAATTCATGATCAGGAGACCACCGCCGTAATCCTGGGCAAAGTTCTCGACATGAATCCGCAGGAGATCGTTGCCCGGCTGCAGTCCAATCGCAACTTCGCCTTCATCAAGCGCAAAATCGATGCCGATACCGCGGAACGCGTTCGCGAACTGAATCTCCGTGGCATTTATTTCCGCAAGGAACCGAAGCGCTTTTATCCCAAACGCGAGCTGGCCGCGCAGGTGCTTGGTTATGTCGGCATGGATGATGAAGGCCTGGGCGGACTGGAGCGCGAGTTCGACGACGATCTGCGCGGCATTCCCGGGCAAGAACTCATCTCCATCGACGCGCGGCGGAAGTGGTTCAGCACGGTGGAGAAGCCGCCCGATCCCGGGCAAAATCTGGTTCTAACCATCGACCAGACGATCCAGTACATTGCCGAGAAAGAACTCGACCAGGGGATGGAGGATACGAAGGCGATCGCGGGAACGGTGGTGGTGGAGAATCCACGCACCGGCGAAATCCTGGCGCTGGCGAACCGGCCGACGTTCAATCCGAACGTCTTCGGCAGTGTTCCGGCCGAGGCGCTGAAGAACCGAGCGGTCAGCGACATCTACGAGCCGGGCTCGGTCTTCAAGATCGTGACCTACTCCGCCGCCATCGATCAGCACGTGGTGACGCCGGACGACAAGATCGACTGCCAGCACGGCTCGATTGACGTTTTCGGCATGAGGATCCGCGACCACGAGAGCCTGGGCGTCATTACCATCGCCGAGGCGCTGGCGCACTCCAGCGACGTAGCCGCGATCAAGGTGGGCATGAAGCTGGGGCCCGATCGGTTGTATCACTACATTCACGATTACGGCTTCGGACAGCAGACCGGAATCGAGCTACCCGGCGAAACCCGCGGCCTGGCCAAGCCGGTGAGCCGCTGGTCCAAAGTCTCGATCGGGGCGATCTCCATGGGACAGGAGATCGGCGTGACGCCGTTGCAGACCATTTCGCTGATCTCAACCATTGCCAATGATGGCGTCTACACGCCGCCACGCATCGTTGCCGGGGAGTTGTTGCCCGACAGCAAGGCGCTGCCGGTCGTCTTCCATCCCGCACAACAGCATCGCGTGATTTCGACCATGACGGCCGCGGAGATGAAGAAGATGATGGAGGGGGTCGTGCTTTTTGGTACCGCCCGGCGCGCCATCCTCGACGGCTATACGGTTGCGGGCAAGACTGGTACCGCACAAAAGGTAGACCCTGCGACCGGCGCGTACTCCAAGACGAAGTACGTCGCGTCCTTCATCGGATTTTCGCCGGTCAACAGTCCCGCGATCACGATTGCGGTGATTCTTGATTCACCGGTTGGGCTGCATCAGGGTGGTCAAGTGTGCGCCCCGGTCTTCAAGCGAATTGCGCAGCAGGTGTTGGAGTATCTGCACGTGCCGCACGATCTGGATGTGAAGAATCCACAGCGGCAGGCGCTGATGGCGTCAGCTAAGGACAACGACGTCGACGAGGCATCCGATCACCTGGGAGCTCCGCTGCAAGAGGAGGAGACAGCGGCCGCCGGCGCCGCGCCCGCGACAACCAAGCCTGCCGCCGAAGCCTCGGCTGCTCCAGCCGGCGCGACGGTCAGTGTGGAACCCAAGGCGTCCACCGCCCAGACCACGCTGGCGCAAGCGACTGCCTCATCTCTAGCTGTGCCGCAGGGACAATCCCCACCCAACGGCACCGTGGTTCTGGATGTGGATAGCGGCGTGGTTGTGCCATCGTTCCTGGGCAAGCCGCTGCGGTCGGCGGTCGAGATTGCGCAGCAATCCGGGCTGGAGATCAACGCCGTTGGCAGCGGCATCGCGCGCCAGCAGTGGCCCGCTCCCGGCAGCCGGTTGCCATCCGGGCAGCACATTACGGTGCGCTTCACGCATTAGGCGGATGTCCCCAAAGTATTTGCAATCTAGGGCGGCTTTTGCTAGGTTACATGTAACCTTCAGGAACCGGTATGGCCACGAAAACGAAGCGAAGCTCTTCACGCGATAAGGTCCGGGCACATCGCGAACGCCTGCGCAAGCAAGGCCTGCGGCCGATCCAGATCTGGGTACCGGATGTTCGCTCGCCTGCGTTTGCCAAGGAAGCGCATCGGCAGTCGCTCGCGGTAGCGAAGAGTCCGCAGGAGAAGGACGATCAGGCTTTCATCGACTCGATTTCCGATTGGGGCGATGAGTGAAACGCGGCGAGATTTGGACCCTTGCCGGCGGAGGGGACGATGCTGGCAAGCCCCGTCCTGTCGTCATCGTGCAGAATGATCGATTCGACGCGATTCAGTCGATCACCGTCTGCCCGTTCACGACGAATCCCACCAGCGCTCCCTTGTTCCGCCTGCCGATTGAACCCACGGAAGAAAACGGGTTGCGCCATGCATGCCGGATGATGACAGACAAAGTAATGACTGTCCCGCGCAGGAGATTGGGCGCCCGGCTCGGCCGCTTGAGCGACGAGGAGATGGTTCGCGTCAATCGAGCTCTGATGGTTTTTCTGGGCATCGCTGGCCCGGGCGAGCGCGCCCGATAAGTTCTATGACTTTCCTTGATCTTCTGGATGGCGCCGAATACGTCGCGCAGCAGGGCAATCCGGAGATTGCCGGCCTCGACTATGACAGCCGGCGGGTGAAGCCGGGCTGGTGTTTCGTAGCCATGCATGGCGGCAGCACCGATGGCAATCGGTATATCGATGCCGCGCTGCAGGCTGGAGCAGTGGCCATCGTTAGCGATTCGCTCCCGCCGCGCGGCGACATTCCTTGGGCTCAGGTGCAACATGGGCGCCGGGCGCTGGCGCGGCTGAGTGCGAACTTCTACGGCCGTCCTGCCGAGCAGTTGCTCATCACGGGAGTTACCGGAACCAATGGCAAGACGACGACTTCGTTCCTGCTGCACGCGATGTTGCGCGCGGCCGGGCGTAAGAGCGCGCTGGTGGGGACGGTGGAATATCGCATCGAAGAAGAAATTTATGCTGCCCCTCACACCACGCCGGAAGCGCTTGAGTTGAACCAGTTCTTCGCCCGCGCACGGGACAGCGGCTGCACGGAAGCGGTCATGGAAGTTTCCTCGCACGCGCTGGAGCAGCAGCGGGTTTATGGCGTGCCGTTTGACGTAGCCATATTTACCAACCTCACGCGCGATCACCTGGACTATCACCGGACCATGGAAGATTACTTTGCGTCGAAGCTGATTCTGTTTCAGGGATGCGGTACGGAGCCGCCGCGGGCAGCGGTCATCAACATCGAAGATGACTACGGCAAGCGTCTAATGAAACTTTGCAGCCGCCGGCAGGAGATGAGCACTTACGGCATCGACAACGGTGATTTCCATGCGAAGAACCTCAATGTCCAAGGCAAGGGCAGCCGCTTCGACCTTGTCATGCCGACGGGCGGGATTGCGATCTGGACGCCGCTGCTGGGGCGGGTCAACGTTTACAACGTGATTGCCGCGGCAGCCGCGGCTTGTGCGCGGGGAGTTGATCCCAGCCTGATCGCGGACGCGGCGTTTCATCTCGATCGCGTTCCCGGCCGTTTTGAGCGCGTCGATGTGGGGCAGCCGTTTACCGTGATCGTGGACTACGCCCACACCGACGACGCGCTGCGGAATCTCACTTCCGTGGCTCGCGATTTTCTAGCGCAGCGTGGCGACTCAGGCCATATCCTCACCGTCTTCGGTTGTGGTGGCGATCGCGATCGCAGCAAGCGTCCGCTGATGGGGGAAGCAGCCGGGCGAGGCAGCGATTTTGTCATCCTGACCAGCGACAACCCGCGCAGCGAGAACCCGCTCGATATTATGAACGACGCGCTGCCTGGTCTGCAGCGCAGCGGCGTTCGCTATACGCTGGAGCCGGATCGCCGCAAAGCCATTGCGCTGGCGATTCACCAGGCGCAGCCGGACGACATTGTGCTGATAGCCGGCAAAGGTCACGAGAAACTTCAAGTGACCGCTTCGGGCACGGCTCCGTTTGACGACCTCGAAGAAGCTCGCAAGGCGCTGCTGGCAGCAGGATATGGAGCCGCCCAGGCGCCGCCTACGAAACCATGAAGCTGACTCTCTCTCGCGCCGCCGAATTTATGCCCGCCAGCGGTAGCTTCGACCACGAAGCGGTCGCGCACGGTTACTCGATCGATTCACGCACCTTGCAGCCGGGCGATCTGTTCTTTGCCGTTCGCGGTGAACGTCTGAACGGACACGATTACGTCGAAGCCGCACTTGCCGGGGGAGCCATCGCGGCGGTTGTCGAGAGTCGCCAAACTGAACGCTTCGCCGATAAGTCAAAACTGCTGGTGGTCGAGGATTGCCTCGTCGCCTTGCAGCGCCTGGGCGCGGCCGTGCGGCGGCTGTGGGGCAAGCCGCTGATTGGCGTGACCGGCTCGGCGGGAAAGACCACCACCAAGGAATGCATTGCGCACGTGCTGGGAGCGCGGCATCGAGTGCTGAAGTCGCAGGGCAACCTGAACAACCACTTTGGCATGCCGCTGCAGCTGCTGAAGCTCCAACCGGAGCACGAGATCGCGGTCATCGAGATGGGCATGTCGCATGCGGGTGAAATCACGGCGCTGGCCGCGCTGGCCGAGCCGGATTGCGGCGTAGTGACCATGGTCGCGCCGGTGCATCTGGAGTTCTTCGACTCCATTGCCGGCATTGCGCGCGCCAAATACGAGCTGATCGAGTCGCTGCATGCCGGCGGTATCGCTGTGTTGAACGCGGACGACGAATATGTGTCGCAGTTCGGGCGCGACTTCCACGGTCGGGTGGTGATGTTCGGGCTGCATAAGCCGGCGGATGTGTCCGCGCGGAACATTCAACCGCGAGGTCCGGAGGGATCGGCCTTCGAGATTGTCTTCGACGGCCAAGGTGTACCCGCGATTCTGCCGCTGCTGGGCGAGCACAACATTTACAACGCAGTGGCGGGGGTCGCCGTGGGCCTGCAGTATGGCGTGCCACTGAAAGCGGCGGCAGAGTCGTTGGCCACGTTATCAGCCGGTGACAAGCGGGGAGAAATTCTCCACATCGCCGGAGCCACGGTCATCAACGATTGTTACAATTCGAATCCAAAGGCCTTGGACAGCATGGTGAGTTCGCTGGCGCGGATCCCCGCCCAGCGACGAATTGTGGTCGCCGGCGAAATGCTGGAGCTTGGTCCTGCCGGCGAGGAGATGCATCGCAAGGCCGGCGAGGATATGGCTAAGCATGGCGTGGATTTGCTTATCGGTGTGCGAGGACTGGCGCAGGCCATGGTGGAGGGCGCGCGGCGGACAGGGCTGCAGGCGGAGTTTGTGAACACTCCGGAGGACGCCGGCGAATGGCTGCGACGCGAAGTCAGAGACGGGGATGTGGTTTTGCTGAAGGCCTCGCGCGGAGTGCGATTGGAGCGCGCGCTGGAGGTGTGGAAGGATAGGACGGCTGGATAAGCTTGCGTCGCTTCGATTCTGTCGCCGGCTCGAAGTAAATAGAATTTTGCAATGGCGCACCTGAAGGTGCGCCCCTTCAAATCAGGAACGGGGAAGAATTTGCTCTATTGGCTGCTGTATCAAAAGGGATTCGTCGTACTTCATATCGGCCCGTTCCGAATCTTCCGCTATCTCACGTTTCGCACTGCCTTCGCCAGCCTGACCGCGTTGTTCATCGGCCTGATCATTGGCCCGGGAGTGGTGCGCCGCCTGCGCGAATTCCAGATTGGCCAGTACATCCGCGAAGAAGGCCCGAAGGCGCATCAGCAGAAAGCGGGCACGCCCACGATGGGTGGCGTCTTAATCGTCGTCGGGATGTTGATCCCAACCCTGCTGTGGGCTGACCTGACCAATCGGTTCGTATGGATCGCCATAGTCGCGACCCTGGCCTTCGCCGCCATCGGTTTCGCCGACGATTATCTGAAGGTGGTGCACCGCCGCAACCTGGGCCTGACCGCCCGCGCCAAGCTCTTCTACCAATTCCTGGCTGCGATCGCCGTGGCCGCGACGCTCAGCGCCCTGGAGACGCATGGGCTGTATTCGACACGCCTGATCGTACCGTTTCTGAAGCACTTCCGACCGGACCTGGTCATCAGCAAGTGGCACCATGGGCATCTATCGCCGCTGGCGTTTCTGCCATTCGTGGCTTTCGTGGCGATTGTGATCGTCGGCTGCAGCAATGCGGTGAATCTGACCGACGGCCTGGACGGGCTGGCGATCGGCTGCACGGTCATCGCCGCCGGTGCGCTGACGGTGCTGACCTATGTCAGCGGGCACGCGGTTTTCGCCGAGTACCTTGAGCTCACCAAGATGCCACAGGTCTCGGAGGTGACCATCTTCTGCGGATCGATGGTCGGCTCGGCCATCGGTTTCCTGTGGTACAACGCTCATCCGGCGGAGATCTTCATGGGAGATGTGGGCTCGCTGGCGCTGGGCGGAGCCATTGGCACGGTGGCCGTCATTATCAAACAGGAGTTGCTGCTGCCCTTCATCGGCGGGGTGTTCGTCATTGAGGCCCTGTCGGTGATCCTGCAGGTGGGATCGTACAAGCTGCGTCGCAAGCGCATTTTCAAGATGGCGCCGATCCACCACCACTTCGAGCTGCTGGGCTGGAGCGAGTCCAAGGTGATCACTCGCTTCTGGATTGCCTCGCTGGTGTTTGCACTCTTTGCTCTCACCACGCTTAAGTTGCGCTAACGGCGCCGCAGACGTGGCAGAATGGCAGATTGGGCGGTGTGTTCACCACGGAAGCCACGGAATACACGGAAAAGTTGAAAAGAAAACTTTCGTGATTTCCGTGCCTTCCGTGGTGAATACGTCGTGTAACTCGACATCATGGAGCTTCGCAATCAACGCGTGCTGGTGGTGGGGTTGGGGAAATCCGGCGTGGCCAGTGCTGTGTTTCTGACGGAGCGCGGCGCGAAAGTCACCGTCTCTGATGCCAAGTCGGAGGAGCAGTTGCGCGACGAGATTCCTTTGCTGCTCGACCACGGCATCAACGTTGAGACCGGGCAGCACGGAGAGCGAACCTTTCGCGATCAGGAGCTGATCGTCGTCAGCCCGGGTGTTCCCTTCGATGTTCCGCAATTGGTTCACGCCCGCGAACTCGGCATTCCGGTGATTGGCGAGGTCGAGCTGGCGGCGCGATTCCTCAAGGGCTGCATCGTCGCCATCACCGGTTCGAACGGCAAGACCACAACCACGACTTTGGCTGGCGAGATCATTGCGGCTGGAGGTCGCAAGGCGCTGGTCGGCGGCAACATCGGAACGCCGGCAATCACGTTTGTCGATCGCGCGAAAGACGATACCTGGGTGGTGCTGGAGATCAGCAGCTTTCAGCTGGAAACCATCGAGACCTTCCATCCGCACATCGCGGTTGTGCTGAATATCACGCCGGACCATCTGGATCGCCATTACACGTTTGCGAACTACGCCGCTGCCAAGGCTCGCATCTTCGAGAATCAGGCCGCCGGTGACTTCACCGTTCTAAACGCCGACAATGCACCGTGCGTCGCCATGGCCGCGAAGACCAAAGGCCAGGTTCGCTGGTTCAGCCGGCTGAAGCAAGTCGAGGGCGCGTTTATAAGCGACGGAAAGATTGCCTGGACCGACGACAAAGGTGTTCGGGAGATTTTGCGCGTCAGCGAGATTGGGCTGAAGGGCGCACACAATGTCGAGAACGTGCTGGCGGGGGTGTGCGTTGGGATGCTGGCCGGAATCGAGGTAGCGCAGATTCGCCGCGCGGTGGCCGAGTTCAAGGCGGTCGAGCATCGGCTGGAATATGTCGCGACCGTCGGTGGAGTCGAGTACTACAACGATTCCAAGGCGACGAATGTCGACGCGACCATCAAGGCGCTGGAATCATTTCCCGGCGGCATTCATCTCATCCTCGGCGGCAAGGACAAGGGCAGCGATTACAGCGTGCTGAACGATCTGCTGCGCGAGCGGGTGAAGCGCGTGTACACGATTGGTGCGGCAGCGGCGAAGATCGAGTCGCAGGCGCGGGGAGCAGAGATCGTCAGTGCGGGGACGCTAGACGCGGCCGTCAGGCGGGCCAGCGAAGCTGCCGTGCCCGGCGAGATTATCCTGCTTGCACCGGCTTGCGCCAGCTTCGATCAGTTCGACAGTTACGAGCATCGCGGCCAAGTGTTCAAGGATTTGGTACGGCAACTGGCCGCGCGAAAGCTGGAGCGCGAGCGCGTAGGCAGCGGAACTCGCGGGGGCAAAGACTGATGGCCAAGCGCGTCAGCGTCGATAAATGGCTGTTCACGGTCACGCTGTTGCTGGTCTTCATCGGGCTGGTGATGGTGTTCAGCGCCTCGGCGGTGATGGCGAAGGAGCGCTTTGGCTCGCCTTACGGCTTCCTGGTGCGGCAGATGGCCTGGGCGGCAGCCGGAATCCTGGCGATGGTCGCCATCATGAACATCGACTACAGGAACTTCCGCCGGCCGCCGATTGTTTTTACCCTCCTGGGAATCACCTCGCTGCTATTGATTGCGGTATTCTTGTTTCGCGATTCGCACAACACGCATCGCTGGATCAAGTTTGGCGGATTATCGTTCCAGCCGTCGGAAGTAGCGAAGCCGGCGCTGATCCTCTACCTGGCATATTTTCTGGAGTCGCGCTGGCAGCAGATCACCGACGTCAAGAACGTGCTGATCCCGGCGGTGGCGCCGACGCTGCTGTTCGCGCTGCTGATCGTGAAAGAGCCGGATCTGGGAACCGCGATCGCGTGCGTGGCGATTTCGACTGCCATCCTTTATGTCGCCGGCATGAACATGAAGTATCTGTGGTACGGTTTTGTGGCCTCGCTGCTGCCGCTCTACTTCCTGATTGTGCGTGTGCCGTGGCGATGGGCACGCGTGCAGGCGTTCATCGATCCCTTCAAAGACCCGCAGGGCAAAGGCTTCCACATTATTCAATCGATGATCGCGGTGAGCACCGGCGGACTTACCGGCCTTGGCTTGATGGAAGGCAAGCAGAAGCTGTTCTATCTGCCGGAGCCGCACACTGACTTTATCTTCGCGGTTACGGCGGAAGAGCTCGGCTTGTGGGGATCGTTGCTGGTGGTTACTCTGTTCGGGATCTTCTTGTATCGCGGCATTCGCACTGCCCTGCGCACCGAGGACATGTTCGGGAAATTCCTCGCCACCGGCATCACGGCGATGGTAGTGGTGCAGGCGCTGTTCAACATCAGCGTGGTGCTGGCGATGATGCCCGCCAAGGGCATTCCGCTGCCGTTCATCTCTTACGGTGGCACATCTCTTTTCATTACTCTGGCCAGTGTCGGAGTTCTGCTGAACGTCACCCAGCAAGCGGATTGACGATGCGCGTAATCGTAGCAGGTGGCGGCACCGGGGGACACGTGATTCCCGCGCTAGCCATCGCACAGGAATTGCGCTCGTGCTATCAAGCGGAGATTGTGTTTGTCGGCACGCAGCGTGGCATGGAGACGCGCCTGGTTCCGGCGGCTGGCTTCCAGCTGCGGCTGATCAAGATCGGCGCGTTGAAGCGAGTTAGCCTGGCAACGCGGCTGAAAACCACGCTCGACCTTCCGCGCGCGGTGATGAGTTCGGCGCGAATCATTCGCGAGTTCCGGCCGGACGTGATGATCGGGGTCGGCGGCTATGCTTCCGGGCCGGCGATGCTGACGGCGGCGCTGATGAGCATCCCCACGCTCGCTTTCGAGCCCAATGTCGTTCCCGGATTCGCCAATCGCATTCTGGCCCCGACCATCCGGGCCGCTGCTGTGCATTTCGCCCAGACCTGCCATTATTTCCGCAACTGCCAGGTCACCGGCGTTCCCGTGCGGCGCAACTTCTTTAGTGTGCCGCCCCGCCTGCCCAACTCACGTCCTACCCTGCTGGTCTTTGGAGGCAGTCAGGGCGCGCATGCCATCAACCGCGCGGTGCTGGACTCGCTGCCCAAGCTGATGGAAGCCCTGCCGGAGATCCACATCATTCATCAAACGGGCGAGAAGGATTATGCCGAGGCGCAGGCGGTGTATTTGAGCGCGATGGTTTCGGCGGAGGTGTCGCCGTTTATCGATGACATGCCGGGCGCGTTCGCGCGGGCCGATCTGCTGCTCTGTCGCTCCGGGGCCAGCACGGTTGCGGAGGTAACAGCGGCAGGCAAGCCGGCAATCTTCATTCCTTTTCCTGCTGCCGCCGATGATCATCAGCGGCATAACGCCGCCACCTTGGCCAATGGCGGCGCCGCGCGTCTGCTGCTGCAATCCGAGCTGTCGACCGACCGGCTGGTGAAGGAGGTCGCCACGCTGCTGCGGGATCGTCCCAAGCTTACCCAGATGGCCGAAGCAGCACGCGGCTTTGCCCATTCTGACGCGGCTGCTAAGATTGCATCTCTCGCTGCGCGCGTGGCTGGCATGCAAAATCAGGGCGCGAAAGCGTAGCTGCTCTCCCTATATGTTTGCCAAGATTCAGCGCGTCCATTTTGTCGGCATCGGCGGTATCGGTATGAGTGGCATCGCCGAAGTGTTGCTGAATCTCGGATACAAGGTGTCCGGCTCCGACCTGCGGCAGTCGGCGGTAACAGCGCGGCTGGCCAGCCTGGGCGCTGCCATTCGCGAAGGTCACAATGCCGAGAACGTCACGGGCGCGGAAGTCGTGATCGTCAGCTCGGCGGTGCGAGCAGACAATGCGGAGATCATCGCGGCGCATGAGCAGCACATCCCCGTGATCCAGCGCGCGGAGATGCTGGCCGAACTCATGCGGCTAAAGTACGGCATCGCCATCGCCGGAATGCATGGCAAAACCACGACGACATCGATGGTGGCAGCCGTATTGGCGGCCGGCGGACTGGACCCCACGGTTGTCGTCGGCGGGCGCGTTGATGCCATGGGATCGAATGCGCGCTTGGGTAAGTCGCACTATCTGGTGGCTGAGGCAGACGAGAGTGATCGGTCATTCCTCAAGCTGTCGCCGATTCTGGCGGTGGTGACCAACATCGATCGCGAGCACATGGACTGCTATCGCGACATGGAGGACGTGGAGCAGACATTCTTGCGCTTCATGAACTCCGTGCCATTCTACGGAATGGTGGTTGCCTGTAACGACAATGATGAACTACGGCGCTTGCTGGCAGGCGTGCGGCGTCGAACGCTGAGCTACGGCGTTCGCGAGGATTCGGACTTTCGCATTTCCAACTTGCGCTGTGGCGCGAGTAAGCAGACCGCAGCGCTGAGCCGATTCCAGGTGAGTTATCGGGAGAAGGATCTCGGGGAGTTCGAATTGCAGGTTCCGGGAGCGCATAACGTCGCCAATGCCACGGCGGCCATCGCGGTTGGAATCGGCCTCGACATGCCGGTGGACGAGATCCGGCGGGCGCTGGCTAGCTTCAACGGAGTCGACCGGCGCTTCCAGTTGATTGGCAGCGCCGATGGCGTGACCGTGATCGACGATTACGGCCATCATCCCACCGAGATTCGGGCGACGCTGGCGGCTGCCCGGCAATGTGGCTTCGAACGGGTGCATGTCATCTTTCAGCCGCATCGATACACGCGAACGCAGCTCCTGCTTGACGAATTCGCCACCGCGTTCCGCGATGCCGATTCCGTGCTGGTGCTGGATATCTATCCGGCGAGCGAGCCGCCAATTCCCGGCATCACGAGCGAAATGCTGGCCAATCGCATCACCGAAGACGGCGGGCAGGAAGCGCTCTACGTGTCGTCGTTCGCGGAAGCCGTAACCTTGGCCAGCGAAGCGGCGAACTCGGGCGACATGATCCTAACGCTCGGTGCGGGCAGCATCTGGCAACTGGGATCGCAAGTGCTTGAGCAACTGCAAAGCCGGACAGCGAGGGTGAGCGGTAGCGCAGGCATGAAGGCAACGCCGAGTTGATTGACCAGGAGTCTACCTCGGTCACTATTCGGAAGATTCGGCCCTCCCTACTCGTCAGGATTGCCTGCTTCGCTACCTGTCGTCATCAACGATAGCTCTGCAGCCTGCTTTTCGGTAGCATCGGGAGCATGAGATTTCTCGTACTCGCCCTGATAATATCCACCGGGTTTGTGTGTTCGGTCGCCGGTCAGGCCCCCGCGAACCAGCAGCCGCCGCTGCCGGCGCCAGATCCCGGTGCCGCAGATGCCGTCTACGAAGCCGTGGTCCGTTACCAAATTGCCTCTTGGCAGCTTGGTGCAGACTCGTATTGCATCAAAATCAAGGGAGTTGACGCTGGCGAAAAACTGCTTCACAGCCTTAAGCCATTGCCGGTCAAGCCCGCATCCGACTGTATCCAGGTAAAAAAGAAGTACGACATGGTGGTGATCGACAAGCATTCCAAAAAGAAGTCGGTTCTTCTGGGCGCCGGCAACATTCGCTGGACCAGTGAAACCACTGCCGATGTGGATGGCGGTTACCTTTGCGGGAGTCAGTGCATGTCGGGAGGGGTATATCACGTCGCCAAAGCCGGAGGGCAGTGGCGCGTGACCAAGTTCGACACCTACATCAGCGAGTGAGAATTGAGTTCCGACTTCCGCGGAATAGACTTTAAGGCCGCTTATCAGCGCGGCAGCGGATTCGTAATGGGTCTCTTCCCTTATCGCGTCCCGTTGGGGTATACGAGGATCTTGCTGGCTTCGCCGGTCTTCAGGCGTTCCATGCCGGAAGCGAAGTCCTTCATGGCGATGCGGTCGGTGATCACGGGATGCAGGTCGAGTTTGCCCGCCTTGAGCAGCGCGGTCATCTGGTACCAGGTCTGATACATGCGCCGACCGTTAATTCCCTGCACCGTCGCGCCTTTGAAGATGACTTCCTCGGCCAGGTTAAGTTCGACTGGCCTCGAGGGTATTCCGAGCAGCGACATGCGACCGCCAAGGCGCAAGATTTTGAAGCCTGTTCGGATGGCCTCGGTTCGCCCTGCCATCTCCAGCACAACATCCACGCCCGTTCCACCGGTGTTGTCCATCACGATTTCGTAGACGTCGTCCTTAGTCGGATCGAGCACCAAGTCCGGGCCCATCTGCTTGGCGATCTTGCGGCGATGCTCATTGACTTCGAGTGCGAAGATCTGCGTGGCGCCACAGGCGCGCGCGACGGCGATGGAAAACAGCCCAATCGGCCCGCAACCGGTGATGGCGACACTCTTGGCGGCGATATCGCCGGCCAACACGGTGTGAACTGCGTTGCCCAGGGGATCGAGGATCGATGCGTACTCTTGCGGGATGGAAGCATCGAGCTTCCAGATATTGGTCTCGGGAATGACGACGTACTCGGCGAAAGCGCCGTTGTCGTCGACGCCGATGATCTTCACGTGCTGGCAGATGTGTGCTTCGCCGATGCGGCACTGCAGGCACTTGCCGCAGGCCACGTGCATCTCGGCGGAAACGAAGTCGCCTTCCTTGACGCTGGTGACCTCATCGCCAACGGCTTCGACGGTGCCGCAGAACTCGTGGCCGGGAATAAGAGGTGGATGAATGCGGCGTTGCGCCCACTGATCCCATTGATAGATGTGCAAATCGGTACCGCAGATGGAGGCGACTTTGACTTTGACCAGAACGTCCGCGCGTCCGAACTTTGGCTTGGGAACTTCGCGAATCTCAGTCCCCGGCGCGGGCTCCGGCTTTACGACGGCAAGCATAGTATTCGACATGAGGATGGCTCCGCGTCGAGAAATGATCAGGTTGCACGACTACTCGACGCACTCGCCCGTTATGAATAGAGAACGATGGGCAAACAGACAAGTTTAGCACGCATGGAATCGGCGCATTCGCGCCAAATTTCGCGGTCGTCTCTCCGCAAGCGTAATGGGCGTCATGCACACGCCTGAATTCAAACCCTACAAGACCGCGATCACATCAATCTCCACCAGCACTTCTCTGGGCAGGCGAGCGACTTCGACCGTCGAGCGTGCTGGCGGCGCCTGCGTGAAGTAGCGGCCATAAACCTCGTTCATCGCCCCAAAGTCGGACATGTTCTTGAGAAAGACGCCGGACTTAACGACGCGATCCAGCGAGCTGCCCGCGGCCTTGAGAATTGCCGAGAGGTTTTGCAGCACCCGCTCAGTCTGCGCAGCGACGTCGCCCTCGATGAGCTGCTGGGTTGCGGGATCAAAAGCGATTTGTCCCGAAACAAAGACGAATCCGTTGGCCTTGATGGCCTGCGAGTAGGGTCCAATTGCCTTGGGGCCGTCATTGGTAGCGATCACTTCCCGCATGAGTCCTCCTGAGATGAAGCTCGATTTTCGATATGACGGTAGATTCTCGCACATGAGCCCCAGCCACGGCTGTGTCCGACTCCCGAAGTAAGGACAGCTATGAAGATTTTTCATTTTCGCGAAAAAGTAACGGGCGCCGCGGGCGGCCTCCCGCTCCAAATGCAAGCCTCACAAGTACTTAGGTTGCTGTTCGGGTGGAAGGTCACTTGCTCCAGGCATGTCGGGTCTTTGATCCCGAACTGGTTTAGAAAGTCAGGAGTTCCAATGGAATATCACCAGGTATCCACGCCCTCGCGCATCTCAAGACGCGCAGTGGCTTACATTGCCAGCCTTATCATCGCCGTTGGCGCGCTCGGCGGTTATGCGGTACACGAGCGCCGGGCGGCGCGTAGTCTGGCGGCGCAAAACCAGCAGACCGATGCTGCCCTGGAGGCAACGCGCAACCAAGTCAACGATCTCACCGCCAAAGTGAATGCGATGGCCGCGCAACAAGCGCAATCGGCGGCGCCAACGCCTGCACCACCGGTTCGCTGGACGGCAACAAAGCCTTCGCATCGCCGCAATAACGAAAACTCGCGTTGGAAGAAGATGCAGGCGCAACTTGACGCGCAGGGCAAAGCCATTGAAGCGACGCAGAACGACTTAGCCACAACAAAGACCGATCTGAATGACACCCGTACCGAGCTGACCGGATCGATTGCCCACACCCATGACGAGCTGGTGCTGCTGGAGAAGAAAGGCGAGCGCAATTACTACGAGTTCGACATCTACAAGTCGAAGCAGTTCCAGCATGACGGCCCGTTTGGCGTGCGCTTGAAGAAAGCTAACGAGAAACATCAATATGCCGATCTGGAACTTATGGTGGATGACCGCAACCTGTCGCAGAAGCACGTCAATCTTTATCAGCCGGTGATGTTCTCCACCCCTGACAGCCCGCAACCGGTGGAACTGGTGATCAATTCCATCAGCAAGGACCACATTCACGGATATGTGAGCGCACCGCGCTATCGCCAATCGGAGCTGGCATCGATGTCGAACAACACAGGCGGCAATGCTTCTACCGGTCAGACAGCAGGCTCGAACACAACGGCGTCATCGACTCGGCAAAAGCTGCCCGCTCCCCAGTAGGGGAGATAGCGACGGGTAGCACCGAAACGATCGACATCGTTGTACGAGGGCGCCCCACGCGAGTTCATTGCTTGTGTGGGGCTTTCTACATGCCCCCATCAGCCACGATGGCTGTTTTATACTGAAATGACTACGAATGGCCGCACTGGGGCCATTCGACTCCCAGAGATGGCAACCACGACAACTCCGCGACCGGCTGACTCGCCGGAAGTCCGCCGCTATAACCGCATTCAGCGCTGGCTGAGCCTGACCGATGCCGTCATTGGATTTGCCCTGCTCGTGGTGTTGCTGGTCACCGGTTGGACCGGCAAGCTGCGCGACTGGTCGTACCTCGGCGCCAACCAGCATTACTTCCTCGCCGTTTTTCTGTACGTGCTGATGTTTTCAGTAATCGCGAAGATTTTGAATGCACCGTTCGACGTCATCGGCTTCCGCTTGGAGCATCAATACCATCTTTCCAATCAGAAGCTGCGCAGCTGGCTGTGGGATGAGTGCAAGGGCTGGCTGGTGTCTTTGGTGCTCGGGACGATCATGGTTGAGCTCATCTACGGCATCATTCGTGTCGCTCCGCAGCGCTGGTGGATCATCGCCTGGGCGGTATTCATCGGACTATTTCTGCTGATGGCGCAATTGGCGCCGGTTGTCCTGATGCCGATCTTCTACAAATTCGAGCCGCTGGCCAATGACAGCCTGCGAGAGCGGCTGACCAAGCTTGGCGAGCGCGCCGGAACCAGGGTTCGCGGTGTGTACGAATGGAAGCTCTCGGAAAAATCGAACAAAGCGAATGCGGCGCTCACCGGCTTGGGAGCGACGCGACGCATCATCCTCTCCGACACCTTGCTGCAGCATTACAGCGACGACGAGATCGAGGCGATCCTCGCACACGAGCTCGGACATCACGTGCACAAGCACATCCTGAAAAGCATCTTCACCCAGGTGGCGATCACGTTCTTCGCCTTCTGGCTGATCAATGTGGTACTGCGCTTCGTGATCGCCAAGGACTGGTTCCCGGTGCTTAGTTCGCGGCTGTATGACTTCGCCAATCTGCCGCTGATTGTTCTGGTGGCGACGATCCTGGGATTCGTGCTGATGCCGGCGCTGAACGCGATCTCGCGCCATCATGAGCGCCAGGCCGACCGCTACGCCTGGGAGAACACGCCCGCGATTGAGCCCTTCATCACCTCCATGCAAAAGCTGGCCGATCAGAACCTCGCTGAGCGGCAGCCAAACAAAGTGATTGAGGCGCTCTTCCACTCGCATCCGTCGATCGGAAAGCGGATCGCCGCGGCCGAAGCGTGGGCCAGCAAGCAGCCGCAAACACAGACCGCGTAGAGAGGCGAAACCCTGCTCTGGCCTCGTATCAGGGCATGACTTCAGTCGTGCCGATAAGTTTC
>Ga0335074_10001177_pt1 | contig 35663 bp, 31 predicted proteins | sample Lox_Sample_23_FD_206715 | JGI IMG/M metagenome (GOLD analysis project Ga0335074, IMG submission 206715) | Soil microbial communities from Loxahatchee National Wildlife Refuge, Florida, United States - Lox_Sample_2.3 | ecosystem: Environmental > Terrestrial > Soil > Wetlands | place: USA... | reverse complement strand
GCGGGGGGCCGGTCTCTCCCTGGAGGAGCCGGAGCGCCTCGCGCGCCTTCTCCAGCGCCGCCGAGTAGTCCGAGTCGCGCAGCCGGATCGACTCGGAGAGCAGCTGGCGCGCGGGCGCCGTGTCGACCCGGGCCTGCTGCGCGCGAACGAGCGCGGCGTCGATGAGGTAGTGGAGGTTCATCAGCTCCCGGTGGAGCGACTTGCGCAGGTTCAACTCCTCCTCGACCGTGAGGAGACCGCGCGCGGCGTCGAGCGCGTGGCCGTCGCGCTCGAGCACCTCGACCTCGCGCAGGCGCTCCGCGAGCGGCCCGACGCTGACGTGCAGGCCCTCGTGGGCAAAGTTGAGCTCGGTCTGGACGTCCTTCAGGCGACGGGCGACCGGCTCGCGGACCGCGTTCTCGAGCGCCGGGAGCGCTCCGGCGAGCAGGCGGCTCGCTTCCTCGAGCTTCCCCGCGTCGGTCGCGCTGCGGGCCTCGCTGAACGTCTGCATCACCGGGGTGGTGTCGAGCCCGAGGCGCTCGCCGACCCAGAGCTGGGCCTTGAGCTCCGCGATCTGCATCTCGACGCGCTCGCGCCGGCGGCGACGCATCAGCTCGAGCTCCGAGCGGACGAGCTCGAGCGCCCCCGGGAAGTCGCGCCGCTCGCGCAGCCCTCCGAGACGCGTGCGAACCTCCTCCCGACGGGCGGCCTCGGCGGGCGAGACCGCCCCGGCGTGCTGGGCGTCCGCCTCGACCTCGCGCCAGCGCGCGTCGACGACCGCCTCGAACGCCCGACGGCTCGCGATCTCGGCCCGGTCGACCGCCTCGCGGACGTGGTTCCACTCGCGGGCGCGCAGCGCGGCCTCCCCTTCCGCGACGATCGCCTCGACGGGGTCGAGCTCGGTCGTGAGGTGCTCGCGACGGCCCTGGTCGACGACGCGCCGCAGCTCGCCCAGCGGGCCGGCGAACAGCCGCTCGATCGCCCACCGGGCGACCTCGGTCGCCTCGCGGGCCGCGCGGATCGACTCGGGGTACTGGCCCGCCTCGGCGAGCTTTCGCGCTTCGCCGAGATGCTCGGCGGCCTCGGCGACGTCGGCTCCGAGTCCGGTCGCCTCGGCGAGCTGGCGGTCGGCGGCCGCGAGGGCGTCCTTCGAGCGACGGTGGTTCTCGCGAACGATCCCGAGCGCGTCCGAGGCGGAGAGCGCGTGTTCGAGCACGGAGGGGTAGTTGCGCTCCTGGAACGCCGACTTCGCCGCGGCGACCTGGTCCTGCGCGATCGGGGCGATGACCCCCTCGCTCTGCGCGCGGTGGAGTGCCCGCTCGGCCGAAAGGACCGACCCTTCGGCGACGCGCCGCTGGAGGTCCGCGCGCTCGAGCTCGGACTCGCTGCGGCCCGCGAGCTGGAGCGCTTCGACCGCTTTCCCCTCGTCGAGCGCCATCCGCGCCTGGTGGAGGAGGTTCTCGGCGACCGTCGTGTCCCCGCCCTCGCGCCGGAGCCGGGTCAGCATCGCCTGGAAGCTCGCGAGGGTCTTCGAGACGTGCTGGTACGTCGCCTGCAGAAGCTCGCGCTCGAGCGGACCGCCGAGCTCGACGACCCTCGCGTACTGGCGCTGGGCGAGGCCGTTCTCGAGCCGCTCCATCGCCGAGCGCAGGCTCGGGACCTCCACGTGGAGCAGCTCGGCCTGGGCGAGCGCTTCGCGCGCGCGCTTTGCGACCCGCTCCGCGTGCTCGACGAACCCGCGCGTATCCACGAACTCGGCCCGCGCCTCGTCCAGGAGCGCCGCCGCGCCCGCGGGCACGGGAAGGGCGATCCGTCGCCGCGCCTCGGCGAGCGGGGCGAGGATCCGATCGACATCCACGCCGGCGCCGCGCGCGATGTCGAGGTCGCGCTCCAGTCCGCGAAGGTTCTCCTCGAGGACGGGACGGACGATCGCGACCGCCTCGGCATGGACGGCCCGTGCCTGGGTCCGGGTCGCCTCGGGGGGCGCGGTCGTCTGCTCGGTGCGCATCGCCGCGACCCGAGCCGCGAACGACTCCATCGGGATCCCGAGACGGCGGCCGTCCTCGACGAGCCGCTCGAGCTCGGCCAGGAGCCGGGACGTCTCGTTCCGCGCCTCCTCGTCCGCGAGGCGCCGGGCGACCGTGTCGAGGAGGCCGCGCGCGGTGTCGAAGTCGAGCGCCTGGAACGCGACGCGCGCGTCCCGCAGCGGCTCGTAGAACGGGGTGGGGTCGGAGCCGGTCTCCCGGAGGCGGCCGAGGGTCTCCTGGGCCCGGTTGAGCGCCTCGACGATCTCCTGGGCCCCGGTCCACGTCCGCTGCGCGCCCTCCTCGAGCTGGGTCGCGATCTTGTACGCCTCCGCGAAGCGCAGGGCCCGGGCCGCGGACTGCGCCGCCTCGAGCTGACCGCGGAATTTGGCGAGGTCGAGCCCCATCGTCTCGAGCTCGACGAGCGCGAGCTTGGCGTGCGAGACCGCCTCCTCGCTCCGCAGGAGCTGCTGCTGGTGGGCGCGCTTGCGGATCTCCTGAGAGGCGCGGGACGCCTGGACGAAGTCGCCCATGTTGAAGATCTGCTGGACCTCGTCGATCTGGCGTTGGATCTCGTCCCCCGCGCCCCCCATCGACTCGAGGACGCGGCCCTCCACTTCGAGCTCCTCGACTAGGGACGAGGCATGGGCCGCGAAGACCGAGGCGAAGTCCCGCTCGGCCCGGCGCAGGCTCTCGATCGACCCGACCAGGTCGCGCTTGACCCGCAGCGTCACGTCCGCGTCGGCGAGCAGGCGGCGCGTGGGCGCCGCGAGCGCTTCGTCCGGGATGTCGGAGAACCCTCGCTCCATCTCTTCGATGCGCCGCGCGACGTACGGCTCCGCCGCGGTGCGAAGTCCGACCTCGACCTTCGCGAGACGTTCGACGCCCTCGGCGAGGTTGCCCGCGTCGAGCTGGGCACGCACCTCGGTCATCATCGCGTCCGTGTCGGGCGGCAGGAAGCCGCGCTCCCGGGCGTACTCGCGCACCCCGTCGAGCGCGGCCCACCGCTGGAGGAAGAACTGGAGCGCTTCACGACCGATCGCGAGGACCGTCTCCTGGAGGAGTTGCCGCGCGCCGCGCGCGTCGGATCGTTCGAGCATGGTCCGCGCCCGCTGGACCTGCGTGTCGAACGGCTCGGTCGAGAACTGCACCCGCCGCAGTCGGTCGAGCATCTCGTCCACCGCGGCGAGCTCGTCCCGTACCGTGTCGAGGTCCTCGGTGAGCTGGGCGACGCGGTCGACCGCCTCCTGGCTCGCCGCGAGCGCTTCGGAGTAAATTTTCAGCCGCAACGCTTCCCGCGCGCGGTTCATCGCGGCGAAGACCTCGGTCGGGTCGCGCCCGAGGCGCCGGGTCTCGGCAATGCGAGGCCGCACCTCGTCGAGGAGCCCCGCGACGACCGCGACGATCGGCTCTTCGGCGGACCGTCGGGCCTCGGCGAGGAGGGGGGTGATCTCGAGCGGGGGGGCGGTCGCCAGCCGAGCCGCCGCCTCCTCGACCGCCTGCTGGGCGGCGGTCGGGTCGACCCCGTACTCGCGGGTCGAATTCAGGGCAACCTTGAGTGAGTCGAGGGCCTGGGTCCCCCGTTCCCGCAACCCCTCGCCGACCTCGACCAGCGCGTCCTCGATCGCCCGGACCGTCTCGGGCCACCGCTCCACGGGGGCGTCCGCGTCGGCGAGGAGTGCCGCGTCCAGTCGGGACGTTGGCGCGCCGTACTCGCGCGCCGCCGCGACCAGCTGCCCTCCCGCGGAGCGAACGACCTCCCGCCGCTCGGTCGCCTCCGGCAGGCCCTCGACCAGCGAGCGGTGCAGCTGGTCGAGCGCCTCGACCACGCGGCCGTCCGCGGCGGGGGCCACAGCGGCCTCGAGCAGCTCCTCGAACTCGCGGCGGCGTTCGGCCGACAGTCCGGCCCACTCCCCGACCTTGAGTGCGCGCGCGCGGCTCTCGGCCACGTAGGCATGCTGCGCGGTCGATAGCGCGGCCTCGACCGCCGCGAGCCGGCCGACCGTGGCCGACCACGCCTGGCCGTCGGGCGGATGCTCGAGCTGACGGAGCTCGCTCGCGATCTCGGCCGGGATCGTCACTCCGGCCCCCGAAAGGCTGCCGGCGACCTCGACCGTATGCTGACGCCGGGACTCGATCGTCCCGGGAACGGTCCTCCCGAGGTATTCGGAGAGTGTCTTCGCCTGGATCTCCACGCCGTCCCAGTCGGAACGGCGTGCGAGTTCGCGAAGCTGGACGAGGCGCTCGGGCGCCTCGGGAGGCGAGATGCCGAGCGACTCGAGGGCCGCGACCTGCTCTTCCGCCTCCTTTTGGAGGGTCTCGGCCGCCTGCCGCTTCTTCTTCAGCGCCTCGGCTTTTTCTTGGAGGATCCGAGTGAGCCGGGAGGACCCCACGCCGCCGATATTGCCGGGTCCCGACGTTGGACTCCCCCCTAGCTCCCGGGAAGCGTACGATGACGAGCGAGCATCCGGGGCACTCGATTCATGCCCGGACCCCCCTATAAAGCAACCGCGGGAATTCTGCGGTCTGCCTCCGCCGAGCGGGAGCGCCCGGGCCGTGGGTTCACTTGCGCATGATGCGGCGCTTGCCCATCGCGTCGAGGTACTGGACCTCGCCCCCGGGCGCGAGCTGGCCTTGGAGGTCCGGCTCGACCGCGAGGAAGAACGTCTCGTAGTTCTCGAGGTCCATCAGCTGCACCTCGTTGCCGGTCAGGGAGAGCACCTGGGCCGTGCGCTTGCCGATCATCGGCACCTGGACCTTGTGCGTCACCGGAAAAACGACGCTTCGCTTCCGCTCGTCGAAGATTCCGACCGCGTCGATACGGGCCTTCGCTTCCCCGTGCTTCCCGGGCTTCGACATCTGGATGCTGAGGATGCGACACGGCTCTTCGTCGATGAGCATGTAGCGCCCTTCCTTCAGCTCCCGGACCTCCTGCTGCGACCAGGCCATCGAGACCCCTCGGACGGCCGGGGAGAGGCGGAGCGGGATAACCCTTGCCGTGAACGCGAGGACGGGCGGCGCGCCGCCGCTGCGTCCCAGAGTTTATTCACGGTCGACCCCTAGTCTCTGTCCCGGCGATGCCGGGAACGAGCGGATGGTAGCAGTCCCCGGAGCGCCGACCCCCGCGACGATCGAGCAGGAGGCCCGGGCGCTGTGGTCCGGCCAGCGGCTGCCCCCTCTTCGCGGCCCCGTGGGCCCGCCGGAGGGGCCGGTCGTCCGGCAGTTCCTGGGAGCGTTCGCTCCGCAAGAGACCGGCACGCTGGTCGCCCAGCGCGCGGTCGCGGCGGACGTGGATGCCCGCGCGATGGTCCTCGCGGGGCGCCGCGCCCAGGGGATCCTGCGGAAGGAAGACGGCGGGCCGCCGGTACCGGCCCCGCGGCTCGACCCGGTCCTCACCGCGCTCGCGGTCTGGGTCGGTGGCTCCGATGGGGAACCGTGGGACGGCGCCCCGCGTCGACCCGAGGTGCAGCGTCTCGTCGGTCGACTCGCGCACATGGGGGCGATCGCGGTCCGCGATGTCTCGCTGCGGATCTGCCCGGCCTGCGCGACCGCCCGCTCGCCGGAGCGGATCGTCTACCAGGAGGAGGACGCGATGACGCTCCTCGTCCGGTTCGCCTTCCCGGACGGGGATCGCACGGTCTCCGCCCTTGTCTGGACCGACGCGGCCTGGCGCCTCCTCGGCACGAGCGCGCTCGTGGTGCACCCCGACCTTCCGTACGTGATCGCGCGGTACCGGCGCAAGGAGGTCGACGAGCTGGTCTTCACGTCCAAGTCGTCGATCGACCGCCTCCGCGGTTGGCTGCCCGGCGCGGAGATCGAGATCCTCGAGGAGCATCCGGGCCGCCACTGGGAGGGCCGACAGTACGTCCACCCGCTCCGCCACGAGTTCCCGATGGGCGGAGCGCTCGAGCCCCCCGGGGGCACGATCGTTCCGGTCGCCGACGTCAGTGACTCGGGGACCGGAGTCGTCCCGCTGGTGCCCGGGCACGGAGGCACGGACACCCAGATCGCGGATCGTCTGAGCGTGCCGGGGTGGCCGCTGGTGACCCCCAAAGGTCGCTTCGATATCCTCTTCGTCCACAAGTACGCCGGCCTCGAGCTCGAGAGCGGAAGCGAGTTCGTCGTCCGGGACCTCGACGAGAGCGGGGCGGTGTTCGCTCGCCTGCGGGTTCGTCGCGGCGTCCCGCACTGCGAGCGCTGCGGGACCGCGCTCATCTGGGCGCCCGGTCGCGCCTGGTGCCTCGAACCGTCGCGGCTCCCGGCGGAGAAGCTCACGCTGTACCGCACGCTCCTGCCCCGCGAACGTCCCATCGAGCGGCTCGAAGCGGTGCCGTGGCCGGTCAGCGAGCCGCAGCGGAGCGACGACCCGCTCGCGGTCGCGCTGCTCGAGTGCTCGTCGTGCGACCGGCTCGAGGCGGCCGACCAGCCGGCCGACCGATGCGTCTGCGGCGGCCGGCGGCGGGTCGTCCGGCGACGCCTCCTCGCGGCGTTCGACGCGGCGGCGTCCGCCTGGGCGTCGGTCGACCCATTCCCGAGCGCGGACACGGTCCGTCTCTACGTCAACGAGCGGCGACGCGCACCGGCGATCGTGCACCACATCGCCGCCATGAGCGGCGTGGCCGGCATCGTCGGCGAGGTGCGCGCCGCGATCCTGCCGACCCTGGGCGAGAGCGACCTGCTCGCGCTCGTCACCGCCCACGGCGCGGACGCGGTCCGGGCGGCGTTCGTTCGGGCGCAAGGTTCGGAGGGGGCGACCGGGACGTTCCCCGAGCGATGCGCTCAGGAATCCCGCCGACTCGCTGCGTTCGGGCGAACGGCGATGGCGATCCGCGCCGGCGTGGATGGCGCGGCGATGGTCGCGTTCGCCCAACCGATCGCGGGGTCCCTCGCGGACCTCGAGCCGGAGGATCGCGCGTTCCTCGCTCGCCTGGAGCGCCTGCGGATCCAGGCGATCGTCGACTACGACCGGTCGGCCCCGGCGGTCGTGCACCGTCACCTCTTCCAGTTCGTCGAGAACGACCTCGCGACCTACCGGGAGTGGATCGCTCCCCGACTGGCCGAGTCGGGTGGGTCTCCCGGAAAGCGAGCGGCGCAGCACGCGCTCGTGCACGCTCTCTTCACCCTCGCCCAGCTCCTCGCACCCATCGCTCCTCACACGGCCGAGTCCGTGCACCGGACTCTCCGCCGGAGCCGCGCGAGCGTCTTCCAGGAGCCGCCGGTCGGCGTCGACCGCGCCCTGCTCGATCCGGGCCGAGCGACCGCGTGGGACCGGTGGGCGGGCGTCGTCCGGGCGGTCGACCGGTTCCGCCGGAGCCAAGGTCTCGGGCCGAACGTGACGCTCCCCTCGGTCGCCCTCGTCCTGGACTCCGACGTCGCGGCGGACGAGCTGCGAGCGGAAGCGCCGACAATCGAGCGACTCGCCCACGTGACGAAGCTCGAGGTCGGCTCGCCGGGGAACCCCTGGGCCGGCCGTCGCCGCCAGCTGCGACCGAGGGAGAGCGAGATCCAGCGGGTCTATGCTTCGCGGGCCGCGCAGATCGTCCACCTATTGCGCCGCCTGCCCGAGCGCAAGGCGATCGACTCGGCCGCCGGCCAGGGGTTCTCCATCATGGTCAACGGCCAACCGACGCAGATCCTCCCCTCGATGTTCTCCTGGGAGGAGACGCTCCCGGAACGGTACGTTCCCGTCGGATGGTCGGCGGGCGAACTGTATGCGGAGCTCCCCCGCGCGGCGATCGCGCCGACCGCCCCCCTGCCGCCGCTCTCGCAGGACGCGGTGCGCCTGGTCGCGCGGGTCGGGCAACGGTTGCGCGCGACCCCGTCCCCGACCCCGCGGGTCGTGATCGCGACCGCCCCGCCTCCGCTCGGAGCCGAGCTCGCCCAGGCCGCACTCCCGATCGCGAAGCACCTCGGGCTCGCGGAATTCCGCCTCGTCGCATCGGACCGCGAGCTGCCGCTCCGCGGGCGGGGGTTCGGTCGGACGAAGGCCGGCGCGGGCTGGTCGTTCCACGTCAGCGACGCCGGACCGCGGCCGCGCCCCTCCAAACACCGTGCGTCCCGAGCCCACGGGGGCCGAGTTCGCCCGGCGTTCCGCCCGGGCGACTTGAGCCCGACGGTGCAGAACTACGCCGACCCCGAGTGGATCGAGCGCGAAGCCGGCATCCGGGCGCTGGGCGAGGAGCTGGACGAGCTACTCGGGATGCCTCTCCTCGGACCGGCCAAGGTCGGCGCCGCGTGGGACCTCGGACTCCGGAGCGTCGTTGCTTTCCGGGACGCCCCGTGGGAGACCCTCGTGCGCCTACCGGGGTTCGGCGCGCCGGTGGCGAGCGCGATCGTCAGTCGACTCGGAGGCACCGTGCCGGCGCCCGCCCCCACCGACCGGCCCCGACGTTCCGCGCCGGCGGCCGCGCCGTCCAACGGGGGAGGGGCTCGTCCCTCACCCCCCGTCGCCATCGCTCCACCGGTGGTCCTCCTACCCGTCGCGGCGCCCGCGCCCATGCTGCCCATGGAGTCTCCTCCGGAGGGGACGGTAGCCCCGGTCGAGCTCGTCGCTCCCTCGAACGGCGGCGACCCCGAGCCGGCCGAACCGATACCGACGCCCGCCGCGGAAGAACTCTCGCCGATCGAAGCCGAGGTGGCCCCTCCTCCGGTGGCCGTGTCCGAACCCGAGCCCGCAACCCCGTCTCCTCCCGGGGCCGGATCGTCCGAGACACCGGCGCCGGCCGGCGCGCTCGCCGACACCGGTGAGCCGCTATCCGAGGGGATCACGCTGCCCGAGCCCGCAACACCGCCTTCCTCGCCGGACGCGGGCTTGCTCCCCCCCGCGGCCGAACCCGTTGCCTCCGCACCGAGGCCGGCGGAGGTCGAGCTCCCGGCGCCCGCCGTGACCAATCCCGGACTCGAGACGCCGGCGTTGGCGGAAGAACCACCGCCGGGGCCGCCCATACCGGACTCTATCGGCTCGGACACCGATTCGACCCCTCCGTCCGACGCGCCGGTCCCCGAGGTTCCTCCGCCCGAGAGTCCGGCGGGCTCCACTGGTGGGGAGGAGGCGGCGCTGGGAACAACGGAGCCTTCCGCGGTCGCTCCGGAGGCGCACGAACCCCTGCTCGAGCCGTCGCCCGAAACATCCGAGTCGCTGGAACTACCCGACACCCTCCACGACCGCCCCGAGGAGGCCCCCGGTGCTGCCGCTTCGGCCGGCTCGGAAGTGCCGCCGCCCGAGATTTCGATGGGCGAGGTCCCCCCCGCGATGACCGGGCCGGAGCCCATCGTCTCCGAGGCGTCGCCGGCGTCCGAGGAGGTGGAAGAGAGCGGCACGGGCGACGCTCCCCCGATCGCCCCCGAGCCCGAACCGCCGTCTCCCGAGTCTGAGTCCTCCCCGGCCGCGGAACCTCCGGCGGTCCCGGGCCCTGCGGAGGTAGCGAGTCCCCCCAGCCCTCCCTCCGAGGTTTCGGAAGCGCCCGCCCCGACGCCGAACCTCGAACTTCCTCCCCCCACCACGGAACCCGCCGAGCCGCCCTCGGTGCCCGAGCCGCCTCCGGGTCCCGAGGCCCCCGAAGCCGCTGCGCCGGTTCCTTCCATGGCCGAGTCGCTCGGGTTCCCGCCGATCGATGCCCTGCCTCCCCGGGACGAGCCCGCAGCTCCCCCGGCCCCGACTCCGGCCGCGCCGGCGGCGGGGATCGAGCTGCTGGTCGGTCCGACCTACATCCCATCGCTCGAGAGGTTCCTCGAAGCGACCGCCGCCGGGCACCAGGGGATCTGCGTGGTCCGGGACTCCCCGGAGCGAGTGCGGGCGTACGTCGGTTCCCGGCCCGTGGAGATCCGTTGGCTCACGAACATCGGCCGCGGTCCGACCCTCAAGCCGACCGACCTCGATGGCCTCTCGGCGTTCCTCGCGCACGCGGTCTCGAACGGGCACGTCACCGCGTTCTTCGTGGAGGGCGTCGAGTACCTCGTCCGGCTGCACGGGCTCGACCGGGTCGTCGACCGGATGGTCGCGCTCGACGGACTCGCGCGGGAGCACTCCGCGCGCGTCTGGCTTCCGCTCAACCCGAAATTGCTTTCGCCGGCCGAGCTCGACCGGTTCGTCGCCGCCTTCGGCGGGTCGGCCGGAACCGCCTGAATCACGCCCCGCGGGGACTCTCGGGCAAAAACATAGCTTGATTAGCTCAGAGTCGGGTGGCCCCTCGGATGGGCGGGGCCCCCCGGCGGGCGTCGAAACATCAGTTGGCCCTGTCGGCCGGGCTGCTTGCCGTCGCACTCGCTGCGCTGGTGCTCGCGCCGCTCGGCGCTGCCGGCACTCCGGCGCGCACGGTCTCCGTCTCCGCGCAACCCGCGCAGCTCGCCGGGGGCCTCCAGGCGAACGTGCTGTGGAACGGAGCGGAGATCTCGACCGCGGCCACGGCCGGGGCGGCGTTCCGACTCGGATTCAACGGCGTCGCGAACCTCGACTATTTCTGGAACCAGACGCTCCTGACCGGGGCGGGCTGGTCGATCAACGACGCCCGCCTGCAGATCTTCTACTTCGGCTTCGCCCTCGGAACCCGAGACATCGTCGCCACGACGGGGCAGAGCTCGGGGAATCTCGTGATGGGCAACTGGAGCACGGGCGCGCTCCAGTACGTGGTGGAGGGTACGTTCGAGCTGACCGCGAGCCTCCTCGCGACGAACGGCACCACCGCCTGGAGCGAGTCGTTCTGGGTGGACATCTCGGCGCCGTTCTACATCCTCGCCGTGCTGCCGCTCGTCCTCGCGCTCATCGCCGTGTACGAGGTCTACGCGCTGTGTTGCTCCGGCCAGCACGTCATGAAGCGCACCTCGGGCAAGCCCGGTACGGGTAGTCCCTCGGCGGCGGAAACGGCGGCGTCCTCCGCGCCCGCGGCGGAGGAACCTCCCGACCCGGCCGAGGCGTCCTCTCCCCCGCCCGGAGGGTCGTCGTGAGCGCGACCGGCTCGGGCGCCGGCTGCGGCGTCGTTCTCGGGATCGTCCTCGTGCTCCTCGCCCAGCAGTTCGGGATCCTCAGTCTCAGCGCGCTCGCGACCGGAATCGAGTACCTGGTCATCGGCGCGATCGTCGGCGGAGTGCTGGGGGCGGTCATCGGATGGGGACTCGGCAAGCGCTATCTCCGACTCCACGGCGGCGCGAGCGGCTCCGGCACCGCGCCCGCCGAATCCTCTCCGCCGTCGTAGTCGGGGCACGGAACGCCCCGGGGACGCGGGGAGACCATTAAATCGGTGGCCCGACCCATAACCGGCGTGCGGGCGGCGACCCGGTCGCCACCGGCATCCATGACGGTCGGTCCCGATCCCACCAGGTCGCGCGTGCCGCGCCGGCGGAAGCCCCGCGGGGGGTCGCGCCCATGATCGTCTGCGCCGCGTGCGGCCGCCCGAACGAGAACGACGCTCGGTTCTGCGGCGCGTGCGGCCAGCCGCTCGTCGTGGCTCCCGCTCCCGGCCCGGTCGCGCCGCCCAGCTCCACGCCACCGGTGACGCCCCGGCCGGCCTCCCCCCCGGGTCCTTCTCGGTTTGCCGGTCTCCTCGCGGCGCTTCGGCGACCGAATCCGCGGATGTTGCTCGCGGTCCTGCTCATCGCGTCGTTCGTCCTCGGCGTCGTCTCGCTGGGCACCGCGTGGTGGTCGTACAGCTCGACCGGTGGCGGGGGCTCGCTCACGCTCGGCTTCGTGCCGGGCGGGGACTACGTGGTCACCTGCTCGAGCTGCGGCGCGTTCTCGGCCGGGTCGTTCAGTTACAGCGCGTTCGGGGGGACGCTCGGCGGCCTCTACGAAGCGATCCTCGGTCTCGTGGCGCTCGCGGTCGCACTCACCGGCCTCGCCGCGTTCATCGCGGTGATGGGTCTCCTCGGGCGAAGGACCGGCTGGTGGCAGCGCTCCGGTAGCTTCGTGCTCGTCTTCGTGGCGGTGCTGACGACCCTCGTCGCGGCGGTCGCCGTGGTCGCGGCCCAACCCGGCGCATTCGGCCCCGGGTCGACGTTCCAAGGGCTCGGCCCGGGAAATGCATCCCCGACGACATCGTTCTGGGGGGCCGACGCCGCGGGGACGGCGACCTGGGGGGCGGGGGCGGGGTGGTACCTCGCGCTCGCGAGCGGTTTCGTCCTGGTCGCCGTCATCGTCCTTCTCTTCGTCGTCCCCACCCCCCAGCCCCGCGTGCCCGAGCGAGAGGTCCGTACGGCCGTGGCGCCCCCGACCCCGTCGCTCCACGGCTACACCGCGCCTCCGACCGCGGCCCCCTACGCTCGCCCCGCGGTCTCTCGGCCGCCGATCCTCTCCCCGACCCGGGTGACGCCGCGGCCCGCTCCCGCTCCTCGCGCGGCGCCGGCCCCGCGCTCCGAGGGGGCCGACGCGTTCCCCGACACCCCGATGTCGGCCGCCAAACTCCCGGTGCCCGCGCCGGTGCCGGCCGAGGCCCCGGAGATGGTCGACTGCCCCAATTGCGGGACGCCGAACCTCGCGAAGTCCCGCACCTGCTCGTACTGTCAGCGAACGCTGCGCGAGTGAACGCCGGGCGGCTTCGACCGCGAGCCGTTAAGCGCCCGGGGTCCTGCCCCCGGTCGGCCGGTTCCCATGGGCGGCGACTCCGACGTTAACTCTCCCGCGACCCGGGAGTTCCGCGAGTTCCTGGAACGCGACTGGGAGCAATGGCTGGACGAACTTCCCGAGCTGGCGACCGCGGTCGGCGCGCCGGGGCGCAACGACCGATGGAACGACGACTCCCCGGCGGGGGTCGCCGCGCGGCGGCACCACCTCGCCGAGGGCCTTGCGAAGCTCGACCGCTTCGACCGGAACCGACTGTCGGCGGGAGAGCGGTTGAGCCACGACCTCTATCGCGAGATGTACACGACCGCCTTGGACGGAGTCGAGTTCGGGATCGACCCGATCCCGTTCCGCCTCGGCTCTCCGCACAACCTCCGCATGCCGATGAACTCGATGGAGGGCATCCATCTCGCCGCCTCCGACATCGGCGACATCCAGCCGCTCGCGACGGTCCGCGACTTCGACGACCTTCTCGCCCGGCTCGAGGCGTTCCCGACCGCCGTCGACCGCAACATCGCACTGCTCGGTGAGGGCCTCCGCCTCGGCTATTCGGCCCCGCGGGTCGCCCTTGGCGGGTTGAGCGCTCAGATCTCCGCGCAGATCACCGACGACCCCGCCGCGAGCTCCGTCCTTCGACCGTTCCGGGAGTACCCCCCGCCGATCGGGGCGACGGACCGGGAGCGGCTTACGTCGCGGGCGGCCGAGACCTACCGCACGGCCGTGGCCCCGGCGCTGGTCCGGTTGCGGGACTTCGTCGATGGAACGTACCTGCCCGCCGCGCGGGCGACGATCGCGGCGGGCGCGCTGCCCCGCGGCGCTGAGTTCTACTCCTACCTCGTCCGATGGCAGACGACCACCGACCTCACCCCGGCGCAGGTCCACGAGATCGGACTCGGCGAGGTCCGACGGCTACGCGCCGAGATCGAGTCGCTCATCCGCCGCACCGGCTTCGAGGGGACGTTCTCCGAGTTCAACGAGTTCCTTCGGACCGACCCCCGGTTCTTCTACGAAGGCCCCGAGGCGCTCCTGGACGGCTACCGGGTGATCGCGAAGCGGATCGACCCGGCGCTTTCGAAGGTGTTCGGTCGACTGCCGCGGCTTCCCTACGGCGTCGTCGCGATGCCCGACTACCGGGCCCCCTCGTCCCCCGCCGCCTTCTACATGCCGGGCGCCCCGACCACGGGCCGCCCGGGGTACTTCAACGCAAACACCTACCAGGTCAGCGCGCGACCGAAGTGGGCGATGGAGGCGCTCACGCTCCACGAGGCGGTCCCCGGCCACCATCTCCAGCTCGCCCTCGCGCAGGAGCTCGAGGAGATGCCGGAGTTCCGCCGGCAGACCGGCGTGACCGCCTTCGTGGAGGGATGGGGACTCTACGCGGAGAGCCTCGGGGAGGAGCTCGGACTCTACCGCGACCCGTACTCGAAGTACGGCCAGCTCAGCTTCGACATCTGGCGCTCGGTCCGTCTCGTCGTCGACACCGGGATGCACGCGCTCGGATGGAGTCGCGACCAGGCGATCGCGTTCTTCCGCGAGAACACGGGGCACAGCGACCAGGACATCCGGGTCGAAGTCGACCGGTACATCGTCTGGCCGGGCCAGGCGCTCGCCTACAAGATCGGCCAGCTCAAGTTCCGCGAGCTGAGGACCCGTGCGGAGCACCGCCTCGGCGAGCGGTTCGACGTCCGCGCGTTCCACGACCTCCTGCTCGAGCAGGGGGCGCTGCCGCTCGGACTGCTCTCCGACCGCGTGGACCGCTGGATCGAGTCCCGGGCGAACTGAACCTCGACGCGGCCGGTCGGCCCCGGGCCGTCAGATCGAGTAGGTCACGGTCGTGTTCACCCAGTACGTCGGGCACGACGGGCCGGAGGGTGGCAGGAGGTTGAGCGCAAAGAACGTCAACGGCTCGGCGGACGATACGAACGACGCGTTGCCCCCGTCCCCGACCTGTTCCACGACGACGACGGGCTGGACCCCGGCCACCTCGAACCAGACATCGCCGGTCGCGGTCCACCGGACGTCCACCGTGGACCAGAGGGGAAATCGGTGCTGAAAGTCCGGGAGCCGCTCCCCCGTGAACGGGCACGATGGGACCGCCATGCTCCAGTGGAGCGAATCCGGCGGGAAGGCGGGCGTCGGAACGACGCCGGTTCCGAGGAGCATCGTCACGGCGACCACGAGGGGGCCCGACACCATCAGGAAGCGGTCGACTCGACGATCCCGCGGCTGGTCGGCAAGCCACCCCGGCGCCGCTCGTGGGGAGACGGGCGGTGCCGGCGCGCTCATCGTGATTCGGCCGGGCCGGGGGCCGTTTCCGGCCGGCCGCTCGCGGCCGTGGCCCCGCCCCCGATGATCGCGCTACCGATCAGCAGCGCAAGGGCGACGATGAGGATCGGCACCGAGAAGTCGTAGCTCGTTCCGAGCGGGGAGCTGAGCATCGGTCCGAGGAAAATCTCCGCGGGAAACCAAGCCACGAGCAGCAGCACGCCGGCCCAAAAGACCCGGCGATCGACCGGCATCAGCGAGATCCTCGGCGCCATGGCGAGACCCCCCGGCTCGGTGAGGTAGGGGACCCGTATACCCCTTCCGAACGACGGGCCGATGACGGCGGACAGGAGTCCGCGAGTCCGGCACTTACGGCTTCGGAGGAGGGCCGCCCGGTGAATTCGGGCCGGTGCCGGGTCCCATGACCTCGCCCACCATTCCGCGACCCGCCCCGCCCATCAGACCGCCGAACGCGTGGCCAGTGACCCCCGCCACCAGCCGGTCGATGCCAATGATCAGGAGAGCGAAGGCGAGAAGCAGGATCAGGGTCGCGACCGCGAGTACCGGGTCGAGCAGCACGACGAACGCGAGAATGATCGCGATCACTCCGACCACCACCGCGAGTCCGCGATACCAAGCGGGCAGCGTGAGCGGGGTCGGTTGCACGGAACTCATCGCCCCAGTGAATCGGTACGTTCACCTAAACCTTCCGCTCGCTCGCCGGAGCGGCCCGACTCGGGCTATCGACCGCGAAGTGTCGACGGCCGACGCGGTCGTCGGCGGCGCGTCCGTGCCCTCGAAGAATCCGCGGGTCGCTGGCCTCACGATTCACGGGGGGGCTTGGACGCCGGCCGTTCAGCCGTGCCCCGGCGAGTCCCGAGGACGGCCGCCTCCCCCCGGGGGAGTGGGGGTCCGGATCGCACCCACGTAGAGGAACAGCACGAGCACCGCCACGACCAGTCCCAGCGCGACCCCCGCGTCCGTGAGTCCCACGAGCCCGGACGCCTCGGCGACCCCGATCGTGGGCACCGCGAGGGCGAGGTAGCCGGCCGCGTAGAATCCCGCGAGGACATCGTCGCGTCGATCCTCCGGAGAGATCCGGTCGACCAAGGTCACGCTCCCCATGAACGTGAGTCCCACCGCCGCGCCGAGAGCGAACGTCACGACCGACGCCGCCACCCAGGAGTCCACCGGCAGGATCACGACGAGGCCGATCAGCGTCACGAGCAGGAGGGGGAACCCCACCAGGAGCGCGCGACGGTCCCGGATCTGGGGAGTCGCGAGCTGTATCGCGGCGGCGGTTCCGAACATCAGGGCGACGATCGCTCCCGCGGCGAACGGGCTCGAGACGCCTAGGCCGGTCCGCATGTACGAGGGGACCAACGCCGCGAAGAACCCGTAGATCGAGTAGCACGCCGCGAGACCGCCGGCAGCGACCCAGAACGAGCCGCGGATCTCGACCGGGACCGAGATCCGCTGGACCGCCCATCCCCGTCGCGCCACGAACCCGGGCGCCGTTTCGGGGATCCCCCGGATCGCGAGCGCCCCCACGATGCTGCCCCCGATTGGGATCAGGAACGGGAGCACACTCGGGAACGGGGCGTACTCGACGAGAAACCCGCTGAGGAGGACCGCGAGGGCGAACCCCCCGAAGTTCGCGGCGACGGTGACCCGCGCCACGTGGTGCTGGTCGCGGTTCGGCTCGAGGTCGGCCATCGCCGCGGTCGCGACGCTCGTCGTCGCACCCACCGCGAGCCCCGAGACCAGGCGCGCGATGGCGAGCTCGAGGACCCCGGTGGAGACGGCGAACAGTAGCGCGGCGACCGCGGTGAGGGCCATGCCGAGGTACAGGAGGCGGCGTCGCCCGAAGTGGTCGGCCTGCGGCGCGACCAGGAACAGCGTAACGAGCACGCCGACCGTGTACGAGGCGAACACGATGCCGAGCACGCCGGCGGAAAAGTCGAAGCGGCTCGCGTAGATGGGGTAGAGCGGCGTGGGCACGGCCGCACCGACCGACGTGACGGCCAGCACGAACGCCGTCCAACGGAACATCCGTCGGGGTCCCGCCGCGAAGGGGGCTTTCGGGCGCACCGCCTCGGGAGCCGTTCCGGGTTGATCCGTCAACGGCGTGCGCTCCCTGCCCTGCTCCGGTCGCCGGTTGGCCGTTCTCGCGGGGCGCGTCCGTCGCCCTGGGCCCGGAGAGGCAGGTCCGCCGGGGCATAAGCCCCCGCCGTCCCGTGGCGTCGAACCCAAGGAGTTTTCCCCGCCCCGGAAGTCGGGCGCGCATGCCGCCCAGCTCCGGACCCGCCGCGACGCCGTGGGGGGTCCGCATTGCCCGCGAGGCGCCGACGCGACTCTACCCCTTCGAGCGGTTCTTTCGTGGATTCGAGAACGTCCCGACCGTGCGCACTCTCTTCGGTCGGGCCACCGGCCGCGTGCTGCGAGCGCAGCGCGTCGAGTTCTTCTCGGCGCGGTACGGCTACATGAGCACCAGCGACGTGGACGGTCACCTCATCATCAGCAGCCAGTACCTGAAGAACGGAGAACTGCGGAACATCTACCTCGACCTCGTGCACGAGCTCTGCCACGTGCGACAGTTCCGCCGGAAGCAACCCCTGTTCTACCCGAAGTTGAGCTACGTGGACGCCCCATCGGAGGTCGAGGCGTACCGGTTCACCGTCGCCGAGGGCCGGCGGATCGGCATGTCCGACGCGGAACTGCTCGATTACCTGCGGATCGAGTGGATCACGCCCGCGGAATTACGTCGGCTGGCTCGCCGTATGGGCCTGAAGCCCCGAACCACGAGCCGGCGACGCTAGGTCGTACCGCACGAGATTCGGCGATCCGTCCCGCGGGGGAGTTCGTCGCACCCTGCGGGCTCGCGGAGGCTCATTCGCATGCCATATAGTCAGTGTCTGTAGGACAATATAATTGGCCGATAGAATGGTTGTTCGGAGCGATCCCAACGTGAGTGGAACAGGACCACTTCCCGCCCGCTCCGGTCGGGGCGCTAGTTTCGACAATCGCCGATGCGCTAAGCGGGATCGGGCTCCACGAGAAGGATGAAGAGCCCGCCCCAGGTACCGGGCGACGGACGACCCGTCGATGGTGGGTAACGCACCGAAGACTATCGAAACGTCCCCGAGCGTTCCCTCGCTCGCCCCGCGGCCGGTAACCGGCCCGGCACGCTGCCGGTGCGGTACGAAGCTCGCCCCCCCTCAAGAGTCGCTGGTGCTGGAGGGCCTCGCCGAGGAGGTCGAGTCGTTCTTTCGGGACAAGTCCTTCTGCTGCGAGGCGTGCGTGCGCGCCGAATTCCTCGAGTTGTTCGAGCGACTTGATTCGCTGCTTGACTCGCCGGCCGAGTCGATGGTCGCGGACCTTCGACCCACGTACTCCCTGCTTGCCCGAACCTTCGCCGACCTCGCGCACGAGTGACGAGCGCAGCGACACGGCGGGCCGGAAGGTCGCACGGCGGGGCATCGGAACCGCGCCCGTCGGCGAGGTTCGAGACCCTTCCGTCCGTCAACCTCGGGGTGCAGAATTAAGCGTCCGGGTCCCCTCGGGGTTTCATGGTCGGCTCGGCGCGGGAGAGACTCGACCGTGAGGTCCCGCCGCCAGCCACGTTCGACCTGATCGACTACCTGGCGAGCTTTCTGGGGACGCCCGAGCCGGCGTTCGTTCTCATCACCGGAGGCGTCGGGTCGGGGAAGAGCACTCTCCTTCGCGCTCTCGTGCCCCGCGTGCCGGGTCCCCGTCTATTCCTCGGGTTTCAATCGTCCGCGGCCCCAGTGGCGAACTCGGCGCCGGACGCCGGTGCGACCGTAACGTTCCTGATGGCCGACCCCCAGCTCGCCGCGGACCGTTCCGCAGGGGCGCTTCCCGATGCGTCGACCCTCCTTGCGTTCGGGCCGGAAGAGAAGGGCGAGGGTCCGGCGATGCCGCCCCCGCTCGGGGCCGCTCTCGCTCGGATGATCGCGACCGGGCTCGGCACGGTCTATTCCGACTCTTGGGACCGCCAGAGCGAGGCGTTCTTCCGCTCCCAGGTGAGCGGGCCGGCCGACCTCGAGTCGTTCACCGTTCCCCTTCGGGCGCTGGTCGCGCTGCAGCCGGCAATCCTCTCCACGCGCGCCCGCCTGGCCGTCTGCGCCGTACCGGCCGAGGCGGCCGGCCTCCTCTCCATTGCGGATGCGGTTGTCGACCTCCGGCGCGAGGAGGTCGCCGGTCGTTCGTTCCGCGTGGTCCGCCTCGAGAAGGTCCGCGGCTTTCCTCCCCCGATGCGCGAGTTCCTCTACTCTCTGGTCGGCGGACGTTTCGCGTTCTTTCCGCCGCTCCCGGCCGGCTTTCGGCCGCCGCACGGCGACGCGGACCCCGACCCCGCCCCCGAGCCAGGGTCGATCTGGCCGGGCTCTCGTGCCTTCGCGGACGCGTTCGGTCGACTCCGACACGGGGGGCTCACTCTATTGACGTTCTCGCCGGACTGCCCCGACACGGTGCCCCGGGCGCTGGTCGCGCCCGCCGCCGTTCACGCGCTTCGCAGCGGAGGCCGCGTCGTCTGGGTCCCCGCTCCTTCCGTGCGTCCCGGACGGATCGTACGGCTGCTCGCCAAGTACGTCCCGTCGGACTGGCTCCGCGAACGGTTGCGAATCCTCTCGTCGAGCGGCGACGATCCGACCCTCGGAGAGCTGCGGACGGTGATCCTTCCGCTGATCCGCGAGATGAGCGCGGGGAACGACCTCCGCGCGGCGAGCGCCCCGGGCGTCGGGCCGTTCTTCCAGGGAGTCTACCACTTCCTGCGGGAGGGGCCCTCGACCGGCCCGGTCCTCCATCTCGTCTCGGTCGAGGGGCTGCGCGCGGCCGCGCACACCGCGGGATTCTCCCCGGACGCTACGACCCTTCCTGCCGTGGTGGCGCTCTACACTCGGCTCCCCGGTTACCACCTGTGGGCGTACGGCGCCCGGGCGGATGTCGCGGTGCCGCACCTACGACCGGCCGCCGACACGCTCCTCGAGCTCGAGGTGGTGCACGGCCGGCCGGTCGTCTTCGGGGTCCGCCCCGAGACCCCGCCGCTCGTGCTGGAGTGGGGCCCTCCCGAGGGTCGCTACTCGCTGATCCCCGTCGAGTAATCCGGCCCGGCGGGCGCGAACTCCTCCCCCGAAGCACTCCTCCCCTCGTCGTCCGCGTCCCAGAGCGCAGTCACTCGGAAGTCCGGCCGGTCGCTACGAGCGGGAGCGTGCGCGGTCGGGTGCCGCCCGCATCGAAGAACGCGGTCGCGGGAGCGAGCGTTCACTCGGGTCGGCACGGTCGGCTCGATCGCGGTCTCGGGACGCGTTCCCCGCTCGATAGGGCTCGGGTCGGAACGCACTCGCCCGTCCCTTGGGGGTTCCGACCGCGACGTCCCGGTCGGGTCCTCGGCGTTCGAGCGAGACCGATCGACCCCTTACGGGGGCGACTTCGAAGGAGGGGACTCGCGCTCTTCGAATTCGCCCCAGTCCAGGATCGGCGGGTCGACGTCGATCTGCCAGAGGAGCGCGTTCAGCTCTCCCCGGTGCTGCAGCTCGTGCTCGACGATGTGTAAGAGGGTGGCGCGCACCGACGCGGTGAAGTCCTCGTCCCACCAGGGCGGGAGCTTGGGGACGACGAACTTTCGGTCGAGGTCCTGGTCGGAAAGGCGGGAGAAGAACCGGTCAACCCGCTCCTCCAACCACGCTTGGTACTTCCGCAGGTCATCGAGCGACTGGGGTTCGGGGAAGTCGCACGGCGCGAACGGCTCCCCGGTCAATCCCGACATGCGAACGATCCAGGTCTCGGTCCCGCCCATCGAATGGCCGAGGATGTCGAGGAGCGTCGGGAACGAGGCGCCCCGATCGCGGGTGGGCTCCTCGGGCGGCAGTTTCGCGAGCGTATCGAAATAGCCGTGGCGCGCGACCGCGTTGTACGCATACCACCGGCGGAGCCACTCCACTTCGGACATCGATCGCGGACAGCGCGAAGAAGGAATTAAGCCGTCTTGAGGAACGGCGGAGCGCGCAGCGCTCGCGCCTGCCCCGGTCGACCTCCGGTTCGCAAGGCAGCGACCGTAGGTTGCTCGAACTCGAGGAATCGTGGCCCGCCGAGGGCCATCGTGACTACGGGACGGCCGCCGTCTTGTCCTCGGCCACGAACGAGACCATCCGCCGGATCTGGCCGTTCTCGAGGTCGTAGATCGCGCAATTCCGCCCGACGAACGTGCCCCCCTTCTCCATCGGGACGCGGACGACGCACTCCGCCACGACGACGTTGTTCTCCTCGGTCATACGGGTCGCCTGGATCTGGAACCTCCGGGGCGCCTCCATGTCCTTGATGACCGTTGACTTCCCGCGCACCGGAACGCCGGACGATGGAAAGCCGTCCGCCCACTCGATGCGCTCGACGTCGTCCGTCAGGCACGAAGCCACTCCCTCCCAATCCAGGTCGCCGAGACACTTCTGATATCTCGCGACGACCGCCTTGTTCGCCTCCATACCGGGCGGACGGCGCGTACGCGATATGAACTCTCGCGACAGACGACTCGCGAGTCGCTGTCGGGGTCGTCGCCTCGCGATCCGCGCCGCGGAATACCCCGGGTCAGTCGGATAGCACTCGAAGTCCCGGGCCGACGACCGCGTCGGTCGGGCGACCTGGGCAGACCGCGACCCGGGGAGACCGCGCGCGCTCGCTCACCGGTGCAGGGTCGCGCGGGACGCGGGAGCCATCGGCAGGAGCACGGCGTCCGCGGGCGGGGCGTACGGTGTCGCCCCGACGCTCGCGGCGGCGACCGCGGGCCGCGACGGTGCGGACGCCCCGACGCGGCGCGGCCGCGTCTCGGGCCGGCCGAGCGCGCGTCGGATCGTGTGCCGCACGTCCGAGATGTAGAGGTTGTCGTACGGGCAATCCTCCACGCAGTCCCCGACCCCGCAGCACTTGGTGCTCCGGAACTCTCCGGTCTGGCGGAAATGGCCGGGCATGTCGACGAGGCCGACGGGGCAGCCCTTCGCGCAGTCGAGCGTCGTGCAATCCCAGCAGACCTGCTTGTCGCGGACCTTCAGCTTGAACGTGCCGATCTTCTGGAACGCGGCGGAAATGATCCCGGTGTAGCACCACCCCATCGTGACGCAGTTGTAGTTCCCCGCATACGGGATCGCGACGAACAGCACGTACCAGGCGATCGAGAACGAAGCGACGAAGAAGAAGACCGAGGGGTCCGTCCCCAGGATGTAAAGGCTGGTGGCGCCAATCGAATCGAGGTAGGAGAGGACCGAAGTCCCCAGGAGGGCGACCATCACGAGTCCCATCGTCACCGAATAGGCGCTCGAGAGTCGGCTCGAGAGGTACTTCCGCGCGATCGGGCTCGACCGGTTGAACGACTTCATCGCGTCGAGCGCCGTCCCCTGGTACATCAGCGGCGCGGTGCAGAACACCGCGCAGACGACCCGCCGCCCGAACAGCGCCGTCAGCGCCCCGAGGATCACGTAGGTGACCAGGACGACCCCAAAGACCCCGATCGCGAGCGGATACGAACCGATCCCCATCGGCCAGCCGAGGACCGCGACCGTGCTCGGGTCGGGCGCGCTCGGAAAGACCAGGCTGAAGTAGATGCTCGGGAAGAACACCGCGAACCCCGCGTAACACCCCATCAGGAGGAGCAGCCGGATGCGGTTCTCGAGGCTCTTCGTCTCCTTGAACTTGAAGACAACGAGGGTGCCCATCTCGAGCCCCATCATGATGAGGAACCACGACGAGCCCGCGGCGGTCGCAAAGAACCAGAACCCGTTCGAGAGCGCGTTGAGCACCACCGTGCCCGGGGCGCCGGCGAGGGGAAGGAACGGGAACCCGCCGAGATAGTCCGCCGGGTCGAGTTGAACGCTGAGGACGGCGCCCATGCAGATCTCGGCGACGAACACTCCCGAGAGGAGGGCGAACGTCCAGTGGGGCCGCAGCTGCCAGGGCGTCCCCGGATCCGCCCGGAACCCGGCCGGCCGGGCGAGCGCCGCGTAGACGACGACCATTTCGAGGACGACCGCGACCGCGAAGGTCGTGCCGTCGCCGAAGTACTGCCAGGAGAACACCCCGGCCATCATGAGCCCGTAGACACCGACGAGCTCGACGAGATAGGTCGCGAACGCCGGCGCGAACTGCCGGTGCCGATAGATGTACTCGAAGAGGTAGACGAACAGCCCGATCATCAGGGCGCTCGAGACGTAGATGGCGACCGGGGGCCAGGTCGACCCGCCGAGCGCGGTCGGCGAGAAGACCATGATCGCGGACTGTACGAGAAGGAAGACGAGCAGCACCCGGGAGACGCGGTTCCGCAGGAGCAGCGCCGAGAGGAGCATCTCCCCGGCCATGGTGAACAGGAACCACGGCGAATTGACAACGCCCGAGAAACCCGCCAGCGGCGCGCCGGCGACCGGCGGGCTGCCCGTGGCGAGGAGCAGCCCCCAACTCATCAGGAACTCGTTGGCGAGGACGAGCACCGCGAGGCCGATCCCGGCCCCGAGCCCCAGGGAGACCGGAGAGGACTGGATCGCCGTCGGCGGCGGCCCGACTCGTTGGGCACGACGGAGCGCGACGAGGAGCGGCAGCAGGGACGCCACCATCAGCACCCCGCTGACCGAGAGTCCGGCGATCAGGCTCGAGGAGGACGGCGAGGAGAGGTAGACGAGGGCCGCAACCCACATCTCTCCCATCATGGCGAGCAGGTAGAGCCCCGTCCAGACCCGGGCGCGACTCCGGGCGTCGACGACCAGCTGGATCAGGTAGGCGGTCGCGACCGCCATCCCCGCCGCGACGACCGCGAGAGCGAGTATCGTGAGATCCGCCATCCGCCGCTGCGCTCCTTCCTGGCGCGAACCGGCACGGAGTGGAGGGATATGGACTTACAGTACTTACTACAAGTTCCGTGGGTTCTGGTCCCCGCCCGAAGCCACTGTCGCCCGGCCCTCGGAGTCGAAGGGGTTCCCGGAACGTTCCCCGCTCGCGGGGGAGTCGATCGGGACGCCCGACCTCTCGGAGTAGAAAAACGGGTCGGTGGAGGCATGGAGGAAGAGGATCATTTGCAGGAGCAGGGAGACCGCGAACAGCTCGGTGTTCCCGAAGACGGCCCACAGGTAGAGCCCCACCGCCATGACGCCGAAGATCGCCAGGAGGCACTCGGCGAAGGCGAGGACTCGGGCCGGTAGGTCCTCGCCGCGGAACAAGCTGAGGAGAAGGAAGCCGACAGCGAGCGCCATCACGACGCTCGCGCCGGCCGCGGTCGTGACCGCCCAGGGCAGCCCGGCGAGGGTGGGCGGGGAGCAGACCATCGCGGCCGGTTGGATCAGAAGGTATCGCCGCATCGGCGCCGGGGCGACGTGGAGAAGCCACCGCAGCGTCAGCGCCATCTCGAGGGCCATCGGAAACACGAACCAGGGCGAGACCACGGCCCCCGCGAGGACGAGACCGAGCCGATCCCCGCCCGGACCGAGACCCACGGGCAGCCCGTGGGAGAGGAGGCTGAACGACCACCCCATCAGGACCTCGTTGACCAGCACCAGACCGACCACGGAGGCGGCGAACCCCGTCCGGTGCGCGAGGGCCGGCGGTCCGGCGGGCTCCTTGTGTCCGGGGAGGTGCTCCCGTGCGAACGCGAGGAAGACCAGGAGAACGCTCGCGGACATCCAGACCCCGGCGACCCAGAAACCGGCAACGACGCCGGGGATCCCGCCGATCCCGAAGTAGACCAGCACCCCGGTGAACATGCCTGCCATCATCAGGAGAACGAACTGAACGACGCTCGCCCGGTAGGGGGTGGTCGTGAAGGCGGTCCACTGCACCACCACGGCAGTGAGGGACGCCATCCCCGCGGCGAGCGCGGAGAGCACCGCAAGGACCGCGACCTCTTCCATCGAACGAGAACGGGAAACGGCCCTCGACCGCCCCGTCACGGAGGAGCCGTTGGGCCTCAAATCGTGCTCGCCCCGAACGCGACCGAATCTCCTGATCGACGGTGGGGGAGCGGGGGTTCAACGGCCACGGATCGAACGTGCGGGTCCCCCGCCGTCGTCCGCTCGATCTTCCGGGCGACCTGCGGTGGCCCGATCCAAGTTGGGGTCGGCCTCCCCGGCGCCCGCGCGGGTCGTACCGGGGGCGAGGTCCATCGCCGTCGCCGAGCGGTTCCCGACCGTCGGGGTGCGCGAACGGCCGCCCGGGTCCTCCGGCGGGCGGCGAACGGCTATATCGGCTCGGAGGGTCGCGAGCCCCGACGGTCGATCGAATGCCGGCGCGGGTCGCGGTCAACGGGTACGGCACTATCGGCAAGCGGGTCGCGGACGCCGTCGCGCGGCAGCCGGACATGACGCTCTCCGGGATCGCGGACGTCCGTCCCAACTACGAGATCCGAACGGCGCGGGCGAAGGGCTACCGGATCTTCCTTTCCGGGCCCGGCCGGGCCGAGGATTTCCGCGCGGCGGGTCTCGAGGTGGCGGGCCGGCTCGACGACCTGCTGCGATCCTCCGACTTGGTCGTCGACTGCGCGCCCGAGGGGATCGGGCGAGAGAATCTGAAGCTCTACGATCAGCTCGGGCTGCCGGCGATATTCCAGGGGGGGGAGAAGGCGGATATCGCCGAGGTCTCGTTCTCCGCGCTCGCCAACTTCGACGCGGCGCGAGGGAAGAACCGAGTCCGGGTCGTCTCCTGCAATACCACGGGGCTCGCCCGCGCGGTCTCGGTCCTCGGTCCGGCGTTCGGCGTCGATCGCTGGGATGCGACGCTCACGCGCCGCGCGGCCGACCCCCACGAGACCGGCAAGGGACCGATCGACGGGCTCATGCCGGCATGGAAGATCCCGTCCCACCACGGGCCGGACGTGTGCACGGTCTTCCCGAACCTCCCGATCACGACGATGGCGCTGCTCGCCTCGACCACGCTGATGCACCTCCACTCCAATCACGTGCGCCTCTCGCGACCGCCCGCGGCGATCTCGGAAGTGGTCGGGCGCCTGCGGGCGTCCCCGCGTTTCCACGTCTTCGAGCCCTGGGAGCGCGTGAACGGGACGCCCGAAGTGATGGAGTACGGCCGGGACCGGAGTCCGGGCGGGCGGCCGGACGTGATGGAGAACGTGCTGTGGGAGGGCGGGATGCACCTCGAGGGGCCGGATCTCTACTTCTTCCAGGCGATCCACCAGGAGTCGATCGTGGTCCCCGAGAGCATCGACGCGGCCCGGGCGATGCTAGGCCTCGCACCGGACGGGCCGACCTCGATCGAGAGGACCGACCGGGCGCTCGGCATCCCCCGCCCCGGAACCTAGGGCGGTCTCCCGCCCTCGAGAGGTTCGACCGGGCCGAGCGCACGAAGCCGGCGGCGCCGGAAACTGCCTTGTAGGCGGTCTCGCGTCGAGTCGCCGTGCGACGAACCAAGATCCTGGCGACCCTCGGGCCGGCCTCGGTGACGGCTCGGCAGATCGGCCGGCTCCTATCCGCCGGGGTCGACGCGTTCCGGGTGAACTTCTCTCACGGGACGGACGCGGAGCACCGAGCCGCCTTTCGGACCGTCCGCACCGTCGCGGCCGCTCGGCGGAAGGAGGTTGCGATCGTCGCGGACCTTCAGGGACCGAAGATAAGGATCGGGGAGCTCTCTCGCCCGACGGTCGTCCTGCGAACCGGCGCGACGTGGATGCTCGACACCACCGGACAGGCCGGTGACGAGCGTCGGGTCTCGGTCCGCGGGTTCGGCGTGCGCGAGGGCGCACGGCCCGGCGATCGGGTCCTGGTGGGAGACGGGAGCGTCGAGCTTCGCGTCGTGCGCCGGGGTCGCGGGGGCCTCGAGACCCGGGTGGTCCACGGCGGGACCGTACGGCCCCACGCCGGGCTCTCGCTGCCCGGCGCCCGACTGCGGACCGACCTGCTCGGGCCCAAGGACCTCTCGGACCTTTCGATCGCGCTGCGCGAGGGAGCGGACTTCGTCGCGCTCTCGTTCGTCCGCTCGGCTCAGGACGTCCGCGACGCCCGTCGTCGTATCGACGCGGCCGGGTATGCGCACGTCGGATTGATCGCGAAGGTCGAGCGCCCCGAGGCCCTTCGGGCGATCGACCGTATCCTCACCGAGGCCGACGGCATCATGGTCGCCCGGGGGGACCTCGGGATCGCGGTGCCCCTCGAACGCCTCGCGCTCGAGCAGAAGCGGCTGGTGGCGCGGGCGAACGATCGGCGACGCCTCGTGATCGTGGCCACGCAGGTGCTGCTGAGCATGGTGAGCTCCCCGCGGCCGACCCGTGCCGAAGCGACGGACGTGGCGAACGCCGTCCTCGACGGAGCGGATGCCGTGATGCTCTCCGAGGAGAGCGCGATCGGCGAGTATCCGGTGGAGTCCGTCCGCTGGCTCGACCGGATCGCTCGCGCGACCGAGTCGGCGGTCGTTCGGGGGGCGGTCGAGATCCACCGACCCACGAACTCGGGGGGCGGGGTCGATCAGCTCGTGGCGCGGAGCGCGGTCGAAGTCGCCGAGTCACTCGACGCCTCCGCGATCGTCGTGCCCACCTACTCCGGCCGGACCGCGCAGCTCGTGGCGGCCCATCGACCGGCCGCGCCGGTCCTCGCGCTCTCTTCCAACGGGTCGACCCGTCGCCAGCTCAGCCTTGCCTGGGGGATCGAGGCATTGGCGGTCCCGCGCCATTTCAATCTGGTGCGGCTGTCCGACGAGGCGCGACGCATCGTGCGCACGCGACCCGGAACTCAGCGGGGCGGGCCGATCGTGCTGACGGCCGGTTACCCCGTCGAGGGACGGCCCACGAACCTGGTCACGGTCGTACCGCGATCGCCCAAGGGAACCGCGGCTCCCGCGCGCTAAGGTGGGTCCCGGCTCCGGTTCGAGAGCTCACCCCCCGCCTCGACCGACGCGCGAACGGGCCGAGAAGCAAGGCGCCGGATCCGGGCCGTGGGCACACGGGCGCGTCTCGTGAGGTCAGTTCGCCGGGCCCGACGCGGGGGCGGTCGCGGCCGGCGGCCCACGACCGCGAGGTAGGCGTCCTCGAGCACGAGCGAACCGCTCGTAGAGGAGATGACCGGGCCGAGCTTCACCAACTCCCGCAAGCTTGCCCGGGAAACCTCCGGTGTTCACGAAAACGACATAATCCATAAATAGTCGTTTTATTCTGTTAAACATCGTGCGAACTGCTCGGGCCGACCGACCCGCGACTCGATTCGTCGGCGTGCGCCTCACGCTGGAGGAGGAGTCGCTCCTCGAACAGTTCCGTTCTACGAACGAGCTAGCGAACCGCTCCGAGGCGGTGCGGGCGCTCGTGCGCGAGGCGGCGGAAGCCCGCCCCGCGGACGTGACAGTGCCCGCGACGCTGCGGAACGAACTCGAGGAGCTCGTCGAGGACGGATACGCCCGGGACCTCGACAGCGCGGTGACGCTCGTCCTGACCCTGGGATTGGGGGAGGTCGGCAAGATCCATGCCGAACGGCTGGCGGCGCTGCGGGATCACGCTCGCGCCTCGGCCGGACGACGGGAAGGGCGGCGGCGGGCAGATCGCGAGGGAAGGGGACTCCTCGGGCGCTAGGTCCTCACAGCGGGGTTGGTTGCAACATGGAGACGATCGGGCGGGCGTGGAGCGAGCGAAGCGGGTTCATCTGCCGACTGTGCCGACAGGACGCCAAGCATAATGAGGTGCTGCACATCTCGTACTGTCCCGTCCACGGTTTGAGCTCGCCGCTCGACGCGCTGCCGTGGCGACCGGAGATGAGAGTATCCCGCGTCTCTATACCCGGACCGGCGACCGAGGCACCACGGGTCTCGCCGGTGGTGCGCGCGTAGAGAAAGACTCGGCCCGCATCCGGGTCTACGGGACGTTCGACGAGTTGGGCTCCCAGCTCGGGCTGGTTTCGGCCGAGCTGCCCACGGAGCTGTCCGACGTCCGGGCGACGCTGCTCCGCCTCGAGCACGAGCTTTACATCGCGCAATCCGAGCTCGCGGTCGCGCCGGGCGCCAAGCCGCCGGCGCACCGGATCGAGCGGCGGCACGTCGAACGCATCGAGGCCGAGATCGACCGGTACGATGCCGCGCACCCCGAACTACGTTCGTTCGTCCTCCCCCGGGGAGCCAGGCCGGCGGCCCAGATCCACGTAGCGCGGACGATCGCGCGACGGGCCGAACGCGAACTCTGGACGCTCCACCGTGCGGAACCTCAGCGGGCCGAGCTCCTCGAATGGACGAACCGGCTCAGCGACCTCCTGTTCGCGCTCGCGCTCGCCGTGAATCACGCCCTGGGGGTCCGCGAAGTGCCGCCGGATTATTCGACCTAGCCCGCGGAGGAGGAGGCTCGTGGAGGTCGGGGTCGTCGGCAAGCCGAACGTCGGGAAGTCGACCCTGTTCAACGCCCTCACGCTCCTGGACGCGCCGATGGCGCCGTATCCGTTCACGACGACCGTGCCGAACCGCGGCGTGGGGGCGATCCGGGCACCGTGCCCCCATGTGGAAAAGCAGGTTGCGTGCACGCCGGGGAACGCGAAGTGCGTGAACGGAGTGCGTTGGATCCCGGTGAATCTGATCGATGTTCCCGGCCTGGTGCCCGGGGCCCATGCGGGCAAGGGGCTGGGCCACCAGTTCCTGGACGACCTGCGCGCCGCGGACGGCTTCCTGCAGGTCGTCGATCTCTCCGGGGCGACGGACGCGGAAGGTCAGGCGGTGCCGGCCGGCTCGCACGATCCCGCGGCCGAGGTCGCCTGGCTCGAGGAAGAGCTGGTCGCGTGGGTGGCGGAGATCCTCTCGCGCGACTTCGCGCGCCATGCCCGCTCGACCGAACTCGACGGGAAGAAGGTCGAGGAGTTCCTGGCCGCGCGCCTGACCGGGCTCTCGATCTCGCCGTCGGCGATCTCCGCCGCGCTGCGGACGGTGCCGGTCGACCGACAGCACCCGGCGCGGTGGACCGAGGCGGAACGGGTCGCGCTCGCCCGCGAGCTCCTCCGCATCGCGAAGCCCCGGCTGGTCGCGGCGAACAAGTGCGACCGATCGACCCCGGAGGCGGCGGCGGCCCTCTCGGCGGCGCTCGACCCGACTCCGACCGTTCCTACCTCGGCGGAGGCCGAGCTCACCTTGCGCCGCGCGGCGCGAGCCGGCTTGGTCGATTACGCGCCGGGGGACCCGTCGTTCCGGGTGGCCGACCCGGAACGCCTCTCCGTCGGCCAGCGGAAGGCGCTCGACGACATCCGTTCGATCGTCGCCCACTGGGGATCGACCGGAGTGCAGGCAGCGCTCGAGAAGATGGTCTACGAACGACTCCACCAGGTGGTGGTCTACCCCGTCGAGGACGAGACCCACTGGACCGACGGCCGGGGCCGGGTCCTGCCGGACGCGCTCCTCGTGCCCGCGGGCACGCCGGCGAGCGAGGTCGCGTTCCGGGTGCACACCGACCTGGGGAGGAATTTCATTCGCGCCATCGACGGTCGCACGCACCGCGCGCTCGCGGCCGACCACCCGGTCGAACCGAACGCCGTGATCCGCATCGTCGCGCGGAAGTGACCGCGCGGCCCTAGGCGTCCGGCGCGGCCTCGACCAGCGCGGCACCGGTGGGCGAGGGCCGAACCACGAACGGCAGGCCGCCGGCACGCGCGATCCGCCGCACGAGCTCGGTCTCCTTTCCGGGAACGGGGAGCGCGACGATCGACCCCCCCGCGCCCGCTCCGGTCAGCTTCGCGCCCTCCGCGGCGGGCGCGGCGGCCCGGAGCAGCTCTTCGAGTCGCGGGTGAGAGACTCCGACCTCCCGCAGCAACTCCTGGTTCCGCGCGAGAAGGCTCGCGACCTCGGCACGGTCGGCGCGCCCCACGGCGCGCAACCCCGCCTCGGCGACCTCGCGGAACTGCGCGAGCAGTCGGGGTCCGTCGGGGCGCGCGAGGCGCTCGCCGACCGCACGCACCGCGTCCGCGGTCGAGCGGGGGATCCCGGAGTGGGCCACGACCCACACCCACCCCGGGTCCTCCACCCGTCGGACGTCCCAGCGGCGGGGTCCGTCCTCGACCGTCCACAGCGGCTCGCCCGGCCCGCCGTTGATCGCGAGGAACCCGCCGCCGACCACCGCGGTCGTGTCGCCGGGGCTGCCGACCCCCTGCGCCCCGCGCTCGATCTGGAAGCTGCGCCGCGCGAGCGTCGGCCGGTCGATCCCCCCGGTCGCGGCGCCGAGCGCCGCGGTCAGGGCGGCGACGAACGCGGCCGACGATCCGAGCCCGGCCGCGCGGGGGATCCGAGAGACCGCGCGGACGTCGATCGGGGGTCCGTCCGCCCAGACGGACGCGAGCGCGCGCGCGAAGTAGGGGTTCGAGCGAGCGGCGGCCGAGTCCCCGTTCAGCACGGTCGCGGGAGCCGCCCGGACGAGGACCTGGGTCTCGAGGTCGATCGCGAAAACGAGCTCGGGCGCCCCGTGCACGACCGCGTGTTCGCCGAAGACGATGCATTTGCCGGGCGCGCGGGCCGAAACGGGAAGGCTCGCGGACGGGATCGGGGGCAGCGCCTCGGTCATCGGTCGCGCCGCACCTCCACCACTTTCTTGCCCCGAGCGCGCGGCACGACTCGTCGGCGCGCGCCGGGAAACCGGGACGCGGCGGGACCCCCGAGAAGACGGTCGAGCAGTACGGCCACCGCGGCGACCTCGCTGTGGGGTTGGCTTCCGACCGCGACGTTCACGTCGGCGACCCGATAGAGGTCCGGGGGGACCTTCGCGCCGCCGACGACCAGCAGCAGCGACCCGCTGCGGCGCAGCCGGGGCAGCGCCTTCTCCAGGGGTTCTCCGTACATGGTGAGGTGGGCGACCCGACCGGGGAACGCGCGGACCACGCGCTTCCAGTCGTCGACCCCTTCGACCTCGAACGAGCCTCCCCAGCCGCGGGCGAGGGCCGCCACGCGCGCGGAGAGGTCCGGGTCGGGCGGTTCGAGGTACATCCGCCGTGCGCCGAGCGCCCGGGCGGCGAGCGCGAGGTGGGTGGTCAACCGAGGGTCGCGCCCGACCCGGTGCCCGACGCGCAGGACGGAAACTCGGGGTCGCAGGTTACGGGGTCGCTTCCGCTTGGAATCGCTCGATCCGGTGGCCACGGTACTCCAGCTTGTCCGAGCGCTTGACGAGGCCCTTCAGGCGCGTGGGCGACATCCCGAGCTCCTCGGCGACATCGGAGAAGAACCGTCCCTCCGCCCCGACCGCGTCGTGGATCCGCTGCTCGAGCTTGGCGTATTCCTTCGGGCTCATCATCGCGATCGCCAGGATCTCGGAGACCTCGGCGAGCGGGGAGGTCGTGTTGATGTTGATCGTGGAGTAGTAGAAGTGGTAGCTCTTGTCCGGCTGCTTGCGTCCCTCGCGCGCGACCCACCGGGTGTCGATCAGGCGCAGCTTCTCGAAGAAGAGGAGCGCCTTCATCCCCTCCTTGCCGAACTCGCGCTCGACGTCCTCGCCCGTGAGCCAATTCTCCCCGAGTCGTTGGACGAGCCGCAGTTTGATCGGCGAGTCGACCGCGCGCAGGATCGACACGAGGTCGCTCACGTCGTTGACCACTTTGATGCGATGCATGGCGGCGGCCGTACCCATCACGCTCCGGACCCCGAAGAGGGGCGCGTCGCCTCGGTCAGCATCCGCCGGTACTTCCCGTAGCGGTCCGCGGGGTTGAAGCGCGCGGGGTGCGGCGTCCGGGTGGCGGCCCCGCACTCCGGGCACGTCTCCCGGAGCGTGTACCGGGCGCAGGCTCGGCAGACGCGGAGCAACGACTCGGTCATGCGCGGCTGAACGACCCTTCCCCGCCGGTGGCTTTGATCGACTTCAACGCCGCGTCGGTCGCTCGCTTGAGGGTCTCCTCGGCCTGTTTGTACTGGCTCGCGATCACGCGGACGCGGTATTTCGGCGCCCCGACGTAATGAACCTCGACCGCCGCCGGGTCGACCTCTTCGGCGGCCCGCAGCGCGGCGCGGACGTGGTCGATCCCGTCGGACGTCGGGTTCGAAACCTCCAGCGTGCCCAGGATCGTGACCTGGGGCGGGACGATGTTGTCGCGCGCGACCTTCAGGAACGCGGTCACCCACGGGGCCTTCTCGTTCTCCTGCTGGAAGCGCTTCGGCTCGGCGGACGCGACCTCGAACGCCTGAAAGAGCGAACCGTACTTTTCGACCAGCGCCGGCCCGAACAGGTCCGCGGCCTGGTCGGCGGGGATCTTCAGCGCCTGGGCGACCTGGTCCACGAGCCGCAGCGCCCGACCCTCGTTCTTCCACTGCTGCGTCTTTTCCCGCCGCTGGTGGTCGTTGATCCGCTTCAGGGAGAGGTCGATCTGGCTCTTCGCGGGGTCGACGCGGAGGACCCGCGCGACGATCTTCTGGCCCTCGCGGATGTGGTCTCGGATGTACTTGACCCAGCCCGTCGCGACCTCGGACAGGTGGATGAACGCCTCTCGCCCACCGTATTCGTCGAGAGTGACGAACGCGCCGAAGTTTCGGATCGAGGTGACGGTCCCGACGACCAGGTCGCCTTCTTCGGGGTACTCGGCTCGCAGGGGCATCCCGGGTCAGCGTCCCCTTTACGCGGTGACGGGGCGAACCAGCTCGCCTCGGAGCTTGGCCTGACCCCCGGTGGGGGTCGCGAGGGTGGCGCCGCAGACTCCGCAGTTGACGACGGTCGCGGGCCGGCTAAAGATCGTCTGCTCGGTCGAGCAGTCCGGGCATTTCACGACCCAGAACGGTGAGGGACCTCGCATCGCACCGCTCCTAGTGTTTCTCCACGAGTTCCAGGGTGGACGCCCGCCAGCTCGCCGGCTGGACGGTGTAGGAGCACTTCTTGCAGCGGAACCTCAGGTTGACGCGCCGGACGGCCTTCGCACGACCCTCGGGTTTCGGTCGCGGGAAGCCCCCGTAGCCGCGCGTGGCCCGACGGAATCGACGCTGCCCCCACTTCATTTCGGAGGCAGTTCGCTTCTTGACCTTCTCCACTTCGTGGTCCGTATGCACCTTGCACTTCGGACAGTACGTGGACACGACCTTTGGATAGTGCATCGGGCGCGTACGAGACGTGTCGCGTATAAGAGATTACGGACGGCACCTCGAGCGGCCCTCGATGAGTACGAGGGGTGGGCGCTCGGAGCTCCTCGGCCGATCCGTCCCGCTTCGCGCGGGGCGAGTCACATTCTTGGGCCCGAGCGTCGGTGAGGGGCGGATGGCCGCGGACCCGCTGACGATCCGTCCCGCGGGTCCGGCCGACATGGACCGAGGCGGCCCGATGGGAGCGGTCGAACGGACTCCCCCATCCGTGGCCGATCCCGTTCCCGGTCGAGCGGGTCGCGCCGTCCCTCGCCCGGGGCGAGCTGTTCGTGGTCGAGTCGCTCGACGGTCGACCGCTCGGTACGGTCACGCTCCAGTGGGAGGACCTCCCGTTCTGGGGAGCGCGCCCTCCCGACGGCGGTTACGTCCATCGACTCGCGGTTCGTCGCGCGGTCTCCGGACTCGGGCTCGGGGGCCGGATCCTCGAGTGGGCCGCGACCTCGGTCCGCGCCCGGGGACGAAGCTTCCTGCGACTCGACTGCCTCACCTCCGCGCAACGGCTCGTCGCGTTCTACGAGTCGCTCGGATTCCGTCGTGTGGGGGAAGCGACGGTCGGGGGGCTCGACTGCACCCTCTTCGAGCGACGCGTCGGGCCCCCCGGGGATCCTATCGTTCCCGGGTAGCCGCGGGGCCTCGACCCGGCGTCGCTCGGTCCGCGTTGTCGAGGAGCGAGACCCGAAGGCTTATCTATCGAGGCCTACTCGGCGGCCGCGCTCCACGGGGAGAAAATGGCCGACCGACCGTCGCTGGAAGTCGTCACCGAAGTGCTCGGCAAGGCGCCCGAGCGCGCGTTCCCCGAGTCGGTCGAGGTCTCGGTCAACCTCAAAGACCTCGACCTGACCGTGCCGAAGAATCGGCTCGAGGACGAGGTCCAGCTTCCGAACGGCCGCGGCAAGACCGTCAAGGTGGCGGTCTTCGGGTCGCCGGAGCTCTGCCAGAAGATGCGGGGAGTCGCCGACCTGGTCGTGCCGGCAAACGAACTGGACGAGTTCGCCAAGGACAAGAAGGCCGCCAAGAAGGCCGTCACGGACATCGACTTTTTCCTCGCCGAGGCGCCGCTCATGCCGACCATCGGAAAGCGGCTCGGCGTCATCCTCGGACCGCGCGGTAAGATGCCGCGACCGGTACCGCCGGGGAGCGACCCCACGAACCTCGTGAACGCGCTCAAGCGTTCGATCCGCATCCGCTCGAAGGGGAACCGCACGTTCCACGCGCCGGTCGGGATCCGCACGATGCCTCCCGAGCAGCTCGCGCAGAACGTGGACGCGGTGCTGAACCGCATCGTCGGGAAGCTCGAGCGCGGTCGGACGAACATCGAGTCGGTCTACGTCAAGACGACGATGGGCCCCGCCGTTCGGCTCTGGTGAGGAGGGATACGATGCCGGGCCGTGGATCGGTACCTCCCGAACGCCTCGCGGCGGTCGATACCCTGGAGGGAGTCCTCCTCTCTCAGCCGATGACCGCGCTCGTCGGGGTCCGCGGCGTTCCCGCCGCGGCGCTCCAGTCGATGCGTCGCGAACTTCGACAGCGCGGGCACCCCATCCGGGTGGCGACCAACACGTCGATCCGCCACGCGATCCAGAAGGCGACCGCGCAGCGGCCGTCGCTCGCGCCGCTGCTCGAGCAGGTCCAGGACCAGACCGCCGTGCTCGCGGCGGACGGCAATCCGTTCGCGCTCTTCCAGGAGCTCGCGCGCACTCGCTCCCCCACTCCCGCGCGGGGCGGCGAACTCGCCCCGCACGACATCGTGGTCCCCGCCGGTGCGACCAGCTTCAAGCCGGGGCCGA
>Ga0335074_10001176_pt1 | contig 35664 bp, 28 predicted proteins | sample Lox_Sample_23_FD_206715 | JGI IMG/M metagenome (GOLD analysis project Ga0335074, IMG submission 206715) | Soil microbial communities from Loxahatchee National Wildlife Refuge, Florida, United States - Lox_Sample_2.3 | ecosystem: Environmental > Terrestrial > Soil > Wetlands | place: USA... | reverse complement strand
GGGGCCCCCCCCCCACCCGCCCCCCCCCCACGACACTGGCGGGCAGCCAAGCCATCATGTCGCCCGTCTCGTACCGGCCGGACTGTTTCACGGGAGCCGGTACCAGGCAATTCGCCGAGGGCTGCAGGCAGTTGATCGACGCATAGACTGTCCCGGCCGGGTACGGCGCAATCGTCACTGGCTGGTTCTTTTTGGTGATGAGGTTGTTGGTGTCCTGATCGGCCCCGTCGCCGTCGATGCAGTGCTTTGCGCCCAGCTCATAATCCACGTCACCGTTCGCGACGCTGAAACCGGTGGTGCACGCGAACTCGGCAGAGTTACCAGCGGGACCAGGGGGATAAGTCAAGGTGATGAAGGTACCCGCAGGAAGACCCGCATCAAATGCTATGGTGACCGTTGCCGATGCTGTTTGCGAGCCGTCCACGGCGGTGAGCTGGAATACGTAGACGCCGGCCTGGTTCACCGTGGCTGTGGTTGCCGGCGACGTCCCGTCGAACGTCGCCATTGCCGCGGGCGTGGTGCCGGCCGGCCCGAGAAATTGGCTCCAGCTCGTGGTGGCCGCCGGGTCGGATACCGATCCGGCCAGTTGGACAACGGTTTTCCCCACCACGACCTGGTTAGGGCCTGCGTTGACCGTCAGGGAGGGCGAGCCGCTTGGCTCGACGCTTGGCTGGGGGGTTGGCGTGATGTCCGCACCCGCCGCGGTAACGGCCGTGCTGCCTACAGATCCGGTACCGGGTGCTGCCGCCTGCTTAGCCAGTGCCACCGCCGTGAGGCTGGTGGCCGCGATAACCCCGGCACTTACCAGCGCCACAAGCAATGCCCTGACTGCGCGCACGCGTGCTCGCGTTGCCATTTCCCCTCCCGACGCGCATGCTGCCGCGTGCCCGGCCAGCCTGAATCAGCACGGACGGTCCGCACGCCATCCCTGGGTGGCCAGCTCCGCAATGACACAGTATGCGGGCCAACTCCGCAATCAGGTTGTCAGAGCAGATCGGCGGGCAAAAGACCGCTGGCGGACAATTTATCTCACGTATTGCCTGCGCTCAGCCGAAGTCCGGCGAGTTAGCCCGCGGCGGCCCCGCGATCAGATCGCGATGAGCAGGATCCCGATCGCGGCGAGGACCAGCCCGGCACGCTGGATCCAGCGCAGCCGCTCACCAAGCATCACCCTGGCCAGGAGCACCGTTACCCCCGGGTAGAGCGAGGCCATCACGACGGCCAGGCCGAACATGCCGGTCCTGGTCGCCGCCACGTAGCAGATGTTCGCGATGACGTCGATCACGCCCGCGGACGCTGCCGCCATGAGCAGCCGGCGGTCCGCGCCACGCGGCGTCAGCCCGCGCCGCAGCACGGCCGCAGTGGCCAGGACGGCCACCAGTTCGCCGATCCGCCCGGCCGCCACCGGCCACACCGCGCCAGACTGCCCCGCGTTACGGATAAGGAGGAAGAACAGGCCGAACGCCATGCCTGACACCGCGCCGTAGGCAATGGCCCGCCCCGGGCGGCCCGGTCGGCGCGCGGTACCGCTGTCGCCCGCCGAGCTGGCCAGCACGATCGCGACCAGGCACAGCAGCGCCCCCGCGTAGACCCCGGCCCCGGGCCGCTCGCCCCAGGCCAGTGCCACCGCGACCGGCAGGACGGTAGAGACCAGCCCGGACACCGGCGCGACCACGCTCATCGGCCCGGTCGCCAGTCCGATGTAAAAGACGATCAGGCCCAGCCCGCCGATCACGCCAGCGCTGAACCCCCAGGCCAGTCCGGCCAGGCTCGCCCCGCCCGGCGATATCGCCGCGGCGGCGAGCGCCGCGATCGCTCCGGCGGTTTCGGCCACCATGAGCACGGTCAGCACGTGCACCCTGCGGGTGGCCATGCCGCCCAGGAAGTCGCCGCCGCCGTAGAGCACCGCTGCGGCCAGCCCCAGCAGGATCACCATGATCCGCACCTCCGGTGGGCCAGGCCGCCCCCCGAACTCCGACGCCCGACCATCGTCTCGTGACCAATAAAAATAGTTTACCAGTCATATCGAGACCGATCAAACGACTTAGATAGTCACGACCTGTACTGCCCGGAGCTCGGGACGTCACTCAGCCAGGGACGAGTACCACGCGCGGGCCGGATTCGGCCGAGGCGGTCCAGGCCGCTCCGACGTCTGACAGCGGGAACGTCCGGAACGGCACCTGGACCGAGCCGTCGGCGATCAGCTGGACGTACCGCGGGACCTGGGCCTTGATCTGGGCGGCAGTCACGGAGCCTGCCCCGCTGCCAGAGATCGTCAGCTTCCTGCTGCGCAGCAGCGAGGAGGGCACGCCGGCCTCGGCCCCGGCTAGCGCGCCGATCTGGACGTACTTGATGTCGGCCTCGTCCTCGCGCAGCCCCCGGCGTCGCAGGGCCCCGAACGCAGCCTCGGCGACCGGTCCCCAGACGAAGTCGAGTACGAGGCCTGGCGCGTCGCCGTCCAGCACCGCGGCGAGGGCCTGGGCGTCGGCCTCTTGGTCGCCGGTCAGGGCGACCGTCTGCGCACCCGCCGCGGCGGCGCGTTCGAGTTCTGGCCTCCTGCGCCCGGCGCCGACGACGCGGGTGGCGCCGAGCAGCCTGGCGTTCTGCGCGGCGAGGAAGCCCGACATCCCGGTGACGCCAAGGACCAGCACCGTGCCGAGCGTGCCCGTCTCGGCCTGGCGAGCCGTCAGCGGCAGCCAAGAGCCCATGCCCGGGTTGACGCCCGCGGCAACGGCCTCGGGCGGCGCCCCCGGCGGCAGCGGAAACCTCATCGCGTCGGGGGAGGCGATGCGCTCGGCGAACGTGCCGTACGGCGGCGGCCCGGATGAGGTGAAGACCAGCTCGCCGTTGTCCGTGCGCGCCACCGCGTTGAGGCCCGGGATGACCGGGTAGGCCGCGTCGCTTCCGTAGTGCCGCCCCGCGGCCACGGACCGGGTCACGTGGTGAATGCCCGACGCCACCAGCCCCACGATCTGGCTGCCTGGCGCGGCCGGCGGCTCGGAGAAGTCGCCGTAGACGGGGACGGAATCCGCCGCATGCAAGATCGCCGCCTTCATCCTGACCGCCTCCTTAACGTTGTTAAATACCAGCGAGCCCAAGGATGCCTTAACACTGTTAAACTGTCAAACCATGCCAGCCGGACTGACCAAAGCGGCCATCGTGCAGGCGGCGTTCGACCTGCTAGACGAGGCGGGAATGGACGGCCTCACGGTGCGCGCGCTGGCCTCCCGGCTGGGGGTCCAGGCCCCCGCGCTGTACTGGCACGTGCGCAACAAGCAGGCGCTACTCGACGAGATGGCCACCCAGGTCTGGCGGCGCATCGGCGACGTGATGGCCGGGCTGCCCGCCGGCCTGTCCTGGCGCGAGGTGATGGCGACCTACGCCGCCACGGTGCGGGAGGCGCTGCTCGACCACCGCGACGGGGCCAAGGCCTTCAGCGGCACCACGCTGACCGATCCCGCTGTGGTCAGGCGGCAGGAGGTCACGTTCGACGGCCTCGTCCGCCAGGGGTTCACGCTGAAAGATGCCGCCCGCGGCCTGGTCCTGCTCCACGACTTCACCATCGGCTTCTCTATCGAGGAGCAGTCAGTCAGCCAGGTAATCGCCGACGGCGACGACAGAATCAACCGCCGCGCCGAACTAGTCGGCCGCGAGACCGCGCCGCTCGCCGTCGAGGCCGGCGAGGTGATCTTCGGTGATCCCGACGTCCGCTTCACCGAACTGGTCGGCCTGCTGCTGGAGACCATCGCCCGGATGCTGCCGAACGAATCCTGACCGGGCCTACTCTTGTCCGGTCTCGAGCAGGAAGTACACGTCCCGTTGTCCGTGCACCAGCGTGCCGGACCGGGCCGCGATCCTCGAACTCGGCGAGGACTTCATAAGGCACGGTAGATGCTCCCGATCCAGTCCGCGATGGAGGTGACCGCTGCCTGGTGCGAGAACACCTTGCCCAGCAGGACCCGGTGTACCTCGGGGTCGGCGTCGAGGCAGCCGTCCGCCAGGACGGTGAGACGGTAATCCAGGTCGGCGGCCTGGCGGAGGGTCGAGAGCACCACCCCGCTCGTCGCGATCCCCGCCAGGACCAGACTGTCGATATCGCCCGCGCGCAGCACCATGTCCAGGTCGCTGCCGGCGAACGCGGATACCCGGCGCTTGCTGATGATCACCTCGCCGGGAGCCGGGGCGATGGCGGGATGAATGCGCGAGCCGGGATCGCCGTCGACGTACCGACCGGATCCCCGGATGCCCGCGAAGTTCCTGTTACGGGGGCTGACCTCGGGATATCCGGGACGGAACGCGACGGTCACGTAGATGACCGCGATGCCTGCCCGGCGGGCGGCGTCGGCGGCGGTGGCCAGCCGGGCCAGGTAGTCATCCCTGGTGGGGAAGCGATCCACGATGCTCTGCTGCACATCCATCAGGAGCAGGGCGGTTGACGTCATGCTGGCATTCTCCCTTGAAGATCAGGAATCATTCAGGCCGGGACCATGAACCCGGGCAGGCCGGTCAACCAGGACAAACTTCAGTGGCTGGCCTCAGTGGCTGGGCGGGACGTCAAGCGCCGGGTTCTGGTCGAAGAACCCGAACGGCTTCAGCCAGAACGAGACCACGTCGACCGGCATGACCGGCCAGTCCTCCGGCCGGGTGATGTGGTGGATGCCGAACACGTACCAGAGCACGACGTCGGTGTTCTCGATCGCCCGGTCCGCCGCGGTCCAGGTCGGCAGCCCCTCGTCGCGCGCACTCAGGTTGGGGAAGTCACCGCACGGCCAGCGCTCGTCCGCCCGGTACGGCGTGACCCAGAGCGTGTGGCCGATGACCTCGGCGCGCCGGAACGCCGGCGCCGAAGGGTCGAGCAGCGGCGGGAACATCCCTGACGGCACCAGCTTGTACCCGACGGCGCCGCCCAGCGAGTTGCGCACGTTGTCGTTGACGACCTTCCAGCCGCGCTGCGTGGCCCAGTCGTAGTCCTGCTTGCCCTCCGCCTCGGTGCGCAGCGGCGTGCTCGTTACCACCAGGCCCAGCCCGTACGGGTCGGCGTCGGAAAACCCGGTGGCCCGCGACTCGGTCGCGTAGACCGTGTTGGCCGGACCGTCCACGTCCAGATCCAGCCGCGCGACGATGAAGTGCTGGTGGAATGGCGCGTACGTGCGCTGGTCCACGACGGTCCCGTTAGCCGGCGAGCCGTCCGCGCCGACGTGCGAGGTCACCAGGATCCCGGTCGCGCGGACCTCGCACTCGATGTTCCCGTCCTGGTAGAACCGCCAGTACACCAGGTACTCGTAGTTGGCCACGGTGACGTGGAAGGAGACCACCAGCCGCCGGGCCCGCCGGACCGCGGCGCCCGCCCGCTCGTCGACGTGCTTCCACAGGACCCCGCTGTCCTCCTCGTGGATGCAGATCGCGTTCGCGATCGTGCGAGGCTCGCCGCGCGAGTCGTGCACCACCGCGTCCAGGTACGTGATCTCGCCCAGGCAGTCGCAGCCCAGCTCAAGCGAGGTGGTCATGAACCCCAGGCCCCACTCGCCGATGTCGAACGCGGTACGCCGGTAGTGGTCCGGGCTGGGGTCCCGGTAGGGCACGAACATCTCCGCGAACGACAGCCGGTGCGCCACCGACCGCAGCCGCCCCGAATCGGTGAACCCCACCTGGTGCAGGACGAGGCCCTCGCGGTGGTTGAACCCCAGCCGCAGGCGCCAGTTCTGCCAGGAGAGCAGCCGTCCGTCCAGCGTGAACCCGACCCCCTCCGGCTGGGTCACCAGCAGCGGCTTCACCTCGCGCGGCGGCAGGCCGGTGAGCCCGGGCAGGTACTCGCCCCGCACGTCGGGGTGGTCGGCTGAGGTCGGCAGATCGTCCTCAAGCTCAAGCACGGTCATGCTGTTCAGGTCGATGACCGCGTGCAGCCCGGTGACGTGGTGGGCGTACGGGTTGCCGTGCTCGCTGTCGCGGTACCAGACGTCGGACCAGCCGATCCGCAGCCCCCGGTAGCGCTCGGGCACCAGCGCCGCGCCGTAGGCCCACATGTCCGTCAGCACCAGGGACAAGTCGGTGATCCCGCGCCGCGCCAGCGCCTCGACCATGGCCGGGTGGGCGCGCAGGACCTCATCGCACTCGTGCCACTCGTCCACCGTCATGTTCGGCTGCTGGCCGGGCAGGTACTCCCACGCCGTGACCGCGTCGCCGCCCAGCGACACCACGGCCCGGTACGCCCGCCCGTCCGAGCGGTCCCAGCACACGACGATCGCCTCCCGACCGGCCGCGTCCCCGGACCTCAGGGCCGCCTCCAGGACGCCAAGCGCCTCCTTGCCCGGCTCCCTGAGCTCGATCGACGCGAATCTCCAGCCGGCGCTGACCTCCCGGTCGCGCCGCAGGATCGCGGCCGCCTGCCGGATCTCCTCAGCCGTCAGCGGGTCCAGCGGATGCGCCATCGTGCCTCCTTTGCTCCAGGTTCCCCCAGTATTTATCCCGAACGAGCGGTGGTGATCCTCCCGGGCCCCGCGCCCGGCCCAGTGGTGGCACGACGAGCCTTGCGGCCGCCACGCCCCAGGCCCTAGGTTGCGCCCATGCACAGTGTCGACGCCACCACCGAGGCGATGATCAGGTCGGTCCTGGCGTACGCCGAGAACCGCCTGCGGCTGGACCCGGTTCCGCTGGACAAGGGCTTGCGGGACCCCGCCGAGCTGGACGTGGCGCTCCGCGGCCTGCCCGCCGCCGAGCCGCACGACCCCGACCAGGTCCTCGGCGTCTACGCGTCGGTCATCGCGCCCGCGGTGATCTCGGCCGACAGCCCGCGCTTCCTCGGCTTCATCCCCGCCGCGCCGACGAAGGCCTCGCTGCTGTTCGACATGCTCGTCTCCTGCGCGTCGATCCAGGGCATCTCCTGGCTGGAAGCAGCCGGGGCGATCGACGCGGAGAACCGTGTGCTCCGGCTCATCGCCGAACGCGCCGGGATGCCACCCCAGGCGGGCGGCTGCTTCGTCTCCGGCGGTTCGGCGGGCAACCTGTCCGCCCTGGTCGTGGCCCGCGAGGTGGCCAAGCGCAAGGCCGGGCCGGCGGCGGCGGGCCGCCGCTGGCGGGTGGCGGTCAGCGAAGACGCCCATTCCTCCATCGTCAACGCGCTGCGGATCTGCGAGATGGACGCGCTGGTCGTGCCGGCCGCCGATCACCGGCTGACCGGTGCAGGCCTGCGGGCGGCGATCGAGGCGGACGGCGACCCGGCCTCGCTGGCCGCGATCGTCGCCACGTCGGGCACCACGAACGCCGGCATCATCGACGACCTGGCCGGCGCGGCCGCCGTGGCGCGCGAGTACACCCTGTGGTTCCACGTCGACGGCGCGTACGGCGGTGCCGGCCTGTTCGCGCCGAGCGTCCGGGCCGCCTACGACGGCATCGAGCACGCCGATTCGTTCATCGTCGACCCGCACAAGTGGCTGTTCGCCCCGTTCGACTGCGCGGCCCTGCTGTACCGGAACCCGTCGGTGGCCCGTTCCGTGCACAAGCAGGACGCCTCCTACCTGGACGTCATCCACGACACGCCGGGGGAGTGGAACCCGACCGACTACGCGTTCCACCTGACCCGGCGGGCCCGGGGCCTGCCGCTGTGGTTCTCCCTGTCGGTCTACGGGGTCGACGCGTACAGCGAGGCCATCGAGGCGGCCATCGACCTGGCCCGCCAGGCCGCGGCCGAAATCCAGGCCAGGGACGACCTGGAGCTGATCCGCGAGCCCGACCTCGGCGTGGTCCTGTTCCGCCGGCGCGGCTGGGACCACGCGCGGTACACCCGCTGGGCCGACCAGCTCCTCCAGGACCAGGTGGCCTTCATCCCGCCGTCCGCCTGGGAGGGCGAGACGGTGGCCAGGTTCGCCTTCCTCCACCCGCACACCTCAATGGACCTGGTCCGCGAGATCCTCGACCGGATGGCCTAACCTCCGGCCGCTCCGCCCCGCCGGGTCCGCTCCGCCCGCCGGGTCCGCTCCGCCCGCCGGGTCCGCTCCGCCCGCCGGGTCCGCTCCGCCCGCCGGGTCCGCTCCGCCCGCCGGGTCCGCTCCGCCCGCCGGGTCCTGCCCGCCAGTGGTCCCCAGGTCGGTCCACTCGGCTCCTCGTCCTGGTCTCGACAATTGACAGACCGACTATCGGTTTATCTATACTAGACCGACAGTCGGTCTAGTAATTAGAAGTGCTCTACCAGGAAGGCGAGCGCAATGCAGCTAACCGAACTCAACGCCCACCGGCACACCGCCGCGATCCGCTCCGGCGAGATCAGCTACCTCGACATCGGCAACGGCCCAGTGGCGCTGTTCGTGCACGGCCTCGCGAGCAACGCCTACCTGTGGCGCCACGTGATGGGAAGCGTGGCCGCGCAGCGCCGCTGCATCGCCCCCGACCTCCCACTGCACGGCCAGAGCCCGGTAACAGCCGGGCAGGACCTGTCGCTCACGGCCCTGGCGGCGAACCTCGAGGACCTCTGCGAGATGCTCGGGCTTACCGGCATCGACCTCGTCGCCAACGATACGGGCGGGGCCATCGCCCAGATCTTCGCCGCCCGCCACCCGGAGCGGCTCGCCACGTTCACCCTTACCAACTGCGACACCCAGGACAACATGCCACCCGACGCCTTCAAGCCGCTAATCGAGCTAGCTGCCGCCGGCGGACTCGCGCCGACCGCCGTCGCGATGCTCGCCGACCTGACCGCCGCCGCACAGTTCTCGTTTGAGGCCGTCTACGAGCACCTGGACCGGATGGACCTGGACGTGATCCGCTCCTACCTGGAACCGTGTTTCGGCACGCTGGAGCGCGCCCGCCAGTTCGAGCGGCTGCTGACCTCTCTCGACGCTGGTGACCTGCGTGCCGTCATGCCGCAGCTCAGGGAACTCAGCGTGCCCACCCTTATGGTGTGGGGGACAGGTGACACCTTCTTCGACGTCTCCGCGGCATACTGGCTGCGCGACACCATCCCTGGCGCTACCGGGGTGGTCACGGTGGATGGTGCCAGGCTGTTCTTCCCCGAGGAACGTCCCATGGATCTCGTGCCCCACCTGGAGCGGCACTGGGCCGCGGCCCCGGCGGCCCGCGCCTGACAACCAGCCAGGCGAGCACCCCACGCCTGGGCGGGGCGCTGTCCGCCAGATCCTCCGCGGTGGGCTGACGGAACCAGTCGGCCGGGGCAGCTACGCTCACGCCGTGACCGGCATCTGGGAGCCCGCCGCGGCGGGCGTGCTACGCCTGCCCTCGGGTCGGCTCATCCGGGGTCGGGGGCTGCGTCGGCCCCTTCCCGCGGGTCCCGTGCCCGCCTTCGCGCTCTACCTGCTGGACCACCAGCCGCCCCTCGTTCCCTGGGAAAGCCGGTGGCTGCACTGGCCCGACTTCGGGCTGCCCTCCGACCCTGCGGCCACCGCCGACGCGCTGCGCGAGGCCTGGGCCCGCGCAGGATCCGAGCGCGTCGAAGTCGCCTGCGCCGGCGGACACGGCCGGACCGGCACGGCCCTGGCCTGCCTCGCCGTGCTGGACGGAGTACCCAACCGCCAGGCCGTCGCCTACGTCCGTAAGCACTACAGTCCCCGCGCTGTCGAGACTCCCGGGCAGCGCCGCTTCGTCTCCCGGTTCCGCTAACCGCCGACACGCAAAGCTCGTTTCGATGAGATAGGCTTTGGCTCACAGTCGTTCGATTGTATGTTTCAATAGGAGCATGCTCGGATGAGGGAGGCGCGATGCTCGCCAGCGCAACCGTAACCGCCGCCGTCGGCCACCCCGCGGTCGCGGCCTTGCTCGGACTCGGGGCCTGCGGGCTCGCCGCGTCCGTGGTGGCAATGGCCTGGAACGTGCACGTCCGCCAGATCCGGCTCGCCGAGCTGCTGGCGCGCCGGCAGATCAACGTCGCGGACGAAGCGCCCGCCAGGACCTCGGCCGAGGAGGCCCCTCCCGCGGCGGTCAACGGCGGCGGTAACGGTCATGCCGTCGTCCCCGAGGCCCGCGGCGCCGCTCGCGCGAGGCCGTCGGCGCTGACCATCGACGGCCCGGATACCGTGGTCGCCGGCGAGCAGGTCCGCTACAGCGTCCGGCCTTCGGGCAACGGGAAGGTCGTGACGTGGGCCGCGGGCGGCGGCTCGGTATCGCAGGCACCCGACCCGGCTCACCCCGACCAGTTGCTCCTGATCGCCGACCGGCCCGGCAACCTCACGATCACCGCGCGGGTCCGCGAGGGCCTCACCGAACGCCGCGAGACGAAGTCCGTCACCGCCGTGCCGGACGCGGCGGAGCCTCCGTCCCCGGCCGTGCCGCGCCTGTTCGTGCACACCTGGGGACTGGTCGTGGTCGCCGTGGTCATCGTCGGCTTCGCCGGGGCCCTGGCGGCCCTGGGCAGCCTCGCCTCCTCCGACTTCATTGCGCTGGTCGCCCCGCTCGGCGCGCTGCTCGCCGTGCTCGTCCTGGCCATGGCCAGGACCGGGGACGACGCGGGTCGGCGCCCAGGCCACGGGGCGGATTAGCCTGGCCCGGGAGGCCGGTCCACACCGCCATGCGCTCGCCGGCCCGCTGAGCCCACGGCGGACAGTTCGGAGCCGCTAGTGGGCCGGGCGGCCTCCGTGACTGAGCAGGCCGTCGAGGACCAGCGCGAGCATCCGGTCGGCCTGGCCGGGGTCCTGGCCCATGTCGGCCGCCATGCTCAACGCGTGAGCGAGCCGCATCACGTCACTCCCGCGCACGTCGGCGCGCACGGCCCCCGCCCGCTGCGCTCGTACCACCAGCTCATCGGTCGCGTCGCGCAGCACGTCGCGGCACGAGGAAAGCAGCTCAGAATCCTGGTCGAGAACCTCAAGCAGCGCGGTGGTGAGGCTGCGCTTGGCCTTGCCGAACACGACCAGCGCGGCCACCCAGTCGGCCAGGGCCGCGCCAGCTGAGTCCGCCTCGAGCAGCGCGGCAGCACGCGCGCCGAGCGCGTCGACCTGATCCCGGTAGAACGCTTCCAGGAGGGCCTGCCTGGTCGGAAAGTGCCGGTACAGGGTGCCGATGCCCACCCCGGCCCGCCGTGCGATCTCCTCCAGTGAGACGTCATCCGCGCCCCGCTCGGCGAACGCCGCGCCGGCCGCCGCGAGCAGCCGCTCATAGTTCCGCCGGGCATCGGCCCGCATGCCCTCGCCGCGCCTGACCCTGGCCGCGACACCCGCAGCATGCTCGGCCCCGGCCCCGGCCATAGCCGCGGTGCGCTCGGCCCCGACCTCCATACCCGCGGTGCGCTCGCCTCCGGTCTCCGCGGTGCGCTCGGCCCCGACCCCGGCCATACCCGCGGTGCGCTCGGCTGCGGTCTCCGCGACAACCTCGGCGCTCATCGTCCCTGACCCTTCACGCACCCGCTCGTGAGCCATCCGTCAATCCGGCTCACGTGTAACCGCCAATCCAGCTTGCAAAGCGGAGGGGTCCTCCGTATAGTCATTAGCGGAGGCATCCTCCGGATTAAGGATAGCTCGCCGGGACCGCGGTGGCGAGTGATCCGCCGGATGGGATCGGCTGGGAGGCCGGCCCGTCCGCAGCAACACGTCGGGAAGGAACCTTGTGTCCATTTCCTCGTCAAACCGATTCCTCACGAGGGCCCGCGACCTGGCCCCGGCCCGGCCCGGCCGCCTGGGCGTCAGCCTGGCGCTGGTCCTGGGCGCCCAGCTGATGATCATCCTGGACCTGACCGTGGTGAACATCGCGCTGCCGCGCATCGAGCACGGCCTGGGCTTCTCCGCGGCCAGCCTGTCGTGGGTGCTTAATGCCTACTCGCTGACCTTCGGCGGGCTACTGCTGTTCGGCGGTCGGCTGGGCGACATCCTGGGGCGGCGGAAGGTATTCATGGCCGGGCTGGCCATCTTCACGCTTGCCTCGCTGGCGGGCGGGCTCGCTACCTCGGCGCCATTGCTGCTCGCGGCCCGCGCGGTGCAGGGCGCGGGCGGCGCGATCGCCTCGCCCGCGGTGCTCGCGCTGATCATCACCGGTTTCCCGGAAGGCAGGGAGCGTACCCGGGCGCTCGGCATCTTCACGGCCGTGGTCATGGGCGGCGCCTCGCTCGGCCTGGTCCTTGGCGGCGTGATCACCGAATGGGCGTCCTGGCGCTGGGTGCTGTTTATCAACGTGCCGATCGGTGCGGCGGTCATCCTCGCTACACCGCGGTTCCTGCCCGAGACGCCGCGCCAGCCCGGCCGGTTCGACGTCGCGGGCGCGCTGACCTCCACCGGCGGGATGTCGGCCTTGGTGTACGCGTTCATCAGGGCCGCCTCCAACGGATGGGCCGACCGGCTCACGATCGCCGCGTTCGCTGCTGCCGCCGCGCTGCTCACCGCGTTCCTGATGACCGAGGCGCGCTCGGCTCACCCGGTCACTCCGCTGCGGTTGTTCGCCGACCGCGGCCGGTCCGCGTCCTACCTGGTCCGGCTGCTGCTGGTCGCCGGGATGATCGGGATCTTCTTCTTCCTCACCCAGTTCCTGCAGGAGGTGCTCGGGTTCAGTCCGCTGCGCGCCGGGATCGCGTTCCTGCCGATGACCGCCGCCCTGTTCGCGGTGTCCAGGCTCGCGCCGCGCCTGGTCCCGAGGTTCGGCCCCAAGCCGCTCATGGTCGCGGGCCTACTGCCGGTGGTGGCCGGCATGGCCTGGCTGTCCCAGATCAGCCCGGCCACCAGCTACATAACCGGCATCCTCGGGCCGATGCTGCTGCTCGGCACGGGGATGGGCGTCGCCTTCGTACCGCTGACGATGGCCTCGCTGCAAGAAGTGGCCCCGCAGGACTCCGGCGCCGCGGCCAGCATGGTCAACGCGATGCAGCAGGTCGGCGGAGCGCTGGGCCTGGCCATCCTGGTCACCGTGTTTGGCAACGCCACCCGTGCCGCTCACCATGCGGCGGCCAGTGCCGCGCGCCAGGCTCTCCAGGCCACCACCCACGGCATGGCCAGTTCGTTCACCATGGCCGCGCTGTTCGACGCGCTGGCCCTGCTGCTGGTCGTGCTCGTGCTCCAGATGCGGCAGGCCGCGCAGCCCGCTCCCGCCGCCGCGGATGAGTAGCTCAGACCGGGCCTGCCGCGCGTCCGCGGAACGGCCGGAAGAACTCGCGCACGTCGCCGACGAGCAGGTCGGGTTCTTCCATGGCCGCGAAGTGGCCCCCGCGGTCGAACTCGGACCAGTGCACGATGGTGTTGGACTGCTCGGCGAAACGCCGGATCGGGGGCGCGATCTCCCGCGGGAAGACCGCGATCCCGGTGGGCACGGTGGACACGGCAGGCGGACCCGCGGAGCCGGAATGGGCCGCCTCGAAGTACAGCCGGGCCGATGACCCCGCCGTCCCGGTCAGCCAGTACACGGTGACGTTGGTGAGCAACTGGTCGCGGTCGACCGCGCCGGGCAGCCCGCCGTCGGTCCACTCGTTGAACTTCTCCGCGATCCAGGCCAGCTGGCCTGCGGGTGAGTCGGTGAGCGCGTAGGCCACCGTCTGGGGGCGGGTGGACTGAATCCTGAAGTACCCGCTCCCGTCGGACCGGAAGCGGCGCAGGGCCTCAAGGCGCGCCTTCTCGACGTCGGTCAGGTCGGCTGGCTCGTCCCGAAACTGGGGAAACAGCATGTTCAGGTGCACGCCGATCAGGTGCTCGGGCGCGATGAGCCCGAGTTCCCTGGAAATCGCCGAACCCCAGTCGCCGCCCTGCGCGCCGTAGCGCTGGTAGCCGAGACGCCGCATCAGCTCGGCCCAGGCCCCCGCGACGCGCTGCGGGTTCCAGCCGCGGTCCCTGGTCGGCCCGGAGAACGCGTAGCCGGGAATCGAGGGGACGACCAGGTGGAACGCGTCCGCCGGGTCGCCGCCGTGGGCCCAGGGGTCGGTCAGCGGGCCGATGACGTTCATGAACTCCACGATCGAGCCGGGCCAGCCGTGGGTCATGATCAGCGGCAGTGCGCCAGGCTCCGCCGAGCGCACGTGCAGGAAGTGCACGTTCTGGCCGTCGATGGAGGTGGTGAACTGCGGAAACCTGTTCAGCATCCGCTCGTGAACCCGCCAGTCGTAGCCGTCACGCCAGTACTCGGCCAGCTCCTGCACCACCGGGAGCGGGATGCCGTAGTCCCAGCCGGTTCCCGGAAGCTGGCCCGGCCAGCGCGTCCTGGCCAGCCGCATCCGCAGGTCGTCGAGGTCCTCCTGCGCGATGTCGATGCGGAACGGCCGGATCCCCGTCTGTTCGTTCATCGTGCCTCCCGTGACCCGGTGCGCCAGGGCAGCCCTGGACACCGGCAGGGTATCGGCACGCGGCCGGGGCTGGGCAGGCTGGCAGCAAACGGCGGCCCGCACGGACCGGTGGATACTGACCCCGGAACGGCGAGTGCGGCCTGAGGACTTGCCACCGGGAGATGACACTGCACCGGTATCAGGCCAGGTTGCGAAGCGTAGTCGGCAGCTCACCCTTCATGCGCGCAGTCCGGTCGCACTCGCAGACAAAACGGAAACGCCGGAATCCTCCGGGAGGATCCGGGTTCTCGGGAGTATTTGGTGCACAGTAGTCCCCCCGGGCTCAACGGACACCCGAATGCTCCCGCAAGATCCTCGACCAGACGGGCGGCTGATGCGTGCGGGACTGACGGGGTGAGCGGGGTTGCGGGTCAGGCCTCGGCCAGGGGATGGATGGGTCGGATAGGCGGCGGGTCGACTGTGCCGCCGAGCGGATCAGCGCCTGGAACCCTCGCCACGGCCTTCGTCCTCTGGGGTCCGAGCCCGACCCGGCCCAGCCCAGCCCGGCCCGACCCGACCCGGCCCAGCCCAGCCCGGCCCAGCCCGGACCGGCCCAGCCCAGCCGGCCCGGTCCGGGTCAGCCGGCCGGAAGGGTCACGGTGAAGGGTTCCAGGCTCTGCTGGGTGGCGATCGAGCCGACGCCGGTCACGGCGGAACCGGCCGGGGCCAGGGCGGTCAGCTGGTAGCTGCCCTCGGCCTGGGCGCCGGTGAGCCCGCTGATCCGCGACGGTGACCAGACCGTCCCGTTGGCCGAGGTCCATACCGCGACGTCCCGCTGCCCAGGCTCGCCGGACTGCCCCGCGGCGGCAAAGCCGCCCGGGCCGGCGGTGAGCGCGTTGAAGGACGTGTCCGTTCCCTGGGACCTGAACGGTACCTGCTGCCAGCTGGTTCCCCCGTCGACGGACAGCTCGGCGATCGGCAGGGTGGCGGCCCCTACCGTCTCTTGGCCCAGCGCGACCACGCGGTCGCCGCTGATCGCGACCTGCTGCAGCACCGCCCCGGTGGCGCCGGCCGGCATGGGCAGGACGATGGTCGTCCAGCTCCGGCCGTCGGCCGTCGTCCACACCGCGGGCCTGCCGTCGTGCGAGCCGGCCGACACGAAGCCGTGCGCGCTTGCGGCGACCGCGAGCACCTGGCTCGAGCCGGTCGCGTCGTTCACGTCGTGCGCGCGGACCCACAAGGTCAGGTTCGGTGACCACCAGACGTCGGCGACGCAGTTGCCGCCCGGCGCGACCAGCTTGCCGACGATGATGTACCCGGCCGGGCCCGCGGCGGTGGCGACGGCGGCCACTCCGGCCAGGTCGTTGGTGATCGATCCGTTCCCCGTGGCGAACTGCCAGGTCGTGCCGTCAGCGGAGGTCGCGACGTAGGGACCGGGTGCGCCGACCGCCAGCCAGCCGGCCGACCCGTGACTCACCCCGGTCAGCGCCGTCAGGCCGGTTCCCGCGGGCATCGATGTGAGCGGGGTGACCAGGGCCCAGGAGCTGCCTGAGGTCTTCTGCCACACTGCCGGGTAGCCGTCCGCGCTGCCCACGGCAACCTTCTGGCCACCGGCTACCGCCAGCCCGTTGACCGTGAGCTCCGGGATGACGCCGCCCGGAATCCCGGTCAGCGAGACGGGCCGGATGGTCCCCGCCGTGTTCGCCTCGATGAGCATCGACTCCTGGCCGATCTTGCTCCGCGTGGTGTACCCGACGGCGACGATGGTGCCCGCGGGCGCGACCGTCGCGCCGACTACCGACTCCCCGGCGGCATCGCCGAGCGAGCCGGTCGGCTGCCAGCTGGCGCCGTTACCGCTGCTGGTGTAGGCCACCAGCCGGCCCGCGGCGGTCGTTCCCGCCACCACGAAGCCGTAGACGCTGCCCTTGACGACGCCCGGGGTCCAGCCGCCGGCCGCGTCGATCGTGCCCACGTACTGCCAGGCGCGTCCGTTCGGCGAAAAATAGGCCACGCCGTCCGGCGCGCCGGCCGGCGTGCGGCCCGGCCGGACCGCGAGCAGGCCCGCGCTGTCGTACGCCACGCCGGTAACCGAAGTCCCCGCGCCGTGGTCGGCCGGTATCGTCACGCGCGTCCATGACGAGCCGCCGTCCGTGCTCAGCCACGCGCCCGCGTAGGTGGTCCCGTTCCCGGCGACCTCGCCGGAGATCAGCGTGTCATCGCCCAGCCAGGTGGCGTAGGAGATGTTCAGCACCTGCTCGCCCGCGGCCGCCAGCCCCAGCTGTGCGGCGGTCATCCGGTGCCACGTCACCCCGTCCGCCGACGTCCACAGCACCGCCTGCGAGGCGCCGTGCCCGGCCGAGCCGTTGCCCGCGGCCAGGAAGCCTTGCGCGGTCCTGGTCATCACCCAGACCGAGTCACCCGGGAGTTGCGGGGTGATCCCGTGCGTGGCGGCCAGCGTCCAGGACTGGCCGTTCTGGCTGGTCCAGAGGGCCTGCGGCCCGATCGCCGCCCATCCGCCCGGGCCGCCGGCCAAGAGCGAGGCGGCGTACCCGAGCGGCGCCTGGCCGCCGCCCGGGGATTGGACCGAGGCCAGCCGCCACGTCGCCCCGGCGTTGGTGGACACGAAGAACTGCTGCCGGACGATGCCGTCGCTCGTCTGCGAGCCCATCGTGACGATCGTGTTCCCCGAGGCGACGATGCGGTTGACGGTCTGGAACACACCACGCTGCTGCTGCCCGGGGTAGGTGCCGAACGCCGCGGCGGTCAGTGCCTGCGGCAACGCCGGGGCCTGGTCCTGCGGCTGACTCGACGCGAGCTGGCCGAACCTCGGCCCGTGGCCGGTCAGCAGCGCCAGCGCCATCGCGGCGACCGCCACGAGCACGATGATCGGCACCACGATCGCCGCCGTACGGCGCGTGACGCGGGTCCTCGGGCTGGTCGGCCGCCGCGGTCGCTGCGGTTCCTCTTCGAGGAGGAGGGTGTCATTCGCCTCGCGCCCGACGGAGGCGCGCTCCCACCCGAAGGAGCGGTCCCACGGCAGCTCCCGCCCGTCATCGACGCGCACGGTACCCCGGTCGTCGCGCGCCTCCGGTTCGGCCGCCGCGAACACCGGCGCGCTGAGCGCGACCTGGGTGCGCCCCGGCCAGGCACCGCTTACCGGCTCCGCAGGTCCAGCAGACCCGGATCCCGCCCCACTGTGCCGGCCCGCGTATCGCTCGGGCGGCGGCAGGGGAGCCGGCCCGATCCTGCGCGGCGGCAGCGGGCTCGGCCTCAGGTCCCGGCGCGGGGAGACCGGCGGGGCGGCACGCTGCGGTTGCTCGTCCCAGCCGATGCCCGAGTCACGCCACAAGCCCTGCGCTTTCTGCCACGGGGAAGGCTCGGCCGCCGCCCGCCTTGCCCCAGAACCAGGACGCCCCGGCTGGAAGCCGGGACCGCCCGCCCGACCCCACAGCGCCCTAGTCGCCCCGACCACCGGCTCCGCCGGCAAGCCTGCGCCCGACACGGTCCAAGCCCGCACCGGCCGCGTGCCGCTCCAGGAACCGGCGCCGCCCGCGTCACCAGCGCGGCCCGCACTTTCATCCGACGCCGTGCCGTGCCCGCCACTCTCACCCGCCGCCGCGTCGCCCCAGCCACTCCTGTCCGCTGCCGCGTCGCCCCAGCCACTCTCATCTGGGGCCCGCAGGAACCACCCCGCCGCCGGCGCGACCCCGGGCCAGCCTTCCTCGTCATCCCCAGGCCCGTCCCCCGCCGACCCGTCCGCTACCCCGGCATCTCCCGTCCGATCCGCCGGTTCGTCCCCCGCCTCGTCGGCCCCCATCTGGTCATCGGATCCGTCATGCGGCTCGCAGTCCGCCGGCTCGTCCGCGCGCTCCGGGGCATCCGGCTCGTCATCTGCCGGTGCGGGCCTGAAGCCCGTCACCTGCGGCTCGGCCGGTTCGCGATCCGCGCGGCAGCTGTCCCAGTTATCCGCGTCCAGTTGGTCCCGGTACGCAGGCCCGCCATTCGGGCGGTTACCGTCCGCGTCCCAGGCTTGCGTGCGGCCAGGCGTGACCCACCCCGGCGGCGGCGTCCATTCCGGTGCCAGGTTCTCCGGCCAGTCCCAGCTGTACCGCGCCGTAGCCTGCGGCTTTTCGGCTGGAACAGGCTCCTGATAACGATTCCCACTCGACCGATCACTCTCAGTGTTCATCATAGGCCCCAGTTCAGCCACTTCCCGAACGAGATGTAACAATCTCGCCGATCCCTACCGCTTTCGTACGGGTCGTCCCCGCGGTTCGATGTTACCCATTGAGAGCGAGTGTGTACAGAGGGCTATTTTTATGCCCGTGCTGGGCCAAACCACGCAGCACGCTCAAGCGCGCCCATGACGGTCAGTTCAGGGAGCTTCAGGCTTCGGCCTGGTGGTCTCCTGGGCTTGGATGAGGCCGTACCCGATCGCCTGGGCGGTGGTCAGCGAACGGCCGCGGCGCGAGTCCTCGCGGATGTCGTCCACCTCACGCCCCGTGACGTCGGCGAGCTTGAAGTACAGCGTGTCGAGCATGCGGCACACCTGCTGCTCGCGCGCGCTGACCGCGCTCGCCGTGCCGCCGAACTCCAGCCTCGGCTCGCTGAGCGTGAAGGACGCGTTCGGGTAGCCGGTCCGGCGCGTGCAGCAGGCCAGTACGCCCAGCGCGGGGCCGCTGATCTCGCCGCTCACGCACCCGTGCACGGGCACGCGCATGACCTCGAGGATGCCCATCACGGTGAGGGCGGCGGGCAACTCTGCCGTCAGGTTCTGCAGTTCCAGGCGGATGGGCCCGTCGCCTTCCGCGTCCAGCGTGAGCAGCTGAGCCGAGAGCCTGCTGGCCGCGTCGTCATCCAGCGGCCCCGAAGCCAGCACGATCCGCTTCTGGAGCAGCCGTTCGTATAGCAGGCCTTTCCAGTCGGCGTGCGGGTCCAGCCACACCCTGGTCGGCGGGACCGGTCCCGGGGCGGGCATCGGCGGCGCGGGTTGCCAGCCCGGGAAGAGCGGGGTGCCAGGCCAGGGCGGCACCTCCGGCGGACCTCCTGGCAGCTGAGCGCGTGCTGGTCGTGGCGGCGATGCCGGGTGCGTCATCCGCTGGCCCCTTCCTCGGGGTGGTCGAGTTTCCAGGTGATCTGGCCGCCGACGGCGGCCGCATAACGTTCCAGCGTGGAGGCGCGCACGTCCGCGGTCCCCGACTCCAGCCTGGCCACCGCGGACTGCGAGGTCCCCATGCGGGCCGCGACCTCGGTCTGCGAAAGCCCGGCCGCCTGCCGCTGCCCCGCCAGCTCGCGAACCAGCCGCCCCCGCTCGTCCGCCATCCGCGCCACCCGCTCGTCCGCTATCCGTGGCGCCCCCTCCTGCGCTATCCGGCGCAGTGCCATCTCGCGGAACCCCGGCATGACCGGCACCTGTTCCCCGCCCTCGCCCCGTGCCGTCTCGAACCCCGCAGAACCCGACGCAGATCCCGCGCCGCCCTCCAGCCCACCGTCCATACCGTAAAGAATATCTCATATTCGAGATGCGTAAGGCAGTAGCCCGCAGCGCGGTGGACCGCATTCTTAGGTAGTGCCCAGCCCCGCCGCGAGGCTACGCCGCGGGGCTGGGGGTCCAGTCGCCTGCAGGAGCGGGGGAGCGGCGCCGGCGGGGCCTGTCCCGCCCTTGCGAGGGAACCCCGACCGGCCAGCAGGCTTCCGCCCACACGGTTCGTCCCGGGTAGGCCTCCGCCCACCCCCACCGGCTGGTGCAGGCGGCCACCATGGCCAGCCCCCGGCCGCCTTCGGCCGTCAGGTCGGGCGCGCCGGCCGCCGGGACCGATGCGCTCCCCTCGTCGGTCACCGCGACCCGGGCCACCCCTTTGCGCGGGTACCCGACGGAGACGACGAATGCGCCGCCGTCCCCGGAGGCGGTGTGCGTGATCGCGTTCGCGCATAGCTCCGACACGCACGTCATGAGTACGTCCCTGGCCGGGCAGCCGGCCAGCAGTTCGGCCACGAAGCGCCGGGCGTCCGGTACGGACGCGGGCGTCCCGCGGAATGTGCGGACCCACGGACCCCGGGTCCGCGTCGATCCGACCGAACCCATGGCATCCGCGGACCCGAAGGAACCCACGTTAAGCACCGGGTAGGCACCGCTCACTGTAGGTCACCTCCTGACGATTGAGGTCCTACCTACAGTGACGCACGACGGAGCAAAACGGTTCGATCGCGGCATCCGGACCTCTCGGGTAACCACATGCTGTCACCAGGGTCTGACAATATGACGTCGCCCCCGGCCGGGGATCGGGTCTTGCGGGCCACAAGCACCGATAGCCATCGGTCCCGTTGGGGCGTCGCGCGGTGCCCGAAGATCCGGTGGGTGCGGGTGGCGGGGTGGTCGCGGTCATGCTTGATGCTGGAGGGGCGGGCACGTACCCTCAGCGGGCCATCCCCGGAGCTGAGCCTGGCCGGGATTCATGCAGATGACACCCTGGACCGTAACGATCCCGGAACGCCGCGGACGTGGGCGTTGCCTCATGCCAGGAAGCGTGCCATGTGAGGGGCTCTCCGCTCGTCCCGCCCGATCCGGTGACACGCCCCGCACACAGGCCGCACCGCGGCACCGCATGTGGCATCCCGACCCCGCAAGATGGGGCTCGTGGGCCGCGAGCCCCATCAAATACCTGGTGAAGTCGACGTTTTCGTATCTTTTGCCCCTTCCGTACCGCCCTGGTCCGGAGGGACACTATGGGAACGGAGCACAGCAGAGGAGGAGCATTATGGCAGCGACTCCGTCCCCCGCGGCCGGTTCTCGGGAGCCCCGGGCGCACGAAGGACTCCCGGTGTTCGGGCTGAAGCGCGGGCTATCTATCTGGGCGGCGGTCGGCCTGTCGATCGCGCTGATGGCGCCGAGCATGGCCGCGAACATCAACCCGCAGGCGAGCGCGACCACGGCGGGCCGCGCGGTGCCGCTGACGTTCCTCATCGCCGGAGTCGGCGTGCTGCTGGTGGCCTACTCCTTCGTCCGGCTGACTCAGTACTTCCACCACGCCGGCTCGGCCTACGCGTTCGTCGGCGCCACGCTCGGGCCGCGGACGGGCGTGGTCGCGGGCTGGGGCCTGGTGGGCACCTACCTGTTCTACGCGGTGGTCACCGCGAGCGCGGCGGGCATCTTCGGCACCGCGTTCCTGCAGGCGGTCGGGATATGGCACAACCCGCCGTCCTGGGCGCCGTTCGTCCTGCTGGCGGTGGTGCTGATCCTCGTCCTGTTCCTGGCCGTCATGCCCGCCAGGCGCGGCACGAGCGTGCTGCTGGGCGTCGAGGGCATCACGGTCGCGCTGATCCTGGTCGTAACCGCGGTAGTACTGGTCCGCCTGCTGGCCGGGAACGCGCCGGACCATCACACCTTCACCTGGAGCGTGTTCCAGGTGACGCCGGGGACGAGCTTCTCCGGGCTGTTCCTCGGGGTGGTGTTCGGCTTCCTGTCGTTCGCCGGGTTCGAGGCGGCCGCCACCTTGGGTGAGGAGGCTAACCGCCCGACCCGCGACATCCCGCGCGCCATCCTCGGCGTCGCGATCTTCGGCGGCGTCTACTTCACCATCGTGACCGCGGTCGAGATGATGGGCTTCGGCGCGGGCACCAAGGGCGTCGCGGCCTTCACCGCCTCGCCGTCGCTGCTGGGCGACCTGGGCTCGAGCTACGTCGGCCACTGGGTCGGGGACGTGATCACCCTCGGCACCACGTTCAGTGCCTTTGGCTGCTGCCTGGCCTGCGTCGTGGGCGCGGCGCGCCTGATCTACGCGCTGTCCAGGGACACGGCCGGCCCGCGCGGGCTCGGCTCGGGCTCGCGCTGGGGCACGCCGGCCTGGGCGACGCTGACGGTCGTCGTCGCGGCGGGCGTGGTCGTGCTCCTCTACAAGGCGGCCTTCGGTGCCACGGCCTTCGACAGCTTCCTCTGGTCGGGGACCATCGGCACGCTGATCCTCCTTGTGGTCTACGTCCTCGCCACCATCGGCGCGACGGTGCTGGTGTTCGTGCAGCGCAAACTGCCCGTGCCGACGTGGCAGGTGGTGATACCGACCGTCGGGATCATCGTGCTTGGCTACACGCTGTACCGCAACGTCATCCCGTGGCCCGCGGCCGGCCCGGCCAGGTGGGAGGTCATCACGTCGGGCGTCTGGCTGGCCGTGGCCATCGCCGCTGTGCTCGCCGCGCCGGCGACGGCGCGCAAGCTCGGCGCGGCGCTGGCCGCGCGTGAGGGCATCAAGGCACCGGACGGCACGCCCGAGCAGGTGCCCAGCCCGCGGCTGGCGACGGCCGGCGACGAGTCGGCCTAGGGGAGGCGCCTAAGTGCCCGAACTGCTCGCCTGCGTGGCCGAGCAGCCCCTGGTCGACCACCACTGCCACGGCGTGCTGTGCCGCGACGCGGACGAGGCGACGCTGGAGTCGTGCCTGAGCGAGGGCGCGGGCTTCCCGGGCGGCTCGGCGTTCGACTCGCAGGCGGGGTTCGCGTTCCGCCGGCTGTGCCCGCCCGTCCTGGGCCTGCCCCGGCACGCCGAACTCCGGGACTATGCGGCCCGCCGCGCCGAGCTCGGCGCTCCCGAGGTGAGCAAGCGGTTCCTGCAGGCGGCCGGGCTCTCCGCCCTGTGCGTGGATACCGGCTTCACGCCGGAGCCGATCACCTCGCCCGCCGAGCTCGGCGAAGCGGCCGGCGCGACCGCGTACGAGATCGTCCGGCTCGAGCGGGTCGCGGAGGACGTGGCCGCCGCCGGGACGGGCGCGGCCGCGTTCCCCGATGCGTTCCGCTCCGCCCTGGCCAAGCGCACCGCCGATTCCGGCCGGGTGGTCGGGGTGAAGTCGATCGCCGCCTACCGGACCGGCCTCGAGCTCGCCGCCGAGCGGCCCGATGACGCCGAGGTGACCGCCGCCGCCGGGCGCTGGCTCGACGGAGCCGGCGACGGTGGCCCGCCACGGCTCGCGGACCAGGTCCTGCACCGGTTCTTCATCTGGTGCGGCGTGGACCTCGGGCTGCCCGTCCAGTTCCACGTCGGCTACGGCGACAGCGACGTCGACCTGCACCGCTGCAACCCGCTGCTGCTCACCCCGCTGCTGCGGGCGATCGAGCCGACCGGCGTCCCGGTCATGCTGCTGCACAACTACCCCTACCACCGCGAGGCCGGCTACCTGGCCCAGGTCTTCCCGCACGTGTACGTCGACGCCGGCCTGGCCACCCACAACCTCGGCGCCCGCGCCCCCGCCCTGCTCGCCGAGGCCCTCGAGCTCGCCCCGTTCGGCAAGTTCCTGTACTCCTCCGACGCGTGGGGCCTGCCGGAACTGTATTTCCTGGGCGCCGCGCTGTTCCGGACCGCGCTGTCCGTCCTCTTCACCGAAGGTCTCAACGAAGACCTATATGCCGAACGAACAGTGCTGCGCCTGACCAAGATGATCTGCGCCGACAACGCCAAGCGCGCCTACGCCCTAGGTGACCAGATGTAGCCCAACACCTCGAGCATGATCACGAAGACTTTTGTACCCTATGCGGTACCAGATCCTTCGTGATCATGGTCGCCCAGGATTTGCCGGGCGTGGTCGAGGAGGTGGGCCCCGCTGGCGTCCAGCCAGCGGATGCGGGGGTCGCGCCGGAACCAGGATTCCTGGCGGCGCGCGAAACGCCTGGTGGCCCTGACCGTCTCGTCGCGCGCTTCGTCCGGGGTGCACTCGCCATCGAGGTAACGGAGAACCTGCTGGTAGCCGAGGGCCCGGCTGGCGGTCTTGCCCTCCCGCAGGCCCTCCCCGGCCAGCCCCCGAACCTCCTCCTCGAACCCCGCCTCCCACATCCGGTCGACCCGGGCCGCGATGCGCCGGTCAAGCTCGGGCCTGGGCAGCGTCAGGCCGACCTGGATGGCCGGGCGCCCCTGGTCGTAGCCCGGCATGGTCGCGCTGAACAGGCGTCCCGATATCTCGAGCACCTCGAGGGCGCGCACGATCCGGCGGCCGTTGCCCGGCAGGATCGCCGCGGCCGCGGCCGGGTCGAGCACGGCCAGCCTGGCGTGCAGCGCGGCCGCGCCCAGGCGGTCGAGCTCAGCCTCGAGGCGGGCCCGGGCACCGTCGTCCGTTCCGGGGAAATGCAGGTCGTCCAGGGCGGCCCGGATGTACAAGCCCGAGCCGCCCGCGAGGATCGCCACGTGCCCGCGGGCGTTGATGCCCTTGATCGCGTCCTGCGCGAGCTGCTGGTAGTCGGCCACGTTCGCGGTCCGGGTCACCGGCCAGACGTCGAGCAGGTGATGCGGCACCCCGCGCCGGGCGGCGGGCGGCTCCTTGGCGGTGCCGATGTCCATACCCCGGTAGAGCTGCATCGAGTCGGCGTTCACGACCTCGCCGCCCAGCGCCAGGGCCAGCTCGATGGCGAGCCCGGACTTGCCGGTGGCGGTCGCCCCGACCACCGCGATGAGGTCCGTGCCCATGACCCCCAGTGTGCCCGCCTCAGCGCATCTGGCGCGCCTGGCCGGCGCGTGGCACGATGAAATAAGGCCGTGCACCGGTCCTGGTGCTGGTAGAGCGCGGAGGAAGCAGTGCGGGTGGACGTGAGCCCCGAGGCGGATGCGGTCGTCCGCGGGCTGGGCGGGCGGCTCTACGTCTGGGCCGCGCGCCCGTGGGGCTGCTGCTGGGGTACCCCGGCGTATATGAACGCGGCCGCGACCCCGCCCGCGCGCATCGCCCTGTCCGCGTTCAGCCCGGTCGACCCGGCCGAGGCGGGCGGCCTGGAGATCTGGTTCCGCGCCCCGGGCGGCCGCCTGCCCGACGTCCTGGAGATCGGGATGAAGGGCAAGCGCCACCCCCGCGTCGAGGCCTACTGGGACGGCTGCAGCTACATGCTCTGACGTCCGCCGCCTTCTCTGTTCCGCCCTTTCATACCGCTGGCAGAGCCATGCTGCAGTGAAGCCGCAGCCGGCGTGGGTGTCCTGGGTCCAGGACCAACACCCCCACCGCTAGGAGGCGGACACGTTGAAGACCAGACTGGGCAAGATCATTATCGGGACCGCGGTCGGCGCGGGCGCGCTCGGCATCGGCTTTGGCGCCAGCATGGCGGTCGCCAGCGCCGCGACATCGCACTCGGCCACCACGACGTCGACGACACCGTCCTCGACGTCGGACACGACCGCGGTCAGCGCCGGGTCTGCGAGCACGGCCACCGCGGCTCCCTCGCCGTCATCCACGCAGAAACCCACCCACCAGTGCCAGAACATGACGGGCGGGCCGGGCGCGCCGACCGGATCAGGGAGTAGCAGCACCGGCAGCTAAGCGCTGCGGGTGATGGCCGGCCCCTCCTTCCAAGGTCCCGGAGGGGCCGGCCTCCCCGGCCACCGGTCACGGGCGGTCAACTGCTTTGCTGACAGCATGAACTTCCGCGGTAGTCCCGAGATCCACGGGCGCAGAACGTGAAGGATGACCGGGTAAAGTCCGCCGCGCTAGGCGTCCTGGAGTCGGCCTGGCGCGAGGACCGCGGTTACTGCCTGCCCAACGCCGATGTCTACCCGCATATGTGGCTCTGGGATTCGTGCTTCCACAGCATGGCCTGGGCATCACTTCACGATGAGCGGAGCGTGGCAGAACTCACCCACGCGCTGGCGAAGCAGTTCGCCAACGGATTCCTCCCGCATATGGTCTACGCGGGCCCGAATACCGTTTACCGCGGCCCCCGGTCTGATGTCTCGTGCTTTACCCAGCCGCCGGTTTACGCCCTGGCGATGACCTGGGCCGGGCGGCAGGGCCTCGCGGTGCCCGGTGACCTTTCCGCGAAGATATCCCGTGCCCTGTCGTATTTCACGGCCCGGCGGTTCCGCAATGGCCTGGCCTTTGTCGTGCACCCGTGGGAGACCGGCTGCGACGATTCCCCGCGCTGGGATTCGTGGTACGGGGGCAGCGACTGGAACGCGCCGGGATGGCTGGCCCGCGACACGCAGCTCGTCGGCGCGACCGAGTTCAGCGGCGACGAGGGCGACGCGATCTGGAACACCGAATTCGTCTGCGCGCCGAGCCTGTTCAACGGGATCTTGTCGCACGCCTTCCTGCTGGCCAGCGAGCTGACCGGGGACGACGCGCACCGGCGCGTCAGCTTCGAGGTCGGCGAGGCCATGGACGAACGGCTGTGGGATGACCGCCAGGGCATGTACGTCGACCGGCCGGTCGTCGGGGGCGGCGAGAGCCATCGCGCGCCGACCCTCGACGGCGTTCTTTCCGCGCTGGGCAGCGTCCGCCGCGACCGTGCCCTGGCCTGCCTGGACCAGCTGCGCGACCCGTCCAGGTTCGCGGCGCCGTGGGGCCTGCGGTACCTGCCGCCCGCCGACCCCCGGTACCTGCCGGATACGTACTGGCGCGGGCCCGCCTGGCCGCAGCTGGAGTTCCTCGTCGTCCAGGCGTGCCGCCGCTGGGGCGAAGAAGACCTGGCCGACGAGATCGCCCGCCGGGCGCGCCGGGCCATCGTGGCTTCCGGCTGGTCCGAGTACTGGAACCCGGAGACAGGCGCCGGGCGGGGCGCGCGCCCCCAGACGTGGGCCGCCCTGGCGGCCGCCCTGTAGGGCGACCCGATAGGGCGACGCGATAGGGCGACGCGATAGGGCAGGTCAGGCCGCTCCGGCCGGAGGCGGGAGCGGGGCGCGGCGGATGGAGGCGTCGAGGACCTCGGCCACGTGCGCGACCGCGACGTGCGCGCCGCGGTCGCCAAGCGCGGACGCGATCTGCAGCGAGCAGCCGGGATTCGCGGAGATCAGCAGCGGCGCGCCCGCGTCCAGCACCGCCTGCGCCTTGCGCGCGCCCAGTTCGCCGGCCGCCTCGGGTTGCAGCAGGTTGTACACGCCGGCCGAGCCGCAGCAGGTCCCGGCGTCGGGCAGCTCGACGAGGGTCAGCTCGGGGATCGCCCGCAGCAGCTCGCGCGGCTGCCTGGTGATCCGCTGCGCGTGCGCCAGGTGGCAGGCGTCGTGGTAGGCGGCGGTGACCGGCAGCGGGTGCCGTTGCGCGACCGGCCCGAGCTCGGCGAGGTACTCCGACAGGTCGCGGACCTTGGCGCTCAGCGCCGCCGCCCGCGCGGCCCAGCCGGTCCCGGCCAGCAGCCGCTCGTACTCCTTCATCGCCGAACCGCACCCGGCCGAGTTCACCACGATCGCGTCGACGTCTTCGGCCTCGAAGGTGGCTATCGCGCCCCGGGCGAAGGCCTGCGCCTCGGCCTCCCGGCCCGCGTGCAGCGACAGCGCGCCGCAGCAGCCCTGACCGCGGGGGATGAGCACGTCGCAGCCCTCGGCCGCGAGGACCCGCGCGGTCGCGGCGTTCACCTGCGGGAAGAACACCGACTGCACGCACCCGGTGAGCATGCCGACCACCGCGCGCCGGGATCCCCTGGCCGGCACGCGCTCCGGCAGCCTCTTGGTGGCGGACGCGGGGGGAGCCAGGCGCCCCGCGCCGTCGGCGCCAAGGCGCACTGCCGCGCCGAGCGCGGGGGAGAGGCGGTCCGGCAGGCGGCTGCGGGCCAGCCGCCGGTCAAGCCCGGTGCGCTGCGCCGCGCGCAGCGGCCCCAGCATCGCGCGCAGCCGCGCCGGATACGGGAACAGGGCGAAGATGGCCGCCCGCGCCGCCCGGTCCCGTCGCCGCTCAGCCGACGAACCGGCCGGACCGCCCGCGTCCGCCTGGGCGGCGCCCGCGGTGCGCGCCTCTTCGGTCCAGGCCCGGGCCGCCTCGATGAGCTGGTCGTACTGCACGCCGGACGGGCAGGCGGTCATGCACGCCATGCAGCCGAGGCACCGGTCGAAGTGCCCGGCCGCGGCCTCGGTCAGCTCGGCGCCGTCCAGGACCTGGTTCACCAGGTAGATCCGGCCCCGCGGCGAATCCATCTCCTCGGCCCACAGCTGGTACGTCGGGCAGGCCGGCAGGCAGAACCCGCAGTGAATGCAGTCCTTCGACACGCTGCGCAGGTGGTCCGCGTCGTGCATCAGCTGCCTCCCGCCAGTCGGCCGGGGAACATCCGGTAACCGGGATCGAACTGGTCCTTGACCGACCGCATCAGGGCCGCGCCGGGAACCGGCCCGTAGGCGCCGGCCGTGGTCAGGACGGACGAGGGCGCGGCCAGGACCACCACGCTGCCCCGCGGACCCGCCGATCCCTGAGTCACCCTGGTCAGCCGGTCGCGCAGCGCTGCGATGAACCGGACGGCCGCGTCGTCCTCGGTGTGCGGGCCGAGGCAGGCGTACAGCGCGCCCGCGCCGGCCGGGCCGCTGACCGCGGGCCTGACCCCCGCCTCCTCTCCCGCCGCGACCAGCGCGTCCAGCACCGCGGGCAGCTTGGCGACCCAGAACGTGGTGCGGACCACCGTGCTGGACGACGGCAGCTGACCCCACCTCGGCGGAGCGGTCGGCGACACCGCGACGATCGGGGAGCCGGCCGCCCCGCCCAGCCGCTCGGACATCCGGGTGGCGCGCTCGGCTACCCCGGCCGCGGTGCCCTCGAGGAGCACGCCGACCCGCAGCGGCCGGGACGAGCCGCCTGGCCAGTCCAGCTCCACCGCGGACGGCACCAGCGCCGACCCCGCGGCCGCGGCCACCGCGGCCGCGGCGCCCGCCCGGTCGGAGGAGCCGAATTCCGCGGTGACGTACACCACCGCCACCGGCAGCGGGTGCAGCCGGAACGTCGCCTCGGTGATCAGGCCCAGCGTGCCCTGCGACCCGGAGAACAGCTTGCCGATGTCGTACCCGGCCACGTTCTTGACCACCTTGCCGCCCGAATGCGCCACGACGCCGTCCGCGCGCACCGCGGTGAGGCCGATCAGCAGGTCCCGCGGGGCGCCGTAGCGGAACCGCCGCGGCCCGGCCATCCCGGTCGCGACCACCCCGCCGACCGTCGCGTCGGGCGGGGCGTCAAGCGCCAGCTGCTGCCCGGCCTGGGCCAGTACCGAGGCCAGGTGCCCGATCGTCGCGCCCGCCTGCACCCGCGCCACCAGGTCGCCCGCCGCGTGCTCGATCACGTCGCCCATCAAAGCCATGTCGACGACCAGATCACAGGACGACGGCGGCAGGCCCCAGCCCAGCCCGAGCCCGGCCCCGCGCGGCACGACCGTCAGGTCGTGCGTGGCCGCGGCGCCCAGCAAGGCGGCCGCCTCGGCGGTGCTGGCCGGCGACGCGACGAACGCGGGAGTGACCCCGGCGACCGAGTCCGCCGCGGCCCCATCCCGCGTCGCGGAGCACGCAGCCTCCAGGGCGGCCCGGATCTGGGAAACCACCGCCCGTTCGGTATCCATCAAAAGATCTCCGCCAGCCCGGCCGCTACGGCGGGGTGCGGCGCGCGCCGGTGGCCAGGGACTTCGCCGCACAGCCTCGGCGTGGGGAAGACCTTGCCGGGGTTGCAGAGGCTGGCCGGGTCGAACGCGCAGCGGACCAGCTGCATGGTGTCCAGGTCGTCGGCGTTGAACATCTTGGGCATGTACCGTGACTTGTCGACGCCGACGCCGTGCTCGCCGGTGATCGACCCGCCGTGCTCCAGGCACGTGTCGAGGATCGCGCCGGACAGCTCCTCCGCCGCCTCGGTCTGCGCAGGCGACGCGTCGTCGTACAGCACCAGCGGGTGCAGGTTGCCGTCGCCGGCGTGGAACACGTTCGCCACGCGGATCCCCGCGTCGGCCGACAGCGCGGCGATCCTGGCCAGCACCTCGCCGAGCGACGTCCGCGGCACCACGCCGTCCTGCACGATGAACGCCGGGCTGATCCGCCCCACCGCGGCAAAGGCGGACTTGCGGCCGGCCCAGATCACGGCGCGCTCGGCCGGGTCGTCGGCCGCCCGGATCTCGGTCGCCCCCGCCGCCTCGCACAGCGCGCGCACCGTGGCCAGCTCGCCCTCGACCTCGCAGGCCGGCCCGTCAAGCTCGACGATCAGGACCGCGCCCGCGCCCTCCGGGTAGTTGCAGCCCACCGCCGCCTCGGCGGCCTCGATGGACAGCGCGTCCATCATCTCGATGGCCGCCGGCACGATCCCGGCGCCGATGACGTCGGAGACCGCGCGGCCGCCGTCGCTGGTCGTGGCGTACGCGGCGAGCAGCGTGTGCACGGTCTCGGGCAGCGGCATCAGCTTGACGACGATCTTGGTGACGATGCCCAGCGTGCCCTCGGACCCCGTGAACGCGCCGAGCAGGTCGTACCCCGTGGTCACGCCGGTCCCGTCGCCCAGCCACGTCAGCTCCCCGGCGGGCGTGACGATCTCCAGGCCGGTCACGTGGTGAACGGTGAACCCGTTCTTGAGGCAGTGCGCGCCGCCGGAGTTCTCCGCCACGTTGCCGCCGACCGAGCAGACCACCTGGCTGGACGGGTCGGGCGCGTAGAACAGGCCGAACGGCGCGGCGGCCTTGCTCACCGACAGGTTCGTCGCCCCGGGCTCGACGACGGCCCGCCTGCTCACCGGGTCGACCTCGAGGATCTTCCGCATCCGGGACATGACGACGAGCACCCCGTCCGGGTGCGGCAGCGCGCCGCCGGACAGGCCGGTCCCGCTGCCGCGGGCGACGAACGGCACCCCGGCCTTCGCGCACTCGGCCACGACCGCGGCCACCTCGCCGGCCGTGCCGGGCAGGACGACGAGCGCGGGCACCATGCGGTGCGCGGTGAGCCCGTCGCACTCGTAGGTGCGCAGCTCAAGCGGGTCGGTGATGACGTTGGCCGCCCCGCAGACCTGTCTCATCCGCGGGACGAGCCCCTCGATGGTCGTCGCTGCCATGCCGTCCCACCTCGCCGTCGACCCGAAACCGCCGTGCCCGCTCCCGCTGATTCTGCCCTTTTTGCGCCTGGCCGAACGACCGACCGCTACGGCATCCGCTCGTAGGCGGGAATGGTGAGGAAGTCGGCGAACGCGTCGGCCAGGGCGACCTCGCTGAACAGCGCCACCGCCTGGCCGTACTGCTCCGCGTCGAACTCGTCCCCGGCTTGCTCGCGGATCGTGCCCAGTTCCTCGTCGATCAGCCGCTCGACCAGTTCCCTGGTCACGACCGGGCCGTCGTCAAGGGCCACGTCGTTGTGGATCCACTGCCAGACCTGGGAGCGGGAGATCTCGGCCGTCGCCGCGTCCTCCATCAGGTTGAAGATCCCTACCGCGCCGTTGCCGCCCAGCCACGCGGCCAGGTACTGCAGCGCGACGCTGATGTTGTTGCGCAGCCCTGCCTCGGTGATCACGCCGGGAGTCTTGCTCACGGCGAGCAGGTCCTCGGCGGTGACGCTGACGTCCTCCCTGGTCTTGCCGATCTGGTTCGGGTTGGCCCCGAGGACGCCGTCGAAGACCTCCTTGCAGACCGGCACCAGGTCCGGGTGGGCGACCCAGGATCCGTCGAAGCCGTCCTGCGACTCGCGCGTCTTGTCCTCCCTGACCTTGGCCAGCGCCCGCTCGTTGACCTCTGGGTCGCGCCTGGAGGGGATGAACGCGGCCATGCCGCCCATCGCGTGCGCGCCGCGCCGGTGGCAGGTCTTGACCAGCAGTTCGGTGTAGGAGCGCATGAACGGCGCGGTCATCGTGACCGAGTTGCGCTCGGGCAGCACGAACTCGCGCCCGCGGGTGCGGAACTTCTTGATCACGCTGAACAGGTAGTCCCAGCGCCCCGCGTTCAGGCCCGCCGAGTGGTCCCGCAGCTCATACAGGATCTCGTCCATCTCGAACGCCGCCGGGATCGTCTCGATCAGGACCGTGGCCCTGATCGTACCGCGCGGGATGCCCAGCGCGTCCTGCGCGAGGTTGAACGCCTCGTTCCAGAGCCGCGCCTCCAGGTGGCTCTCGTTCTTGGCCAGGTAGAAGTACGGTCCCTTGCCCTTGTCCAGCTGCTTGTTCGCGCACGTGGCCATGTACAGCGCGAAGTCGACCAGGCTGCCAGAAGCCCGCTGACCGCCGACCAGGATGTGCTTCTCGTCCAGGTGCCAGCCGCGCGGGCGGACGACGATCGTGGCGAGCTCCCCGTCCGGCTTCAGCGCGTAGTCCTTGCCCTCGGGCGAGCGGAAGTCGATGGTCCGGTCCAGCGCGTCCTTCAGGTTGAGCTGACCGGTGATCATGTTGTCCCAGAGCGGGGTGTTGGCGTCCTCGAAGTCCGCCAGCCATACGTTCGCGCCGGAGTTGAGCGCGTTGATCGTCATCTTCTTCTCGGTCGGCCCGGTGATCTCCACCCGGCGGTCGACAAGACCGGGCGCAGGCTCCGCGACCCGCCAGTCCGGGTCCTCGCGGATGTGCGCCGTCTCGGGCAGGAAGTCGAGCATCGCGCCGCGGGAAAGCTCGGCCTGCCGACGCCGGCGCGCCGCGAGCGCCTCGAACCGCCGGGGGCCGAGCTCGGCGTGCAGGGCGGCGATGAGCTCGATGGCCTGCGGCGTGAGGATCTCGTCGTAGCGATCGCCGTATGGGCCGGTGATCTCCACGCGTTCGGTTTCCGGCATCTGCTGCTCCTCCCGACCCCCCACAGGTTCGTGCCCTACATCCTAGGCGGGGCCGCCCGCCCGGCCGGAGGACCCCCGCAAGCAGGTGATCCGCTGCCGGCCCCGCCGGGCGACTGGAAATGCCCGGGCAAACCAGGCCTTGCTACGATTCCGCTGTTTGCATCCGAATCTCGCCTCGAGGACGCTGATGAAACGCTTTCTCGCACTGACCGCCGTCGCCGCGTCCACCGCTGGAATGATCTTGACGGCGAGCTACGCCTTAGCGCCCCCCCGCCAAGGATTTGCGGGAGATTCCAATCGCTAGGCATCCCGGGCGAGCTTGCAGGTGAGCGTGTGTACCAGCGGCAGGCACGCCGAGGACGCCATCCAGGACACGCTGCTGCCCTGGCCGATGGCCGGACCCAACTTCGAGACCGCAGGCGAATTCCGCGCAGAATAGCGTACGACTAGCGAGGACGGGATCGAACTGCTACACTTCTGTGTTCTCTCGTCTACGCTATAGTGTCGCAATTTTAACTAAAGAAAGTGTACCAGAAAATATGGCGATCAGTCAAACGAATTCCGCCGGTGCGACTGCAATTAGCCACGAACAAGCGTACGTCGATATGCTTTACGGCCTGCTGGATGAGGCGCGCGAAAGGACCGGGAACGCGCTCGCCCGTACGCACGCCGGCGGGACCACGGGCGGTACCTTCCAGGCCCGGGTGGAGCGCGAGGTCACCGCGGCCGAGCAGGGCAGGCGACTCGCCCAGCTCAACGCCGTGGAGCGCGGCCTGGTCTTCGGCCGCACCGACGCCGAACCAAAGCCCGGGCCCAGAACGCCCGGCCAGGACGCCAACGACGCCAAGAACGCCGCGGACCCGGCGGCGACGCTGTACATCGGCCGGATCGGCCTGCGCGACGACGACTATGAGCCGCGCCTGATCGACTGGCGCGCGCCGGCCGCCCACCCGTTCTACGCCGCCACCCCCATGGACCCGAACGGCCTGATCCGCCGCCGTCACATCTACACCAGGAACCGCACCGTCACCGGCGTCGACGACGAGGTCTTCGACCTGGACCGGCTGCCTGAGCCGGAGCGGAAGACCCTGTCCGGCGAGGCCATGCTGATCGCCAGCATCAACGCCGGCCGGACCGGCCGGATGAGCGACGTCGTCGCCACCATCCAGGCCGAACAGGACCGCGTGATCCGCGCCACCCTCCAGGGCGTCCTGGTCGTCCAGGGCGGCCCCGGCACCGGCAAGACGGTCGCCGCCCTGCACCGCGCCGCGTACCTGCTGTACACGCACCGCCGCGTCCTTGAGCGCCGCGGCATCCTGGTCATCGGCCCGAACGCCACGTTCCTCCGCTACATCAGCCAGGTCCTCCCGTCCCTCGGCGAGACCGACGTCGTGCTCAGCTCCATCGCCGACCTGTTCCCCCGCGTCAACGCCGCGCCCGACCACGACCCGGAGGCCGCTGCCGTCAAGGGCGGCCTGGCGATGGTGTCCGTGCTGCGCCACGCGGTGCGCGACCAGCAGCGGGTCCCGGAAAAAGACCTCGACCTCACCGTCGACGCCGTCCGGATGACCGTGCCGCATGAGGTCTGCCTGCGCGCCCGCGACCGGGCCCGCGCCCTGCGCAAGCCGCACAACGTGGCCCGCAAGGTGTTCGTCGGCGACATGCTCGGCGCGCTCGCGGCCGCCGAGGCGAAGGCCCTCGGCCGCCCGCTCGACCCCGACGACCTGCCGTACACCCGCGCCAGGCTGTGGGACGAGCCGCCGGTCCGCGCTGCGCTCGACGCCCTGTGGCCCTTCCTCACCCCGCAGCGGCTGGTCGCCGGGCTGCTGGCCGGGGAAGCTGCCCTCCGCGCCGCCGCCCCAGGTCTTAGTGACGCCGAACGAGCCGTGGTGCTCCGTCCCGAGGCCCCCGATGCGTGGACCGTGGCGGACGTACCCCTCCTGGACGAGGCTGCGCAGCTACTAGGCGCCGACGACTCCGCGGACAAGCGCCGCCGCCGGGCCCTGGAGCGGGAACGCCGCGCCGAGGAGCGGTACGCCAGGGAGGTGCTCGAGATCACCAGCCTCGGGGGCGGGCAGGCCAGGCCGGCGGACTGGATCGACGCCGGCACGCTCGCCGACTGGAACCGCGACCCCGGCCAGCAGCTCACCACGGCCGAGCGCGCCTGGTCCGACCCGGCCTGGGCCTACGGTCACGTGATCGTCGACGAGGCGCAGGAACTGTCTGCCATGGCCTGGCGGATGGTCATGCGGCGCATCCCCACCCGGTCGCTGACCATCGTCGGCGACCTGGCCCAGCGGGGCAGCGTGGCGGGCGCCCGCTCCTGGGGCCAGATGCTCGACCCCTACGTCCACGGTCGCTGGCACGAGGAACGGCTGACCGTCAACTACCGGACTCCGGCCGAGATCATGGCCGTGGCCGCCGACGTGCTCGCCGCCGTCGCCCCCGGCGAGCAGCCCCCCGAGTCCGTCCGCGCGGAAGGCGTCCCCCCGCGCGCTGTCCGCGGCCTCGGCCGCGTCGCCGCGGTCGTCAGCGCCGAGCTTGACGAGATGGACGACACAGGCGAGGACGGCCGGCTAGCGGTGATCGCCCCCACGGCGCTGGTCGGTGACCTGGCCCGCGCCCTGCCCGCGGCCGTGCCCGGCGACCAAGCCTCCTCGCTCGACGCCCCGGTTGCCCTGCTCACCGTGGGCCAGGCCAAGGGCCTGGAGTTCGACCGGGTGGTCCTGGTCGACCCGGCCGGGATCCTCGCCCAGTCCCCGGCCGGCGGGCACGACCTCTACGTCGCCATCACCCGGGCCACGCACCGCCTCACCGTCGTCTACGACGGCGACCTGCCTGCCGCGCTGCACCGCCTGACGCGCTGACCGGCCCGCCAGGGCCGGTCAGGGAACCGCCCGCGGCCGCGTCGGCGGCCGCGTAGCCGACCAGCTCGAACGTCACCACGGACGGGCCGCGGGTGGCGGCGCTGAAGCCGAACGACACCTGGGTCAGGACCCCGGCCAGGACCGGGGCGCGGCCGGCCGGCTCCGGGGAGATGACCGGGGATCCCACCGTGGTCGGCCAGAA
>Ga0335074_10001175_pt1 | contig 35665 bp, 29 predicted proteins | sample Lox_Sample_23_FD_206715 | JGI IMG/M metagenome (GOLD analysis project Ga0335074, IMG submission 206715) | Soil microbial communities from Loxahatchee National Wildlife Refuge, Florida, United States - Lox_Sample_2.3 | ecosystem: Environmental > Terrestrial > Soil > Wetlands | place: USA... | reverse complement strand
TCCACAAGGTACGCGGCATTTTTTTTGTGCCGACGAAGACAAGGAGGGCGCGAAGGGCCATGGATATCAGCGATTGGCGAAAGAATATTGACGCGGTCGATACGGCGGTGCTGCACCTCTTGAATTTGCGGGCAGGCTTTGCGCTCGAGGTAGGCAAACTGAAAGGAGCCGGCGGAATCTCGTTGCGAACGCCCGAGCGCGAAAAGCAGATCGTCGAACGCATGCAATCGCTCAATTCCGGCCCGCTCGACGCCGAAGCCGTCGCCCGAATTTACGAAACCATCGTGCAGCAATGCATCCGCGCCCAGGAGCGCCAGCAATCAAAAAACGCGTGAGGATCAACGCAGGTTTCGTAGCGGCCGCCTTTTGGGCGGGCGCCTTTTGTTTTGGATTTGAAATATGACCATCCATCCCAATTCGCGCATCGCATTCCAGGGCGAACGCGGCGCCTTCAGTGAAGAAGCCGCCATCGAACTCCTTGGCGACCGCATCCAACTCGTTCCGCGCCCCACGTTCGAGCGCCTCTTCGATTCGCTGCGCGAAAATGCCGCCGACTACATCCTCGCGCCCATCGAAAACAGCCTCGCCGGCTCGGTCCATCGCTCCTACGATCTTCTCGTCGAGAGCAGCGAACTCCACATCATCGGCGAAGTGATCATCCCGATCGTCCACAATCTGATCGCCCCGAAGGGCGCGAAATTCGAAGACATCGCCGTCGTCGAATCGCATCCCGTCGCCCTCGCGCAGTGCGAACTCTTCTTCAGCGCGCATCCGCAGCTCAAGCGCATCGCCACGCAAGATACCGCCGGCAGCGTCCGTGACGTTACCTCCGCCGCCGACAAATCTCGCGCCGCCATCGCCAGCCGCCGCGCCGCGCAAACTTACGGCGGCGTCATTTTGCGCGAGCATCTCGAAGACAATCGCGAAAATTACACCCGCTTTCTGCTGCTCTCGAATAACGGCGACGCTCTCGGCGCAGCCAATAAACTCTCGCTCGTTTTCGAACTCGATCATCGCCCCGGCGCCCTGCTTCGCGCCCTCGAGCCATTCGCGCGCCGCGGCGTCAATCTCATGAAAATCGAGAGCCGCCCCGTGCACGGCAAGCCGTGGCAATACCGCTTTTATCTGGATTTGCAGGCCGCGCGCGAGCAGCCCGAGGCCGCCGCCGCACTCGAGGAATTGCAGAACGAAGTCGTCGGCCTGCGTATCCTTGGCTCATACCCGGCCGCAAAGCAGCCGTAGGGTGCCGTTGTTTTTGCCGTGGTTTTTGCCGTCATGTAGCTCAGGGGCCGCGCCGTTTGCGGTCCCTGAGGGTTTTAGCTTTGGTTTTCCAATCATCGCCGGAATTTCCGCGAGGAATCACAAATGATCATCAACATGCGAGCAGGCGCAACCGAATCCGAAATCAATCACGTGGTTGACCGCATCAAGGAATGCGGCTTTCAGGCTCACATCATCCAGGGGGAGGAGCGTTCCGTGATCGGCGTCGTCGGAGATAGCAACAAGCATCGCAACGAACTCGAGGCGCTCGTCGCCGCGCCCGGAGTCGAAGAGATCGTCAAAATTTCGCATCCATTCAAGTTGGCTGCGCGCCTCACGCGCCCCGAAGGCTCCGTCTTCGATCTCGGCCGCGGCGTCATCGTCGGAGGCGAGGGCGTCGTCGTCGCCGCGGGCCCCTGCGCCGTGGAATCCCGCGAGCAAATTAACGACATCGCCGCCAAAGTCGCACGCGCTGGCGCAAGGCTCCTCCGCGGCGGCGCCTTCAAACCGCGCTCCTCTCCATATAGCTTCCAGGGCATGGGCGAGGAGGGCCTGAAGCTTATGCGCGAAGCCGCCGACAAAAACAATCTGCTCGTCGTCAGCGAAGTGATGGACCCCACGCAGATCGAAATCATGCGTCCTTATGTCGACGTGATGCAGGTCGGCGCGCGCAACATGCAGAATTACCACCTGCTTCGCGCGCTCGGCGAAGTCGATGTCCCCGTTCTCCTCAAGCGCGGCATGTCCGCCACGCTCGAAGAGCTGCTGCTCAGCGCCGAATACATCATGGCCGGCGGCAATTACAAAGTGATCCTTTGCGAACGCGGCATCCGCACCTTTGACACCTATCTCCGCAATACGCTCGATATCGCCGCCATTCCCGTGGTGAAGAGCCTTTCGCATCTGCCGATCTTCGCCGATCCCTCGCATGGCACCGGCCGCCGCGATAAAGTCGCCGCCATGGCGCGCGCCGCAGTCGCTGCAGGCGCCGACGGCCTGATCATCGAGGTCCACCCCGATCCCGAGCGCGCTCTTTCAGACGGCGCCCAATCGCTCTATCCCGATCAGTTCGCGGAGTTGATGAATGAAGTGCGCTCTATCGCGCCCGCGGTGCACCGCAAGGTCGCTTGATCCTGTGGCAATTTTTAACCCGCGAAATTCTTGTTGGCAGCTTCCGCGCGCAATGATAGATTCACGCCCATCGTTGGCATAGATTTGTTCAGCAGAGGTGGGGAATTGAGACTCGGGAACCGATTGATCGTTGCTTCCTTGGGTGTGTCCGTCGGTGTTTTCTTCGCATTAGCGGTTCGCGCACGCGCGCAGGCGCCCGCCATGCCCGATCAAGTCGAGCAGCAGGGCGCTCCCGCCGCAGCCCCTCAGGCCGGGCGCGGAGGCCGCGGAGCGCGCGGCGGCCGCGGCGGCTTTGGCCCCGCGTATCCCACTCATCCCCAGGCTGACGAAGCGACGATCGCGCGCGGCCAGCAGATATATAGCCAGGATTGCGCCTCCTGCCACGGCATGGACGCGCGCGGCGGCCAGGGCGGCACCAATCTCGTCCACTCGCAGTTGGTTATGGATGACGACAAAGGCGAACTCATCGCGCCCGTCATTCAAAATGGACGCCCGGATTCCGGCATGCCGAAATTCGATCTCACCATGGATCAAATTACGGACATCGCCGGCTATCTCCACAAAGTCGGCGCAAACTATCGCGAGATCATCGATATGCCCACGAACATCGTGGTCGGCGATGCGTCGGCCGGCGCGGCTTTCTTCAACGGCCCCGGCAAGTGCACCACCTGCCATTCCGTCACAGGCGATTTGGCCGGCATCGGCGCCAAGATGGACGCGAAGTCGCTGCAAAACGCGATCGTCTCCGGCGGCGGTGGCCGAGGTCGCGGCGCGAGCGGCGTCGCAGTTCCTCCCACCACCGTTACCGTCACGCTGGCAGGAGGCAAAGTAGTCGAAGGTAAGCTCGACCATCTCGACGATTTCCTCGTCACCGTCACGGACGCGGACGGCAATCACTTCACGTACGCGCGCAACGGCGGCGTCCCCAAAGTTGTCGTCCATAATCCGCTAGAGGCACACATTGACATGCTGCCGAAGTGGACCGACGACCAGATCCACAACGTAACCGCCTATCTCGTCAGCCTGAAATAGCAAACCTAGCTCGCATCCCGCCGCGCCTCATGTATCGGCCGGCTCGCCTTCCAGTCGGGCGCTTTTCGCCCCATCTCGCGCGCTTCCGCCATATGCCGCGCGCGCGGCGCCTCATGTAGCTCGGGGGCCGCGCCGTGTGCGGGCCCCGAGGCTTTTCTCTTCGAATCGAGGCTCGACCCGCTGTTTTGCCATCCCTCTGCAGTTCCTTTCCGCGCTTTCCACCACCCGCCCGAAACGTATGTAAAATCATTGGGACCCTTATATGCGTCGCTCTCGCCAGTTCTTGTCCGTCGCAGCCTTCGTCGTTCTGTCCACCAGCTGCTTCGGCCAGACACCGCAAAAGATCATTCAGGACTACGTACGCGCCGAAGGTGGCGCCAGGGCGTTGGCCAAGGTTCAGTCCCTGACGATTTCCGGCAGTCTGCGCGACGAGTCTACGGATGCCACCGGCTCCTACTCGCTGATTACAAAGGCGCCCAATAAGCTCTACTCCGAACTTGTCATCGAACCTGACCGCAGTATCGTTGCCTACAACGGGAGATCCGCGTGGGGAGAGCAGCCTGGAAGTTCGCCCCACACGCTCACCGGCGCGGAAGCTGCCGAATGGGAGGCCGTTTCGCGCTACCTCAACGGTCATTTGCTCGATGCAAAGAAAGACAAGTTGGGCGAGAAATTCGTCGGCACGCAAAATATCGGCGGACGCGAAACATATCAGCTCGAGTTTTCGCTCGCGCCCGGCGTCACCCGTGAAGTCTTCTTCGACGCGCAAACCCATCTGATCGTTCGCGAGATCGTTCCGCAACCAGTCTCTAAAGATTCCTCCGCCCCTCAGCCTGGCAGTCAGCCTCCGCCGCCGCAGTCTACGCAACCGGCTGGCATGCTGGAGCAAATCGACTACTTCGACTACAAACCGGTAAGCGGCATTCTCGAGCCGAGCCGCATCGAGTTGCGCCGGGACGGCCGCGATTATCAGATCACTGTCACCAGCGTAGAGGTCAACGCGCCCGTTCAGGATTCCGTCTTCGATTTTCCTCAAGCCGAAGGCCGCCCCTTGCCGGATATCGCCCAGCTTCTGCGCGACGTGGCCAAAAATCAGCAGGGCATCGACGAAATCGTCAAACAGTACACCTGCCATTTGACCGAGATAGACGAGCAGAGGAGCTCCGACGGTCGGCTAACTCCGCGCTCGGTGAAGGAATACGACGTTTTCTATGTGGGCGCGAACGGACAGGCCGTGCGCCATCTCATCGCGCAAGGCGGCAAGCCGCTCGAGGGTGAGGAGAAAAAGAAAGCCGACGACCGCTTCAACAAGGAATTTGACGAGAAAAAGAAACAGGCGACCGAGCTTGAAAGCGATCCCAAGAAAGAAGCCAAACAAGACGAGCAGGACCAGGCGGAGATTTCAGACTTTCTCCGCGCCGAAAAATTCACCAATCCCCGCCGCGAGCTGTTTCGCGGCCAGGAAGTCATTGTTTTTGATTTTGGACCGAACCCCGACTACAAACCGAAAAAACTCGTGGACAGCATCGTGCAGAAGCTTGTGGGCGTGATTTGGATCGATGAACAAGCGCGGGATGTGGTTCGCTTGGAGGCGCGGTTCAACAACAATGCAAAGATCGGCGGGGGACTCTTGGCCTCGATCTCCAAAGGATCGAATTTTGTCTTCGAGCAGGCTCTGATCAACAACGAAGTCTGGCTGCCTTCGTATGTCGAAGTGCATGCCTCGGCTCGCATCGTATTCCTCAAGGGGCAGCAGGACGAGATCGACCGTTTCAGCGATTACAAGAAATTCTCCACCGAATCCAAACTGGATAATTCCACTCCAGTCGATTCACAGCCAAACCAATAGAAGCCAAGCGCAAGCGCGCGCCTTAAATCGCGCACCTTAAAATCGGCGCCATCCGCCCCATGTAGCTCGGGGGCCGCGCCGTCCGCGGTCCCCGAGGCTTTTCTCCTCAATTACCGTTGACGTCGCTTTTGAATTGTTTCCCTCCCACACAGGACGGTCACCGCGAGCTGAGGAACTCGGCCCGACCTCATGTAGCGACCGACTCGCTTTCCAGTCGGCGCCTTCCGCTTTTTTCCCGACCTCCGACCGCGTCGGTTCGTTGATTGCGGGCCGCAATCCCCCAGCAGACTTGTCATCCCGAACCGCGTTTTCCACGGTGAGGGATCTGCAGTTCCTTTCCGCATTTTCCACACCATCATCCCCGCCACAAACCACCCGCCCGAACGCATCCCAATTGTACACTATATACGTAGTAGACTCGGCGTGAGCGAATCTCAGCCCGTCACTCGATGTCAGACTGAATTCCTCGTAACTTATAGAAAACAAAGCGCAGCGCTCCCGCCAGCCCGTCACAAAGAAGCCTTCCAGACCTCCGGCGCGCGCGCGAATGCGCGAAATCACGCGTCCGCGTTTTTTCGACCGGATCCGGGCTTGGTGGGAAAGGGAATTGGCTCGGCGGGTTTGCGCCGCTCCGAACACAGCTTCAGATGGGCGCGCGCCTGGTCGGCCCACGGCCCGGTTGGCGCGATGCGCAGATAGAGGACCCACTCGGCTCGAGCCGAGTCTCGGTCGCCGTTTTTTTCGTGCGCGAGCGCCAGATTAAAGTGCGCGTCTGCGTGATTCGGCATGGCGCGGGCGGCAGCGCCAAGATGTTCGATGGCCTCGATGACCTTCCCTTGTTCTTCGAGCATGCAACCGAGGTTATAGCGCGAAATTCCGTTCGATGGATCGAGTTTCACGGCGGATAAAAACGCGGCCTGCGCCTCTTCCGTCATCCCCATTTGATAAAGCGCCACGCCCAAATTGATGTGCGCTTCGATCCAGTTCGGCGCGCGCTCGAGGACGCGCCGGTAACTCTCGGCGGCGTCGGGCAATGATTCTGGCCGCTTCTCGAGTAGGAGCGCAGTCTCGAATAGCTCTTCTGCGCTGCGCGGTTCCATGGACCGGATCTTTGCGGGTTCCGGAGACGACTCGAAAGGCAATCCCCATTGGCGGCGAAACGGATCGAAGGGGCGCGAATCGCCCGGAGGCACGATCAGGATGTCGCCGCCGCGCTCGATCGTTGCGAGCTCGTGCAGCCGCAGCGACGGCGCTTCGAATTCCTCTTCCATCAGGGAAATTGCCTGCTTTACGCGGCTCGCAGGAATATTATTTTCGGTCAGCCGCTGCAGGGTTTGCAGGGAAATCAGATCGCCGAAGGAATAAAAGCGCTCGCCCCAGCGCGCTTGGGGACGAACCAGCCTCAGCCGCTCCCAATACCGCAGGCGGCTCTCCTGAACTCCCAGAATGCGTCCCACTTCCTTGCGCGTGTAGCTTTGGAGCACTCCGCCAGGCCCTCACCGCTGGTTCGCAAAGATTATGCATCAACCGGGACGAATGGAAACGTCTAAAATGCCCCGCTTTTCCACAGCGTCCCACAGCTTTTCCGCGATTCTTGTTCAAGCGGGCCCAGCTTAAAAAAGAGGTTCACGCCGCAGAGCTCACCGCGCAGATATAAAAATCAGAGCTGCCGTGACAAAAAGCGAGAGCGCGAAAAGGATCGCTGTTCTGTGTGTCCCCCATCGCCGCACGTAGCGCTTATAAAAAAACGTCGGCGGAGCGAATGCAAATCGGAGAGCCACCAGTCCGATTATGATCGCGACGATGCGAAGGGTCGTCATAATTGCGGCCTGATCGTACCACATCTAACCGAGACCAGCTTCCGGTCCGGCCATTACCATAAGACGACACCCCGCCCACGTCGCCGTTACGTACCCCGCTACCATTGTTAGACTTTCAAGGTCTCCGCAATGGCGCTGGAAAACACCGAACGGCTCTATCTGGAGCGTCAGGTGACGCTCGGGCGCGCGATCCTTGTCGCGCTGTCGCTGGTGGCATTGCTGGAAACGGCCGAACGGCCGGTTGGGCGCATCGACGTCCTTTTCCTCTCGACTTACCTGATTGCGGCGATTGCGGCGGTCATCGCGGAGCATTTGTCCGGCAAGACGAAGCTCCACATCCCGCTCGCGGCCGATTTCGCGATTCTGGTTCTATTCCTCATATTGACGCCGAGCGCTTCGGCATTTTGGTTTCTGTTTCTCTTTTCGGTGTTCGCGCTGGCCACCCAGGGGAAGACGCGGGCCGTGCCGATCTTGGTGAGCATTGCCACGGCGGGAGCGCTCATTCGGGTTGGCTTTGGCGAGGAGTTCCACTGGCAGAGCGTTTGGCACTGGGTGGTGATCTCCATAGGCATGCTGGTTTCGGGACTGGGCATGGGCTTTCTGGGTGCCCGCGAGCGGGAACAGCTTTCGCGCCAGAGGTTCCTGGAAGAAATCACGGCCGCACTGGATTTCGACCGCGGACTCACCGAATCGGTTCGAGTGGCTCTCGGTGAGCTTCTCGACGAATTTTCGTGCGATGTGGCCTGCCTCGCGGTGCGGGATGAGGAACTGGAGCGGATTTTCGTGTGGAAGCTTCGGCCCGGCGACGCGACGTCGCAGGGGCCGGACACGCTGCCATTGGAGCGTGGCGACACTTTTCTGCTCGATTCGCTGGAAGTCTCAATCGGCTGGGAATTCGCCAATGGCGAAGGCCGAGGCTTCGGCTGGGACCGGCGCACAGGCTGGCAATTCCGCGAGATTCCGGCCCCATCCGGAGCGACGCAGAAAGAGTTCGGCACGCGCTTCCTGCTCGCGTCCACCGTGGAGCTGGACAAGCGGCCGGCAGGGCGCGTGCTGCTGGCCCGCAGTGAGCCGCAGGCGGCGAATGCCAGGCACAGTTCGCATAGATTTACGCCCAAGGACCTGCGCTGGCTGGACCAGATCGTCCGTCATTTCGGACCGCCCCTGGAAAACCTCTTCCTGCTCCGCAACCTGCGCACGCGCGCCGTGGAAGCCGAGCGCAGCCGCATCTCCCGCGACCTCCACGACGGCATTCTGCAGACGCTTTTGAGCCTGAAAATCCAGCTCAACGTGCTCCGAGGCAAGCTCCCCGAGTCGAGCAACGGCCTGGGCGCGGAACTGGGCAATCTCCAGAAGATGATCCAGGAGGAAAGCGACGAACTTCGGCGGATGGTCACCGAGATGCGGCCCCTGCGCGTGGAGAGCGCCGATATGCGGGAATTGATGTTCGGATTTGCCGAGCGTTTTCGCAGCGAACAGGACCTGGCCATCGATTTATTCGTGGAAGACCGCAATTTGAGGCTTCCAGACAGGGTTTGCAGGGAGTTATTCCAAATATACAGGGAGTCAATTCATAACGTAAAAAAGCATGCGCATGCCAGCCACGTCGTGGTAAAACTGGGTCAAGACGAGACAAAAGTTTATCTCGTCATTGATGATAACGGCCGTGGATTCAGCTTTTCGGGCACTTATAGCAGCGAAGAACTCGATAAGTTGCGGCTTGGGCCCATTTCAATTAAAGAGCGGACGCGGGGTGTTGGGGGCACTCTGACAGTGGAGTCGAATCCAGGCCATGGGGCACGGCTGACCGTTGAAATCCCGTTGAATTGAGATTATGACGAAAACGAAACAGGCGATTCGTATCCTGGTGGCGGACGACCATGCCATCTTTCGCGACGGCCTTCGCAAGCTTCTGGAGGGCGCCGAAGACGTGCAAATCATTGGCGAGGCGGCGAACGGCGTCGAGTGCACCAAGATGCTGCCGAAGCTGAAGCCGGATATTCTCTTGCTGGACCTGCGCATGCCCGAAAAAGACGGGCTCGGGGTGCTGGAGGAGGTCAACTTCGATAGCACCGGCACGCGCGTGATCGTGCTTACGGCGGCGGAAGACGACCGCGACGTGGTTCGCGCGATGAGGCTGGGCGCCCGGGGCGTGGTGCTGAAGCAGTCCGCCAGCGACCTGCTGCTGAAAAGCATCCGCAAGGTGGCCGACGGCGAAATCTGGCTGGATAACCGCATGACCGCCGAGGTGATCGACGCGTTCAAGAAATCGGCGGAAGCAGGGGCGCGCCGCGAAAAGCCGCTTCTGAGCGACCGTGAAAAAGAGATCGTTCAGCTGGTGGCGCAGGGTTTCCGCAATCGCGAAATCGGTGAAAAGCTCTTCATCAGCGAACAAACGGTGAAGAATCACCTCCACAATATCTTCGATAAATTGGGCGTTTCCGACCGCCTCGAACTGGCCCTTTACGCCATCCACCATCGCCTGATTGACCAGGCTTAACACCTCCTTTTTTCGCGGGAAGTCGCGACTCGTAATGGCCGATACAGGGCCGTCCGAGTACTGCTTCGTGTGGCCACTTGTTGCCCTCCCATGCCTAGTACTTCTGTACCGAAAACGTCCCTCCGGAATTGAGCCTCTCGCACTATTGGTTTGATTCGGCCCTCCGGTCTAATCTGTACGCGTCCCCAGAGAGCAGGAGGGAGATCGCAAGTGACACTGAAAGAACGGCGTTCGGCCCGGCGCTTCCTGATGCGCCTTCCGCTGACGGTCCGGTGGACCGACGAAGCAGTAGTAGGCGAGGCAGCGACGGAGTCGCGCGAGGTCAGCTCACGCGGGCTCTATTTCCGCCTGCCCAAGGGATTGAGGAGCGGTTCGCCCGTGGAGATCGTGATGACGCTCCCGCACGAACTGACTCAAGCCGGCCCAGTGCGTGTGCGGTGCCTGGGGCGGATCCTGCGGTCAGGCCCCGACTTTTCCGGCGAAGTGGGGGTAGCCGCGGCCATCGAACGCTACGAATTCATGCGCAACGGAGAGCACCTCAACTAGCGCATAACAGGTTCTTGCCCAGACCCTGCGGAGACGGGCGAGAAAACGCCGGGCGGTTCGGGTCCCTCAGCCGGTGCCGCCCGGATAATTTTCTCTTTTGGTTCTTTTGAGGGTTTTCTTTCGCGCACTATTTTTTTCCAAGTTGCCGCTGTTTCTTCCCCAGCAACCGACCTTACGCCTTATACGCTGAATCTTGTATGCTCCTCGCCGTTCGATAGTGATAACATTGACGTTGTAGTTGCTTGCCACCCGGCCCGGCCGCCGACGCCGACCCCGGTCCCCGTCAGCAGTCTTCGAGTGTGCCTTTCAGGAGCCCTTGTTTTGAGACTTAGCCTTCGGCTCGTGATTTCGCTTGTGATTGGAATGGCGGTGCTCACGTTTGTGATCGCGCGCAGCCAGGTGCGGTCTGTGAAGCTTGGCATGAGGACAGACTTGCAGCGCCGCGCGGAGCTGTTGGCTGAGAGCCTGCAGGAAATCGTCGAACCGGCGCTTGCCCGGCACTCACACGAAGATCTGCGTCGCATCGTTGACCGCTTTGGAGACCGCCAGCAGCTCGAGGGGCTGATCGTTTATAACGAGGGCGGGGAGATCCTCGCCGAAAGCCCGAATATCGTCACGAATTTCACGCCGCCGGCGCTGCCGCTGGAGAAGGTGAAGGCAAGTGCGACCGGCGTTAGCCAGGAAATTCGCGTCGACGGGCGCGAAACCGAGGCGTATTACCAGCCTCTGCTCAACGACGCGGGAATGAACGGTGTTCTCGCGCTTTTCTACGACGCCAGTTATATCGAAGCGCAGAGCCGCACGATCTGGCGCGACACGCTTTGGCACGTGCTCGGGGAAGCGTTTCTGATTCTTGTCGCCTTCGGCCTGATCATTCGCTGGACGATCGTTCAACCGCTGTCGAAAACGGCGGATTGGCTGCGCGAATTGCGCACGGGGCGGGTGACGCCGCCGCCACGCCTGCCGAATGAGGATTTCCTGCTGCCCTTCTCGCGAGAGGTGGTGAATTTGGCGCACAGCCTTGCGGAAGCGCGTGCCGCGGCCGAATACGAGGCGCGGCTGCGCGAAACTGGGGAATCGCATTGGACGCCGGAGCGGTTGCGCGCCATCGTTCAGAGCCGGCTGCTCGGGCCGCTCTTCGTGGTTTCCAATCGCGAGCCTTACGCGCACGTTTACCATGGCAAGACGATCGAAGCTGAAGTGCCGGCGAGCGGCCTTGTGACGGCGCTCGAGCCGGTGTTGCGCGCGTGCGACGGCACGTGGATCGCGCACGGCTCGGGAAACGCGGACCGCAAGGTGGTCGATCGGCACGACCGTATTCGCGTCCCTCCCGACCACCCGGAATATACGCTGCGGCGCGTTTGGCTGAAGCACGACGAGGAGCAGGGGTACTACTACGGTTTCGCGAACGAGGGCCTTTGGCCGCTCTGCCACATCGCGCACACGAGGCCAACGTTTCGCGTTTCCGATTGGGAAAGCTATCACGCCGTGAACCGGAAGTTCGCGGACGCCGTGCTGGAGGAGCTGGAAGGGACGGAAAATGCGCTGCTGCTGGTGCAGGATTATCACTTCGCGCTCTTGCCGCGCATGGTGAAGAGCCGGCGCCCAGACGTGCGCGTCGCGATTTTCTGGCATATTCCGTGGCCGAATCCGGAGGCGTTTCGCATCTGCCCGTGGCAAAGGGAAGTGCTTGACGGATTGCTGGGCGCTGACCTGGTGGGATTCCACATTCAGGCGCACTGCAATAATTTTCTTGAGACGGTCGACGCGGCGCTGGAATCGCGCATCGATTGGGAGCGCTTTGCCGTGAAGCGGACCGACCACACGACCTTCGTGCGTCCATTCCCGATCAGCGTGGATATGCGCGAATCGCCCATTCCGCAGGAAACGAGCTCACCTTACGAAGTGCGCGCGGCGATTTTCAAAAATCTAGGCATTCACGCCAGGTACCTGGGGGTGGGCGTCGATCGGCTCGATTACACGAAGGGAATCATTGAACGCTTCCGGGGGATCGAGCGCTTCCTCGAAAAATATCCGGCTTACGTGAAGCATTTCACGTTCGTGCAGATTGGCGCGCCTACGCGCTCGATCATTCCGCGCTATCACGATTTCATGGTCGAAGTCGAAAGCGAAGCCTCGCGCATCAACGCGCGGTTTGCGTCCAACGGCTGGAAGCCGATCGCCCTGCTCACGCGGCATCACAGCCATAAGGAAATTCTCCCGTACTACCGGGCCGCGGACTTGTGCATGGTGACGTCGTTGCACGACGGGATGAACCTCGTGGCCAAGGAATTTGTGGCTTCGCGCGATGACGAGCAGGGCGCGCTCATTCTGAGCCAGTTCACCGGCGCGATGCGCGAATTGCCGGACGCGCTGATCGTGAACCCTTACGATACGGAGGCGATAAGCGACGCTATCCACGTGGCGCTCGAAATGGACCCGGAAGAGCGGCAAATCAGAATGCAGCGCATGCGCCGTACGGTGAGAGAGAACAACGTTTATCGCTGGGCCGGCAGTCTAATTAATGAGCTGGCGGAGATTCGAATCGAGGAGCCGGAGCTGGCCATCGGAGAGGAGCGTTGAGGGCGCAATGACGGAAAAGGTCTCGCTGATAACTCGAGGGTCGCGCCGTGGAACGACGGAGATTTCCGCTCGCACGGGTGAATTGCGCTCGATCGGACAACCGAGGCCGCGCTACGCGTTTCGCGCGCTGACCGAAATTGCCGGCCAATTGAGCGACGCGCCCAATCGTGTGCTGCTGCTCGATCTGGATGGCACGCTCGTCCGATTGCGACGGCGGCCGGAAGACGTTCGCGTTTCGCTGAAAGCAAAAGCGATCCTGGAAAGGCTTTCGCGGCTGCCGAACACGACGGTGGCGATCCTGAGCGGTCGCAGCGTGCGCTCGCTCGAAAAGATGGTCGGGGTGAAGTCGCTTCATTATTTCGGATTGCACGGCGGGGAAGAGACGCGGAAAGCCGCGAAGATCAGCGTCGAACAGCGCAAGGCTCTGAGCCGGGCGCGGCGAAGCGCTCGCGACGCGATGGCCGAATTCTCCGGCGTCAAGATTGAAGATAAAAAGTACGGCTTCACGGTTCATTATCGCGGCGCGGATAAGGCGGCTATTCGCGGCGCCAACGAAGCGCTGCTCGCCATCATGGCGCCGTTGCGCCACGCCCTGCACGTCCTCGACGGGAAAAAAGTGTGGGAAGTGCTGCCGCGGCAGATACCCGGCAAAGGCTCGACAATGAAGCGCGTGCTGGCCGATTCGCCGCACTCCGCGCTTGCCTATATCGGTGACGACGAGCCCGATGAGCCCGCGTTCGCCGCGCTCGAAGGCCACGTGACCATTCACGTTGGCGACAACAAGAACACCAACGCCCTCTTCTACCTCCGCAATCCAGGCGAAGTGCTCCGTTTCTTGAACACACTGGAGAAGGAATTAAGGTGAACACTCCATTTCAATTTGCCACGGCCTCGTATTTAATTCGGATTGGGAATCAGGAAGCGTCGAATCTGCTGGAACTCGAGGCGGGTATCAAAGAATGCTCCGACGGCTCCATCTTCTATCACACGTTCCAAAGCCTCGGACGCCACCACTTCCTGACCGAGGGTTTTTCAAACGATTTCGCGCAGTGGGTGCAGAGTTCGAGAAATCGCCCGGCTTTGGCGGAGCAGTTGGCGAGCCTGGACGTGCGCGAATACGTATCGCTGCCGGCCCTGCGTGAGGATCTCGCGATGATCGTCGGGGACTACTGCCGTCGCAATCCCGTGGACGCCTCCCAGCCCGGGTTCGAGCCGTTTTACTTTTGCGAAGCCATCGAAGAACAAGTGCCGCTGGGATTCGAGGCGCGCAATCTGCGCCAGTTCCGCGACGGCCTGCGGGAGTTGCCCCACGCGGGGATGCAATTTCACTTTCTCACCTCGCGCTTGCGGCTTCATCTGCGCTCCAACGATTTCTCCCAGTGGTTGGGTGAAGATCTCGGCCTGAAGGACCTGGCGCGGCGCGTGAACCAGATCGACGTTTACGCAAACACGCTCGACAGCGCCCGCAGCAGAATTATCGACATGGTGGATAGAGAGCTACGAAGATGACCCCACAGGTAGAAACGCAAACGCAGCCGGCTGCCCAGCCGGCGCAGCAGACCGAGCCGCACGTCACCACTCTGGACGATTACGTCGGCATTTTGGGCAAGGCGGAAATTTCCGAGTTGCGCACGCTGGCCGCGCGTCTCGGCCATCGCTCCGTTCAGATGGTCAATTCCACTGCGGTCGGCGGCGGCGTGGCCGAGATGCTCAATCGCATCGTTCCGCTCCTGCAGGAGCTGGACCTAAGCGTCCGCTGGGAAGTTATCACGGGCGGCGATGACTTCTTCGCCGTGACCAAGGCTTTCCACAATGCCTTGCACGGCGGCAGTTACGGTCTGCCGGACGAAAGCTTCCAAACCTTTCTCGCGTATAACGAGCAGAATCGCGCCCGCCTGCAATTCGACAGCGAATTCGTCGTCATTAACGATCCGCAGCCCGCGGCGCTCGTCCAGGCGCGCAACGGCTCCGGCCATTGGATCTGGCGCTGCCACATTGACCTCTCGCATCCGAACAAGAAAGTTTGGGATTTTCTTGCGCCTTACGTGACCAAATACGACTGCGCGATATTTTCGTCGCCGGAATTTTCCCGCAAGCTTCCCATCCCGCAGTATCTCTTCTATCCCTCCATCGATCCGCTCGCCGATAAAAATCGCGAGCTCGATCCCGAATACGTCAGCGCAGTGATCGAGCGCTTTCAGATTGATCCCAAGCGCCCGATCCTCACGCAGATTTCCCGTTTTGACCGCTTGAAAGACCCGCTCGGCGTCGTCCGTGCCTACCAAATCGTTAAGCGCTACGTCGATTGCCAGTTGGTGCTCGCCGGCGGCGGCGCCTCCGACGATCCCGAAGGCGAAGCCGTGCTCGGCGAATGCCGCGAAGCCGCAGGCAGCGATCCGGATATTCACATCCTCAATCTGCCGCCTTGGAGCGCACTCGAAATCAACGCCATCCAACAAGCTTCCACGATCATCATCCAGAAAAGCCTCAAAGAAGGCTTCGGCCTCACCGTCACCGAGGCGCTCTGGAAGAAAAAGCCGGTGGTCGCTTCGGCCGTCGGCGGCATTCCCGTCCAGGTCATCCACAAACAAACGGGCATGCTGGCGCACTCAGTCGAGGGAACCGCTTACCAACTCCGTTTCCTCCTCGCGAATCCGGCTATCGCCGAACACCTCGGTCAGCAAGGACACGAACACGTCCGCGAAAATTTCCTCGTGACCAGCAGCCTCCGCCGCTGCATCACGCTCTTCCTCCACTTCGTGCGCTAGGCGTATCGGCGGTTCTGTCGTTAGCCTTTGCCTTTCGCCTATTTGCTCTTGCGGTTGATTTCCCAACCCCCAAAATCGAAATCCGGGATGACCAGCCCATCGGAAAGCCGGTCGCCACGAAACGAACCGCCTCTTGCATTTCGGGCGCGCATGAATACGATCGTGCCCGTGGAATTTCGGCGCAAAGAAATCCGCCTGCATCCTCTCCGCTATATGGGTCAAAACACGTATTTCCTTACCTTCTGCTGCGCCCGACGGCGTCCCATATTCAGAGATCCGCAAACTGCTGCACGGCTGGTCGAGCAGCTTCGCGAACGCTCGGCCGTGCACGCCTTCGCCGTCCACGCATATCGCGTTATGCCCGATCACCTTCATCTGATCGTATGCGGTCTGGAACCGCGAAGCGATCTGATTGTGTTCGTAAGTGATCTAAAGCACGAAACCGCACACCTTCATCGCGCGCGAACGGGAGAGCAACTCTGGCAAAAACGATTCTACGATCGAGTTCTTCGCAGCGGCGAGAGGGCCGACGCGGTCGCCGGATACATTTGGATGAATCCGGTCCGGAAGGGAATGTGCTCCGCACCGCAGGATTATCCGTATTCCGGCTCGTTTGTTATTGATTGGAAAAGGGGCGTGAGTTCCGCCGAATCGTGGATTCCTGAATGGAGAAAAAAGAAGTGACCTCTTCGCCTGTCGGCCCTGCCTTCGTAGCGACCGCCTTTGCCCCGCGCCCCGCAGCGGGGACGCGCGTAGTCCGCGCGAGGCGGTCAGCCTTTGCCGTTGTTTTTTCCGCCGTTCCAGCTCTTGCGGCCTTATTGGACTTCGCCGTCGCCCCTGCTCAACTCTAGCCGCTCGTATTAGCCCTGCCTCGTGCCCCAGCACCGCCGCCGGGCCTTTGGTTCGGCCCCGCCTTCGTAGCGACCGCCTTTGCCCCGCGCCCCGCAGCGGGGACGCGCGTAGTCCGCGCGAGGCGGTCAGCCTTTGCCGTTGTTTTTTCCGCCGTTCAGCTCTTGCGGCCTTGCTGGACTTCGCCGTCGCCCCTGCCTAACTCTAGCCGCTCGTATTAGCCACCATCTCCCTCACTCGTGCCGTAGCGCCACCATCGGATCCACCCGCATCGCCCTCCGCGCCGGGACGTACCCCGCAACCATCCCTACAGCAATCAGTACTGCGGTGACGGTGACCAGGGTGACCGAATCCACGCGCGAAATCCCGTACAACATGCTTTGAATTAATCGCGTCGCCGCAAGCCCGCACGGCAGCCCAATCACAATCCCTATAACTACAAGCAGCAGACTCTCCTTCAACACACTACCGAGAATCTCACCTCGTTGTGCCCCCAACGCCATGCGAATTCCGATTTCGCGCGTTCGGCCCGCCACCGCATACGACATCAGCCCGTAAAGCCCGACGATGGAGAGCATCAATGCGTCCGCTCCGAAGCAAGCGGACAAAGCCGCCATGATGCGCTCTGGCAGGAGCGCCTGCTCGGATATGTCCTCGACCGTCCTCACATTCACGGCGTATTCGCGGCCAAGCGCCGCGATTTGCTGGAGCACCGCTGCGACCGTTTCCTGTGAATCGGTTGACAGGCGAACGATCATCATTCCTCCGCCTTTTTGGAAGTCCGCGCTCTGGAGCATGGGTAGGTAAACGGCCGGCCTCTGGGGATCGCGAATATCCAGCACTCGTCCGTCGTTGACTATGCCGACCACTCGGACTTCCGCGTAATTCGGGTCATCCCCTACGCGGATAAATTGCCCAAGCGCACGGTCCGAAGGAAACATTTCGCTCGCCAGCTCACTGTTGAGAATTGCAACGTGGGGCGCGCTGTTGTCATCGCCCCAATCGATATCCCTCCCTTCGGCCACGGTAACACCAATGGTCTGAAAAAATCCTGGCGAGATGAAGCCTTCGTACGCCGAAAGCGCCTCGCGCGACGATTCCCCAGCCGCTGGAGACACGTAGGCGCTGAGCCTATCCTTCCATCCCGGCGTGACCCCTGACCACGTCGCCCCGCCAACGCCTGCAACCGAGGAAACTCGTTGCACCAACTCGCGATAATAGCTCTGCGTATCGAGGCCTTCGTATCCCTGTGGACGCCCATACAGTGCCATCGTTATTAGCCCATTCTTGTCGAAACCAAGCCTCGCTGAGCGAAGCGATCCGAGACTTCGCGCCAGGAGCCCCGCGCCGACAAGCAAGACGACCGATACCGCGACTTGAACGATCACAAGCGTCTTACCGGATTTCCCAACCGAACCGCTGAAACTCCGGGCGTTCTGCTGAAGTGTCTGCGCTGGGTCTTGCCGAGCTGCCAGCCACGCAGGCGCAACCGCACAAAGCAACCCCGCCAGGATGGCCAGTGCCGCTGTCAGCAAGAAGATGCTCAGATCAGGGCTCAGATTCAGTACCTCCGGAACCAGATAATATTGGGTCATGAAATGCACAAGCAATTGGCTGCACCAATGCGCCAGTGCAAAGCCAAGCACAGCGCCCAACCCCGAAAGGAGCAGGCTTTCGGTTGCCAACTGCCGGACCAAGCGCCACCGGCTTGCTCCGACGGCTGCTCGCACACTCAATTCGTGACTGCGATTCGCCGTTCGTGCCAGCATCAGATTCGCGAGATTGAGGCACGCTCCAAACAACAGCAGAGCGACCATCGCCATCAGCATGAAAAGCGGCTGATAGAAATCGCCCCGGAGGGAATCGGTGCCAGTCGCGATTGAGGCTACATCGCCTTTGGTCGACAGGAATTGTTGCCGCAATCCACCCGTATATTCCGGCGGCAGTGTCACGGCACGGAGCTGCGGCCAGAACGTTCCCAGCTGTGCAAGAGCCTGCGGAATACCCACGCCATTCCTCAGGCGAGCCCCCACGGACATCCACCCGCGCGTGTTTTCGGTTAAATCCAGCCGCCCTTCCGTAAGCAGCGAAACCGCAGTTACGGGAAGCGTGACGTCCGGCGCAGAAATGGCGCTCATGCCCGAAAAGTTCTGCGGCGTTATTCCGATGATCGTGAATGGACTGCCATTCACCAGTATCTGGCTTCCCACGGCAGATGTAGCGCCGGCGAATTGCCGCTGCCAGAAACCGTAGCCCACCACGGCGACCTGCGGCGGCGAGCCATTTGCGGGATCGGCGTCGCTCGGAACGATGAGGCGCCCCGCCACCGGCGAGACACCAAGCTCCGAATAGAAATTTCCCGTTACTGCCCAAACGTCATCGAACGAAACCGAATCGCCCACGGTTACGGGAAATATCCCGTCGCCAAGCCAGCCAAACACACCAGAAAAAGCGCGCTGGCGCTCCTCTATGTACTGGAACATAGGATAGCTAAGGCGCGACCTGTCGCCATTAGGAGACACTTGCGAAATCTGCACCAACTGCTGCGGCTCATGAACCGGTAGGTCACGGAGAAGCAACGCGTCAATTACACTGAAAATTGCTGTATTCGCACCGATTCCCAACCCCAGCGTCAACACGGCGACCGCGGTAAATCCCGGATTCTTCCGCAGCATCCGCAGCGCGAAACGAACATCCTGAAAGAGCGAATCGACCCAAGCCCCCGTCCGCACCGCCCGCACCTGCTCCTTCACTTGCTCCACACCGCCAAGCTCAATTTTCGCCGCCCGCCGCGCCTCGTCCGCCGCCATCCCTTGCCGCACCTTCTCATCCGTCATCAACTCAACCTGCGCGCGAATCTCCGCCTCCAGGTCGTCCTCCACCTCCTGCCTATGCACGATCCGGCGCCAAAAACTCCTGGCCCTCGCCATCATCAATTCAAAAATATCCATGCCAGCCACCTCCGCACCGCCTACTTCATACCCCAGCGCCACCGCCGAGCTTTTGGTTCGGCCCTGCCGTCGTAGCGACCGCCTTTGCCCCGCGCCTCGCAGCGGGGACGCGCGCAGTCCGCGCGAGGCGGTCAGCTTTTGCTTACTCCTAATTACTCGCCACCTGCCGCCTTACGTCGCCTCCAACGCCCGCGCAATCGCCAACGAAATCCTGCCCCACCGCTCCGTTTCCGTTTCGAGCTGGCCGTGTCCTGCCTTGGTCAGCTTATAAAATTTCGCGCGGCGATTATTTTCCGATTCGCCCCACGTCGAGGTCAGCCAGCCCGCTTCCTCCATCCGGTGCAGGGCGGGGAAGAGCGAGCCGGGCTTTACCTGGAATGTTCCATGCGTGATCTGCTTGATGCGGCGCGAAATCCCCAGCCCATGCATCTCTTCCAGCGCCAGCGCCTTCAGGATCATCAGGTCGAGCGTTCCTTGCAGCAGATTCGTCTGTTCAGTCGTCACAGCGTCTCCTATAGATTGCCTAGCGGAACTTAACGCCTTCCCATATAGAATGTCAATATGAAAAAGCACCGAGTCGTAGGCCTAATCGGGACGAAGCCCGCGCCACCGCGACGGGCCCATGTAGCTCGGGGCAAGCGTGGTGTAGGCGCTTGCCCCGAGGCCTTTCTCTGCCGGAGCACAATTTCGCACCCTCCGAGCGCGAAGTCCGCCAATTGCCCGATGCCCAGGTGTCGCCGCGAACCTGCGTGCAAATAGGCCCAATTAGGTCTTTTTAAGCGCCAAAACCGTGCATTTTAGGCCCGTTTTAAGGTACACAAATCGCGGTTTTGATTTTCTCCTCGGCCTCCTTTACGTCCCCTCCTTCCTCTGCCTCGGTTGACTGTCTCCAATCTGACACACATTTATCAATTGACAGGAGACGTTAACGTGTGGTAAACTATGACCTGAAATTAAGTCATGCTGACCGTGGCCGCAGTTGCTAATCGCCCACCAAGAGGCACCAGCCCGCGCGCCCGAGACCACCCCCAAACGCCCCTCAAGCGGCCATTTCTGATCGATATCGCTGCGATTAGAAAATGCCGCAACCCTAGCATTTGCAACAGATCCGAATTTCTAATCGATAGTAAATTAGCAGTTTGGGAGGAGCAAAAGCGCACGAAAGGCGAAGAGCCGGAAGGCTCAGGACTAGCGAAACATGAGCCACAAGCGATGGCCTTTCTAATCGCAAATGAAAATAATTAGAAATCGGCGTAAGTCGCTGAAAACAAACGACAGAAAAATTTCTAATCGCGGTCAGAAAGGGGGGTAAACGAGCACCGCGATTAGACACGCATGAAATGCGGAGAGGTTCGAGGCGGCCAGACAAAGCGATTGACGATGTCCCGCCGCAGACATAGTATCCGGCTGAATTCATTCAGTCCGGTGGTGAACTATGGGGCGCGAATTTTCCCGGCGGAAATTTTTACAGAGCGCGGCGGCGGTTGCCGGCACGGGAGTCGGTCTTGGTGCGCCGGCGTTGCGCGCTTTGGGTGCGCAAGACGCTTCGGCAGGTTACGATTACGCTCTTCCCCTTGCGCCCGCTCCAATTCCGGCCCCGCCGGGGTTTGGCGTCGCACTGGGTCCGTTTCAGCCGAATTGGGAATCGCTCGCGGCGAGCTATAGCATCCCGGATTGGTACCGCGATGCGAAGTTCGGCATCTGGGCGCACTGGGGACCGCAGTGCCAGCCGGAGATGGGCGATTGGTATGCGCAGCGGATGTATCAGTTCGGCGGGACGATTTACAAATTTCACGTGGAGAATTATGGGCATCCCTCGGTCTTCGGTTTCAAGGATGTGATCAACACGTGGAAGGCGGAAAACTGGGATCCCGCGCATCTGCTTTCGCTTTATAAACGCGCGGGCGCGAAATATTTTGTCGCGCTGGCGAATCATCACGACAATTTCGATAATTTCGATTCCACATATCAGCCGTGGAATGCGGTGGCTTACGGGCCGAAGAAAGATTTGATCGGCGGTTGGGCAAAAGCGGCGCGGGACGCGGGACTGAAATTCGGCGTCTCGTCGCACGGCGATCGCGCGTGGAGTTGGTATCAGGATGCGCAGGGCGCCGACCCGACGGGACCGCTGGCCGGCGTTCGTTACGACGGGATCACGCCGAAATCAGCCGGCGTGGGGAAATGGTGGGATGGGCTCGATCCGCAGGATTTGTATGCGCAATATCACACGGTGGGAAAGTACGATTGGCCGCAGAACGGGAATCCGCCGCTCGCGCCCGCGTACATCGAAAAATATTTCAACCGAACGATCGACCTGATCACGAAGTATCAGCCGGATTTGCTCTACTTTGACGACACCGTGCTGCCGATTTATCCGCGCAGCGGCATCGGGCTTCGCATCGCGGCGTATTACTACAATACGAGCGTTGCACGTGGAGGCGGTAAGCTCGACGTGGTGATGACGGGAAAAAAATTAAACGATCAGCAGCGCGCGTGCATTTTGCTCGACGTCGAGCGCGGCGTGACGAATGGCGGCGAGGCGCGGCCCTGGCAGACCGACACCTGCATCGGTTCGTGGCATTACGACCGCCGAATTTTCGAGCAGCACAAGTACAAGACCGCGCAGCAAGTCTCCCAGATGCTGGTGGACATCGTGAGCAAGAATGGGAACCTGCAGCTGAGCATTCCGCTCCGCGGAGATGGGACGCCGGATTCGGACGAGCTCGCATTCTTGGCCGATTTCACTGCATGGATGGATATTTCCAGCGAAGGCATTCACGGTACGCGTCCGTGGAGCGTGTACGGCGAAGGGCCGTCGGTTACGAACGCGCAGCCCGCGGGCCAGTTCGGCGGCGCGCAGGACGTGAGACTGTACACGTTCGAAGACGTTCGCTTCACGACGAAGGGCGATTTTGTTTATGCGTTCCTGATGGCGTGGCCGGATTCGGGAAGCGCGTTGATCAAGAGCCTGGCGAGCGGAACCCCGCAGACAGCAGGAAGGAAAATCGCGGACGTGACGCTGCTCGGGCATAATGGAGCGATTCAGTGGGCGCAGAATGCGCAAGGCCTGCATCTGACGCTGCCTGTAGCGGCTCCGTCTCCGCATCCAGTTGTTTTCAAGATTCGAGGACTTACGTAACAAGCCCAGGCCCACGCCGATTTCATCGAGTGTTTCTGCGGTCACCTGCCCTAAGAAAAGCCTGCGTGCATTTGCCTCCCAAGAATGCTGTAGAGAGAGCATCGCTGCCCGTACGGTAGCATCTGTTCAAGCGTTTAAGCGAGGGTTGGACGGGACGCGAGCAAGAACGGGGCGCTGGAATAGAAACACGAGGAGCTTGCCGCTGCTTTCAATGACATTCATGCCGCGCCGGAGTTCAGATGCCTGACGAGCAGCGGAATCCCGCCGGGATCAATCCGTGGATCATTGCGGTTGCCGTGATGCTCAGCACGTTCATGGAAGTGCTGGACACGACCGTGGTAAACGTGTCGCTGCCGCATATTGCGGGCAGCCTTTCGGCGACGGTGGATGAGGCGACGTGGACGCTGACTTCTTATCTGGTGTCGAACGCCATCATTCTGCCGCTTACGGGCTGGCTATCGAACTATTTTGGGCGCAAGCGGATGCTGATGATGTCCGTGATTGGGTTCACGACGGCGTCGTTTTTTTGCGGATTAGCGCCGTCGCTGGGCTTTCTGGTTTTTTGCCGCGTGGTGCAAGGAGCCTGCGGGGGCGGTTTGCAGCCGATTTCGCAGGCAATTTTGCTCGAGTCGTTTTCGCCGGAGGACCGCGGCAAGGCGATGGGATTCTGGGGGCTGGGAATTGTGGTTGCGCCAATGCTGGGGCCGGTGCTGGGCGGATGGCTGACCGATAGTTACAGCTGGCGCTGGGTGTTTTACATCAACGTGCCGATCGGGGTTCTGGCGATCATCATGACGCGGCTCTTCGTATTCGATCCGCCGTACATTCGGCGGCGGTCAGAGCGCGTCGATTACTGGGGCATTGGAATGCTGGCGCTGGGCATCGCGTACCTGCAGATCGTGCTCGACAAAGGGCAGGAAAAGGATTGGTTCGGGACGCACTGGATCACCGAAGTGACCGTGATTTCCGCGGTGTCATTGATTGGATTTGTCTTTTACGAGTTGCATGCCAAAGACCCGGTGGTGGACCTGCGAGTGTTCAAGAACATCACGTATTCGACGGGAGTTTTTCTGATGGCCGTGCTCGGCGTGGGGCTTTATGGCAGCCTCGTGCTGATTCCACTTGTGCTGCAGACGGTGCTCGGGTTTCCGGCGCTACAGGCGGGAATTGCGATGGCGCCCCGCGGGGTGGGGTCGTTTATTGCGATGCCGCTGGTGGGGATGGTGCTGGCGAAGGTGGACGCGCGCAAAATGCTGGGAGTGGGCGTGGTGATTTGCGCGTACACCCTGATCGAGCTTTCGCGGTTGAATACGAATGCGGGCTTCTGGGACTTTTGCTGGCCGCAATTTTATATGGGCCTGGCACTGGGAATGCTGTTTGTGCCGTTGACGACGATTGCGATGGGCCCGATTCCCAACGAGCACATGGGGAACGCGACGAGCTTGTTCAATCTTGTGCGAAATCTGGGCGGGAGCATCGGCATCGCGGCCGTGAGCACGATTCAGACGCGGCGCGAGCAGTTTGACGTGAACCTGCTCGGCGCGCACGTTAGGCACGGAAGCCGGCTCGCTACGTCACTGATGAATATGTTGCGCGGGTATTTTCTCTCGCAGGGCTCGGGGCCGGTGATGGCGACGAATCAGGCGCGGGGTGCGTTATTTGCGATGGTGGAGCACGAAGCGAGTATGATGTCGTACAACACAACGTTTCGGATTCTGGCCTATTTGTTTCTGGCGATGATTCCGTTTGTGTTTTTGATGAAGCGGCCTTCGATGAAGAAAGGGCCGGTGAGCGCACACTGACCGCGGCTTCGAGGGAGCGAAAAGGGGCGGATGTATGCCGATTTGTGATGGATGCGGAGCGGCTGTGGGTGCAGAGCATATTCGCGCGCGGATTGAGCGGCTGGAATTGGCTACGCGATACCGGCCGGTGCACATCCAGACGCTACTGGTGGGAGCTGCTGCGCCGGGGCGAGCGGAAGAGTACTTCTATTCCTCCGAGGCGCGGTCTGCTGAACTGCAGCGGAACGGTATTTTTCTTGTTTATGCCGTCGAATGCGCGCTGAATGACGGGACTGATGCTTTGGATGCTGTCCGGCGCGCTGCATCGGGCGTGGTGCTGCGGGTTCGGCACTCGTATAAGCCGAAATCGATTGTGCTTTTCGGGCCGGGAGCCGGCGAACTGATCTTGCCCTTGCGCGAAGCTGATTTTGGGGACCGCCTTATTTTGCAGGATGGAGGAGCGTTTCGCGAGCTGCCGGATCTGGCGCGAGTGGCGAGCCAGGGCTAGGTAGGCACCGAGCGGGCAGGGGGCTCGGGCTCCTTTTCGTCAGTGAGGCTCATTGCTGGCCAAATCGTTCGCTCATCGCGAGTTGCTGGATTGGACCACCGGGGAGTTTGTTCGGTTGGGGGCTTCGGTTCGGGGGTGTATTCTAGCGGTCAGGGGGATGGCCGCTCCGCAGCGCCAACTCACCGGGCATCATATGGACCGGTTGGGAGCGTCCCATAAACGTATGAAGAGATGTGTGCTTGTCCTGACGGTCATTGCAATGTTCGGGCCGCTTGCTCTGCTGAGGGCGGCTACTGTTAGGAGACAGACAAGCACCTCACCGAACGCTTCGAATGGCTCCTCCAAGATCGCCAAGACCAGCCATACCGGCACGGCACACAAAACTTCGACAACGCGGAGACGGCGGAGGCGGCGAACGTCGGGTAAATTCGTGCCCCGGCAGAAAGCGCCGACACCCGAACGCATCAGCGAAATTCAGACCGCGCTCTCGCATGGCGGCTATTATCAGGGCGATCCCACGGGCAAGTGGGACGCGAGCACGGTCTCAGCACTCCAAAAATTCCAGACGGCTAACGGCATCGAACCGACAGGCAAGCTCGACGCACCGAGTTTGCAAAAGCTCGGGCTCGGTTCGGACATAGCCGGGGTTTCAGCTCCTCGGCCGCCTGCGCCGGTGGAGAGCGTCCCGGAGACGCCAGCCAATGCGAAGCCGACGACCGCAGCTCCCGCGGCGGTTTCTTCGGGTGCCGCGGCTTCCTCAAGCGCTGCGCCACACCCAGCCGCTTCCATTAGCCCAACTGCGGGAAGCCTGGCCAGCAAGCCCGCGCAACAGTAACGCCACTTTGCCTTAAGCGACTTTTCTGAGTGCAACCCCTGTTATCGGCGGAGCATTTCTCCCAGCGCGCCAAAACGTCAGTGCGCCCAGATTTTCTTCGGGTCGGCCTCGAACGGGTAGACGTGGACCATCCAGCCGAAAGTTTGCGGATACCAGCGCCCGCCCGCGGCGTCGCAGGCTTTTTGAGTGGCAATGGAACCAGTCGGGCCGAACTCATGGAAGTCGATATCTTGAAGCTTCGTGCCGAATGGCGGGAGGCACAGGTCGATGTGCTGGTGCCAGCGCGCGACGCTGAGCGGCACGCGGGCATCGATCTGGGTTTCGGTAAATCTGCGCGGGGCGGTGTACATTGCGCCGACGAGCTCGTAGCCGGTGGGCGTTTTCTTGTAGAGCAGAGAGGTGGGGCGTGTCGGATCGAACTTGAATGCGGCCAAAATCGCATTGCGATAATTCGTGAAGTGATAGATCGGCTGCACAACCTTGGGCCCGAAAATCCTGTAATGATCGGCCAGCGCTACGTGATAGTCCTCGTACTTTTTGATTGCCGGGCGAAGCTCTGCCAGGATCTCGGCCGCGCGTCGTTCGTCGGCAGGATTGGCGGGGCGCAAATCCGTCATGTACATGTGCAAGCCCATGTCCGGGCCGCTCATATCCGGGTCGGACATGTCTTGCGTAGCGGCTCTGGATGCGTCGGTGTTGTTCTGCATTCCTTGCATATCGGCCATGTCTATCCCGGCCATGGGAGCTTGAGCGACGGGAACAGTTTGAACGCTTTGTGGCGAAGCAGAAGCGAATCCAACAACTGCCGACACAGAGATCACTGCGATTACGAACACTGCAAGAATGATTCTTTTAGGGAGAATGAATTTAGCCATGATATCGGCCTCCTATTAAGAGTTAACGCTGGCGCCGGCCAAAAATTTCACCACACGCCTCTCCTGTTGCCGAGATCGCATCGGTCAAATCAGTCGTTTGAATCGGATGCCTGAGCATGGCAAAGATCGTTTTTGGCCTCACGTCGCGATTAGGCGTTGCGATATGCGCCTTATTGGGAAGTACACAGTGCTAACGCGGGCACGTTTGCTAAAATCAACCGATGGTCCTGCCGGAGGCTTGCTCATGACCTCGTTCGAGCCGCGCAGCTTCAAGAACTACATCAATGGCGAGTGGGTTCCCGCAAAAAGCGGGATGACGTTTGAAAATCGCAATCCTGCCAACAAGCACGAACTCGTCGGGCATTTTCCTGCTTCGGACGATGAAGACATCGACGCAGCCGTTGACGCGGCGGACGCGGCATTCAATAAGTGGCGGCTCGCGCCGGCACCGCATCGTGCGGAGATTCTTTTTCGCGCGGCAGAGATTTTAACCAAGCGCAAAGAAGATTTCGCGCGCGCGATGACGCAGGAAATGGGAAAGGTGCTCGACGAAACGCGCGGCGACGTGCAGGAAGCCATCGACATGACGTACCTGATGGCCGGCGAGGGGCGGCGTTTGTTTGGCGATACCACGCCGTCGGAGCTGCCAAGCAAATTTGCGATGTCTGTGCGCGAGCCGGTCGGCGTGGCCGGACTGATTACCCCGTGGAATTTTCCGATGGCGATTCCTTCCTGGAAAACGATGCCCGCGCTGGTTTGCGGAAACACGATGGTGCTGAAGCCCGCGGAAGATACGCCGCTTTCCACGTATCACCTCACCCAGGTGCTTGAAGAGGCAGGGTTACCGAAAGGGGTTTTGAACGTGGTCTTCGGCAACGGACCTTCGGCAGGCGCGCCGCTTTTGAGGCATCCAGGCGTGGATCTGGTGAGCTTCACCGGTTCGACGGAGGTGGGACGGCTGGTGAGCGAGGCGTGCGCTCCAACGTTCAAGAAATGCCATCTGGAGATGGGCGGCAAAAATATCATCATCGTGATGGACGACGCGAACCTCGATTTGGCAATCGACGGCGCGGTCTGGGGTGGGTTCGGAACAACGGGGCAGCGCTGCACGGCTGCGAGCCGCGTGGCGGTGCAGAAGAAAATCTACAAGGAATTCTGCGACAAATTTGTGGCCCGTGCGAAGGCGCTGCGCGTCGGCGATGGGCTGGATTCCAGCACGCAGATGGGGCCGTGCATCAACGAGCAGCAGTTGAACACGGTGATGGGTTACGTCGAGATCGGCATTTCGGAAGGCGCAAAATTGGCGGCAGGCGGGCATCGAATCGAGAAGGGAAGCCTCGCGCATGGATGGTTCCACGAGCCCACCGTATTTTCGGACTGCGACCCGAAGATGCGAATCTGCCAGGAAGAGATTTTCGGCCCGGTGGTTTCGCTCATTCCGTTTGATACGTTCGATCAGGCGATCGAAATCGCCAATGATGTTCACTACGGCTTGTCGGCTGCGATTTATACGCGCAACGTGAATGAATCCTTCCGTGCCCTGCGGGATATTGAGACGGGAATCGTTTACGTAAACGCGCCGACGATCGGCGCCGAGGTTCACTTGCCTTTCGGGGGCATCAAGAATACGGGGAACGGGCACCGCGAATCAGGAACCGCAGCACTCGATTTTTATTCGGATTGGAAGACACTCTACATCGACTATTCTGACAGGCTGCAACGCGCGCAGATCGACACGCCTGAATAGCGCCGGATCGATCTCTGTAGTACTTAAGCCGCCGTACCTCTTGCGGCAAAATGTGTCGATTTTTCGAGAAGTTCGTTGAACGGCTCGCAAAGCGGGTGATATGATTTCGTCGCGCTTGTTGATTTTGTTGCGCCGCGAGGAGGAACGTATCGCGACGCGGGGGAATTGCTCTAGCACATGGTCACCCGGGACCGTCCCACCTGGTTCATTCGCTTTCTATTCGCAATGATATTGGGCGTGCTGTGGTTCGTCTGCGCCCGTGGTGCGATGGCCGATACGCCGACCCAAACCGCGCCCTCACCAAAAGACTCGACAGCTCCTAACGCGGTCGCTCTCCATCATAGGACTCCGGTCCACCACCGGACGACGCGGGTGGCAACGCACCATGCAAAGGCGGCGGTTGCAAAAAAGACTACTGTGAGTTCTTCGCCTGCGCCGCGACAGGTTCACTCCTATAGATTGCCTCGACGCGAGCGACTGGCGCGGGCACGCGCAGCGGCGGCAGCGCGGGCGCGTTACGCTGCAGCCAGGCAGCAGGAGATGGAAAGAACGGAATTCCGGCGCGACTCGCTTGGAAACATCGTGCCGCAAATTCGCGCTGCAGCGGCGATCGTGTTCAACCCCGCGACTGGCGTGGTTCTTTGGGAGCAGCATTCGCAGGAGCAACGTTCGATTGCGAGCCTGACGAAATTGATGACTGCAGTCGTGTTCATGGCGGACCAGCCGGATCTGACACAGGTGGTGGAAGTGACGCGGCCGGATGTGACCAATGCGTCGGTGACGCACCTTCGCGCGGGCGATCAGATCGAGCTGGGCGAACTTTTGCACTTGATGCTGATCGCGTCTGATAACGGCGCGGCGCGCGTGCTGGCGCGCACGTCTGATGGCTCGACGCCTGCGTTTGTGCAGCGCATGAACGACATGGCCCAGCAGCTCGACCTGACTAATACGCATTACGAAGATCCTACGGGGCTCGATCCGAATAACGTGTCGACCGCTTACGATATCTCGCACCTGATAGCGTTTGCTTCCTCGGATGCGACGATCGGGCCGATTATCCGCACCCGGATTTATGACGTTCACACGACGGCGCGCGTGATTCCGATTCGCAGCACGGACAAGTTGCTGGGAACGGGAGTAGGCGTGGATGTGCTGGGAGCCAAGACCGGGTTCATCAACAAGGCGGGCTATTGTTTCGCTACGCTGTTGCAGATTCCGCAGGGCCAGCGGGTTGCGGTGGTAGTTTTGGGCGCGGGCAGCAGCTGGATGCGGTTCTGGGACGCTCGCTCCCTCTTCAATTGGGCTTCACTCGATGCTCCGGGGACGGCTGTGCCGGGAATCGCCACAGCGGCCTCGGCCAAACCCTAGCTAGCGTTCTCGCAGCAGTCTTAGCTGGAAGAATCATCGGGTAGTGAAAGAGCGCGATGCTGCATAAGCCTCGTCTTCGCCATCGAGCAGTTCCACCTGACGGGCGGCATGTTGCAGGCGTAGTGATTGAGAACCCATTCATAGGATTAAGCTGATTCACGACGTCTGTGGACCTTCAGATCAGCACAAGTCCGTGACGGCGTCTGCGCATTACGGCCTCCGTGGGGCGAGAGTAACCGTGATGTCCTCATCGTGCTGCATCGTGTGGTCGAGCGGCGCGGCTAAAGGCAAGACGCGTGCCTGGCGGCTTCTGGGATGCGTGAGTTTCGATGTAAGAGGTCAGTTGCCTGCGGCAGGGGTGCTCTGCGCGTAATAGCCGGTGCGCGTACGGGCTGTGATCTTGCCGTGTCCCGACGCGGCAACATCCACCTTCACGGCGCGGAAGGTGCCGTCACTCGCAGTGTCGGTGGGATAATAGCCGAGCGTGTACTGATCGCGGATTTCGCGCGCCACCTGCTCGCAGATCGGCGTCACGTCGGTGAGATTTTCGGGAAAGTAAGCTTCGCCGCCCGTGGCGTCGGCAAGCTCCTTCAGCACACGGGTGGAATTGCGGACCATCCGCTTGTCGTTTTTGCGGTCGTCGTCGCTGAAGACGCCGATGGCATAGATCGTTGCGTTTGATTTTTCCGCCGCGCGAATCGTATCGGAAAACGAACTACGGCTTGCCGTGTCATCGCCATCGGTCACAAGCAGCAGGACGCGGCGATCTTTGTGCCCCTTTTTGATGTGATTGAGCGAGCCGATCACGGCGTCGTAAAGCGCCGTGCTCCCGCGAGAATCGATGCGCGCGAGGGCGTCGGCCATATTCTGGCGGTCGTTGGTGAAGTCGCCATCCGTATCGAGATAGTATTCGTCGTTGAAATTCACCACGAAGGCTTCGTCCTGCGGATTGCTCGTTTTTACGAACGTCATCGCGGCGGCGTTCACCTGCGCGCGTTTTTCGCGCATGCTGCCGCTATTATCGATCACCAATCCCATCGTGACGGGTATATCTTCGTGCGAGAAAAGCGAGACTTTTTGCTCGACCTTGTCCTCAAAGACGCGGAAGTCGGCGCCCGCGAGGCCTTCGACGGGCTGCCCACGGTCATCGGTGACGGTGACGTGCAGCACCACCATTTCCACGGTGGACTTGATCGTGCTGCCTTTTTCGCCCTGGGCATCGCCTTGTGGCGGAGGGGGCAAATTGATCGTGGGCGTCACAGGCGCGGGCATCTGGGCGGGATCTGCCGTTTGCGCGCGCACGCAAAGTGCCGTCGCGATCAGCGCGGCAACAGCGAGTGAAAGAAAGGGAAGAATTCGAATTTTAGCGGCCCGGCGCATAATACCCGGTCTTTGCATAAACGGTGAGCGGAGGAACGCCTCGGGGCGGGCGGACCTGCACTTTGATCTTGCGCCATTTGCCGTCGTGGGCTTCATTGCTCGGCCTGTATCCAATCACGTATTGGTTGCGCAACGTCTGGCTGATCTTGGTCGCAATGTCCGGCAATTCCGAAAGCGACTGTACCGTGTAAGTCCGACCGCCGGTCAAATGCGTTAGATCGTTCAGAAGAGATGGGCCGTTGCGCTCTTCCGGTGTGGGGCCGCCATCCGGGTCATAGACCCCGATAGCGTAAATCTGCACGTCCGACTCCTGCACGAAGTTGCGGACGTCGTTCTCCCCATACCTGCTATGATTATCGCCCCCATCGGATATGATGAGCAACGCTTTCCTTCTGTTGTGTGCTCCACGCATCTGGCTCAGGCCGAGGTAGACGCCGTCGTAAAGGGCGGTCATTCCGTGCGCGCCGACGTACATCAGGCGGCTCTCGATCTGATTCACGTCGTCCGTGAAAGGGCTCACCAGTTGGGCGCGATCGTTGAAGTCGACCAGGAAGAATTCATCCTGCGGGTTGGCGGTAAGCATGAATTGCATAGCCGCGCTCTTGGACTTGTCGATCTTGTCGCTCATGCTGCCGCTCATGTCGAAGATCACGCCGATCGAGACGGGCACGTCTTCGCTGGCAAACTTCACGATCTCCTGTTCTTTGCCGTCTTCGAAAACGCGGAAGTTGCTTTGCTCGAGCCCCGTCACAAGGCGTCCGGTCGGCTCGGTCACGGTCACGTAGACGAGCGTGAGATCGGACTCGGTCTTCATCACCGGGCCTTTAACATTGTTCTGGTTCTGGGTGGAAGGCGCGGGCCCGGAAGGTCCTGCAGGCATGTCCTGGGCTTGAATATTGCAGGCGAGCAGGGCGAGCAGCACACCGCCAGCCACGTAAGCCAAAAGTCCGTGGCCGCGACAGCTATTCGGGGTCGATCGTCCGATCAATTTGCCCCCAAACTGCCCCGCGGTGATGATACCACCTGAATTAGGGAAATCAAACTCTCGGCGGGGCGTGGGATCGTCTTCATCAACCATGAAGCAACACTCGTTTCTCCCACCCAGCCTGACCGTTTGTCGCAAATCTGACGGTAGAGCGCGATAAGGCAAAAGCCTCAATCATTCCGGGAAGAACCCTCACGGTGTTTCAGGCCAGCGTCGTTTCCTCGGGGCCGTGTTAAAATCGCGCTTGCTCCTTCAACACGATGCCCGAACACGCCACAGTTCTTGCCGTCATTCCCGCGCGTTATGCATCGACGCGTTTTCCAGGCAAACCGCTTGCGCCCATCGCCGGGCGGCCTATGATTCAGCACGTAGTCGAGCGGGTCCGCCAGGCGAGAACCGTGACTCGCATCGTGGTAGCTACTGATGACGAACGCATTCGCGCAGCCGTCGAGGGCTTCGGCGTGGAAGCCGTGATGACGCGCGTAGACCATCGTTCCGGGACCGATCGCGTTGCCGAAGTTTCCGCGCATATTCCAGCCGACATTTACGTCAACGTGCAGGGCGATGAGCCCCTGATCGCACCGGAAACAATCGACGCGATCGTTTCGGCGATGATCGAGGACGAGTCGGTGCAAGTCGCCACGCCGTGCATCGAAATCACCGAAGCGAACGACATCATGGACCCGAATATCGTGAAAGTGGTCCTCGATTTCGACGGCAACGCGCTCTATTTTTCCCGCGCGCCGATTCCGTGGGTCCGCGATTCATCCTCCGGAATAGCCGTGTCCCATTGGAAACATCTTGGTCTTTACGCCTTTCGCCACAGCGCCCTCGTCGAGTACCCTACACTCCCGCCCGGTCAGCTCGAACCAATCGAGCAGCTCGAGCAGCTTCGCTGGCTCGAGAACGGATTTCGCATCCGTGTGGTTGAGACCGCCCACGACGCTGTGAGCGTGGACGTTCCCGCCGACGCCGAGCGAGTCGAAAAGCTGATCCGCGAAGGCTCCAGGCAAGCCTCCGCATAAGTCATAAAGCGCCGCGCGCGGACCGGCGTCTTATGCGATCCGGGTGTCCCGGCGTTGAAAAAGGTCCTATTTTGATTAGCGCCCTGAAAAACAAGCAAAGCAAAGCGGACGTTGGCTTTTCCCTTTTCCCTGCAGCCGGATTTCCCCGCAGGTTTCTCGTGCCGGTCATCGCCCTGTTATCGCTGTGTCTCCCGTCTGCGACAATCGCAGCCAGAAATCCCCCCGCTCATTCAACGCGCACGCGCGGCCAAGATTCAGGGGGCACTCCCGTTGCCGGCGACCGCTATTTCGAGTTCCACAGCGGCTTCTGGGTGAATCTCCATCTTTTCTTACTGGAAGAGGCGATCACGCGCATGGGTGGGAGAAAAATCGGCCGCGAGGCCGAATTCACCCATGACTCGTCCATTTCGGCCACGTTGAGCGGCACGGACAAAACCGCCTGGGACGCGGCGATAGCCTATTACCAGGAAAATCTCATCGGGCTTGATCTTGTCACCAGCGATCGCATGCGCATCATTAAGAACACGCTCGAAAATTTCGAGAATGAAGATTCGCTTCGGCTCTCGGGTCTCGACCCGCGCTTGATTCACGTTCTCGACGATGCCGCGCCCGTCTATCGCGCGCACTGGTGGACCTATCACGACAACGCGAATCGCACATGGATCGCTTCCGCCGTCGCTCTGGCCGATCAGGACGGCAACACACTATCGCAGGATATGGCGCAGGCTTACGAAACGCCCTGGCCGGTGAATGCCGTGCGCGTCGACGTCGTTGCGTACGCCAATGATTCGGGCGCTTTCACCACGTTGCTTCCCACGCGCATCACGGTTTCCAGCCTTGATCCTGCAAACCAGAAGCTAACGGCTGAGGAAGTGCTCTTCCACGAGGGTTCGCACGCTCTTGTCGAAAAAATCGGGAACGAGATGCTCTCCGGCTTTGCTGAGGATAAAAAGAAGGCGCCGCCCGATTTGCTTCACGCGATCCTTTATTTCACGGCCGGCTATTTCGTGAAAGAAATCCATTCCGATTACATTCCTTACGCCGAGGGCAACGGCCTGTGGCAGCAGCCGAGTTGGAAAGGCTTCCACGACGTGATCGAGAAGGATTGGCTCCGCCATCTTCAGGGGCAGTCTTCCGCCGGCGAAGCCATCTCCGCCGTCGTCCGAGACGTAGTCGCCGTGCGATCGAACAAGAGCGAATAGGATATATTTGCGCTGCGTGCCAAGCAAAAAAATGGAGGCGGGGGGAGTCGAACCCCCGTCCGAGAAGCCTTGCCACCCGAAGACTACATGCTTAGCCCGTTCCGGCAGCGGCTCTGCCTTGAGGGCAAGCCGCACGTTCGCCACGGGAACTCAGAATGGGCAAGACGCGCCCGCGGCTAGTCCGATGAGTCTCGCCGCCGCGTTACGGACCGAAAGGCGACGGCCAGCCTACTGTGTGACGCCTCATCCCAACCGCGTAGACAACGCTTGGGGAAGCGCGCTACCTACTTTTGGTTAGGCAGCGAGTGCCAACTGTGAGTTGCCAGTTGTCTTGTTCCACCCGATTGCGGGCAGGTGGCGCCCGGCATGCCTTCGGGCCGCGACAGCTTCCGTCGAAACCGTGTCGCCCCCACAGGTAAGATTGATTATAACGCGGCTTTCCAGCCGCGGCCAAATCTCTGGTGCAATGTTACGTTTCAGCCGCCCGTTCCGCTCCTTCGAACACCGCCCGCAGTGCACGCACCACAAACCTCAGCGCGAAGACCACAAGCACCACGCCCGCTAGCGCTGCGCCAGCGGCAAGATAGGGGTGCTTTGTCGCAAGCCATGTCAGGCCGACTGCCACGACGTCCTCTCCCAAACTGAGACCGATATTCGAGAGCGGTTCAGGGGAAGGCGTCACGGCAGCGCGCAGAGCGGTCTTGCCGCCATGGGCGGCGAGCGCAATCAGTCCTCCGGCCAGGGCGCAAAGCAGTTTCGTCTCGGGAGGGAGCTGGTCCGCCGCGAAATACGAAAGCAGCGCGGCAACGGGCACTCGCACAAACGTCTGGAGAGCATTCCAGATCAGGTCAAAAGCTGGAATCTTGTCGCCAAAAAACTCGATCAGAAAAAGTCCGGCGCTCGCGCCAATCACCCACCAGCTTCCGATGGGATGCAGCGCCGGAGGCAGCGCTATGGCGCCGAATCGCGCAAGAAGCCCCAAGGTGAGGACTGTGGCGTAAACATTCAGTCCGGCCGCAAAACTTGTCGCGACTATCATGCTCGCCGTCAATCGCGACGAAAGCCAGATCACGGCGGTCTCGTCAAGCCGCCCGGCGTTGAGAAAACAGGTGAACTACAAACAGAATGATCGCGATCAGCAGAATCACGTGAATCAGCAAACCGACTACGTGGAAAAGAACGAACGCGCCCAGCCACAGAAAAAAGAGGAGGCCTGCGAGGATGAGAAGCGCGTAACGCACACCCCGATCCTAGCATGCCTCACGCCCGCCATCCGCTAGTCTTCGCCCAGTATTCTGGCGCAAGTCCAATGGCCGATGCGCCCGTGCTCGATGCCCCATTCGGCCATGCGAATCGCATCATCCCGATTGTCAGGATCACCGCGAATCCCCGAAATGCGCTCCCACTCCGGCCAATCCTGAAACTGCAGAATACCGTAGGACATTTTCCCGTTCGTATCCAGCCGGTCGACTGCCCGGCCGCCGCTCTCGCACGGAATTAGATGTTCGATGGCAAGATCCGCCGTGGCCTG
>Ga0335074_10001173_pt1 | contig 35693 bp, 41 predicted proteins | sample Lox_Sample_23_FD_206715 | JGI IMG/M metagenome (GOLD analysis project Ga0335074, IMG submission 206715) | Soil microbial communities from Loxahatchee National Wildlife Refuge, Florida, United States - Lox_Sample_2.3 | ecosystem: Environmental > Terrestrial > Soil > Wetlands | place: USA... | reverse complement strand
TAAGGGAACGGCAAATTCGGACCACGTCGTTCGAGCTCATGCACGCGCGTATCGATCGCAATCTGGTCGGCCTCGGAGAGCGCATCCCACCACACGCCGAATTCATCCGTACACTCGACCACCCATTCCTTGTCAGTCATAGTATTCCTTTGAAGGAATGATTTCAAGAGGCCGGTTAGGAGGCGGCCATACCGTATTCGCCCCGTGTCGAAGGGCTTTCCCCGGCCCCCTTGGCGACGACGATTTGGCAACACTCTCTGACGCGACACGTGCTTGAACGCAGCGCGCCGCGGCGACGGAATCGAGGCGTCGCTGCGCTCCCCATCATGGGCGCGAGCTCGGACGTGGCGACGTCGTGGGCCAGCTCCACGCCCCCATGGTCGGCGTCTCCATCGCCCACACCGACGACAACCAGCATGCGCAGAACGAGAACCTGCGGCTCTGTGGGACGGGATGGAAGTGTACGCGGGACTGGTGGCGGGGCTGTGGTGGTGAGGGGGACGCTAGGCCGCCAGCGCCCACAGAACAAGACCGCCAATAAGTGCCGCACCTATCGCCTTTGCCAGTTGCGGACTTTCTTGCGGCAGTCCGTGGCAAAATCGGACGAAATGTTCGCAATTGCTTCCGAAGAGGCGGTACGGCTTTCCCAATTGTGAGCGCGCGTTTGCAATAGTCTCTTCCCAATGCTGGTGGCTCCAGATCCCGTGCGCGTAAATGGGAGTTCCCTGCGAAAATCGCAGAGGTAGTTCTTCTACGACTGCTCCGCGTGTCTTCGACGCTGAAATGATTGTTGGGTGCTCCCAAAATAAATGTCGTTCAGTGAGCACTCCAAAATGTTCGACCCCGCGAGGTGATCCTATGCGACTATTGATGTCAGCCGTTGCCGAATTCCAGAAAGGGGAATTGAAAGCAGTGAATCGTTCGCGCCGCCGATTTATAGGTCGACGCGCTTTGGCGTCACCGCCGAGGATGTGCTCGTCTTGTCGCCCATAAAGAAACCCTTGGAGCGGGCGACGCGAATCGAACGCGCGACCCTAACCTTGGCAAGGTTATGCTCTACCCCTGAGCTACGCCCGCGATCCAAAGGACGGCGGTTATGGCGCGGGCCGTAGGACTTTTCAAGAGCTTGGCCCCGGGCGCCCGCCCGCCCGCAAAACCCCTTGCCGCCCCGGCCCGCGTCTGCTATGTTCACGTTCTGTTCTTTGACAAGTGAATGGCGATTATATACTTGCCATAGGTTACCGCTATGAGTAGTCATGGCGGCGGCGACAGGCTGACACTCACCCCATACGCTCGCGTGCGGGCTATCTTCACGCCAGCACGACGCGATGACCTGAAGGCGGGTGCGGAGCGCCATATTGGCGAGATCGCGGTCTTTGAGGCCCTTTGGACAATCGACGATGGCCCATACACAGGGGATATGGCATTTCGCTTGCCTGAGGCGTGGGGCGAAATTGATGCGGGTTGGATTCCTGAGCGAGACCTGCAGATTCTGGAAATCGTGCGCGCCGGGCTTCCATCCGACCTATGACTTCAGTCGCATGTAAAGCGGCCAATACGCCTCTAGAACGCAGCCAGCGATCCCCAGCATTTGTGTGAGCGGATAGGGATCGTTGTTGATTACCAGGGTCCGGGCGAGCTTATCCAACGCTTCCTCTGTGCCCTTTCTGGTCGGGTCCCAATGGATACCGCCACTCTTGAAGCCGACGAACTGGATCATCTCTTTGACCGTAAACTCGTTGCCGTCGACCCACGCGATTTGAAAGCGGAGAAAGTCAGTTTTGGACATTTCGACGTAGTGAGCATTGGGGTCGGTGTTGCCGCGACTTAAGGGTGTCTGCACTTGTAAGAGCAAATGGGCCGTGAACCCCGGCGGCATCTGCTTCCGGATGTCGCTATCGGGTTTACCACCGACTCTGAATCTCGGGGCGAAGTCTCGCCCTTTTGCCACGACTTCGGCGACGGATCGATTATCCATCAAGAGACGCCGGAAAATGCCAGGCAACGTCCGAAGCCGATAGGGGGTCGGCTGGTCGATTGTCCGCTGCAATTCCTCCATGTCTTCAATGAAGACGCGTTCCGCGCTAAACATCGCTCACAAATGCCGGGGTTATCGATGACGGCCGAGAAAGACCAATATAGCCCAGCCGAGACCAAACAGCGCATGGAAGACGCCCTGCGTCGCGCTCTCAGTACGCCGCACAAGCCGAATCAGGCATTCGTCAAAAAGGCGAAGGCCAAGAAACCTAGTCGAGGTCGAGCAAAGCCAAGATCGCCCTGAGCCGCTTTAGGCCTTCGCGGAAGCCGCGTGTCTCAGACTGCGCAAGTTCCTTGATACCGCAACCGCTTGCCCTCTGCGCCCTTGATAGCGCGTTCGGTGCGAACGTCATCGTTCACGCCGAGAGCAACGCGGTTGGTCATCCTAAAATCGAATTCGTTCAAATAGCGCTGCAAATGCTGCTCGCTCATGTGCTGATAGGTGCCGACAAGGCCGCGCTTGAAGATTGAGAAGTAGCCCTCCGCCGTATTTACATGCACGCGTTCGCCCTTCTTATTGGTGCGCGCGTATTCCTTCTGGTGATTGACGGATTCGTGCTGGCCTTTCGGCATGGCGAACCGATAGTGCATCGCAGAATCCGTATGCAGATTGCTGGTCGCGTCCACACGGTCATAGATCACCCGCTGCACTTCGGTCCCGATGGGCTCGCCCTTGCCAGTCATCTTGCGCGAGCGGACACGGCCGCCACGCTCAACCAACGAAACGAACTTCTTGTTGTCGGCGCGCTTGCGCGGGCGGGACTTGCGGGAAGGCGAAATCTCCGTCTCATCGGACTCTACAATCTTGCCTTCGCCGCCGATGGGGCCTTCATCCGCGGCAGGGGCCATAGCCTCGCGCACGCGATGCGCCATGAACCATGCCGACTTGTACGTGATCCCGAGCATCCGAGAGAGCTGGTTGGCGCTAAATCCCTTCTTTGAGGCTGCATAGAGGCGGAAAGCGAGAGCCCACTTGGTCAGGGGAATATGGCTGCTCTCCATGACGCCGCCCGTCGTGACCGTGAACGATCCCGAGCAAGCGTTACAATGGATTAGGCCGGGACGGTGCGACTTGCCCTCAAGCCGGTAGACCTTCTCCGCCTCGCCGCAATGGGGGCAGACAGGACCGTCCGGCCAGCGGATCGACTCGAAATAGGCCCGGGCCTTGGCTTCGTCGGTAAAGATGGGGTCGTTCAAGTTCATGGCAACACCGTTCTAACCCAGAAAACATAGGGTTAGCGGCTACCTTTGTCAAGTATATAATCGCCAAGTGAATGCGTCCTCCTACGCCGCTTCGCGGCTTCGGAGGACAGGTCGAGGCAGCCCGCATGCGCCTCCGCGTGACGGCGCCGGCGACCGTCATCCCGCGGTGCGCGGCGCGGCGGCGGAGCGCGCCGGCCAGTCCTGCGAAGCCGCGGGCGCCGCGAAGGAGGCGGCGGCGCGGGCGGACCTGTCCTGCGAAGCCGCGAAGCGGCGCAGGAGGAAGAGACGTACACGGATGAAAATCGCCTTGTTCCGCCCTGTTTTTCGACAGGGGGATTTGATCTTTCGTCGCGGAAAGCCCTGCGGCACAGCGCTTTCCCGCAGGCGCGCCGGGGCTCGAAAAATGCATCGCCCTGTTGTTCGCCCTGATCGCAGGGCTTTTCGGGGATGGCAACGAAACGCGCCGCGTCCTTCGCGAAAGCGGGGATCGTCGCCCCAATTTACCGCTTGGTAGCCATGGCCGCCGCGCCCCTTTTCTTTCGTCCCCGATACGACCATCTTCCCGGCAGAACAGGAACTTTGCCCATGCCCCTTATCGACCCGTCGGGCCGCCCGATCGCCTCGCCCGCGCCCCGCAGCCCGGATGGCGCCGCACCCGCGCCGTCCGCGTCGTCCGGCGCCCACATCAAGGACGCCTCCATCGAGACCTTCGCGGCCGACGTGCTCGACGCCTCGCGCGACGTGCCGGTCATCGTCGATTTCTGGGCGCCGTGGTGCGGGCCGTGCAAGCAGCTCGGCCCCGCGCTCGAGAAGGCGGTCGCCGACGCCAGGGGCGCGGTGAAGCTCGTCAAGATCAACATCGACGAGAACCAGGAGATCGCGCGGCAGCTGCGCATCCAGTCGATCCCCACCGTCTATGTCTTCCGCAACGGCCAGCCGGTCGACGGCTTCATGGGCGCGATCCCGGACTCGCAGGTCCGCCAGTTCGTGGCGCAGATCGCGAGCGGCGCCGGCGGCGGCCATGGCGGTCACGATCACGCCGCGGAAGCCCTGGCCGTGGCCGACGAGGCCTTTGCCGCGGGCGATCTGGCGCAGGCGGCGCAGGCCTACGGCCATGTGCTGCAGGACGAGCCCGGCCATCCCAAGGCGGTGGCGGGTCTGGCGCGGTGCTATCTCCGCAGCGGCGATGTCGAGCGCGCCCGGCAGACTTTGGGTCTCGTGCGTCCCGACGGCGCCGGCGACGAAGCCATCCGCGCCGTCGAAGCGGAATTGCTGCTGAAGGAACAGGCCGCAAAAGCGCCCGACATGGGGCCGTTGCGCGCGAAGCTCGAGGCCGATCCGGGCGACCATCAGGCGCGCTACGATTTCGCGCTGGCCCGCGATGCGGCCGGCGACCGCGAAGGCGCCATCGCCGAGCTTCTCGAGATCATCCGCCGCGACCGCAAATGGAACGACGAGGCGGCGCGCAAGCATCTCGTCACCCTGTTCGAAGCCATGGGCCCGACCGATCCGCGCACGGTCGACGCGCGGCGCAAGCTTTCGTCGATCCTTTTCTCGTGAGCCCTATGCAACGCTACCAGTCGATCGGAGAACTGCCGCGCACGCTTCCGATCTTCCCGCTAACCGGCGCGCTGCTCCTGCCGCGCGGGCATCTGCCGCTCAACATCTTCGAGCCGCGCTATCTGGCGATGGTCGATGCGGCGCTCTCGACCACGCGTCTCATCGGCATGATCCAGCCCACCGAGCCGGAAGACAAAGTGCTGAAGCCGAAGCTTTCCGCGGTCGGCTGCGCGGGGCGGATCGTCTCCTATCGCGAGACGGAAGACGGCCGCTTCCTCATCACGCTGCTGGGCGTCTGCCGCTTCCGCGCCACGGAAGAGCTTTCCACCGTCACGCCCTATCGCCAGCTGCGCGCGGATTATTCGGCCTATCTGGGCGACATGGTGGCGCCGCCGCCCGACACGTTCCCGCGCGAGCGGCTGGCGTCGGCCTTGCGGGATTATCTCTCGCGCCGCGATCTGAAAGCCGATTGGGGTTCGGTGATGAGCGCGCCGGCGGATGTGCTGGTGAACGCGCTCGCCATGCTCTGCCCCTTCGAGCCGGCCGAGAAACAGGCGTTGCTGGAAGCGCCGGGCTGGTCGGAGCGCGTCGACACGCTGGTGGCGCTGCTCGAAATGGCGGGCGAGCCCGATACGAACGGGCAGTCGATCAACTAAAGGCTTCCATGACCGAGCCGGATCCGAAGCTTCTCGAAATCCTCGTCTGTCCCATCACCAAGACGACGCTGGTCTACGATCGCGCGCGGCAGGAGCTGGTGAGCCGCGCCGCGGGCCTCGCCTATCCCGTCCGCGGCGGCGTGCCGATCATGCTGCCGGGCGAAGCGCGCGAACTCACCGAAGACGAGCGCCTCGGCAAATGAGCGCCGCGCGCCCCTGGCCGACGGAACTGCGTCTCTCCAAGGACAAGGCGACGTTCACCGTGGCGTTCGACACGGGCGAGAGCTTCGCGCTGGCGGCGGAATATCTGCGCGTGGAATCGCCCAGCGCCGAAGTGCAGGGCCATGGCGGCGACCAGAAGAAGATCGTGGACGGCAAGCGCCGCGTGACGATCGTCGATATCGAGCCCGTGGGGAACTACGCCGTGCGCCTGCGCTTCGACGACGGCCACGACACCGGCCTCTACAGCTGGGACTATCTCCACGAGCTGGGCGCCACCCACGACAAGAAATGGGCGACATATCTCGCGGCGCTCAAGACGCGGCATCTCGAGCGCTAGCGTGTTCGCGGCCGGGCAATTGTTATAAGACGGCGGCCATGAGTGAAGAAGACCCGGACATCACGACCGACGCCAGGATAGGCGCGCCGCGGATTTCGGCGGCCGTCTTCGCGGGCACAAGGCGCGGCCGGCGCGTGCGCCCCGTCGTGATCGGCCAGGACGGCACGCGATGGAAGGACATCTACCATTTCATCCTGACCGTGCCGTGGTCGGTGTTCTTCCTCGCCATGGCGCTCGTCTATCTGGCGATCAACGCGACCTTCGCCGGAATCTATCTCCTCAGCCCGAACGGCATCCTGCACGAGCATCCCAACTCCTTTCTCGACGCGTTTTTCTTCAGCGTGCAGACGTTCGGCTCGATCGGCTACGGCGTGCTCGCGCCGAACTCGACCTATGTCAATTCGTTCGTGACGGTCGAATCGTTCATATCACTGATGTATGCCGCGATCGCGACGGGCCTTCTCTTCGCGCGCTTCTCGCGGCCCTTTGCGCGCATCGTCTTTTCCGATGTCGCCGTCATCGCCCCGTTCGACGGCGTGCCGACGCTGATGTTCCGGGCCGCCAACCAGCGCGCCAATCTCATGCTGGATGCGTCCGCCACCGTCTCGCTGGCCCGCCAGGTGACGAACCGGGAAGGCGTCACCATGCGCCGTTTCGAGGAGCTGAAGCTCGTGCGCCCCCGCTCGCCGCTCTTCAGCCTCTCCTGGACGATCATGCACACGATCGACAAATCGAGCCCGCTTTACGGCGCCACCATCGACACGTTCTACGATCAGGAGATGGAGATCATCGTGCTCCTGAGCGGCACGGACGAAACGCTGTCGCAGCTGATCTATGCGCGCCAGGCCTACACGGCGGACGACATCCTTTTCGACCGGCGCTTCGTCGACGTGCTTCGGCAAGGAGAGATGGGGCGGGTGGAAGTTGATCTCAGACACTTCCACGACACGGTGGAGCTGTCGGGCTAAATCCCGGCAGGCGGACCGGGTCATTTGCCGCCTTGAGCGGTCGGGCGCGAGCCGCTACGTTCGCTCCGCCATGGAACCCTTTAAAACACTCTCCGGCGTCGCAGCCCCGCTCGCCATGATCAATGTCGACACCGACATGATCATCCCGAAACAATTCCTGAAGACGATCAAGCGCACCGGCCTCGGCGCGGCCTTGTTCCACGAATTGCGCACGCGCGCCGACGGCTCGCCCAATCCGGATTTCGTGCTCAACAAGCCTGCCTACAAAAACGCGAAGATCCTCGTGGCCGGCGCCAATTTCGGCTGCGGTTCGAGCCGCGAGCACGCGCCGTGGGCGCTGCTCGATTTTGGGATCCGCTGCGTGATCGCGCCGTCCTTCGCGGACATCTTCTACAACAACTGCTTCAAGAACGGCATCCTCCCGCTGGTCGTGCCGCAGGACGTCATCGACAAGCTCATGGACGACGCCGAGCGCGGCGCCAACGCCATCGTGTCGGTCGATCTCGAGAAGCAGGAAATCCGCGGACCCGACGGCGGCTGCGTGAAATTCGACATCGATCCGTTCCGCAAGCAGTGCCTGCTCAACGGCTGGGACGACATCGGCCTCACGCTGCGCAACCAAGCCAAGATCTCCGACTTCGAAACGCGCCGCAAAACGGAAAGCCCCTGGCTATGAGCGAGCTTGTTCTCCGCGAGGACAAAGACGGCCTGTGCACGTTGACGCTGAACCGTCCGCAAAAGCTCAACGCGCTCAACTATGACGTCTTCAAGGCGCTGGCCGGGCATATCGACGATATCGAAACCCACCCGGCGCACACCGGCTGCGTATTGCTCCGCGGCGCAGGCCGCAGCTTCTGCGCCGGCCACGATCTCGACGACATCAGCGGCGGCCGCGAAGGCCATCACGTGGCGCAGTTCGAAAGCCACACGATCGAGCGCATGAGCAACCTTCCCGTGCCTGTCGTCTGCGTGGTGCAGGGTCATTGCCTGACGGGTGGGCTCGAGCTGGCGCTGGGCGCCGACGTCATCATCGCCGCCGAGTCGGCCAAATTCGCGGACACGCACGGCAAATGGGATCTGGTGCCCGTGTGGGGCATGAGCCAGCGCCTGCCGCGCCGCGTAGGCGCCGCGCGCGCCAAGGAGATGATGTTCACGTCGCGGACCTATTCCGGCCGCGAGGCGGCGGCCATGGGGCTCGCCAATTTCTGCTTGCCTGACGCCGAGCTCGAGGCCGTCGTGACGCACATGACGGGCGAAATCCTCGCCAATTCCTGGCGCAGCAACCGCGCCAACAAAAAGCTCATCGCCGATACGGAAGGCATGACGTTGGAAGCGGGCCTGGCGCACGAAATCCACAGAAGCGAAGGCCGCGGCCCCGAAATGGCCGAGCGCCTCGCGCGCATGCGCAAATAATTCGCAACAACGGACATCTCCTCATGCATACCATACTTCTGCTGCCGGGCGACGGGATTGGTCCCGAAGTCGTGACCGAGACACGCCGCGTCGTCGGCTGGTTTACTCAGAACCGAAATTTCAGCTGCACCTTCGAAGAAGATCTCGTCGGCGGCATTTCCTACGAAAAACACGGCGTGCCGGCGACGGATGCGATGATCGCCAAGGCCAAGGCCGCGGATGCGGTGCTGTTCGGCGCGGTCGGCGGGCCCAAATGGGATCCGCTGCCGTTCGACAAGAAGCCGGAGCAGGGGCTCCTCAAGCTGCGCAAGAAGCTGGAGCTTTTTGCCAATCTGCGTCCCGCGCTCTGCTTCGATGCGCTGAAGGACGCTTCGACGCTGAAGCCGGAATATGTGTCCGGCCTCGATATCCTCATCGTGCGCGAGCTGACGGGCGGCGTCTATTTCGGCGAGCCCAAGGAAACGACGACTTTGCCGGACGGGCAGAAGCGCGCGGTCGACACGCAGGTCTATACGACGCACGAGATCGAACGCATCGCGCGCGTGGCGTTCGAGCTGGCACGGTTGCGCGGCAAACGCGTCGCCTCTGCCGAAAAATCGAACGTGATGATGACGGGCGTGTTGTGGCGCGAAGTCGTCAGCCGTGTGCACAAGGCGGAATTCTCCGACGTGCAGCTGAGCCATGTCCTTGCCGACAATTGCGCCATGCAGCTGGTGAGGAACCCGAAGCAATACGACGTCATCGTCACCGACAATCTCTTCGGCGACGTGCTGTCGGACGAGGCGGCGCAGCTGACGGGCTCGATCGGCATGCTGCCGTCGGCGTCGCTGGGCGCGAAGGATCCCAAGACCGGCAAGCAGCCCGCACTTTATGAGCCGATCCACGGCTCGGCGCCGGACATCGCAGGTCAGGGCCTCGCCAATCCCATCGCGGCCGTGCTCTCCTTTGCCATGTGCCTGCGCTATTCCTTCGGCCGCGCCGAAGACGCGAAGCTGCTGGAGTCCTCGGTCGAGTGCGTGCTGGCGGAAGGCTTTCGCACGCAGGACCTTATGCAGCCCGGCATGGCGAAAGTCGGCACCACGGCGATGACGGACGCGATCCTGAAGGCGTTGGCCAAGCTCGCGCACTAAGGTTGCAAAAATCGCGGTTGGTGCTAAACCCGCGGCCGAATTCGGCTCGCGGAGGGTGTTGTGTCGGACCCCGTTGATGCATTGCTGATCGATCTGGTTTCGTGGATCGCGCGCGAAGACCGGGACTACCCCGAAGTCATGGACGCGTGGCGGACATCCTGTCCCAGGCTTCCCGTCTGGGAAGAAGCCAACGCGCGGGGGCTCGTTACACGAAGATACGAAACCGGGCGTGGGCCGATCGTGTGCGTGACGGACGCTGGTCGGGAGTTTCTAAGCCAGAAGTAATGTCTTGCTGGGACCGCCGGCATCCTGCCGGCACCGGTATAGAGACCGCACAATTTCGACGATGGAGCCTGCTGATAGACCGAGTTGTGCCGGCAAGATGCCGGCGGTCCCAGCAAGAAACTCCCTAACCCTCTACAATCGCCTTCCCAATGATCGTGCGGTCTTTGAGCGTGCGCATGGCATCGACGGCTTTGTCGAGCGGGAACCGTGCGCCGATATGCGGGCGGATTTTCTTTTCCGCCAGGAGCCGGTCGATGGCGGCGATGTTCTCGCGGCCTTTGTCGGGAAATTTGCGGCCATATTCGCCGGCGCGCACGCCCACCACCGAGAAGCCCTTGATCAGCGGCATGTTCACGGTGATGGAGGGAATACGGCCGCTGGTGAAGCCCACGACGAGCAGGCGTCCGTTGAAGGCGATGCAGCGCACGGATTCGTCGAACACGTCGCCGCCCACCGGATCGTAGATCACGTCCGCGCCGCCGCCGGTCAGATCCTTCACCGCTTCGCGAAAGCCTTGCGACGGCAGCACATGCTCGGCGCCGTAGGATTTCAGGAACGCGCGCTTTTCCTCCGTCGATGCCGTCGCAATGACGCGCGCGCCGAGAAGTTTTCCGAGATCGACCGCCGCCAGCCCCATGCCGCCGGCCGCGCCGTGCACCAGCAGCCATTCGCCGGCGGCAATCTCCGCGCGCCGGACGAGCGAGACATAGGCCGTGAGATAGGCCGCCGTGAAGGCTGCGCCGCTCGCATAGTCCGCACCTGCCGGGAGACCGCGGAATTGCGACGCCGGTCGCTGGACTTCTTCCGCGAAGGCGCCCGTCAGGCCGCCGCCGATCACGCGGTCCCCGAGCTTGAATTGCGTCACGGCGGAGCCCACCGCGATCACGTCGCCCGCCATTTCCTGGCCCACGACGTAAGGCGGCTCCGGCTTGAACTGATACTTTCCGTCCGTCATCAGCAGATCGGGAAAATTCACGCAGGCCGCGCGCACACGCACGCGCACATCGTCCGGCTCCAAAGCAGGCAGGGCGACGTCCCGGAGTTCCAGCGCGGACAGATCGTCGCTGAACGCCGTACAGACGACCGCCTTCATTCTGCAGCCACGACCTTTACGGGCTCGGCCACGACATGGGGAAGTGCGCGTATGCCGCCCGTGAAGAGCGCGGTGGCAAACTCTGCCGCCGTCGCCGGATCGGGATTGTCGCGGCGGAGCATCCGCTCGGCGACTTCGAAGGCCACGCCGACGATCGCCGCCATCAGGTAATCGGCATTGACCGGCGGGAAGAGACCCTTGGCGATGGCCGTTTCAAGGTCTTCGCGCAGCTCCTCGAAGCCCGCGATGACCTCCTGCGTGTGCACGCGCACGCGCAGCGTATCGGTGTTGCGGCGGATGGCGTGGAAGTTCGACTGATCGGTGGCCACATATTCGAGGAAGGTGCGGAATGTGCCGGAGATAAATTCCTCGACCGACGCCGCCTTGGCGCGCTCCTCGTGCAGGCGTGGACGGATGCGCAGCGCGCTCTCGTCCTGGATCGCCTGGAAGACTTCCTCCTTGGACTTGAAGTAGTTGTAGAACGTGCCCGAGGCGAGCGGCGTCGCGCGTATGATGTCGCGTACGGTCGTGGCGCCGTAGCCCAACTCGGCGAAGACCTGCCGCGCCGCTTGCAGGATCGTCTCGCGGTTCTGGTTCTTCGTCTGCTCGCGCTTGCCGTTGAGCTTCGCGGGCGAACGTGCCGCGGTCTTCTGCAGGTCCGGTTCCACAGGGAGGTCCCTTCGGGATGACCCCTGGATTCTACAGAATCGTGACGCCACGTCAATTTTCTGGCGGCGTTGACAGGATGCCGCTTCAGAGGCCATCCCGGAGGCTATGAGCAAAGACCCCGCCAATACGTTCGCGGCAGCCCGTCTGGGCGGCACGGCGTTCATCGTCTCCCTGGGCGGGGAAATCCTGGAGGTGGGCAAGGGCAAGAGCCGCACGCGGCTGCCCTACGCCCCCCATCTCGTGGGAGACCCCGATACGGGCGTCGTCCATGGCGGGGTCATCACGGCCATGTTGGACCAGAGCTGCGGCATCGCGGTGGCGTCCGCGCTCAAGGAGATCATGCCCTTCGCGACGCTCGATCTTCGGATCGATTACATGAAGCCGGCGACGCCGCATATCGACATCTTCGTGGAAGCGGAGTGCCTGAAGGTCACGCACGAAGTCGCCTTCACGCGCGGCATCGCCTATCAGACCTCGCGCGACGAACCGATCGCGCTGTCGACGGGCGCATTCATGCTGATCCGCGCCGATCGCGACGCGAAGCCGGGAGCGTGACGCCATGGAACTCTTACGGCTTGCCGCTTTCGAAAAACGTGCGCCGGATCCCGCAGCATTGCTCGCGGCCATCCCGTTCTGTCGCCATATGGGCATTTCGGCCGAAGTGGCAGACGGCGAGCTCACGCTGCTGATGCCCTATGCGCCGATGCTGATCGGCAATCCGGTCCTGCCGGCGTTGCACGGCGGCGCCATCGGCGCGTTTCTGGAGACGGCAGCTATCGCCGAGGTGATCTGGGAACTCGGCGGCGCACAGCTGCCGAAGCCCATCGACATTACGATCGATTATCTGCGCTCAGGCCGCGCCGTCGACTCCAGGGCGCGGGCGCGGATCGCCAAACGCGGCCGTCGCGTCGTCAATGTGCACGCAGAACTCTGGCAGGAAGACGCGGGCAAGCCTGTCGCCTCGCTGCGCGGCCATTTCCTGCTGGCAAGCTTATAAACTTCAGTTCAGCGGGCCGTTCTCGCCGCCGACGCTGTAGCGCCCGGCGCCCGAAAGCACCACGCACAGTCCGCCGATAAGGTAGAACGCCTCCAGCTCGAGCGCATAGCCGCCGCCGGGCTTGACCGCGAGCAGGCTGTGCATCTCGGTGAAATAGACCGCGACTATCATGTTGACGACCACGAGCATGCCGCCCAGCCGCGAGAAAAGCCCCAGAATGATGAGGACGGGGCCGGCGATCTCGCCCAGATATACGCCGTATGAAACCGTCTCCGGCAGGTGATGGCTCACGACCATCTGCTTGATCGGCGCAATGCCGGTCAGCAGTTTGTTCACACCGTGAAACAAAAGAAGAATGCTGACCGAAAGCCGCGCGATCAGCTTGCCCAAATCGTCACTCATGATAGCCCCCAGAACCCCCGCGTTCCCGCGGCAGGCGGACGATAGCGCACTTTTTTAAAGCCTGCGAGAAGAAGCGGTTCAGTCTCCGAAGGATGAGACTTGCGGGAGGTCCCGCATCTCGGAATTTTCCGGCGCTTTCGCTGTGTTGCGGCGGATCGTGGGCTTGGGCGCACGATGCGGTTTAACGATGTTCTCGGGTCGCTTGGGATTGCGTGGCAGCTTCGCAACATTGCCGGGCGCGCTGCGGAAATGCGGCGCGGTGAAACGGGGACGGGCAGCGCCGGCGCTTCGCCCGGATCCGTGGCGCGGGATGAAGCTCGCGCGCAAGCCTTCCAGGAGCATCAGCGCAACGAAAGCCGCGGACAAGCCGATGGCGATCTGTATGTAAGGCGGCTCTTTCGCCACCATGCCGGCGATCGCCATGCCGATCTCGCGCCACCCACTCATCACACCGCCCATTCCCCTGCTCGCATCATTGTGCCCACGAGTCAGGCGCGCGCCAAGCGGTGCAATAGCACAGGCGATATGTTGCCCAATGAACGTGCAGCGTGATGCTTCGTTGTGCGGATCAGGCGTCGAGACCGACCGCGTCGCGCACTTGCGCGAGGCCGTCCCGCGCGAGGCAGTCCAGAAGTTCGCGCTTCAGCCGCAAGACGAGACCGGGTCCCTCGTAAGCCAGCGCCGTGTAGAGTTGCACGAGCGAGGCACCGCTGCGGATCTTGGCGTAGACGTCGCCGCCCGATGCGATGCCACCCGCGCCGACGAGGACAAGGCGCGTGCCCACGCGCTGGCGCATGGCGCGCAGCAGCGCCGTCGACGGTGCAAACAGCGGCGCGCCGGACAGGCCACCCGATTGCTGCGCCTCTCTGCTCTTCAGCGATGCCGACCGTGCGATCGTGGTGTTGCCGACGATCAAACCTTCGATGCCGCTCGCCAGCGAAACCGATGCAATGTCGTCGGCGCCCGACGGATCGATGTCAGGCGCGATCTTGAGAAGCAGCGGCACGCGCGAGGCCATCTTCGCGCGCGCGTCCGTCAGCAGCGCCAGAAGATGTTCGAGTTCGCTCTTGTTCTGAAGACCGCGCAAGCCCGGTGTGTTGGGCGAGGAGACGTTCACGGTGACGTAGGATGCAAACGGCGCGAGCGTCGAAAAAGCTTCGCGATAATCGGCGACGCGGTCGGCGCTGTCCTTGTTGGCGCCGATATTGATGCCGACGATTCCGGCAGGCGTGCGCTTTGCGAGGCGCGCGGCCATCGCCGCCATGCCCTGATTGTTGAAGCCCATGCGGTTGACGACGGCGCGATCGGCCTTGAGCCGGAAAAGCCGCGGCCGCGGATTGCCGATCTGGGGCCTGGGCGTCACCGTTCCGCATTCGACGAAGCCGAACCCGAACCTGGCCATCACGTCCGGCGTGACGGCGTCCTTGTCGAAGCCGGCGGCGAGCCCGATGGGATTGGCGAAGCGAAGTCCCAGGACCTCCACGTTCAGGCGCGGATCGTCGGCCTCGGCCGGCGGAAGCAGCGGGCCCGCAGCGCCCAACAATGAGAGCGTGGTGCGATGCGCCGTCTCGGGCGGCAGGAGCCTGAGCGCCGCGGCGCCCATGTCTGCGAGCGTAATCCAAAGTTTCATGGCTGTGCGTTTTTTGGCAGCGACTTCCGGCCGGGTTGTTCGAGGGGTAGCATTGCTTCTCGGGCTTGGTCCACGGCGAAATTCGGGGTGATGCGCATGGGGCTGTTTGTGTTTCTGTTTGGGCGTCAAAATCCGGTCGCGGCTCCGCCCGCGCCCGTGGCGATCGATGCGCTCGCAGAGGTGAAGGACCGGATCATCGCCGCTTGCGAGTTGCGGGGAGATTGGGGTGACCAGACGAAAGCGAAGCTCGCGACGAAGGCCAGAGAGATCTTCTACATGACGCTCGCCGCGCGCGACCTTCTGCGCGCGAGCCGTCTCGATCGCAACGACATTGCGAACATCGACATCCTGCTCCAGAGAATGTCGGCGGCTGAAAACGAACTGGTGTCGGCGCCCGACGCGCTCGATACCGATGCGCGGGGCTTGCAGCGGGACCTCGAGAAAGCATTCCAGCCTTGCCGCGCGGCAATCCGGCTGCGCTTAAGCCGTCAGGACGGATAGCCCTGATCGTGCCGCACGAGACGCTGCGCCGCTGCGGTGTCGCCGCGCTTCAACGTGTCCAGCAATTCGCGCGCGCGGCCCTTGGCGAAAGTCTCGTAAGTCGAGTTTGACGGGCAGGTGACGGCGCGCGACAGCTCCGTCTCGACGTCTTTTTGGTAATCGCCGAGATTGTAGGCCGCGAGCGTAAGCGCGTACTGATAGCGGATCACGAGATTGCCGGGCTCCGCGGCGAAAGCCTTCGAATAATAATCCCGGCCGGAATCGAAACGCGCGCCGAACAACCAGCGCGCCAGCGTCGGTCCCGCGCTCCGCACGATTTCGATATGCCAGCTTCCCAGCGCGGCCAGCGCCCAGGCGTCGTTGGGATCGGACGCAAGCGCCGCATCGAGCTCCTGCTTCGCTTCGTTGGCATAACCTTTCGACTGCGCCGCGAGATTGCCGATGATGCGGGATTCATAGCCGATGGCGGCGGCGAGATAGATATGACCTTCCGGCACCTTGGGATCGGCCGCGATGGCGCGGCGCGCGAGGTCCTCGGCATGGCGCAAACAATCGAGACAGGGCTGATCGCGCATCATCTCCTCGGCAAGGACGGCGCGCGCGGCGATGGCCAATCCTTCCGAGTCGTTCTGGGCGACGCCCGCCGCTTCGGCCTGCGCGAACTGGCCGGTCTGGTAGAGCGAAAGCGGCGTGTCGGCAGCTGAAGCCGGCAACGCCCCAAGACTGATGACCAGGATCGCGGTCGCCGCGGCGCGCATCAATTCCCCTGAAATTCGCCGGCCAGCGCGCGCCGGATCAGAGCAGCCGTCTCGACGCAGCCGAACAGCGCCGCGAAGGATCCGAAGCGCGGCCCCTGTGTCTGCCCGAACAGGACTTCGTAAAGCGCCTTGAACCAGTCGCGCAGCGGCTCGAACGCGTGCTTCTTGCCGATTTCGTAGACTGCGTTCTGCACTGTTTCGCCGTCGCGCTCGTCGCCCATGGCATCGAGCGCCGTCGCCAATTCCGCGAGCGCCGTACGTTCCTTCTCCGTCGGCGCGCGATAGCGCTTCTGCGGCTTCACGAAGTCTTCGTAATAGCGAAGCGCATGGCCCACCAGACGGTCGAGCCCCGGATTGTTCGCAGGGTTCGCGTCCGGCGCATAGGCGCGGATGAAGCCCCACAGCACGCTGCGGTCATGCGCATTCGATGCGGACACGAGATTGAGCAACAGCGCGAAGCTGACGGGATAGTCTTCGTGCGGCGGCTTCTTGTTGTGAATGTGCCAGACGGGATTTTCCATTGCCCTGGCTTCATCGTTGTGCTCGGCGCGGTATTGCTTGAGAAGTTCGATATAATCGTCGACGGCTTTCGGGATGACGTCGAAATAGAGCCGCTTCGCCGAACGCGGCTTCTGGAACATGAACAGTGCGATGCTTTCTTCCGGCCCGTAGGTCAGCCATTCGTCGATGGTGAGGCCGTTGCCGCGCGATTTCGAAATGCGCTCGCCGTTCTCGTCGAGGAAGAGTTCGTAGTTGAAGCCCGCCGGCGGAGTGCCGCCCAGCGCCTTCACGATCTTGGACGACAATTCGACGGAAGGAATGAGATCCTTGCCGGACATTTCGTAATCGATGCCGAGCGCGAGCCAGCGCATGGCCCAGTCGGCCTTCCATTGAAGCTTCGCGTGGCCGCCGGTCACGGGAACTTCCGTCCTCCGCCCGTCCTCTTCGTAGACGATGGTACCATTTTTTTTATTCCATTCGACAACTGGCACCTGCAGGACTCGGCCCGTCTCCGGCGAAATCGGCAGGAAAGGCGAGTAGGTCGCACGCCGGTCCGCGCCCAGCGTCGGCAGCACGATGTCGCGCACTTTTTCGTAATTCTGGAGGATGGTGAGCAGCGCCGTGTCGAAACGTCCGCTCTTGTAGCAGTCGGTTGCACTCAGGAATTCGTATTCGAATCCGAAGCGATCTAGAAAGGCCCTGAGCCGGGCGTTGTTATGCGCGCCGTAGCTTTCATGGGTGCCGAACGGATCGGGCACCGAGGTCAGCGGCTTGCCCAGATTGGCCGTCAGCAATTCCGGGTTCGGCACATTGCCGGGGACTTTCCGCAGTCCGTCCATGTCGTCGGAGAACGAAATCAGCCGTGTCTTGACGTCGGACATGGTCTCGAAGGCGCGCCGGACCCAGGTGGTACGCGCGACTTCACCGAATGTCCCAATGTGAGGCAGGCCCGACGGTCCGTAACCCGTTTCAAACAGGACCGTATCGACTGGCTTGCCGCGCACCGCTTTGGCTTCGACGCGCTCGACCAGTTTGCGCGCCTCTTCGAAAGGCCAGGCGCGGGCGGCGAAGGCAAGCTCTTGCGTGCGGGAAACGAGGGCCGAAGGCATTGTAAACCTTAAACGTTTTGAAAGGGGCTGAAGCTAGGCTCGCCCAAAGGGGCCGTCAATGTTTGGGCAAGCGCCAGAACCGCGCAATGACGCAATCTCGGCGGGCGCGCCGAACAGGGAAGCCGCCGCCGTATTCGCCGGCCGCATCGATCTTCTCTATCGCCTGGGACGGCATCAACTCTATCTGCCATTCGCCGCACTTTGCGTCGCGGGCATGCTCTATGCGGGACGCGAATCCGTCGCCACGGTGGCCTTTCCACTGCTCCTGCAGATTCTCGTGACCGTCGCGACCGGCGTTCTGGCACGCGCCTACGACAACCGCAGCGTCGACGATCCCGCGCTGTGGGCCGGGCGCTATACGATAGCATCGGCGGCTTCGGGCGCTGCGTGGGGCGCAGGCGCCGTTATCTGGTTCATCCCGAATCTCTTTCCCGCCGAGGCCTTCCTCGCGCTCGCTTTCCTCGGCATGACGGCGACGGAGTTCATCGCGCGTTGCGCCTACCGCCCAGCCTATGTGGCCCATGCGGTCTTTTCGCTGGGACCGCTCGCGCTGATGCTCATGTTCGCCGGCAACATCTATGCGAGCTTTTCGGCCGTGCTCGTTCTCTTCTTCGGCGGCGTTCTCTATTCCTATTGCGACAACATCGCCGAGCTGATCGACGAGAGCTTACGCCTGCGTCATCGCAATGCCGAGCTCGCGGCCCAGCTCTTCCTCGAGAAACGCGACGCCGAAACCGCGCGCGACATGGCCGAAGCGAGCGCCCGCGCCAAATCCGCTTTCGTCGCCAATATCAGCCACGAGATCCGCACGCCACTGAACGCGCTTCTGGGCATGGCGCAATTGCTGGAACGCAGCGAGCTCGACCGCGCGCAAAAAAGCCACGTCAAGGTTCTGCTCGAGGCGGGTTCGGGTCTCAAGACGCTGCTCGACGACGTCATCGCGCTGTCGCGCGACGAGGGCGAAGCGCGCAACGAGCCGGATGATGATTGTGACGCGGCGCAGGCGGCCCGCACCGTCGCGCGCGTGCTGCAGCCCAGAGCCTGGGAAAAGCAGCTCAAGCTCAGCGTGACGACGGCGTCGAATCTGCCGCGCGTCGCCGCAGATCCGCGCCGTGTGCGCCAGGTGCTTCTGAAGCTTGCCGACAACGCGCTCAAATTCACGCACAGGGGCTGCGTCGAGCTGCGGGTGAGTTCGCATCGCGACGAGGAGGCGCTTTCGCTGCGCTTTTCCGTGACCGATACGGGCTTCGGCATCCCCGCGGAATCGCTCGACACGATCTTCGTGCCCTTCGCGGCCGGCGACAATTCCTATGCGCGGCGGACGGACGGCGCGGGTCTTGGGCTTGCTGTCGCCAAGCGCATCGTTGAGCAGCTGGGCGGCGAAATCGGCTTCGAGAGCGAAGCGGGCGAAGGTTCGACCTTCTGGTTCACCGTACCCGCCACCGGCGCGAGCGGCACGAAGCCGCTGGAAGGCATTCCCATCGCCGCCGACGCGCCGCCGCCATGGGGACTGTCGATCCTTCTGTGGTGCACCGACGAAACCATCCGCGTCGAGCTCGTCAACATGCTCGAACCCTTCGGCAATCGCCTCGTGCCGGCGCAAAGCCTCTCCGATGCGATCGCGCTCGCGGGTCGCGAGAGCTTCGATGCCCTCATCGTGGATGCGAATGCCGCGGATTCCATGGTCGCGGCGCCGGGCGTGCGTGCGCCGATCCTCGCCGTCGTGTCGGGCGGCATGCGCCTGCCGGCGGCGATCGCGGAAATCCTGCGCTGGCCCGCGCGCGCGGGCGTTCTCTACGGTGCGCTGCGCGAACTGCTGGGCCGCGGCGCCGATGCGGGCGCGCGTCTCGAGACACAGGCGCAGACCGTCGCCGCCATCGATGCGCCCGCCTTCGCTGCGCTCGAAAAATCGCTCGGCCTCGAGACCATGATCGAGATCTTGCATGCCTATATTGCGACGGCCGAAACCTTGTGCGTGGGCCTTGCCGACGCGAGCGACAAGGAAGGCTGGGACGACGCCACGCGTATCGCTCACGACATCGCCGGTGCCGCCGGCGGCCTCGGTCTCGCCGCCTTGATGGCGGCGGCGCGGGCGTTCGCCCAGAAAGTCCGCGAAGGCGGCGATCCTGCCGATCTCAAAAGCGCCGCGAAGACCATCGTCGCCGAGCACAATCGCGTCCGGCGCGCGCTCGCCAATCTCTATCCCGAACTGGTGGCGTAACTTCTGTTTCGCCGGGCACGAAATCCGTCCACCGACCGGATCGCGCGCAAATAATCACGCCGCCAGGCAATTCGCTCGCTTTGCCGCCGTGGCCGTCCTAAGATTTGCCCGAGCGAATATCCGGGCTGCCGGCGGGGCGGGCTTTGCGCGAAAGACAGAACGTGCGCGTTGTTGTTGTGGCCTTCGTCCTTTTTGCGGCGGGTATATCCGTTGCTCTGGCGGATCCGACACCCGGCAACTGGGGCGATCATGGCGGCGGGCAGGGCGGCGGTCATCATGGTGGCCATGACGGCGGCGGCTACAACAACGGCGGCACTGTCGTTATCGATCCGGCACCGGGGCCGTATCCCTACCCTTACCCTTATCCCGATGGACCGCTGCCGCCGCCCGATGGGCCGAGCCACACACCTGCCGCTGGAGAGGATGTTTCGAACGTCCCGCCGCCCCAGCCGCTGTGGTATTACTGCGACAAACCCACGGGCTTTTATCCTTACGTGAAAACCTGCGAAGGCGATTGGCAGGGCCTTGCGCCGGCGCCACCGCCGCCGGGTGCCGGTCCGCCGCTGTCGGAAGATTCGTGGGACTATTGCGACGACGCGAAAGGCTATTATCCCTACGTCGCGTCCTGCCGGCATCACTGGCTCGCCCTGCCGGCGACTTTGCCGGAAGTCGAAATGCCACTCGATCGTCCGCCGGCCATCGCCATGTGGTTCTATTGCACCGAATCCAAAGGCTACTTCCCGTATGTGCAGGATTGTCCGCAGAACTGGCACATGATGCCGTCTATTCCGCCGCCAAGCCTCGTGCCCGCGCCGAAGCACACCGCGGCCGTCCCTTAGAGTCATCACCGCACATCGCCGTTGAGATCGGTCTCGCGGAAGTCGTCTATACTTGCGCCGTTTTGAGCGAGCCTTGAGTCTTTTGTCCGATCTTTCCCGATTGCCAGCGTTGGTGCCCGCGCCGGGCGGGGCGGCCCTGGCGTTGCCCGACGGCACCGGCCGGCTGGCGAGCCTCGAAGAGGCACGCGCGCTGTTCCGCTCGGGCCAGGTGCTCGTGGCGCATGCGGCATTCGTCGCGGGGCGTCTGAAAACCTCGCCCAAAGAGCCTTTGTTCGACGTCCTCGAACTTTTCGCCTTCGTGCGGCCGGGCGTGCCCTGCGTGCCGAGCGCGATGGGCCTCGCGCGAGCGCTGGGACTCGCGCCACCCGGCAATGCATCCGAACAGGCGCGCGCGCTGCGCCAGGCCGGCGATCTGCTGCTCGACGAATTGCGTGCCTTGCCGGAGGCTCAGCGCTCGCGCGCCCGCCCGCTCGCCAACCAGCTCGCGCGCGGCGGCTGGCGGTGGGGTGCCGTGATCGTCGACTGCATCGGCGCGATCGAAAAGCTCCCGTCACCGATCACCGGGCTCGACGTGTGGCAGGGACTGCCCAAGTGGGAAGACGAAGCGCCGTCGGCGAAACCGTCATCCATTCCCGTCGAAGCAGCGGAAACGCGCGCGCGGCTGGAGCAGTTGATCGGCATCACGGGCGAGACGCGCGTCGAGCAGCAGGCTTACGCGGAAGCAGCGGCCTACGCCTTCAGTCCGCGCGAGCGGGCGGGCGCGCCGAAAGTGGCACTCATCGAAGCGGGCACGGGCATCGGCAAGACGCTCGGCTATCTGGCGCCCGCGAGCCTGTGGGCGGAGAAGAACGGCGCGGGGCTGTGGGTGTCGACCTACACGCGCAATCTGCAGCGCCAGATCGTGCAGGAGCTGGCGCGGCTTTATCCCGATCCCGCCGAGCGCGAAGAGAAGGCCGTCGTCCGCAAGGGCCGCGAGAACTATCTCTGTCTCCTGAACTACGAAGAAGCCGCGAAGCGTACTGCGCTGGCGCCCGGGCAGCGTCTGGTTGCACTGGGGTTGATCGCACGCTGGGTGCAGGCGACGTCGGACGGCGACATGTCGGGCGCGGGCTTTCCGTCCTTTCTCGCCGCGTCGGTTCCGCTCGGCGAATTGACCGACCGGCGCGGCGAATGCGTCTACGCGGCGTGCCCGCATTACCGGCAATGTTTCATCGAGCGCGCGATAAGGCGCTCGCGCCATGCACAGGTCGTCGTCGCCAATCATGCGCTGGTCATCGCGCAGGCTTCACGCGACTGGATCGTGGACGAGACGACCGATACGCAGCCGGAGCGGCGCGTGCGCTACGTCTTCGACGAAGGCCATCATCTTTTCGATGCGGCCGACTCCGGCTTCTCTGCGTTCGTTTCAGGTTTCGAGATGGCGGAGTTGCGCCGCTGGATCCGGGGTCCGGAAGGCCGCGCCAGAAGCCGCGCGCGCGGATTGGAAGAACGCCTGAAGGATCTCGTCGCCGATGACGAAGCCGCGCAATCCGCGCTGGAAGAAGCCGTGGCTGCGGCAGGCGCGCTGGCGGGTGATGGCTGGATGAGAAGCGTCCAATCGGGCGTGCCGCGCGGCACCGGCGAAGCGTTTTTAGTGGCGGCTTACGCGCATGTATCGGCACGCAGCGACGACGCGGAAAGTTTCTACTCGCGCGAAGCGGGTACAGAAGCCATGAGCGACGCACTGATCGAAACGGCGCACGAACTCGCGCGCGCACTTCGCCGGCTTGTCGCGCCGCTCATCCGCCTCGCCAACGACCTGCGCAAAAGCCTCGACGACAAGGCGGACAAGCTGGAGACCTATTCGCGCGCACGCGTCGAGGCGGCGGCACGTGGGCTGGATCGCCGTGCCAAGCTGATCGTGCCGGCCTGGATCGCCATGCTCGATGCCCTCGACGGCCAAAGCAAAGGCGAGGAATTCGTCGACTGGTTCGAGATCGAACGCGAAGACGGTCGCGATTTCGATGTGGGCCTCCGGCGGCATTGGGTCGATCCGACCATTCCGCTGGCCACCGAAGTCCTCGCGCCCGCCCATGGCGCGCTCATCACGTCGGCGACTTTGCGCGATGCGGGCCTCGGCGAAGAAGACTGGCAGGCGGCCGAGGTGCGCACCGGCGCGCATCATCTGCTCGAGCCGCCCAGGCGCGCCAGCTTCGGTTCGCCCTTCCGCTATTCCGAGCAGGCGCGCGTCTTCATCGTGAAAGACGTCGACCGCCGCAACCTCGACGCGCTCGCCTCAGCCATGCGCGAACTTTTCCTCGCTGCGGGCGGCGGCGCGATCGGCCTGTTCACCGCGGTGCGCGCGCTCCGCGCCGTCGAGGATCGCATCCATACGCCGCTCGCCGAAGCGAATCTCGCGCTCTATGCGCAGCATGTCGACCGGCTCGACACCGGTGCGCTGATCGATCTTTTTCGCGCCGAAGAGAACGCCTGCCTCCTGGGCACGGACGCGCTGCGCGACGGCGTCGACGTGCCGGGCCGTTCGCTCCGGCTTGTCGTCTTCGACAAGGTGCCGTGGCCCAAGCCCACCATCCTGCACCGGGCACGCCGCGCCCGCTTCGGTAAGACCTATGACGATCTTCTCACGCGCCTGCGCCTCAAACAGGCATTTGGTCGTCTGATCCGCAGCGAGCACGACAAGGGTTGTTTCGTGATCCTGGAATCCGCGACGCCGTCGCGGCTGCTGACTGCCTTTCCGCCGGAAGCGCCCGTCAAACGCTGCGGGCTCGCAGAGGCGATCGCGGATATACGCGCCTTTCTCGCAACGATGTGAAACCGATGCGGAACTGTGGTTCGATTTTCAGGCCATGACGCGAACGCCCGCAGAGATCGAGACTTTCTTCAGCACGGTGCTGGCCGTTCCCGCGCATCGCGCCTTCGGGCTGTCGCTTGTGCGATGGCAGCCGGGCGAAGCCGTGCTGGAATTTGTCGCCAACGAAGCGAGCTTCGGTCCGAAGGGCGAAGTCCATGGCGGTGTCCTTTCGTTGTTGCTCGAACCGCCCGCGCCGTTTGCGCTGCTTCCCCTTCTGCCGGCCGATCGTTATGCGGTGACAGCCGACATCCATGTTCAGTTCCTGAAGGCCATCAAGCCGCAGGCGCGGGTGACGCTGATCGGGCGGGTCGCCCGCCTGGGACGGCAAATGGGCTTTTGCAGTGCGAGCGCAATGGTCGGTGACGAGACCTTCGCTGCGGCGCAGATCACGAAGTCCGTGGTCGCTGTCTCAAAAAGTTGATTATCGGGCCCTAGTTTCGAGGAAGCAGGAAAAGAGGTTTTCATGATCAGGATTCGACGTCGCAGTTTTCTTCAGGGTGCAGCGGCGGCTTCAGCGCTCACCGCAGCCGGTTCGGCGCTCGACGCTGCGCGCGCGCAAGGCTCGACGCCGTCGAAGCTCAGCGACATCGACCACATCGTCATCCTGATGAAGGAGAACCGCTCCTTCGATCACTATTTCGGGACGCTTTCGGGCGTGCGCGGCTATGACGATCCGACGGCGAACCGCGCGGACGGCAGCTCGGTGTTTCGTCAGGCAGATACGCTCAATCCCGACGGGCACGTGCTGCCCTTCCGCCTCGACACCTTCAAGACCAGCGCGCAGCGCCTGCACGATCTCAGCCACAATTGGGGGCCGCAGCATCAGGCGTGGAACGGCGGCGCCATGGACAGCTGGATTGCCGCGCATCGCCAGGCGGACGGTGATGATGACGGCCCTTTGACCATGGGCTATCACACGCGCGCGGATATTCCCTATTATTACGCACTCGCCGACGCCTTCACGATCTGCGACGGTTATCACTGCTCGGTATTCGGGCCGACAAATCCCAACCGCTACTATCTCATGACGGGCACCATCGATCCGATGAGCCGTCACGGCGGTCCTGCGATCAACAATCGCGGCCGTCACTATTCGTGGGAGACCTATCCCGAGCGTCTCGATCGCGCCGGCATCACCTGGTGCGTCTATCATGATGTCGATGATTACGACTGCAACATGCTCAAGAAATTCGTCCGGTTCCAAAGCGCCAGACCCGGCTCGTCGCTCTACGAGTACGGCATGCGCGACCGGCCGTTCGAGCAGCTGCTGCAGGACTTAAGGACCGGCAACATCCCGCAGGTCACCTGGATCGTGCCGCCGTCGACCGTGTCGGAGCATCCGGACTATCTGCCGGCCGCGGGCGAGCATCACAGCAACCTCGTGCTGCAGGCCCTGTGGTCCAATCCCAAGCTGTGGGCGAAGACCGCCTTCATTCTCAATTACGATGAGAACGACGGGTTGTTCGACCATGTCGCGCCGCCGACGCCGCCGTCGGGCACCACGGACGAATTCGTCGACGGTCAACCCATCGGGCTCGGCTTTCGCGTGCCGTGCCTCGTGATCTCGCCCTTCAGCCGCGGCGGCTATGTATCGGGCACAACCTTCGACCATACCTCCACGCTCCGGCTGATCGAAAAGCGCTTCGGCGTCGAGATTGCCAATCTGAGCAAATGGCGGCGCGATACGTGCGGCGATCTGACGACAGCCTTCGGCTTCGGCGAGCCCGCGCGCCTCGACGTGCCCCAGCTACCCGAGACGGAGCACGCGCTCAAACTCGCGGAGGAACGGGCGGGCGGTCTGCCGCGGCCGGGCGTTCCAGCGCCGCAGAGCATGCCGCGACAGGAACAGGGCACGCGCACGCGCAGAACCAGTTGACGAACGCCGTCCGATACGTGTCGATGCACGTATGGGACTGGAAGCCGGACGACTCCGCGACGCCACGCCTGCCGACTGGCCGGCCGTTCTTCGGCTGAATGAAGAATCCGTGCAGCATTTGAGCCCGATGGACGAGGTGCGTCTGCGCGCGCTGGCGGAGGCCGCCTGCTATTTCCGGGTCGTCGACGTGAACGGCGCGGTCGCAGGGTTCCTTCTCGCATTCCGCAAGGGCGCATCCTATGACGGCGCCATTTTCCAGCTGTTCAACGAACGCGCGAGCGACTTCGTCTATATCGACCGGATCGTGGTCGGCCCCGAATTCCGGGGACAGCATGTCGCCAGCCGCCTCTACAATGACGTCGCCGAGTTCGCGCGCACCTCGGATGCGGAGACGCTGACCTGTGAAGTCAATGTCGTCCCGCCCAATCCGGCGTCGTCGCAGTTCCACTCGCAGCACGGATTTCACGAGATCGGCCGCCACAAGGCCGGCGAGAAGACCGTGGCACTCCTGGCGCGTGAGCTATAAGTTTTGTCAGCGGCGCGGGCCGAGCGCCGCCATCGGGATGACGTCCACCCATTCGCCGTCGATGAAGGCGCCGTCCTTGAACCGGCCCTCTTCCTTGAAGCCTACCTTGCGATAGGACGCGATGGCCCGCGCATTGTGCGCGAAGACCGTCAGGCTCAGGCGGCGCAGATTGAGATGATTCCAGGCGTAGTTCATGGCGAGCTCGAGCGCGCGCGTGCCGTAGCCTTTGCCGCGTTCGCTTTCCGCGCCGATCCTGACGCCGACATCGGCGGAGCGATGCACCAGCTGGATGTTCTTGAAGACGACGAAGCCAATGATCTGCGGTTCGAACGTCTTGCGGATGGCGAAAAGCATTTGCGCATTGGTGCGCGGCAATTCGTCGAGCCAGGTCTTGAAGGCAAGCCAGTCGGTCGGCCGGAAGGCGAGGTCGAGGCGCGCGGCGTCGACATCGTTCATCCAGACGAACATCGAGCCCGTATCTTCGGGAAGCAGGGGACCGATCGTGACGGCGTCGTTGCGAAGCGAAACGGCATTGAGCGGCGGAAGGGGCCGCGCCTGCGGGATTTCGGGACCGGTGCGAAGGGCCGCCACGTTCGAGTATCCTTCAAACGACGACGTTGGTCGGTGTCTGGTTCGGGCTCGTCGAAAAGCCCGGCATGCTGGCCAGCGACGCGGACGCGGACGACAACGACGACTTCGGAATGACGTTCAGAAGCGACGACAGCGACGTGGCCTGGGTCGATGAGTTCTGGGACGAACCCTGCGATGAACTTTGCGAGCTGCTCTGCGTCGCCGAGCTGTGATGCCCGCCGCCGCGATGGTGATGCACGCTGGAAGAACTCTGCACCTGCTGCGCCATCAATGAGGATGCGATCGAGGCGATATTCGCAATGGTCATGGGACAACTCCGAGAAGAGAGTTATCCCCGCCGTCACCCTATTGGCCCGGGGCGTCGCCTTCGTGGCGCGCCGCTGCTTTATTTCCGCTCCTTCGGGAGCAATGTGGCGGGAGTATCGGCCGCAATGGCTAATTTTCCCTGAAGTTTCAGGGGGCGCCGGCCCTCCCGCCCCGGCGAAATTGTGCTCTAGACTGGCCCCGAAACCCATTCCCCAAGAGACCCATGGCCTACGAACAGATCCTGACGGCAGTGAAGGACGGCATCCTCACCATCACGCTCAACCGCCCCGACAAGCTCAACGCTTTCACCGGCACGATGATGACCGAGCTGATCGACGCCTTCGAAAAGGCGGGTGCGGACGACGATGTCCGGGTTGTGGTGGTGACGGGCGCGGGCCGCGCCTTCTGCGCCGGCGCCGATCTCTCGGCAGGGGCCTCGACGTTCGAACGCGAGGGTGCGTCCAAAGGCAAAATCGATTGGAGCGACGAACGCATCCGCGACGGCGGCGGGCGTTTGACGCTCGCCATCTTCGAATGCTTGAAGCCCGTGATCGCGGCCGTGAACGGGCCGGCGGTGGGGGTCGGCGCCACCATGCAGCTGGCGATGGACATCCGTATTGCGAGCGACACGGCGCGCTTTGGTTTTGTTTTCTCCCGGCGCGGCATTGTGCCGGAGGCGTGCTCGAGCTGGTTCCTGCCGAAGATCGTGGGCATTTCCCAGGCGCTCGACTGGTGCTTCTCGGGCCGCGTCTTCGACGCCCAGGAAGCGTTGAACGGCCGTCTCGTGAAGGAAGTCGTGAAGCCGGACGAACTGCTGCCGCGCGCCTATGCGCTGGCCGCCGAGATCCGCGACAACACGTCGGCCGTCTCGGTCGCGCTGATCCGCCAGATGCTGTGGCGGCTCGCCGCGCTCGACCATCCGATGGAAGCGCACAAGATCGACAGCCGCGGCATCTATTCACGCGGCGCTTCCGACGATGTGAAGGAGGGCGTCATGGCATTCCTCGAGAAACGGCCGGCGAAGTTTCCGCAGAAGGTTTCGAAGGACATGCCGGAATATTTTCCGTGGTGGGAACCGAGACGTTATTCCTGACGCATTGAGCCCGGGTGCGGGCAAAGGGGGCATATGCGCGCATGTCTTTTTGCGGGCGCCGCTGCGGCGGCGTTCCTGTTCGCCAACGATGTGGCCGCCGACGACAGTTCGGCTGCGCTCGGCATGGGCGGCATCGCGCTCACGCAATCCGCCGACATCAGGATGATGGACGAAGATCTTTCGATCAGTCCGAAGGAAATCCGCATCCGCTTCGTGTTCACGAACGAGAGCGGCCGCGACATCGATACGGTTGTGGCTTTTCCGCTGCCGGATATCAACACGGCGGAATTCTCCAATTCACCCATCGGCACGGTGACCAACGATCCGGTGAATTTCGTGGGCTTTTCCGTGAAGCAGGACGGTCGTCCGGTCACCGTCTCCGTCGAGCAGAAGGCTTACATGAACGGCCGCGACGTTACTGCGGTCATCAGATCGGTGGGCTTGCCCGTCAACATCATCAGCGGCGACGGCTACAAGCTTCTTCTCGCGCTGCCCCCTGCCAGGCGGAAGATCCTCACTGCCGCCGACCTCGCCGAGTATGACGACAACAACAACGCGCTGCCGCACTGGATCGTGCGCACGCGCTTCTATTGGCGCGAGCATTTCCCGGCCGGCAAATCCGTCGTGCTCGATGAACGCTATCAGCCGGTGACGGGCCAATTCTTCTTCGGCGGCGGAGATTTTGCGCAGGGTGGCGCAGGCGACGACGGGTGGAAGGCCTACTGTATCGACGACGCGACGCGGGCTGCGCTGCGCAAACGCGTGGCCGCGAAGCTCAAAGCCGATCCGCAGGCCGGCGGCTATCTGAACGGCTTCGAAACCGATTACGTGCTTTCGACCGGCAACAACTGGAGAGGCCCGATCGGGCGGTTCCACCTCACGCTCGACAAGCTGAAGCCGGACAGCGTGCTGTCGCTGTGCTGGGACGGGAAGCTGAAGAAAACGGGCGCAACCACATTCGAGGATACGCGCCAAGGCTTCGCGCCGAAGCGCGACATCAAATTGCTGGTCGTGGAAGACCAGGCTTCGCCGAATTAGTTCGTTCTTACGGCCGTTTGCGGAACAGGGAGCGAATAACCCGCGTCATCCAGCCGCTTTCGCGGCTGACCGGGGACTTGGACTCCGTATCCGAGCTGTAACGGCCCACAACGAGGTGACCCAACATCGTACGCACTCCGATGTAACACCTTTGGTTCGTGCACGGATCATGCGCTCAGTGCACGAATATTTCGTGACGATATTACTCCGTATGCTGAAGTGTCAACCAAGGCGATTAACGACCCATTAACGGAATGCCTTGGTTGCGCGAAGGTTGCGTGAACGTCCCGCGACCCAAATTCGGCGGAATCGTGTCAGTGCGGCGGAAGGGGCTGCGGCACCGGGTTCGAGCCCGGCGTCTGGCCCAGATCCTGAGGCGGGCGGCAGGTCTGGTAACCATTGGCCCAGCCTGCGCGGTAAGCCTGGTCGGACTGGTAGAGAGCCTGGTCCTTGTACGGGCCTTCGCGGTAGTTCGAGCCTTGGGTGCTGGCCGCCGCGCAACCGTCGCCATAGCCCTCCTTGAACGAGGGCGTGTTTCGGAGCGCGCGGTCCCGGGCGCTCGGGAAGAAGATGCAACCGGACGCCAGACTCGCTGTCAGAACCACCAGCGCCATACGGACGGAAGCTTTGCGAAGCATGCGAAGGGGTCTCTCGGCGTCGCCGCGACGCTAGCAGAGGCGCGCGGGCCCGTCTAAGCGCCCGCCGTCACCGCGCCCATGACATCGAAGTAGGACACAAGCCCCACGAGCTTGCGGCTCTCGGGCTCGACCACGGGAAGCGAAGTCCGGCTGCGGCAGAAAATGCGGAAGGCTTCGATCTGCGGCGTATCGGGCGCAAGCGCGATCGCAGTCCTGTCGGCGATGGTCCCCACAGCCTGCTGTGCGATCTCCCGGAAGCGCTCCGCGAGCGTCCCGGGGTTGTCGCCCACAAATCGGAGATTGGGCACGACATTGCCGCCGGCGATCGCCACACGCGGCACGACCAGGCCGAGAAGATCGTCCGTGCCGAACATGCCCACATAGCGGCCGTCCGCATCGACGACGGGAAGCCCCAGATGCCGCCCGGCGATCAGCTGCGTCGCGGCCTCGGCAATGCTGTCGGTGTCGCGAACCGAAGGCGGGTTCACGGTCATGATCGCGGCGCATCGCATGGGGAAATCCTTGTGCGGAAGGCGGGGCAAGATTGGACGGGGCGGCCGTCTGCGGCAAGCCGGGCCCGGCCCTAGCCGAGGCGCACGAGATAGCGATGCGTGCCTTCGAGCACAAGCTGGCCGTCCTGATTGTGCACCGTTGCCCGCATGGCGACGACGCCCGTGGTCCGCTGCGGCACCAGCTCGGTGATGGTGAGCGCCGGATAGAGCGTATCGCCGGGAAACACGGGCTTCAGGAATTTCGCGCTCACCTCGATGAAGCCGATCAGGCTTTCGCCGATCACATGCGGGAAAAGGCCCGCGCCCGCGGCCGTGAACGCCAGCACCTGCAGACCGTGCGCCAGCGGCGCTTTGAGACCCTGTCTCCGGCAATATTCGACATCATAGTGGATCGGGTGATTGTCGAGGCTGACGGTCTGGAAGGCCGCGAAATTGGCGTCGCCGAGCGTGCGCGAGGGCGCGCGGAAGATTTCACCCACGCGCAGCTCCGAGTAGCCGCGCTTCGGCACGATGGTGTGGTCTTCGGGATCGAACGGCGTGCTCATGGCCTCTCCTCCGGCGGGAGGAGCGATTGGGCGAGGCTTAAGCCGTCTCTGTCAATCGGTGCGGATGCGATGGTGCGCCGTGGCGCGCTCGTCTTCTTCGATGTCGGCCTTGACCTGCGCCAGGCTTTTCACCGCGACGGACTGGAACGTGTCGACGAAGCTGAGCGCGGTCGCGCATGTCTTGCCGTAGTCGCGGCAATTGAAATCGGCATCGCGCTCGAGATCGGGCGCGAAGGAGCGCGAAGCGCCCGGACGCCCCAAGCCGAGATCCGGCTCGCGCGGCATCAAGACGGCGACAACGCCAATCCAGAAAATCGCCCTGAAAAGCATTTCCACCTCACGCGTCCAACGCGGGGGAAATTAGATGGTTTCACTTTGCGGGGCGCTGAAATGGATCGGTAAAACTCGACGCAATCGCATTAATCGCGCGCATTCCCAACGCTAACGCTAAAACTCCGTCGCGCGCGTCGCATCACATCAAATCAAATGCCGGTCGAGGTTGAAGCAGCTTCAATTCAAATTTTCCGAAAACTTGTACGCATCTTCCGAATCACCGCGCGGCCGCCTTTGCCTCGGCGCCCGGCGCGGAGGCTCCAGGCCGTTATCCCCATCTTTTGCCGGAAAGGCCGTCGGGCCGGGCTCGCGCAAAAGCGCCGCCGCTCGCGCGGGGGACCGGAATCGCGCCATCATCGTTAACAAGGTGTGAACCGAAGGCCGCTCAAACCTTGCGAATTAACGAACGAAGTTCGTGGCTCTTCAAGTTTCGTTAAGTTCCGGCGTCACAGGATGCGCGCGACGAATCGCAATCACCCGTGAGCGGCTGGTTCATGGAAAAAGTTGAAACGATTGCGATGCCGGGCATTGAGGAAAAAAGCGGAGATCGTCGGCGTTTCGCGGCCGTCCAGGCTGCGAAGGCGGGAATCGGCTCTTGCCTTTCGCTCGGCTTCGCAATGCTGGTCGGAAAACCCGATTTCGCCGAGTGGGTGGCGATCGCGGGACTTCTGGCGCCCGGACTCTTTGCGCTGCTCTCTTTTGCGCCGATTTCGCTCGCGCTGCTCGAGACGTTCGCGCTTGCCAATTTCGCGGCGCTCGTAGGCTACATGGCGGCGCTGACAGGCGGCATGCTGTCGCCGCTTGTGATCTGGTTTGCGCTTCTGCCGGCGGAAGCGGCGCTCTCGGGCGAACGTGCGTCGGTGTGGCGCGCGACGGCGGCGACGTCCATCGCCGTCCTGCTCGTCGCTGCCGTGCAGGCTTTGCACGGATTGCCCGCTTCGCGACTCGTAGCACCACTGTGGGAGCTCTATGCGTTTTCGGCGCTCGCCGCCGTGCTGCAGGCCGCCGTCATCGCCGTGGCCGCGCAGGATCGCCAGCGCGCCGCCGATCTTGCGGCGGCGGAAGGCGCTGCGATGTACCGTTTCCTCGCCGACAACGCGATGGATCTGATCACCCGTCACAGCGCCGACGGCCGCATCCGCTTTGCGAGCCCGGCGGCGCTCAGCATGCTCGGGCGCACGCCGGAATCGATCGTGGGTCTCGCCCCGGCGGCCCTCGTTCATCCCGACGACCTGAAGACCATGCAGACGGCGCTGGTGGAAGCGAGCTATTTCGCCCGCGCCGCGGCTGCCGAAGTGCGCCTGAAACGCGGCGACGGCTCCTATCTCTGGACGGAAATGCGCTGCCGCCCGGCGTCCGCGGCGAAAGGCGAAGCCGCCGATATCGTCTCCGTCACGCGCGACATCTCCGAGCGGAAAACGCAGGAATGCGCCCTGATCGATGCCCGCGATCAGGCGGAAGAGGCGAACCGCGCCAAATCGCGCTTCCTCGCCAATATGAGCCATGAGCTGCGCACGCCGCTCAACGCCATCATCGGCTTCTCCGAAGTGATGACGCACGAGATGTTCGGGCCCGTGGGCTCGCCGCGCTATCTCGAATATGCGCGCCTCATCAACGAAAGCGGCGGCCATCTTCTCGAGCTCATCAACGGCATTCTCGACATGTCGAAGATCGAGGCGGGCAAATTCGATCTGTCCGAAGAGCTCTTCGACCTCAACGAGGTGATGACGCAGGCCGTGCGCTTCGTGAAGCTGCAGTCCGACCGCAAGGGCGTGGCGCTCAAGGCGAGCGTGTCGCCGGAGACGGCGTCGATCTTCGCCGACAAGCGCGCCGTGAAGCAGATCCTCGTCAATCTCATCACCAACGGCGTCAAGTTCACGCCGCGCGGCGGCGAAGTGCGGGTGGTGGCGGCGCGCGCGGCGGAAGGCGTCGTGCTGGCGGTGTCCGATACCGGCGTCGGCATCGGGCCGGCGGATTTGAAGCGTCTCGGCCGGCCGTTCGAGCAGGTCGAAGGCGAACATGTGCGCTCGCAGGAAGGCACCGGCCTCGGCCTCGCGCTGGTGAAAGCGCTGAGCGCGCTCCATGGCGGCGAAGTCACGATCGGCTCGACGCTCGGCGAGGGCACGACCGTCGCCGTCGTGCTGCCCTACGCGGTCGTCAGCGCCAACGGCGAACGCCTCGTGCCCCTCAAAGGTGCGGCATGATCCCTCGCCTCAAGGCGGGGATTTTCGTGCGGGCCCTGATACGGCGGGCGGAAGTGGCGGGCGCCGCGGCGTTCGTCGTGCGCAAGGGCTCGGAAGAAGCGGGCGCCATAGTCCTCAAGATCGCGCGTCTCGACGGCACCTGCCTGGTGCTCTCCCAGGCGCGCCGCGGCGGCGAAGGCGAACTCGTCTGGGTGAAGCCCATCGGCGATACGGCCGACGACGAAACCGCGTCGAAATATTTCGAGAAGCAGATGCGGTTCGATCCCGATCTCTGGATCGTGGAAATCGAAGACCGCCAGGGACGCACCTTCGTGGACGAACCGGTGGTTTGAAGGCTGTTGCCGTTCCGTGCGCGTTGCACGCGCGCCCTGCGAACAGGGCGAATAACAGGGCGATGCGTTTTTCGAGCGCGCGCACGCAAGCGGGAAAGCGCTGCGTCTCATGGCTTTCTTTGATGCGAGGCTCGATTCCCATGTCGGAAAACAGGGCCGCGCAGGGGAAATTCCATCCGTGTACGTCATATAGGAAAAGAAGATTCACCACAGAGGCAGTGAGACAGTGAGGTGCCGGCGCAGACGGACGCAGTTGCGCCCTCTGCAGCTCTTTTTGCGCGCTTCGCGCGCGAGAAAATATGTCCGAGAATCGCACCAATGTTTGTGACGACCTCGCTATCTCACCGCCTCACTGCCTCTGTGGTGAATCTTCTTTTTGCGCCAAAGCACAACGGCCGCCGGCGGCGCCGCAGCGGCCGTTGGTGGACATCTTCACAATGTCAAAGAGCGGATCGCGGGAGTCTGCATCCGTCCTCCGCCGCCGTGAAGAGCAACAGTTGGGGGACACGTGCGATTTGTCATGACGAACGGGCAACAGGCGTTGCCGCTTTGATCGTTTTCCGGGTCAGTTGAATATTGGCGCCCCGCCTGCTACCCCCCACGCGCCATGAGTGCCGACCAAAACCCCCGCCCCGGAACGCCTGCCTTCGAAGCCGCGAGACGCCGCAGCTTTGCGATCATCTCGCATCCCGACGCGGGCAAGACGACGCTGACCGAGCATCTTCTGCTGCTGGGCGGCGCCATCCGCGCGGCGGGGCAGGTGAAGGCGCGCGGCGAGGCGCGGCGGGCGCGCTCGGACTGGATGAAGATCGAGCAGGAACGCGGCATCTCGGTCACGAGTGCGGTGATGACGTTCGAATATGGCGGCGCCATCTTCAATCTTCTCGACACGCCGGGCCACGAGGATTTCAGCGAGGACACCTACCGCACGCTGACGGCGGCGGATTCCGCGGTGATGGTGATCGACGCGGCGCGCGGCATCGAAAGCCAGACGCGCAAGCTCTTCGAAGTCTGCCGGCTGCGCGACATCCCCATCATGACCTTCGTCAACAAGATGGACCGCGAGGCGCGCGACCCGCTCGAACTGTTGGACGAGATCTCCGACCAGTTGCAGCTCGAATGCGCGCCGATGAACTGGCCCGCCGGCATGGGGCTCAACTTCAAGGGCGTGCTCGATCTCTATGCCGACGAATTCGTGACGTTCGGTTCGAACGAACGCATCGCGGCCGACAAAATGAAGGCGGTTTTGCCCGAAGATGTGTTCGCGAAGCTGGAAGAAGAGGCCGAGCTGGCACAGGCGGGCCTGCCGCATTTCGCGGTCGACCGCTATCACGAGGGCCATCTGACGCCCGTCTATTTCGGTTCGGCGCTCAAGAATTTCGGCGTCAGGGAATTGATCGCAGCACTCGCGGCCCACGCGCCGCCGCCGCGCGCGCAGGAGGCCAAGGGCCGCCTGGTCGAGCCCGGCGAGACCGAGGTTTCCGGCTTCGTGTTCAAGGTCCAGGCGAACATGGACCCGAACCATCGCGACCGCGTGGCGTTCCTCAGGCTCTGCTCCGGCCAGTTCCGCCGCGGCATGAAGCTCAAACAGTCGGGTTCGGGCAAGACGCTGGGTGTGCACAACCCCATTCTCTTCTTCGCGCAGGAACGCGAGACGGTGGACGAAGCGTGGCCCGGCGACATCATCGGCATTCCCAATCACGGCGTCTTGCGCGTGGGCGACACGCTGTCGGAATCGGGCGAGATCGTGTTCACGGGCATTCCCAATTTCGCGCCCGAAATCCTGAGGCGCGTGCGCCTCGCCGATCCCATGAAGCAGAAGCATCTGACGCGTGCGCTCGAAAGCCTCGCCGAAGAAGGCGTCACGCAGGTCTTCAAGCCGATGATCGGGTCGCAATGGATCGTGGGCGTCGTGGGCGCACTGCAGCTCGACGTGCTCAAGAGCCGCTTGCGCAACGAGTACGGCCTCGACGCCGATCTCGAAGCGTCGCCCTACGATACCGCGCGCTGGATTTCGGGCACGGACGCGGACATGGAGAAGTTCCTGGGCGCCTATCGCGGCCAGACGGCGCAAGACCGCGACGGCGCGCCGGTGTTTCTCGCCAAGAGCAATTGGGAACTGGGCTACGCGGCCGAGAAATTCCCCGCCATCCGCTTCGCCAAGACGCGCGAGCGCGCCGACGTGCAGGCGGAGCCGTAAGGGGCGGAACTGCGCCCGGCGCGATCGTCGCCACGTGCGAGATCGTCTGAGAACTGCAGCAGTGAACGGAATGCAGTATTCTGTTCAGCCCGATCGCGTCGTCGGCCCCAAAAGCAT
>Ga0335074_10001172_pt1 | contig 35708 bp, 25 predicted proteins | sample Lox_Sample_23_FD_206715 | JGI IMG/M metagenome (GOLD analysis project Ga0335074, IMG submission 206715) | Soil microbial communities from Loxahatchee National Wildlife Refuge, Florida, United States - Lox_Sample_2.3 | ecosystem: Environmental > Terrestrial > Soil > Wetlands | place: USA... | reverse complement strand
TGCGATCTTCACTGGGAAACGGCTCTTCGCGATAATCGTTGAAGAAAAATGTTACGTGGGGAAATTTTTCCGTCTCCGCCGAGCGAAATTGCTTCAGGCCCTGGGAAGCGATGTGCATTCCCATGATGTCTTTCATCTTTTCAGGCTTGGGAAAAACAACATTGACCGGCAACCCTTCTTCGTAAGCGGTCATGGTGGCGAAATAAATATTCTTCGGACGCGTCTTACGGACAAAACCGCCGTTTTTTTCCTTTTTGAATTCTTCGTCGGAATAGACAAACGCTTTAGTGATTTCCCGCGGACGATCGCCGCGATAATTGAAGAAAATGATTGCATCGTTGTCTTTAACGGCGGCGTCCATGGAACCAATGACGCAAGGGGTGACAAATTCATCGCCGTTCCGCGATGGTTCGGTGGGATGGGCATAGTAATCAGCCAACGCCCCTTGCGCATCGGGAAATTTTTTGCCTTCCCGCAGCGTAAGCAAATCATAAGCTTTCTGGACGCGATCCCAGCGGTTATCGCGATCCATGGCGTAGTAGCGCCCCACCACGCTGGCAATGACGCCGATACCGATTTGCCCGGCTTTTTTCTCGAGCGCCACCAGATAACCTTTGCCTCCTTGCGGGGCCGTATCGCGCCCGTCGGTAATGGCATGGATAAAAACCCGATCGCCGGGGAAATGCAGTTTTTTTGCCAATTCTAATATGGCGTAGGCATGTTCCTGATCGGAATGCACCCGGCCGTCGGAACAAAGGCCCAGAATATGGACTCGGCTGTTGTGCTTTTTTGCGTATTCAAAAGCGCCGCGCAGCGTTGAATTTTCAAAAAAGCTGCCGTCGCGGATACGCCTTGTGATGCGCATGGTTTCCTGATCGACGATTCGGCCGGCGCCGATATTCTGGTGCCCCACTTCGCTATTACCCATAACGCCTTCCGGCAGACCCACCCACTCGCCGCAGGTATGGATCAATGCGTTCGGATAGGTGCTCATGAGCATATCGTCAACGGGATGCCTGGCGAGTTTGACGGCGTTATAGGCATCCATTTCCGGATGAGGATTTTCTCCCCACCCGTCGCGAACAATGATCATAAGAGGTCGTTTGATTTTGGAGGTATCTGCGGTCATGAATTTTCTCATTTAAACCAAAGCGGCAGATTGTAACGTAAATGGTGTTTTTCTCAAAAGTTGGAGGGGCTAACTACATCTTCGCGAAATTAATCGGGTATTATGGGAAAAATTCTCTCTTGCTTTTCACCCTGCCGAATGAAAGAATAGTAGCACAACAGCAGGTGATACCGGCTCAGGTCGGTTCGCCTGCGATTTTCAGATGAAAACGGCGGCTTGGGATGGCGCTGGTGTAATCTCGAGAGATCGGGACGCCCGTTAACCTCGCCAATGCAGCCGAAGTTGTATGAGGATTTTATGTCTACCGTGACCCCTCCCCCAGGGACTCCGGCGTTTGCGCCGGCAGTCAAAACCAGTCCTAAAAGCCCCGAACCGCGAAAAAAGGATGATTCCGTTGACGTGAGCATCGGTGGCGAAACGCGCGGCAATGAATTGCCGGTTCTGGGAAAACCTACGGGAAAAACCGATCGCTATATCGGTAAGACCGGAGCCCAGATATTGCTCCAGATGCTTGTCGAACATGGCGTGACCGATGCGTTCGGTTATCCCGGCGGAGCCATTCTGCCAACGTTCGATCAGCTTTACGAGAACCAACTCAACTTTATTCTTGTGCGGCATGAACAGGGCGCCGGACACATGGCCGATGGCTATGCCCGTGCGACAGGCAAACCCGGCGTCGTGATCGTAACCAGCGGACCAGGGGCGACTAATACCGTTACGCCGCTGGCGACCGCTTACATGGATTCCATACCGATCATCGTATTTTCGGGCCAGGTGCGCACGTATGTGATCGGCAACGATGCGTTCCAGGAAGCGGACGTGACGGGCATTACCCGGCCGGTCACGAAACGCAATTACCTGGTTAAAAACGTCAAGGATTTGCCGCGGATCATCAACGAGGCGTTCATCATCGCGACCACGGGCAGGCCCGGGCCGGTGCTGGTTGATTTACCTGTGGATGTGACGACAAGCAAAGTTGAAGAAGCCATTGACGATACGCCTTGGTTGCCGGGTTATAAAGTTTATCGCGGCGGGCACAGCCGGATGGTTAAAGCGGCTGCGGAATTGATCAATGCTTCACAGCGCCCTGTGCTTTACGTGGGCGGCGGCGCGATTCTGTCCAACGCCTGGAGTGAAGTGCGCGCCCTGGCGGAAAAGGGAAACATCCCCTGCACCACCACACTGCTGGGTTTGGGCGCATTTGACGAAAATAACGCCCTGAGCCTGCATATGCTGGGCATGCACGGCGGCGCTTATGCCAACTTCGCGGTGCAGGAATCGGACTGCCTGATTGCTGTTGGAGCCCGCTTCGACGACCGCGTCACCGGCAATCTGAAATTATTCGCACCCAAGGCCAAGATCGTTCACGTGGACATTGATCCATCGAGCATCAGCAAAAATGTGAAGGTTGACGTGCCGGTGGTCGGCGATGCGCGATTCTGTTTACAGGATATGCTCCAATACATCGAGCATCGGCCGCGTAAAGAGTGGTTCACCCAGATCAATGAATGGAAAAATAAATTCCCATTCGCCTACAAAGATGATTCGGATATGGCCAAGCCGCAGGCGATCATCGAAGCCATCAACAAGGTGACGCAGGGCAAGGCGATTTTCACCACCGGCGTGGGCCAACACCAGATGTGGGCGGCGCAATTTATCCGCTGGAGCATTCCGCGCAGCATGATCACCAGCGGCGGGCTGGGCACCATGGGTTACGGCCTGCCTTCCGCGATCGGCGCTCAGGTCGGCCGGCCCGGCGAACTGGTCATCGACATCGACGGCGATGCTTCCTACATTATGACGGCGATGGAACTGGCAACCATTCGTCAATACAACCTGCCGGTCAAGGTCGCGATACTCAACAACCGCTTCCAGGGGATGGTCCGCCAGTGGCAGCAGCTTTTCTATAAGAGCCGCTTCGCCCACAGTGAAATGGTCAACCCGGACTTCGCCGCCATGGCGGAAAGTTTCGGCATTCGGGGCATTCGCTGCGAGAAAAAGCAGGACGTGCTGAAAGTCGCCGAAGAAATGGTCAAACATCCGGGACCATGCGTGGTCGATTTTATTTGTGAAACGGCCGAAAACGTTTATCCGATGGTGGCCAGCGGCAAAGGACTTCATGAAATGGAGTTGGGCGTTGTAGGCACCGCTCCGCCGAATTCGGCCCGCGACATGGGCACGCTGGCTTAAGGGATTGCATTTGAAATTTGAAATTTAAAATTCGCAACGGAGTTGCCATGAAACACGTGATTACAGCTTTGGTGATGAATGAGCCGGGCGTGCTGGCGCACGTCGCAGGCATGTTCTCCGCGCGTGGATTTAACATTGATTCACTGGTGGTCGGCAGAACCGAAGATCCCACGCTTTCACGGATGACCATCGTGGTGGTCGCCGACGATCGGATATTGGATCAGGTTCGCAAACAGCTCGAAAAAATTGTCACCGTGGTAAAAGTACGCGACTATAAAGACGCGCCGTTTATCGCACGTGATCTGATGCTGGTGAAACTGAGCAGCACACCGCGGACTCGGAGTGAAATTATTGAATTGGCTAATCTATTTCGCGGCCGGGTCGTGGACGTAGGGCATAATACGGTCAGTGTGGAACTTTCCGGCGAAGAAGACAAACTCGACGCTTTTGTCGAACTGGTGCGGCCTTATGGCATCCGGGAGCTTGCCCGCACCGGCATGATTGCCATGGCGCGCGGCGGCCAGTCGGTTACTACGCCCGGCGCCGACGAAACAGTCGGCGCAAACGCCGCTGAATTGGCCAGAGCGTCCAAGCCGGCTGCAGCACTTACAGGCAAGCGGCAACCCACGCAGGCTGAACTGGAAGCAACTCCGCCTGGATAATCCGGGGCGCTTTGTTGAGCTTTTCTCTGAGATTCAAGGTAATAAAGTCGCGGAGCTTTAGAGCCTATCCCATGGCCATGTAATTTAAAGCGCCATGCACGTGGGAAGGGGCACGATGCGTGAGATATTCACGGCCCTGCATCATTTGTTCGAGTTTTTTGATCGCAACAAGCTCAATCTGGCGGATGCGTTCACGCGTTAAACCAAAGTGTTTAGCGATTTGTTCCAAAGTAAAAGCCTGCGAACCTCCTAATCCGTGACGCATGCGCAGAATCGTAGCTGCCCTATCATCAAGCTGGGCAAGCATTTGCTGGACTATATTGGCGATTTCGTCATTTTCCAGCGACTGTTCAGGTCGCGGGGTCCGGGGGTCCAGCAGCATCTCCTGGATATGAGAAGCGCCATGTTCAGAGCCTGAAGACGCGGCATTATGCATCGTTCGTGCGGCACGTTCGATAAGGGCCAAACCACGAAGATTGGTTTGCATGAGTCCGGCCAGGTCATCTTCTTCGGTTCGAACCAACTTATTCCGTTGAAGCCTGGAGATGCTCTGCAATTGTGAAATGCGCTGGGCCATATAGGCGGGAAGGTGTATCGGGCGCACCGCCATGATCATTCCACGGCGAATGGCCTGGCGGATCCACCATATGGCATAAGTGCTGAAACGAACGTCTTTACCAGGATTGAAAAGTTCAACCGCCCGGACCAGCCCGATGTTTCCATCGGCAATCAAATCCGCAAGAGGTACTCCACGGTTAGTAAACTTACGCGCTACACTAACCACCAGCCTAAGGTTGGAACTTATCATTTCCTGACGAGCTTTTTCGTCACCATTACGGCGGATGCGCCTGGCTAACAATTTTTCTTTGCGTGCGGATAAAAGCGGGTATTTGCGAATTTCTGCGAGGTACCAATTAATATCGTTGTCTTTGGACATGAACTCTCTCCCTTTTGTTCCCAGAGACATCGTACGTCAATCCCTTAATCTCAACTCACCTTCAAATATTTGACCCGTATCTTTTGACGTGTATCAGAGTCAATAAGTGGTTTATAACCAATCGGGCCAATAAAGTTCAAGTAAAAACTCAAAAAACTTATCAAAGAATTTGTCCTATAATGGAATAGAGGCGCTTATTTAACCGGCCATTAATAATTTGAGCAAATCGTGTAAGTTACGATATTTCAGCAGGTTCCGTGCACTTCTTCTCCGGCCCGGAGATCGTTTGAATCGAGCGCCGGCCAAAGATGGTCATCGCATGGGCGGCATGGATACAAACCCTGACGATTTTCCCTTCCAGAGATTCCGGCCCATCAAATACGACTATCTGATCTGCGGTCGTACGGCCGGTCAGTTGAACGACTGGTTCATCTGCATGATCGAAGGAATTGAAACTCTCCGCGTCGGACGTAAATTTTTCCTTGCGACCCATGGCACCCGCAAGACGATTTCCCAATTCGACGCGGGCTGAACCGTCGCCCACGCAGGCTGAAGAATCCATGCCGGCGATCACCGACTCTGCCGATTGGTTCCAGCCGCTGGGCCCTTCACAGAGCACATCCAGCGTGGAACCGAGCAATTCACGGTTGAGTTCTTCGGAAATGTCGTTTTGGAGCTGGAGCAAATCATTGTTGCGGCGGCGCTTAATCTCCTCGGGAACGTCGTCGGGATAACGGCGTATGGCCGTCGTGCCGGGACGTGGAGAGTATTTAAAGATAAAACAATTTTTGTATTTCGCTTTCGATGCAAGCTCGCGCGTGGCCTGATAATCTTCTTCGGTTTCGGTGGGAAAGCCGACGATAAAATCGCCGGCTAAAACAATGCCCGGAACAATATTGCGTGCGCGGTCCAGAAGTTCCAAATAACTTTCGCAGGTGTAACCGCGATTCATCATTTTCAGAATGCGATTGGAGCCGGATTGGGCCGGAATGTGCAGATAACGGTTGATTCTTGGGCTTTGCGCCATGACATGAAGAATGTCGTCGCCGAAATCGGCGGGAAAGCTGGTGATGAACCGCAAGCGCGGCAGTTCAGGGACGCTTTCATGTATCTGATGAAGCAGTTCCGCGAATGTCGTGCGTTTAGGCAAAACGCCGCCTGCACCCGCCACGGCTCCGTGCTGATAAACGTAATGATTAACGGTCTGGCCCAGCAGCGTTACTTCCAGAGCGCCGGCGGCGGTGAGTCTGCGGACTTCATCGACAATCGCGGCCGGCGAGCGGCTGACCTCGGGGCCGCGCGTGTACGGCACTACACAATAGGTACAGAACTTATTGCAGCCGCGCACCACGCGAACATACGCCTGAAATTTGCTCTGTTCAGGCGAAAAAGAACGCGACAAATCGAGCAGTTCCAGGCCATCGTCGGCTGAATCCAAAGTGCCGGAGCGGCGCGAATTATTGCCCGCCAGGGCGGACTGCTGTTTGTGCGTTTTAAAAACGGTTTCCAGAAGCGTTGGAAGTTTGTCCAATTCGCCTGGTCCGCACAACAGGTCCAGGTGCGGCATGCGTCTGAGCAGCGTTTTGCCGTCGCGTTCGGCCATGCATCCGATGACGCCAACGACCAAATCGGGTTGCGTAGCTTTGCGGATTTTTAACAGACCCAGACGGGAAAGAACCTTATTTTCCGACTGCTGCCGGACGGAACAGGTGTTGTATAAAACAACCTCGGCCGCGTCGGCGTCGGGAACAAAATCGTAACCGAGGCTGCGCAGCTTGCCCTCTACGAGCTGGCTATCCAGCACATTCATCTGGCAACCGAAGGTTTCCAGGTAAATCTTTTTCACCGCGCGATCTCACCAAACACAAACAATAACAGAGCCAATTTTAACCGATCGACGGAAAATTTCATCGGTGGATCAAAACGGAATTTTGATCAGAATCTGAGAATTAATTGTTTGTCGCCGGGGCCGCGGAAGATGATTCGATGGCGCCATGCAGCAAAGCCCACTTGAAAAAGCCGTCCGGTGCATTATGCACGCCGGATAAATTCGCTCCGCTGATTGTTTCAATCGTTTTCCAACTGATTAGCCCTGAAAGGTCTGCGCCACTCAGATCCGCGTTGCTCAGATCGATGCCATCCAGCGAGACACCGACAAGAGAGGCCCCTTTGAGGCTCGCACCGGTTAAATCTGCGTCGTCCAACATGGCATCAGTCAGGTCCGCGTGATCTAAATGCGCATTGCGAAGATTGGCATAGATAAAGTGCGCGTCCTGCAATTGGGCATACGAAAAATCAGCGCCGCGCAAATCCGCTGAGCCGAAAATGGCCCGATTGAGCTGGCCATGATTCAAATCGACATTCTGTAAAAAAGCATCCATGAGATCCACGCCAATCAGTGAGACGCCGTCCTGATTTAGCTCCTGAAGAGCGTCGATGCGACCGCCATTACCCCCCTTTCCTTGCGCCGTATTGATCACCTGCCATGCCTGATAATGCCGTTCTTTAATGCGCTCTGGCCCTTCGGCAAACCAAAAAATTACCGCCAAAAGAATTGACAAGCTCCCAAGATATTCCAAAACTTCCAGAAACTTCCAGCGGCTCAACAGATATGCGAGATAATCACAGCACCAATTGAAGAAATACCACGGCGTATGCCATTTCCGGGTTATTTTTGAGCGATGCTGGCGCCAGGGTTCAGGCGGAGGATGATAATGAGGCTCTATAGTCATGGGTTCACTCGCTGCAATAACAGAATAACCGGTTTGATATAACTTGGCACGGCGCGGTGTGGATACGGTGATACTGGAAATATCAAGAACTGGTCTTTATAAAATCTGAACATTTTTCCATTAGGCTTTGGAAACTTAAGGATTGCTTTGTTGATTGAAAGGATTGTGAATATGCGACTCGTCAAGTGGATCACATTACCGGCGATGCTACTGGTTTGTGCGGCATTATTGATCGATTCACCGGCGGCGCGGGCGGACGTGAGCGCTTCGGATATGTCCAAGCCCACGAATCATTTTTATTTTCTCACGCCGGGCAGTATAGATTTTAAAACGCTTCTGACCCCGCCGCCGGCGAATAATTCGTTTGTGACCCACGCTGAAATCAACTGGATGCTGGAATTGCAAAACACCAGAACAGCGGAGCAAATCGCCCGGGCAAAAAGAGAAGTCAATTTAAATCCATTTCTTTTCAGCAATGTGCTTGGCAGTTGGTTTAATCCCGATGATCTTCCCATTACGACCCAGCTTTTACGCCAGGCGAGCAATGACACATCGATTATTTCCTATACCGCCAAAAACTTTTTTGCCCGCCCGCGGCCCTATACACTCGATCCGCGGCTCAAGCCATGCGTAAAATTGGAATCTTCCTTTTCGTATCCCAGCGGACATTCAAGTCATGCCATCGTTTGGGGCATCATTCTGTCGACCATGTTTCCCGAACGCCGGGACGCGATCATGGCCCGTGCTTACCAGATCGGCGATGACCGGGTTATAGGCGGGGTGCATTTTCCCAGCGACGTGGCGGCGGGACATGTATTGGGTTATGCGATAGCCGCGGCGCTGTTGGCGAATCCGGAATTTCAGGCTGATATGGAAAAGGCCAAACAGGAATGCCTGGCGGATCCGAAGTTTAGCGAGTTAAATCACTAATTCGTCGTATGGCTCCACAGCTTTGTTTTGACCTTGGAATAACTGAGAGAGTAGAACAGGTGAACAGTAGATCGTCAAAGAGCCGCTCTGCGGCTCTTTGGCTCTGTTTTGGCCGAAGGCCAAAACGGAGAGAGTGGGATTCGAACCCACGTGGCACTTGCGCACCAACCGGTTTTCGAAACCGGCGCCTTCAGCCGCTCAGCCATCTCTCCAATGGTAATACAATCATGCGTTTTCACCGTGGCATGGTCAAGCGGCGAACCTTTATGGCAGACTATCGTTTTCCCACGTTTGAGCAGGTGTGGGAACCTGGATGGTCAACAAATCCAGCTCGGGTGAACCCATTCCGCTAATCATTTCTGTTTGATCAGCGTCAAGCCGTGCAACAAGTTTATAGCCATCGCCGGTCGGCGTATAAACCAATGGCCGGCTACTAAACAAATTAGCGGGAACCTGGGCAAAATATTCCGGGCATAAAGCATCTAGCGTGGCCGGATACTGGCCATGCTGGGCATGATAGGCGGCAAGGGCCAGACCGATTTGACTTAGCTGATCGATTTGCTCGCCATAAAGTTCCAGACCATGAAAACCGGTGACAACATTGTCTTTACCTAAAATATTCAGGCCAGTCAGAATGCCCCAGACTAATTTGTCATCGGTGGACGAAGCTGCATCCGGATCAAAATTTTCCGCTCGTTTTTCAAGCTTGTCATAAGCCGTCTGGGCCTGACGAGACTGATCGGAATCGGATGGATAGCGAAAATAATCGGAAAGCACGTCAAAAATCTGATTGGTACGATGGAAAACATCGTTCCAGTCCACACCGGTGGTTATTTTGGCCAAGTCGCTAAACGGCGGACCAGATAATGCGTCAGGAATTGGTTTTGGCGAGCCGATGCCTGAGGCATTACGATAGAAGGAACATACCACGTCGAGAATCGGAATCCTTACGCCGATGTTCACTGCCTGCCACGCCGAAGGCAGCGGACCAAGTGATTCAAGCGTTTTGAAATAATCCAGGGCCTGTTTGGCAGTCAGAGACGGATCCGTTAAAAGTACCCGGTCGCCACTGGTGGCGATCGATTCGATCTGAAAAGCGGTCATGTATGAAAGCGGATTATCCGGCTGAGCGGCAACTAATCGGGCATAACGATGTATGGCAAGCAAATTCTGTTCGCAACCGGCGATGTCTCCTTGGCCCAAATCTAGTGTGGCGCGCCAAACCAGTGGATCATAAAACTTTTCGGCATCAATTTGCCAGGCCAGGATTGATTGAATTACCGTGGCGAAACTTTCGCCATCAGCCAGTGGCGCATAAAACTTCGAAAGTTTTGAAGCTTGCTGCAGTGCATCAAGGGCAGGGCCGATTTTTAATAGATACGCATAGAGCATCACGCACTTATCGGGGGTCCAGGGATGATGTTGGGCAAACTGAGTTTCCGCACTTTCAAAAAGTTCTGCCGGTGAATTCGGAAGATTCTGATTCCACCCAGGCAATAAATCCTTGCTGACTTTCTGGTCGGCATATTCCTGCGACAAATGCTCTTTATAAAAATCCGTTGTGTCTTCCCAGGATAATGCAGTATTTTGCTTGTCGGGCAAATTCAAAGCTTCCAATGATTTTTTGGCGTCCGATTGATCGCTGGTACTAATTTCCAGTCGCAAAAGTGCGACGGCGGCGTTGTTTTCCGCGGTGACGCCTTGAGATCCGATATTATTTAGCGCGCCGACATAATCCGGCGTACCATCGGGATAAAGCGGACTGATGATAAAAGTAGTCTGTTTGCTGATTTGCAGCGTCGCCGGAGCGGCAGCCAACATGGCCAAAAACGAAAGCGAAATAATAATTTTGCGCCGCATTCAATTCACTCCTTCAGCCGCATAATATGTCAAAGAGCCCAGACGTGGGTATATTAACACAAGATGCCGGGCAGCAGCCTGCATGATTTGAGATTTGAAAGCATGGCAAAGTATTTAATCACTGGTGGAGCGGGATTTCTGGGCAAATTCGTTTCCCGGGAACTTATTGCCAGGGGAATTAGCGAAAAAGATCTGGTCATTTTGCGCAGTAAAGACTGCGACCTGACGCGCCAGGATCAGGTGGACCGCATGATGGCTGAGGTTAAACCTGAGGTGGTGATTCATCTGGCGGCGCGTGTGGGCGGCATCGGGGCGAATCGTGAGAATCCAGGCCTGTATTTTTACGCCAACATGACCATGGGCGTGAACCTGATCGAAGCCGCACGGGTAAACAAAATCCGTAAGTTTGTTCAAGTGGGCACCATTTGCGCCTATCCTAAATTTACGCCGGTGCCTTTTCATGAAGAAAATCTGTGGGATGGCTATCCGGAAGAAACCAACGCCCCGTATGGCGTGGCAAAAAAGGCACTGCTGGTGATGTGCCAGTCGTACCGTCAGCAGTATGACCTTAATGCGATTTATCTTTTGCCGGTGAATCTGTACGGACCGGGGGATAATTTCGATCTAAAGAGCTCACACGTGATACCCGCGCTAATTCGTAAAGTGGTTGAAGCGCAGAACGCCGGGGCCGATTACATTTCGGCCTGGGGCACCGGATCGGTATCACGGGAATTTTTATACGTGGAAGATGCGGCCCGGGGAATCGTCGAAGCGATGTTTAAATATAACGAACCGGAGCCGGTGAACATCGGCGCCGGGCGGGAAATCACCATCCGCGATTTGACGGAACTGATTTGTAAGCTCTGCGGATTTAAGGGTCGAATCGAATGGGACCCAACTAAACCTGATGGCCAGCCGCGCCGCTGTCTGGATACGTCGCGCGCGAAGGAAAAATTCGGCTTCGTTGCCCAGACGTCTCTGGAAGACGGATTGAAAAAGACGATCGAGTGGTACCGCGGCGCGGTAAACCACGCCGGGAACAGGTGAATTTAGAGCAGGTGATCAGGAGAGCAAAATAAGGAATTTCAATTTCTTCAGATTTTAAACCACGAAAAACGATCCGCATATTGCGCCGATTAACACAGATTTAACCACGACGATTAGGGTACCGGAGTATTTATCGTTTGACTTTCAACCTGTCGTTGGATATATAAGTATCTTTGGTAGACAGGAATTAGCGATGATTCATCAGACTCTATTGCTCAACCTTCTGGGACTTAGCGGACGATTTCCGGATCGCTCCTAGGGTGAGCTTATTGCTTTAAATACTAAACCCTGCGAGCGGCCCTCGCAGGGTTTTTTTTTAGCCATGTACAATGGCCAAACATATAAATAAAGGAGGTTCAACAATGTCCACCACCATCCCTACTACGGCCAATAAGCCGCGAATTTTTATTTTTGACACCACGCTGCGCGACGGGGAACAATCACCCGGTGCGTCGCTGAATTTGCCGGAGAAACTGGAAATCGCCCGGGCCCTGGAACAACTCGGCGTGGACATTATCGAAGCGGGTTTTCCGATCACCAGTCCGGGCGATTTTGAAGCGGTAAAGACCATCTCGTCGGAAATCAAAGAGTCCACGGTGGCCGGCCTGGCCCGGTGCACGGAACGCGACGTACGCCGTGCAGGCGAAGCGGTGCAGCATGCGCGCAAGGGACGCATCCATGTTTTTTGCGCCACGAGCAAAATACACCGGGAATTCAAGCTCAAAAAAGCCAAGGATGAAATCATCCGCCTGACGGTGGATAACGTGAAACTGGCCCGGCAATATGTGGCCGACGTGGAATTTTCCCCTGAAGACTCCAGCCGTACGGAACTCGATTTTCTCTCCGAAGTGGTTCAGGCAGCCATAGAAGCCGGCGCGACAACCATCAATTGCCCGGATACCGTCGGCTACGCCGCTCCGGAAGAATATCGGGCTATGTTTGAGTATCTGATTGCGAACGTGCCGGGTGCTAAAAATGTAATTTTTAGTTCACACTGCCATGACGATTTGGGCATGGCGGTTTCCAATTCACTGGCCGCGGTCCTGGGTGGTGCACGGCAAATTGAGTGCACCATTAATGGCATCGGCGAGCGCGCCGGTAATGCAGCGTTGGAGGAAGTGGTGATGGCTATGCGCACGCGGCCGGACCATTATCCATTTACCACCAATATCAACACTCGGCGTCTGGCTCCATGTTCACGGCTGGTGAGTACTCTGACTGGTTTGCACGTGCAGCGCAATAAGGCCATTGTGGGTGAAAATGCTTTTGCCCATGAAGCGGGAATTCACCAGGACGGCGTACTCAAGGAACGCCGCACATATGAAATCATGTCGCCGGAGGACGTGGGGTTGGTGCAGAACAAGTTGGTGCTGGGCAAGCACAGCGGCCGCCACGCATTCCGCCAGCGGCTGGAGGAATTGGGTTTGCGTCTGGACGAAGCGGGATTGGACCGGGCTTTTGAGCAATTCAAAATTCTCTGCGACAAGAAAAAAGAGATTTTTGATGAAGACCTCGAAGCGCTGGCGGAACAGCAACTGGAAACACACGGCCAGTTGTTTACGCTTAAGAATCTGCAGGTCATGGCCAGCACGCATGGCGTGGCCACAGCGACAGTTACACTGACCGAAAGCACGGGGCAGGAAATTACCGACGCCGCCACCGGCGACGGACCGGTGGACGCGATGTTTTCGGCGATACAGCGGCTCACAAAAATAAGCGCGCGGCTGGATTCCTACCAGGTGCGCAGCGTGACCGGCGGACGCGAAGCCCAGGGTGAAGTGATGGTTGAGTTGACGCATACGGATCGGAAGGTGCGCGGACGCGGCTTCAGCACGGACATTCTGGAAGCATCGGCGCGGGCGTATCTGGCGGCAATTAACCGCATCCGTACGCTCACGAAACGCACGATCGGCCAGGCGTCGTCGCTGGAAGAGTAAGCAGCTGCGCTGCAGTTTTCAGTTTTCGGTGTTCAGACGAGGCTGATGCATCCAGGATAAAATGCGATGGCCATACAAGCTCCTAATACATTCAAAACCTCGCGACTATTTCTGCGTCGCCCACGACCAGATGATGCTCTGGCGATTTTTGAGGAATACACGCAAGATGCCGAAGTTTCGCGGTATACGACGTGGCGACCCCATGCCGCTTTGAGCGACACGCAAGCTTTTCTGGCGAGGTGTTTGACGCGGTGGGAATCCGGTGAAGAGTTTTCCTGGGTCATTACACTGCTTTCGGATGACCGGGCAATCGGGATGATTACTTATCGCATCAAAGATTCTTTTAAGGCTGAATTGGGATATGTTCTTGCCAGACGACTTTGGAACCAAGGATTCACGAGCGAAGCCGCGCGTGCCGTGATTGATTGGGCTTTAGCGACAGAAGGGACATTTCGCGTACATTCATACTGCGACATTTCCAACGCTGCCTCGGCGCGCGTGATGGAAAAGGCCGGAATGCAGCGGGAAGGGATATTGCGTCGTTGGACAATTCATCCCAATATTTCTCCCGAGCCGCGTGATTGCTTCGTTTATTCACGAACGCGCTAGACGATGCGACTTCCGGTTTTGTAACAACAAAAAATGATCCGCAGATTAACGCTGATTTTTAGCCACGAAAAATTCGAAAAGACACGAAAACAACCCCGGCCAGGAAAGCCGGGGTTGTTTAGTTTGTACTCCGATAGGGGAAACCTGCCGGCTCTTTGAGATTCATCAGATCGATGCACGATCACTGGAGGTGATGGCGGGCTTTCCATTTGGCGTGACGTTTTTTGCTGCCGATTTTTCTGCGGCGACGCGGTTTGGGCATGTAGTAACACTCCTAAGTGAATCAAACGATTTCAGACATATTGTATATATGCGCAAAGCCCGTCGACGTCAAATCGTTCTATGGCTGCTGGTCTGAATAACCATTCATATACCATGGCACTTTTCGTTTAATAATAATTTTGCCGGACGACGGAAGACCAAGTTGTTGTGCTCGATTGGCCCAGTATTCGGCTTCAGAGGAATCCGGTGCAACGCCAAGACCCAATTGGTACATTTTTGAGATGTCCCGGCAGGAGTATGCGTCGCCCTGGCTTGCGGCCTTCTGATACCACTGCATGGCTTGTGTATAATCTTGTTGAACGCCCCTGCCGTTCAAATACATATTTCCCAACATGTACTCAGCGTCGGTATTATTTTGTTCTGCAGCCTTTTGATACCAATAAAATGCCTTGGCGTAATCTTTCTCAACACCGTCTCCATGGTAATAAAGTTCAGCCAGAGCACTCATTGATTGTGGTTCGTCCATTTCAGCGGCAGCCTGGAAGCATTTAATGGCCATGTTGTAATTTTGCTGAACTCCCTGCCCATCCTTATAAGCATAACCCAACATTAAATCCCCAGACATGTTGCCCTGTGCGGCCAATTTTTGAAACCACTTTATTGCCTGAACATAATCATGCTCATTCCACAATAAAGAGGCCAAAACGGATTCACTATCCAGATTGTCTTGGTCAGCAGCCTTCTGGAGCCACGCAATTGCCTGAGCATAATTCTGTTTGATTCCCCAACCATTCATATAATCAAAACCAAGCCAAAACTCTCCCTCGGCATTGCCGATGGCGGCCGACTTTTGAAAATAAATGAACGCCAGAACGCGGTTTTTACCAAAATAAAAATTGCCGCGGTTGTAATAATAATCGCCAAGGGCGTTGTTTGCGGCCGGATCGTCCTGCTTCATGGCTTTTTGGAACCAACTGTATGCCTGGGTCACATCGACTTCGGTTCCCCTGCCATGTAAATACATATAACCCAATTTAATTTCCGCAGATGAATTACCTTGTTTAGCAGCTTTTTGGAACCAGATAAATGCTTCATGACTTTCATAATTAGTATAGTAAAAATTTGCGAGTTGATATTCGGCGTCCGCACTTCCAGAATTAGCCGCGGTCATAAGTTCCGTCGGCGGCGGCGGCGACGGAATAATTATGATTTGCGCGACATAATTAAGCGAACGTGATTTTGCCGCATCATAGGCGAGGAAAATTATGTCTCCGATCACAATCACCACAACACAAGATAAAAAAATTATCCAACCCTTTTTCCGCATACGACCGCCTCAATTTCATGAATCAAATAATTTTAACCTTTAAAACTGCATATCAAAGCCCATCGGCGTCAAATAGGTTGCGGCATTGCGCGACAGTTTTCAGACAATTGATGTGTTTTAAAATATTTTGCGGCGACGGGCGGGCGGGATGCGGCAGATTTTGCGGTATTTAGCTACGGTGCGGCGGGCCAGGGTAAGGCCTTTTTCCTTGAGTTTTTCGACAATCTGATCGTCGCTGAGCGGATTCTTTTTATCCTCTTGTTCGACCACTTCCATCAATCGCGCCTTAATGGCGTCCCAGCTTACTGTTCCGCCGCCGGCGGTTTCCATGCCGCCTGTAAAAAATTGCCGCAACGGGAAAATACCGCGCGGCGTCTGAACGTATTTTTCGGCCACGGCCCGGCTCACAGTCGCGACGTGTATGCCCAATTGATCCGCCACGGAAGTCATGGGCAAAGGCTTGAGAAATTCGGTTCCATTTTCAATGAATTCCTTCTGGGCTTCGATTACCACGCGCAGAACACGCAAGAGGGTCGAACGCCTTTGTTCGATCGATTCAATCAGCCAGCGTGCATTGCGAATGTTGTTCATGATGAACTGGCGCGTATTGTCATCCACGGAACGCGTGCGGGCCATCCGGTTATACATGTCGTTGATGCATAAACGCGGCAGACGATCGTCGGTGAGGCGAATGCGATATAGCCCGGTTTGCTCATCAGGTTCAATGATCGCATCGGGCGTAACCAGCGGCACCTGACGGTCCACCAGCATCCGACCAGGGTGGGGATTCAAATTCCTGGCGATGAATGACCGTCCTTCGTTAATCTGCAGAAGCGTCAGGCCGCTTTTACGGACGATCTGCGGGAGACGGTTGAGCTGCAAATCTTCGAGATACTCCCTGACCAGCAGCCGCGGGATACTTACGTCGATGTGTTGTTCGCGCGCCAGCACGTCAAGCTGTAATAAAAGACATTCCTGCAGATTTCGTGCGCAAATTCCCGCCGGTTCCAGGCGCTGCTGCAGGACGCTCAGGGCGGCTACCAAATCTTCGCGTCTGACACCAGGCGGCAGCTCCCGGCATATCACATCCAGGGAATCGCGGATGTAGCCGTCTTCATCAACCCAATCGATGAGGACCTGCCCAGCACGGCGTATAGCGGGATCGACGTCGACGAGATTCCACTGCTGCAGGAGTTCCTCTTGTAGCGAAGCGCCGCGCGCCGCGGTATTGGCCATGGCCTCGAGCTTCGGATCGCGATCGCCGGCGCTGCGTTTGACGGAAGGTGAAGGGGACCAGGTGTCATCGATTTCGCGTGTCGCCTGGCCCGGCTGAGCGTGGCCGTCTTCGGCGCCTGTTGCCTGACTTGCAGGCGAAGGCGCGGGAGCCGCCTCGGGCGGAACGCCGGCGACAGGCGCCATATCGGGTCCGGCTTCGAAGGTGGATTCAAAACGTTCGAGAACGGGATTGGAGGCAAGCTCCTGATCAATACGTTCTTCAAGCGCCAGGGTAGGCAGTTGAAGAATTTCCATTGATTGGATCATGCGCGGCGCCAGCTTCATCCGCTGTTCGAGCCGCATGTGTTGTGATGTATCAAGCCGCATATTTAAAAGTAAAACGGCTCCGCCGTATTTTCCCTTTCAAGTCACGAGGTACAGCCCCAGACTCTCTCCAAAATGCATTATATCGAACGATGAAGGTAATAGGCCACAGGGCGTAAAACCTCAGTTAAGGAAAAAACTACAAAAGAAGCATGGTGCGAGTTATGGGAATCTAACATTCAGACCGGAGAGTAAGACCCTTTAGGTTATTGTTGCACGGCGGACAGAGCGCCGGGGCTGGTGATGCCATAACCGGGAAAACCCGCCGGCCAGATGCTTACAAATACGGCAGTATCGCCCGAGTCGGCGTCATAGCCAAATGAAAGGGCTGCATAAAGACGGGGCAAATGCCGCACAATAGTGAATTCCGTAAGAATATTATGATGGAGTGAGAAGTCATAGCTTTGGGTTGCGGAAAGAGCATATTGTTCATTGAGCTCATAGTTCACCGTGCCGGTCCAAAGATCGCTGTCGAGCGCTTCAAGATACTGATTACCCAGAAAATAGCTCAAAGATGGCGACTGATCCACAGAAAAACCGGTATCAAACTCCTCAAGTTTCTGCTGATCTGTGTTATAGCTTTCGTCGGCGAGCACGGTAACGTTTGCGCCAGCCTTCCAGATCACATCCGCATTGATGCTGTCGGCGACCTGGCTTAATTCCGGCTCGGTGAAATCGTAATAACCTATCAGCGGCTGGCCAAAATCGCTGGTCGAAAATGGTGCACCGGAGTAAATCGGGTTCGAGGGACTATACGGCGCATTCGGATTAAAGTTTTTGTTCCAGAACATGTCTCCAACAACATCAAATGTGATCCAATCGATGGTCTCTTCATTTCCGGGTTGGCCGCGTTTGGTCTGCAGTATCTCATGCAGCGCCACTTGAGCACCACCAGCATCGGTGATGCCCTCCACATCGCGGTCGTACGGCTGGAGATAGCCTTCCTGTACGTTGGAACCCGACATAAACACGTCCACTTCCGGTTGAATAATGTTTCGAATGCCATGGACGTCAAAAAAGTTTGAATCAGCATCTTCATATGTGCGCCAGAATGTAGCGGTGGAACGAAAACCAGCCGACCCCCAGGCCCGTGTGGTCCCGCCGCTGGGGTTGTTGTCGACCACGGGAAAATCGGTGTCCCAGTAAGTGAGCCGTCCGGTAACAAAAGGAGTAAATTGGAGGGGGCCGGCGGCGAGGGGAAGATCCAATTCCTGGCGAGAATCGAACCGGGCGACGCTCTGATTGGTCCAATTGTTGTTCAAATAATACTGAGTGAAAGATTCATTGGGGTTAATGTTGGGAAACAAAAGCTGCAGGCCGCGTTCAGCCGTTGTGGCGTCGCTGAATTGATCGTTGAGCAAGTCACCACTGTTGTTGGTGTAATAGGTGAATACTCCAAAGAGCTTATCACCATTGCGCAGATACTGAACTTCGGGATACTTCTGGACGGTAAATTCATCCTCTTCCTGGCTGGCGTTGGCCACAAAGCCACTGAGGTTCCATGTACCCAGGACACTGAACGCTTCAGTTTGATTCTGCTGTTTAATGTAAGCGGAGGTTTCCTGCTGCGGTGCGGTAGCATATTCATTTTGAAAGTATTGTTCGAGGAAATTCGGATCGGAAATGTATGACGCCGAAAGTGAAATCGTCCACTGATCAGAGAGCTGCTGTTGCTGGCGCCCCGAAACAAATCCCCGTATATTGGTAACCAGCGGAATGTTGTCGCGATTGGCGCCCAGGTCATCGGTGCCATCGTCGTACATGATGTAGCTGTTAAGAATTCCCTGCGATGTACCCACATCATAGCGCGTGTTCAGACCGGTTCCGGGACCACGTTTGGATAATTCACTAAGATTCCACGAGGTTGTCGTATTCTGCGGCTCCTGGAGGCCGACAAGCTGCAACGGGTCCACGCTGACGCGTGCGGTCGCGCCAAAGTTGTTGGAATAGCCGACACTTATATTCTTGATCGGCATGGGCTGCTGTTCGGCGGTACCGGAAAGAGAAGGCCAGTACAAAATCGGAAAACCAAAGGCATTGAGTGTGGCGCCGGTAGCCGTGTACGCATAGTCATTCGCCGGTGGAGTCGCGCTTCCCGGGGTCGGAAGCGGCGCGGAAATGCTGCGAATAGTCATCGAGTCGGCCCCGATGTAATAATGCGGCGTATAAAATTCATCGGTAGAAAGCTTGACCGATTTGGCCGCGAATTCGCCCTGAGTCAATTGCATGATTTCCGCCGCGCGCATGTACAACGGCGACTGATCTTTCAGGTCAAATGTGCTGAAGACCGCGTCAAGCATAATGGCGCGGTCCGTGGTGAAATCGTAATAGACTTTCTCAGCACGAATGGTTTCGTTGCCGTAAGTAACGCTTACATCTCCTTCGAGATAAACGCCCTGCACCTTTTGTGAAATACTGTGCATTCGACCAGTGGGCGCAGTCGTTTGAACACCTCCGGGAGGACTAAATAGAACGGCATTATTAGCGTGCAGTTCGAGCGGCGGTTTGCCATTGACCGTCTGGCGTACGAGGAAGAACTGTCCCCGGGCCACAATCACACCCTGATTATTTTCAAATTGGCGGTCGATGATGTTAGCCGACGCAAGAATCAATGCAGGCTGGTTTTGATTGTGGGATACGGTGACATGCTGCTGCTGGAAGAGCGACGGCGAGGGAATAATCTGGTTGCCCGGGCCGCGTGCCAGCCAGCCGGTGCTCAGGGCCAGTTCGGTATCCTGCACCTGGATGGTGGGAATAAATGGCAGACCGCGTGGACGGTTGGCGACCAACTGCATTAAATTCTCCCCACGCCGCACAACGGGGGAATTTGAAAGGTCAAGCGGAACTGGCTCACCACCGGCAATTTGTATATTTCCGGTAACGTCTGTTGTCACCAGCAGGTCGGAGGCTGTTTTAAGCATAGGCCCCGGACCTTCGTAAAGCATGACATTACCAGTGAGAAAAATATTGACATGAAACTGATTAAAGCCAGTGGCTGTGGAAGGTTCGAGCCACAGCGCCGCATTATCCGCCCGCATCACGCGGTAACCGATTCTGATACGCGCGTTGCCATTAAGAAGCATTTGCTGGGCGCCTCCGCGCGACACCCATACGGAGATGTGATCGGCCATCACCGTCAGCGGCTGGTTGATCGCGCTGGAGGGATGAAGAACGGGAAAAACCGTCGGAGTAATGACCGGATTTACAATCGACGCGGATAATTCGGCTGATTCAATGGCAATGCCAGCCGCCGCAGTGCAGGCGGCGACCCGCAATAAATGCCCTAAGTAAAAACGCCCGCCATGGTGTGAGATTACCTGAACCGTGGTTATAGATTGTCGGTTGTTTTGTTTGACACGCACATTCGACTCTGTTTTCAGCACCACAAGCAGAAATCCCGGCTGAATGATAGCCTGCGGTAACAGACATGAAAAGCGTTGCTAAGAGCCTATCCCAGTAGATAGGCTCTAAAGCAGAGTCTCTGGTATCATTCTGTCCGATTGACCGGGAAACTTTTTGCCGGAAGAGCAAGAACAACTGTTATGCCACTACAACCCATCGCCATGACATTGCCCCAAGCCGAGCCGATGCAACCGGCAAATCCGAATTCGCTTTTCGCCATGGCGGTTGCTTCGGTTAATGAAGCTTGTGGAGTCATCGGAGCACCAGATTTTGTCAAAGCCATTCTCAGCCAGCCTAAAAATGAACTGATGGTCAATTTCCCGGTGATGATGGACGACGGACGATATCGCATCTTTAAAGGCTACCGCATTCAGCACAACAACATCCTCGGGCCTTACAAGGGAGGCATACGCTATCACCCGGATGTGAGTCTAGACGATGTAAAAGCATTGGCGGTCTGGATGACGATTAAATGCGCCGTCATGCGTTTACCGTTCGGCGGGGCCAAGGGAGGCATTAAGGTTAATCCACGCGAGCTTTCCGGCAATGAACTTATGCGTATGACCCGCCGATTTACGGCAGCTTTAGGCGATAACATCGGCCCGGATTTTGATATTCCCGCACCTGACGTGGGCACCAACGCTCAGATTATGGACTGGATGATGGATACCTATCTGAATACGCACCAATCCGCTTCACGTCAGGGACTTATGAACGTGGTAACCGGCAAATCGGTCTGCTGCGGCGGCAGTGAAGGACGGGAAAAAGCGACCGGGCAGGGCATTTGTTTTGTGCTTTTGGAACTCTTGCCGGAATTTAGGCTGCGGCCCGAGGGGCTACGGTTAAGCCTGCTCGGATTTGGCAATGTGGGTTCGCACACGGCATTGGCATTGGGTGCTCGCGGCGCCAAGCTTGTTGCCGTTATGGATCAATCCGGCGCCATTACCGCACAGGACGGACTACCCGTTGGTGAGCTAAGCGACTATGCGGCAAAAACCGGGGGTGTAAAAGGATTCAGCGCACCGGGCGTTCAAGTCATTAACCGGGAAGAATTTTATAAAACACCGGTGGACGTATTTATTCCCGCGGCACTCGAACGCATGGTCGATTCACAAGTGGCCAAATGGCTTAATTGCCGCGTTGTTGCTGAAGGAGGCAATGGCCCCGTAACCCCGGAGGCCGCAACCATTCTCAAAAATCGCGACATTGTGTTGTTGCCGGCAATTCTGTGCAACGCTGGCGGCGTTACAGTTAGTTATCTCGAATGGGTGCAGAACAAAGTCGGCGTGCATTGGGATGTTGAACGTGTTGACCAGGAACTGCAGAAAACCATTGTTCTTGCAGCGCGGCGTGTTCGACTCGCCGCCCATCAATACGACGTGGACTTATCCACCGCAGCTTTCGCGGTGGCTGTGGAACATATTTCGCGAAGCTACAAGCAGCGGGGAATATTTCCGTGAACGAGAACCTGTCACCTGCGATTAAAGCTCCCTTTCAAAATAACGCGGCTCCATTGAACAATATCCGCACTCTTGCGCCATGGTATGCAGCGCAATTTTTTGCCGCTTTTTGTTCCGCACTGACCACCAATGCGATCTATTATTTCGCCCGTTATGAACTGCATTCATCGGCGAGAGTACCATTATGGCTGGCTTCGCTGAGCGGGCTGGTTTACATATTTTCATCTATTTTCGGCGGTCGATGGGTGGACCGTATCGGACAGAAAAAGGTCATTATCTACATGGCTCTGGTGAATGTTCCCATTTTTTTGATTGCCGCACTGGGCGCCCACATGCACAATCTGACCCTGCTCATTTTACAGGTCATTTTGCAGAATATTTTTGTCGCCCCAATGTGGCCGGCCATGGAATCCGCCATGTCCTGCAGTCCCGGTTCGCTGAATCTGACCACGCGAATGACGCTTTACAGCCTGACGTGGTCCATCAGCAATTTTATCGCTTTTGGCATTGTCGGATCGCTGGCGGAATGGTTGTCCTGGGCAGGGGTATTTATTTTTGCTTCTGCGTGCAGTTTTCTTGTTTGGTTTATTGTTGCATTTTTTGCGATCAGTCAATCCACGATTGGCGCCGAACACGCCGAGGATACGCCCGGTGAAAAAGACCAGTCTGAGGCCGCAGTTAGTGCCCATAAAGCAAAGACACTTTTACGGATGGCGGGCCTGTCCAACATGCTCTCTTACATGTGCGTGAATACGGTTTTGCCGGCGATGCCGACGATAACCTTGTTGCTGGGTCTTAAAAACTACGCAGCAGCGACCGCATTAGGTTCAATTTGGGCACTGACCAGAGTGGGTGGTTTTGTTCTGACAATGTTATGGACCGGGTGGCATTATCGCACGCGTTGGATGGTAATTTCCTTCATTGCCCTGGTCGGCGCTACCGAAGCGCTCCTATTGAGCCGTTCAATAGCGATGCTTGCAGGCGCACAGATCATCTTCGGTATTGCAGCGGCGATGCTGTATTCAGGTTCGCTTTATTACGCCATGCATTTAAGCAAGGGTTCCGGCGCTAACGCCGGCGTTCATGAGGCGATGGTGGGTGGCGGTACGATGGTCGGTCCGGCTATTACCGCCGTCGCTGGTGCACCGGGGGACTTGGTTCCCAAGGCGCTGGTTTTATTGGCGCCACTGACGGCCGGCGGCGGATATTTATTTTCACTGGCGTTCCGGGCGCGCGGCAAGCCCACAGAAAGGCGAGACGACATAAAAATCCACCAGTAAAGTTCCTTGAGGCCCTTAATGAATACACAAGGTCTAATACGATCACCGCTACGCCTGGCCGTGCTTATTTCGGGCTCCGGCACGACGCTTGAAAATCTTGCCACTCAAATCGCGGCCGGCAAATTGCCGGCGAAAATTGAGTTGGTGATCGCCAGCCGGCCTGACATTTACGGCCTGCAGCGGGCTGCTAAACTCGGCCTGCAGAATGTTGTCGTCAATCGGCGTGGATTCTCTTCGGTGCATAGTTTTTCTGCGGCCATTAATAGTATTTTGGAACAACACCCGGTGGATTTGGTGTGCATGGGCGGATTTTTATCACTCTGGGAAATTCCGCAGGAGTTCACGAATCGCGTGATGAACATTCATCCCGCCCTGCTGCCCAAATACGGGGGCAAAGGTATGCACGGACTTACCGTTCATCAGGCTGTTATCGATGCAGGCGAAACCCGATCGGGCTGCACCGTTCATTTCGCCGACAACCAATACGATCATGGCCCAATCATTCTGCAGCGCACGTGCAGCGTCAAACCCGAAGACACCGCCGACACGCTTGCAGCACGCGTATTTAAACAGGAATGCATCGCGTACCCGGAAGCAATACGCCTGTTCGCAACCGGGCGATTGCGAGTGAGCGACCACTTTGTGTACATATTGCCCGAAAAATAATCTTCAAATATTTCGGCCCTCATTTTAAAGCTGAGAACCTGAAACTTTATCCGCCGGCGGGAAAAGTCGCCGGTTTCGTCGTAGTAGTCATGGTTGCAGCAGGCTTTTTAATAAGATCCTGAAAATCATCCGGCGTTAACCCGGTTGCATTATCTGTTTTCACCAGATAAAGGCTCGGCCAATCAGGTGTTTTAAATGCGGTGTAACCTGACTTTTGCGGCAAGCCTATATCAACTTTTACATCATGGCCGGGCATCTGGATATCAATTGATTCATGTGGCGGCGATAGCCCGTAAGCGATGGCTTGATCTGGATTATCTATAAAATGATCCGCCTGCAATCCAGATAATTTGGCAAGCAAACTGTCTACCGCTCCCTGAACGACATCAGCTAGAGGACCATTGTGATAATGTTTCGGTGAATCGCCGATTTCCCAGTTGTCGTTCTTATCTCTAGTTAAAAACCAATTTCCGCCGGCGTTGGGGTTGCCCATCACGTTCCAATGCACCGAAATCCCCGTCGCTTCATTGAGGTTTTGATGAATCAGTGTGCTATCTCGCAAAGGCTGGACCTGCAATTGTGAAAGCTGGCCAGCGTCCACAACCGCCGCGCCGGGGTTCTGGCTGCTGTTAACATAAATATTTTTTTCGGTCAGGTCGGTGTAGCCGCCGAATTGGATATCCAATGGCGGCTGTGGCGCCTCGGGAACCTGTGCGGAAAAAGTGAGTTCAATTTTTTCTCGACTATGTTTCAAGGAGGCTGTTGCCGCGGAGTTTGATACAAACGACTGGGCGGTCATACCCTGAAGCGTATCAAGCCAATCCTGAATTTTGGAAGCATCTATCCGCGCCCGCACGGGTTCGGTTAAGGTCCAAGAATCTCCATCATGAGTAATCAGAGAAGTTTTTCCATTATCGATGATCTGTATAGTCTTGACCAGATCGGGCTGGAAATTCGCCAGTGTCATGTCTCGCAGATTGTCCGGCGGCTGCATCAATGGATCGATCCAGGAAGCATCCACTACGTCCATGAAACCAGGGGATTCGGAAGTTGCCACATATAATCTGCCCTGAGCGTCTTGCTGACCCACATTGAGGGTGTAATTTCGTCCAGCCTCATCTGTAAGTGTGATTACAGACTGCGGCGGCGCAAGTCCGTTGGACGCCAATGAATTTGCACCCGAAGTTTCAGCTTGAATTTGCGTCAGGTAAGCAAGCTGTGTGAGGCTGGTGATCAGATTTTGAGCTTTGTAATCATCCATCCACGCAGATATGGGAGAAAGGATCCGCCAGCGCTCGCCCTGTTTTTGCAAAATCGTCTCCGGACCATTCGCCGGCTGATAGGTCAGCTTTTGTATGTCTGCGGGAGGAACGCCGAAGACAAATTTGCTTGTTGGCGCCGGGGATGGTTTATTGGCCAGATAGATAGCCACGCCGATGAGAACAACCAGTAGTAAAAGAATAAAAGCGGTAAATTTGAAATTCACTTCATTTTTCCTTATCAAAATAATCCGCTGGGAAATTATGGGATTAAATTCTCCGTCGAACCAGAAAAACCAACAGGCCAACGGCAATCGATACAATTGCCGGTCCGATGAAGCTCCCCAAACGAACAACAGTTTGAGCTCCGGAACTGAGCTGTCCGATACGCATGGCCACTGTGGCACGCGGACTCACACCGATCAGTTCCTGCTGATTGGACAACCAGTACATACAGTTCAGCAATAATTCGGCATTTCCAGGATAGGCATTGACCAGCATCACGGAATCGCCGACCTGCAACGGAACGCTTTGTCCAAGTCCGTCATGATCGGCAAACAAGGCATTTCCCAAAGCGACGATGCGCGTTGAATCTATCTGGGCCATGACGCCCATCGGCACAGGCGATTTAATATCCGTTGATGCGTTAAACGTTGCCGGCGTTGGATTATTGGAAGGTTGAGCCCAAATATCGCTGCTGACGGGACTCTCGACGATAACCTGAGGATGCACACCCGGGGGTAAATTCGCCGATGGCTCAACAACGGCCGGGCCAAGCCAGAATGTGCCGTCCTGCTGCGGAATGCCAAAAAATATTGTTTGAAGTGACTGGAGAGGAGCGGTGATTGGAGTATCCGGATAAGTGGAAAACTCTATCTCCGGAACCAGAAAATCCTGCGAACCTCCCTGTTCACTATCCGATCCAGATTGTCGGTGTACAACATTGTAGGTCGATTTCACATCGATACCGTATGAGGCCAGCATGCCTGCCAGAGGATCAACTCCCTGACTATACATAAACATTTCAGCCGGCATAGCCCCAAATAGAAATAATACATTGCCGCCGGCGGCAATATGTTGCTGGATTGCAGTTACAAGTTGCTGACTCAGGGATGGATCCATCATGGCCATTTGACCTGCGGGCAGATCAAGGACGATCCAGACCACGCCTTTGCCTATGGCCGGCGGAGGTCCGGAACTTTGTGGGGAATCCGGACTACCACCTACCGGCGACCACTCATAAACATCAAAATTACTCTGCCGTAGCAGGTCAGCAGTATCGCTGAACGGCGATCCAGGCCCCGTGTAACCCTGCGGATTCAGACTGACAAAAACCACTTTAGGTTGTTGAGTCTGTATCAGACTCAACAAAGCCGCGTTAACGGCTTGTTCGCCTTTGAACGTGTATTGGGGAGCGGTTTGATCCGTGGAGGAACCTGCGGGAACAAACATGTCGCTTTGATCAACCACCTTAACGTCATTTGGCCCCATGATCAGCAAACGGTCGGAGTCAGATTCCTGAATTTCCTGCAGCACCGCACTGGATTGCGTCGGTTTAAGCCCCTGAAGCAAGTTTAAGTATGCAGTCAGTTCATTGACCTGGGTTTGAAAAACGGCGTTATTTGTCTTAAGCCATTTTTGCACTTCAGGGGCAAAACGCAACAGAATATCCGGCTTATTTAATTCCTGCAGATTTTGCTGGTCATTTTGCAGTGAACTTTCGACACTCTGCACCAAACCCGGCCAATCGGGAAGAGTTTTTTTCATTTCATCGCTGATTTGTTTTTGATCCTGATCTAAATCATCAGGTATGTTCTGAGTGATGACGGCATCCAGCAAATTCAATGCCTCAGCCTGCTGATCATTGGTTGCCGCCGCGGGGTCATTCATAAATGCATCCAGAGGCTTGGCCATTGAATTAAGCGATGCTTTGAGATTCGCGGATAAAGCCGAAAATTTTTCCAGGGCATCCCGGTAGGGCTGGTACTGATCGCCGAAACGTTTGCGAAGCTCGACCATAAGGTCTTCATGGTTCGCCGGCGTAAATTCACTGATATGATCCGAAACCCGCGTATATTCACGAATCAACTGCTGAACCTGCTGTGCCTGAGAACTGGATGTTTGATCGTCGCCGAGCGGAGCAAACTGGTTGACCAGATAAAATGTTTGTCCGGATTGATCGATTTGTTTGAGCAGGCCCAGCGTCTGGGGGGAAAGAGTAAAAATACCGCCTGTGGTGCAATCATAAGCGTAATTATATTTTGCAGTCAGCCAGTCAATTAAACCCATGACAAGCACCACAGCGACAATCAGAATAATGGTATTGGAGCCGTACAACCATCGCCGTTGAACGGCATCGGCCGGGGCAAGACTGGATTGATTTTTATTATCCGACATAAAACAATATCTCTCAGCTTTAAACCAATGATGTCAGCGCCATTTACGACTTTCAATGACTACCCAGGTAAGAAAAAGAAACAATGCCGCACCTGTAAGAAAATAGGCGACATGTTCGGTGTTGATGATACCCTGCGCAAAATCATCCATATGCGGTCCGATTGCCAGGTAATTGAGCATCTGACGAAATCGCACCAACCATGTCCACGAAGACTGGATGTAAATTGCCAAAATCCCCGCCGTGAACTGAAAGAGAATGCCTATGGCCAGCAATGTAATACAACTACTCATGGCCGCGAGAATCTGATGTTGTGTGCATGCGGAAAAAAACAGCCCGATGGAGACCATTAATGCACCCAGAAGTAATAACCCCAGGTAGCTGGTTAAAACCGGCAGGAAATCCGGCCGGCCAAACACCGAAAGAATTCCCACAAAAATCAGGCTGGAGGCAATAACGATGCAATAAAATCCCATTGCTCCCAGAAATTTGCCCAAGACAATCTGCATTTCCGTTACCGGGCTGGTGCGCAGCGATTCAATGCGGCCGGAACGGTATTCCTCGGAAAATAGCGCCATGGTCATAAACGGAATCAGGAAAATCAAAATCAAATGATTCCATTGAAACATTGGCCCCGGATCAGCAATTTGTCCGGGGACAAACACCAATAGAGCAAACAATAAACCGACAAACAAGAGGTAAATGGCCAAAACGATATAGCCAATCGGCGAATAAAACAGGCCTGAGAGCTCGCGCCGGGCAATGGCAAAGGTTTGGGACATAGACAACCTCCATAAGAATCCAAGAACGGTTTCTAACTTTACGTCGCGCGTGCTTTACGCTGCGGCGACGCCGCCGGGATCAGTTATCTGAACAAAGAATTCTTCCAGACTAGCTCCGCTGGTGCGCAATTCCCTTAACGCCCAACCGCGCTGATGGATGGTCCCTGCGATTTGTTCACGAAGGACGGCATCGAGCTTTCCATCGACGCGAAACGTTGCAACCGGACCATCGATAACAACCTGCACTTGATCGACGCCCGTCAGTGCGCCGAGAGCAGAACGAACTTGCTGGGTGGGCCCCCTGACTTCCACCAAAATACCTGCAGCTTTATTACGCTGGGCGCACTGTTCCTTGAGTTCATCCGGAGTACCCTGGGCTAAAATCCGTCCACGACCGATGATAATGACGCGTTGGCACACCAATTCCACTTCAGAAAGAATGTGCGTGGATAACAGGACGGTATGTTGCCCCGCAAGATTCGCTATCAAGCGGCGTGTTTCGCGAATTTGCGCCGGATCCAAGCCTACAGTTGGTTCATCCAACACGAGCACCGGAGGATTGTGCAGAAGGGCATCCGCAATGCCAAGTCTTTGACGATATCCTTTAGACAGCTTGCCGATTTGCCAACGCAATCGATCGGATATGGCACACATATCGGCCACAGCACCAATCCGCTGTCGAATCGCCTGACGACTCATACTGCGCAAACGACCACGATATGCCAGATATTCACTTACGCGCATCTCTGGATACAGCGGTGCTGATTCAGGCAGATAGCCGATGTTGCGGCGAACCTGAAGAGACTCGGTGAAAATGTCGAAACCGGCCACCTTCGCGGTTCCACGAGTCGGCGGCATATAGCATGTGAGCATGCGAATTGTAGTCGTTTTGCCGGCGCCATTAGGGCCAAGAAAGCCAACGATAGTCCCCTTGCGAATCTCGAAATCTATTCCATTCACGGCGACGAATTTCCCGTAGGATTTGCTCAGGTTATTGGCGACTATATCGGCAGACTGCGTCATGAGTTATGCTCCAAAAGCTTATTTTTACCGAGCCACTTGAACCAGGGAATGGCTACGGAACTATTTTTCCTACATATTTGGGTACGAATTGTCAATCGGCCGGTTCAGGGTCTCTAACTAAGCCGGGAGCCGTGTTTGGCCGCAAATGGCCAGATGCAAGGCGGGGGAGGCCCAAAGCCATATCTGAAAGATGATACAGCGAGGGCTGACAATGCCACAGATGGGTTATTAGCGGGGCCCAACCCTTCGGGATGCGGTGCCTCTCGACCCGATACGGCGTCGCTTATCCTCACTGTATTGTATCTTAATACTTGCATCGTCGAAGCTCCTTGTCTGGGACCAAAATTCTCGGCATCGCCGCCCCGCCTTGTTTTGTTAGAGACCCTTAAAACTTTTCATTTTTTCTTGACGACTAATGAGTGATATGGTGATATAGTACCTAATTGACAGGTGCTTCAACGGCTGATAAATACCCCATGGTATGGCCATGAGGCGGATGTCTTGTATCAGGAGGCTATATGAAGCGGTTTGCGGTTCAGCATTGGAAGTTTGCTCTAACAGCAGGCACAGCGATGATATTGCCGATGTTGGCTGGATGTCAGACTCTCGGGCAAACCCCTGAACAAAATGCTGTTACGGTGCAACATACTATGGCAACTAACTGGTATCAGATCGGAGATGATGCCGAAAACTTATTGCTTCTTAACTCACCGCTTCAACTTTCGGTCTATCCGGTTCCCTTGCGTTGACACGACAAGGTTGCCTGATAATCACAAACTGTTTTAAGAGAGATGCCTCATCACAGACAGTTTGCGCCCAAAAGTTCGTAATATACTTTGTGCTGTAAGACCTAAAAGCAAGATGGTGCCTATCAAAAAAACAACTAACTCACACTTACCAAAACCGAAGCCAAAATTTAGTTCCGAGCCCGAGTGATTTCGGCCCGACCGGATGGAAAAATAAGAGAGAAAACAGAAACAACGCTTTTGTGGAACACCGGTGGTCAAGGTTTCATGTGACTAAATAAGGGGCAAATGCCGATAATATTCTCGGATATTTGGTTTCCAGGTACCGGACATAAAAATATATTGGTGCTAATAAAAATGAGTCCTAAGGAGTTTTCAGGCGTATATCCAGTTAGATGGAATTTTGATTGATCAGCGGATATGACCCATTTCCGCTGATCATAAATGATTGAGCATCCATGAATTCACTCGAAAAATTGCAGCGAAACATTAAATCAGTATTCTTCGGCAGGGAAGAAGCGGTTATACATTTGTTGGTAGGTCTATTAGCTCGTGGACACGTTTTGATCGAAGATGTTCCTGGTGTCGGAAAAACCGTGCTTGCTCGGGCGCTGGCTAAGAGCATTAACTGTCAGTTTAGCAGAATTCAACTGACTCCGGACCTTTTGCCCAGCGACATCGTGGGCGTATCGGTTTACAACCAGGAAAAGCAGTCCTTTGATTTTAAACCAGGCCCCGTCTTCGCCAATATCGTCCTGGCGGATGAAATCAATCGTACTACGCCGCGTACACAAAGCAGCCTGTTGGAAGCGATGAACGACGGCTCTGTATCGGTGGACGGGCAAACCTTGCCGTTGCCTCGGCCATTCATGGTAGTAGCCACGCAAAATCCATTCGAGTTTGAAGGGACTTACTTTCTGCCGGAAAATCAACTCGATCGTTTCCTTTTGCGCGTCCAACTCGGCTATCCGGAACGTGATCGGGAAATTGCTATTCTTCGGGAACAGCCTGGACGTGTTCCTTTGGACAATCTCGAACCGGTGCTTTCATCGGAAGAAATCCGTGCGCTTCAAGGCCAAGCCGCACAGGTGAAAATCGATCAATTGCTGCTGGAATACGTGATGGACATTGTCGCCGCATCGCGCAAACATGAAATGCTGCATACGGGTATATCGCCGCGCGGATCTTTGGCCGTGATGCAGGCAGTCCAGGCGCTGGCGCTGGTTAACCAGCGCGACTATGTTACGCCGGACGACATTAAGGAAATGGTTGTGCCAGTATGCGCTCATCGCATCATCACGCGGAGCTACATGTCCAATGGGGACATCAGCACAGCTGTACGCATCATGCAGGAAATCCTTCAGGCCGTACCATGTCCGGTATGAGCAAAAACCATCCTCCAGCGACGGAATCACGCCGCACCTACTTCGAAGTTACCTTCGTGGGATTCGTTTTCGTTTGCGTCACGTTGTTTGTTTTGATTGCAGCAATCAACAGCCAAACGAATATTCTTTTTTGGGCATTGGGCGTGGTGGTCGGAGGGTGGATTTTCGCCGCTGTTGTGAGCAAACTGCTGCTAAAAAAACTCGAGGTAACACGGTCTGTTCCTGATCATAATGTCGCTGGTCAGCCCTCAGAGGTTCTTTACAAGCTTAGAAACGGTAAACGATTTTGGCCGTCTTGTGCAGTTCGTATTACCGAAGCGCGGCACACAGGGGATCTGAAAGTCGTACCGGATGCATTTTGTTTATATGTTGCCCCAGACGAACAAACATTGATCATGAGCCATCTGGTCGCTCGACGCCGTGGGGTACTGGAACTTCGCGAATTGCGGGTTTGCTGCTCTTTTCCATTTGGGTTTATGAACCGTGCGATCCATTTTATTCAGCCCCAGCGTATCATTGTATTTCCCAGGATTGGTACATTAAGCCGTGAGCTTATGACTCGGTCGCGCACTTTTTCTCCAAGCGGCACGGTCAGCACGCTTAATCGCGGCGGCACCGACGATTTTTTTGGATTGCGCGACTATACTCCAGGCGACAGCATCCGCGCCATACATTGGAGGCGCAGTGCCCGGACAGGCGATCTGGTAGTCAAGGAAATGACTTCCAACAGCCCCCCTTCCATTGTGATTGCCGTGGATCTAAGACACTGGCGGGATATCACCGATGGACCAGCAGTTTGTGAGCGGGCGATTGAATTGGCGGCCACATGGATTTGTCGTGGATTACTCGATCATTTTTCAGTCGGTTTAATCGTACCTGGGTCATCAAGTGAAATTCCCAACGTTGTTAGTTCGGGAAAAACTCAGCGACAAATTCTGCTCGAGGCGTTGGCGCTGCTGGATTTACGTGGTATTAGTTCTCACTCCACAGGCAGTCATACCAACTCACCATCAGAACGTCAGAACCACAAAGCTGAGTATATCGTCATCGCACTAACCGAAGAGTTAGTCAATTTGGACATGGTACCGGTAGGCTGTGCTTATACGCTTTTAACAATGGATGATAAAGATTCGGATCGCTGGGTCTATTTTCCCAATAAGGAATCACCAAAGGTTGATAATCTCGTCCCTGCCACGGAAAATTCCAAAACAGCACCGACTGCATGATAGACTTCGGGGAACCATGAACGAACGTAATAAACCGGATCAAGCGTCAAATTCACGAATTATTGGTGTGGCACTGATTATTTGCATTGCGCCGGTGATCCTGGTTTTCCTTCTCCCAGCCATATCTATGATGAAATCATCCGGCGTTCCGGCAGCGATGGCTGTTCTATTGCTTATAGGCCAATTATTACTTTGCGGTTTATATTTGTTTCGCGCTTTCGATTTGTAAATCTCGCACTCGATTTCCAAAAGTTCGATTCTAGGCACCTGGTTGGAAAGCTCCCCGTACGTATACAATACGCTGGTTGATGAACGGCTTTTTTAGCAAGGCATCACCAATGGCTCTTTGTGATATAAAGTTATAATCCCCGCTTTGTCGACGGCTTTTGAGTTTGTAACTCAAAACGTCTCAGTGTGGTTTTAGCAGGTTAAGGAACAAGTTCCAATGTCCGCAAATTCGATACCGCCATATTCTCGTCGGTTGCTGGAACCTTTTGCCACAATTGGACAGACGGTCACAAACAGCCTGCAAGCTATAGGTGACTTTGGCGCCTTTTTTGGAGCAATCATCTTTTGGATATTTCGTGGACCGAGTCGCACCACACTCCGTGAGATGCTGGTACAAATGTATGAGACAGGCACACTTTCGATTCCAGTTGTGATGATCACTGGAGGATTTATAGGAGCTGTGCTGGCTATTGAAGCGTTTTCTCAGTTTGCCGTGATCCCGGGGCTGGCCGACCGGCTAGGCGCGGTGATTATGATCAGCGTAGTTAAGCAGATTGGCCCCATTCTTACCGCCGTCATGCTGGCCGGGCGCGTTGGCGGCGCTATGACCGCCGAATTGGGAACCATGCGTGTGACGGAACAAATTGACGCGCTTAGAGCTATGGGCGCCGATCCGATCCGTACGCTGGTGACGCCGCGCGTGTTAGCCTGTGTGATTATGACTCCCGTTTTGACCATATACAGTGATCTGATCGGTATATTAGGCGGATGGATGATTTGCGTAGGCGTATACCACATACGCAATTACGCCTTCTGGCACTATGCATTCACGGGCACCGACATGTTTACGGTTGCCGTGGGATCGATTAAAAGTTTTGTCTTCGGCATCGTGATCGGTTCTATTGCATGTTATAAAGGATTTAATTGTGGCAACGGTGCTCAAGGGGTGGGACGCGCCTGTACAGAAAGTTTTGTCGAAAGTTTCTGCGTAATCCTTCTGGCGAATTTTACCCTTGCTGTGATGTTGAATAACATTTACACCATGTTCTGGCCTAATCAACCAAGCATTCTTTAACATTTATTAGGGCATACTGATCAGCATGGAACTCACTTCAAATGTTGTACGACCGATTATCCGTTTTCAGGATGTATATAAAAGTTTCGGTCCCTTGGTAGTACTCAAAGGACTCAACCTGGACATACCGGAGGATCAAACGAGTGTGGTGATCGGACCATCCGGCACCGGTAAATCGGTTCTTCTTAAACATATCGTCGGATTACTCAAACCCGATGCGGGCAGTGTTTGGTTCCACGATCAGCAAGTTGACAAACTTACCGAAGAGCAATTTGAACCGATCCGTAAACAAATTGGTTTTTTATTTCAACAAGGTGCCTTGTTTGATTCTATGAATGTCGGCGATAACGTCGCTTATCCACTTCGCTTACATAAATTAAAATCCGAATCAGAAATTCGCGAGACCGTACATGAAAAACTGTCGGTTGTAGGCATGGATGGATCAGAAAAAAAAATGCCAGGGGACCTTTCCGGAGGTCAGCGAAAACGGGTGGCGCTGGCGCGTGCGATTTCCATGAATCCGGAAGTAATTCTTTATGACGAACCGACAACCGGTCTGGACCCCATTCGTGCCGACGTGATCAATGAACTGATTCTGAAACTCCAGGAGGAAATGAAAGTTACGGGTATTGTTGTTACTCACGACATGGCCAGTGCTTTTAAAGTAGCGGATCAGATTGTCATGCTCTATAACGGGCAAATTATTTTTCGCGGCAATGCCGAGCAAATACGCCAATGTCCCGAAGAACACGTTCAACGGTTCATTCAGGGCAAAGCGGATGAAGAAGACCTTAAGGCGTTGCGCCGACTTTGATATCAGACTCCGATTTCAGGACTGACCTTGCGTTTCTGCACCAACTCTTAATAACACCTTACCCATCGGACCAGCAGCCAGACGTTCGAAAGCTGCAGGCAGCTCATTAAACTCAAACACACGATCGATGACCGGTTTGGCGCCGGTTTTGGCAAGAAGCAAGAGAGCCGCCTTGAATGCGTTTTGCGCTTCATCGGCGGTATATGTTCCGACTGCCACTCCGCCGATTCGCAACCTACGGAAAAATAGACTCGCCGTATTAAACTGAGGCACAGGACCGGCAAGCCGCCCCACCACGCTGATTTTGCCCCACATTCCCATCACGTCGAGCAATTCAGAAAATAGCGGTCCGCCAATATTCTCAACAACCAAATCCACTCGGCGAGAATCCAGACCGTCAAGGACGCGACGCCGCCATTGCGTGTCCATAGGATCAATCGCCATGCGGGCGCCAAGCTGCAAAAGTTTTTCTCGTTTCTCTTTGCTGCGCGACAAGGCAATCACAGTACAGTCCAGCGCCGCCGCCAATTGCACAGCAGCGACTCCAACACCTCCAGAGGCGCCGGTCACAAGCACCACGGAAGATGACGGATCACCCCATTGGGTGAGCGCCTGGTAAGCAGTCAGATAGGTCAGACTGGCGCCACCCACCTGTTGTAAGTTCCAACCTGAAGGAACGCCTGTAAGAAATGAAACAGGAACTGCAACCTGCTGAGCAAACGTTCCCTGCTGTTCGACGCCGACCGGCCCACGAATAATGAGTGCCAAATCTCCGGGCTTAAATAG
>Ga0335074_10001171_pt1 | contig 35717 bp, 29 predicted proteins | sample Lox_Sample_23_FD_206715 | JGI IMG/M metagenome (GOLD analysis project Ga0335074, IMG submission 206715) | Soil microbial communities from Loxahatchee National Wildlife Refuge, Florida, United States - Lox_Sample_2.3 | ecosystem: Environmental > Terrestrial > Soil > Wetlands | place: USA... | reverse complement strand
CGTCGCACAGCAGGGAGGCAATGATGCCTTCTTCAAATTCGCCGATGCCGTCTTTGCCGCACAGGAAGGCCTCACTCCGCAGACCTCCGACTCCACACTCGCCGACGCGGTCACGAAGATCGGCCTCGACGCGGCCAAGGTTGGCTCCTGCTCGTATACCGCCGCCGCCAAGGCTCCAGTCGATGCATCGATCAAGCTCGGCAAGGATCTCGATGTGAACGAGACTCCTATGCTCTTCATCGACGGCCGCCAGATCCCCGTCGGCGAAGTCGCGAACGGTCAGCTGCCCTACGACATGCTGAAGAAGATCGTCGCCTGGCAGTTCTCTCTGGATCAGTAGCGTAATCCTGGATTCACAATCTAGACGCGGAGTTCGCCCGAATGAGCGAGTCGCTTCAGCCCTTCAATTCGGGGAACGCCGTGATCCTCAATTTCGCCGCTGCATATGGAACCAGCGTGATCCGCTCCTTCGGTTCCTCACCGCTTACCGGGCTCTGCGGAACGGGATCAGCCACGCCATCCACCGCCCGCCACGCAGGTACCTTGCGCGCCTCCACCTCCAGGGTGACCGGCGCATTCTTCAGCGCAAACGGAGTCGTCCCCACCGCTGCTTCCTTCACAACGACATTGCCGATCGCCTGTTCATCGACCGCCAGCGCGTAATTCCACTGCGACGAAGGAAACACCTGCCAGTCCGCGGTCATTCCGCGATCCCGCAGCTTCACCCAGTCCTCGCCGATTGGAAACGAAAAGACCAGCGGCCCTCGATCGATCGTCACCGAGTCGTTAAATCCTCGAGAAAACCGCGGCCGCAGCGGTAACTTCAGCTCGACAAAATCCCCCGCCTTCCATCTGCGGTCGATCTTTGCAAATGTCCCCGTCGCCGTAAGCGCCTGCGCCTGCCCATTCACGCTGATCGCCGCGCCTTCCGCCCACCCCGGAATCCTCAGCCGCAGCGGAAACTCCATCGGCGATGCCGGATCGACTTTAATCCGCGCCGTCCCGCGAAACGGATAATCCGTCTCCTCCGATATGTGCACCACCGTGTCACGCACCCGTGTCCGCACCTCGCACGGCGAATACGCTGCCGCCACTAGCCCGTCATCAGCGGACGCCATCCACAGGCTCGCCGTAAACTTTGGCCATCCCTGGTGAAAGTTCGCCGTGCAGCAACCGAAGTTCGGCTCCAGCCCGAAGAGATTCGACTCCGGACCATCGGTCGTCCACGGCTTGCGATGCAGACTCACCTCCACCTGGTTCGGCTCCTGGTTGTACTGGTGCGCCCACATATCGTCGGTGAACGTGCCGGGCAGCGCGTTGAACGCCAGTTTTTCCAGCCGGTCCCCAAGTGCCGAATCTCCCAGGATCGCCAGCGACTGCTCCAGGGAGTACATCATCTCTACGACCGTGCACAGTTCGCTGCCCTGCGAAGGATTCCGCCCCGCGAAATGCTCATCGCACGAAAACATCCCATTCGGCAACCCGTGATATTTATCCAGTGCCGCCAGCATCTGCCCGAGCCCGCGACGATCCTCATCGCTGCTCGTGACCAGCGACCACACCGGCGCGGCCTTTAGAGCCTGCCCGTTGTTCACACCATGCGTCGAAAGCGCAAGATCGCCCCGGCCGCCACCATCATTCAGCTTGATCGACTCCGGAGTCACCAGTTGCGTAAACTTGAAGTCCGCAAATTGCTTCTGCCAATCGTGCCCCTGGCTATGCAGCAGTCGCACCAGCTCAAGCAGCTTCGGATCGCCGGTACGGTTATAGAGCCAGATCGCAACTAGCGCATTGTCCTGCCAACGAAACTTCCCCCAGTCGCGCAGCGGCCTGCCCGGAAGCGCCTGCAGTTGATACGCAAAGTAGCGCGACAGCACTGGAATCACCCGCGGATCGCCGGTCGCCTCTTCATACTGTGCCAGCGCCTTCAGCATTGCCATGCGTGGCCACCAGTCGTCATTGCTGCGCGGCCCGATCATCCCATTCGCCGTCTGATGCTCCAGCGTCCAGTCCATGAACTTCTGCGCCTTCGCCTTCAACCGCGCATCGTCGAGCTGATATGCAAGCGGCGCTAGTCCATCGACGAAGTACGGCCCGCGCTCCCACGACTCACCTGTGCCGCCCAGCCAGCCGCTGTTCGGACCCACATCGGCCCACGTCTCGTCCAGATGTCCGCCCAGCCCGTTCGCCTGAATCTCCAGTTGACTCCGCAACCATCCCGTCGGCCTGATCGACCCCAGCGGTAGCAGGTAAAAGGCATTCTGCGCGAGAGGCGCGCGGTTCTTGACCGCCGCATACACTGCATCGGATGTCGCATCCGCAAAGGCCAGCCGCCTGCCGTAAAGAAGGGAAGAAGCAATCGCCGCCGCGCCGCCCTGCTTCAGAAACCGCCGCCGGCTCGTCGAGAATTCATCGGGTCTGCACATGTACAACTCAAGTATCGCAGCCCGTTCGCTTGCGCGGCATATCCAAAAAACTACGGGGCAGCCTGGTATCCCGAAATCCGATGCCCAACTGCCCCGCAATGTTGTGAATCGGGAAGGCTCAGTGTCCCGATGAATCCGGACGCCGCGTCGCCTCGAACAGGAACCACGTCCGTCGCTCAGTCTCATCAATCCAGACCTCGATAAGGCTGGTGGTAGCGACGTCGTTGTACTCTTCGCACACGCTGTGAGCCTCGCGCAGGCGGGTGACCAGCGTCTGGTTGTCTTCGCGCAACTCAACGAGCATGTCTTCGGGCTCGACATACTCCGCGTCGTTGTCCAGCACACGCTGCTGCCGCGCTATCTGCCCGATAGACTTGATTGTCCGGCCCCCAATCTTGCGAACACGCTCCGCGATCGGATCGGTCATCGCAAAAATCTGATCGCCTTGCTCATCGAGCAGCAAATGGTAGTCGCGGAAATGCGGCCCGCTCATGTGCCAATGAAAATTCTTCGTCTTGAGGTACAGCGCAAACACATCCGCCAGGATGCCGTTCATCGCCCCCGAAATATCTCTCGTCGCGTTCCCCTTCAGATCCGTGGGAGTGGCCAACGCCGTTCCTTGTCTGTGCTCGAGTTCCTCTACTGCTGAAGCCGACTTTTTCATGTATTCGCTCCTTGCTCTGGTTGAATCGTTCAATGCTGTCTGGTTCTCAAGCCCATCAATCGCATATCTGATATTTGCCCGCGCTGCTCGCGAAGACTACTACGCTGTTCATTACAAAATCAATCGTTGCACCAGCAACAGTCCATCCAATCATCGCTATGATGCACGCACTCATCAGATGCGGAAGGGGGACCTCCCGTTTCACCTGAATCACACTGGTCTGATTTTCGCGATTATCTGGCCGGATCAGATCCAGCCGCCATCCACGATGTAGCTCTGGTTGGTGATAGCCGAGCTGTCATCCGCCCCAAGAAACAGCACCAGCCGCGCAACCTCTTCCGGAGTGATCATTCGCTTGAGCGCCTGATTCTGCAGCACCTTGGCCACATATTCCTCACTGAACCAGAGCTTGCGCTGCCGTTCGGTGAGGGTCGCTCCTGGCAGCACGGCATTCACGCGGATATTGTGCGGCCCCAGCTCATGTGCGAGCGTTCGTGTCAGCCCCACCACGCCCGCCTTCGAGGCGATATACACCGGCAGCCCCGTTCCAGGAATCATCCAGCTGATCGAGCTGAGATTCACGATCGAGCCGCGTCCCGCGCGCTTCATGACTGGAATCACAGCCTGGCACGCGAAAAACTGTTGTTTGAGATTGATCGCGATGCTCTTGTCCCAGTATTCAGGCGTGACCTCTTCGATCGAGTGCCGCGTGTCATTACCGGCGTTGTTCACCAGCACGTCGATCGTGTCGAACCGGCCAGCGATTTCATCAATGGTCGCAGCGAGCGCGGCTGTGTCCGTAACATCACAACGCCGGTAGATGAGTGACGTCGCCGATGCCCTCAGGCGCCCCGCCAGCTTTGCCGCGGCTTCATCCTGCACATCGAGAAACGCCACCCGCGAGCCCTGCCGCACGAAGTGCTCAACGATATGTTCCCCGATGCCGCTCGCTCCTCCGGTAATGACAACGGCGCGATCGCTCAGGCTCGGATACGACCCAAACTCAGCCGGCGTCTCACTCACAGTCCGTTCCACGCGACGACTATCTGTCGCTGCTGCCCCAGCCCTTCGATCCCAAGCGTCATCACGTTGCCGGGCCGCAGATAAATCGGCGGCTTCTGCCCCAATCCGACACCCGGCGGCGTGCCCGTCGAAATAATGTCTCCCGGCTGAAGACTCATGAAGCGGCTGAGATAGCTGACCAGTTGCGCCACGCCGAACACCATCGTCCGCGTGTTCCCGTTTTGATAACGGCGACCATCCACCTCCAGCCACATATCGAGCGCCTGCGGCTCGGGCACTTCATCAGCCGTCACCAGCCACGGACCGATTGGCCCGAAGGTATCGGCGCTCTTGCCCTTCACCCACTGCCCTGTACCCTCAAGTTGAAACGCGCGCTCTGAGAGATCGTTCACCACGCAGTATCCCGCCACATGCGATAGTGCATCTTCCTCAGACACATATTTCGCTGTACTGCCGATTACAACCCCCAGCTCGACCTCCCAGTCGGTCTTCGTTGAGCCTTTGGGAATCACCACATCGTCATCCGGGCCGCAGATGCACGACGTCGCCTTCATAAAGACGACCGGCTCCGCAGGCAACACCATCCCGGACTCCTTAGCGTGATCCGAGTAGTTCAAGCCGATAGAAATGAATTTGCCCACGCCCGCCACACACGGCCCAATGCGCGGATTACCCGGAACGCCAGGCAACGTAAAAACATCGAGCGCCCGCACCCTCTCCAGGCTGCTCGGTGAAAGCACCCCGCCCGCGAAATCGGGAATGACCTTGGATAGATCGTGAATCTTACCGCCTGAATCGACAACACCCGGGAGCTCGTGGCCCATCTCACCATAACGAACCAGCTTCATTTGTGTGCCTCGCCCGTCGTGTCCTTCCCACCTTCAAACCGAATTGCCAGCAATGTAAGGTCGTCCTCCACTTCTTTTCCGTCCGCCCAGCGCGTAAGTTCTGCGAGCGTCGCATCGATAAAGTTGGTAGCCGTCAGGCTGCCGTTCTTTTCAAGAAATCCCTTCAAGCGCTCGACTCCGAACTCCTCTTCCTTAGGATCGTTCATCTCCGGAATGCCGTCCGTATAGAGAAGAATCCAGTCGCCGCGTTCAAAAGGTTTCTCGATCGCAGAATACACAGCCTGCGGAAACGATCCAAGAAACAGTCCGTTCTCAATCACCTCGCTCACTGTCCCAGACTGTCCACCGCGCAGCAGCATCGGCGGGTGTCCTGCGCCGGCGTAGCGCAGGACCTTTGCTTCTGTGTCGATAAACACATAGGCCGCCGTAACGAAGTGGCCTCTGAATTTGCCACAGAGTGTCTGATTCAGCGCCGCCAGCAGCCCTGCAGGGTCGGCAGCGAATGCAGCCTGCTCCGCAAATGCAATCTTGAGCATCGACGAAATCAGTGCCGCCGGCATTCCGTGACCCGATACATCCGCGACCAGCGTGCCCAACCGCTTTTCATCCACCCGGATAAAGTCGTAAAAATCCCCGGCGACCGATGCCATGGCCTGGTAGCACGCGGAGATGTCGAGTCCTTCAATCTTTGCCGGCTCGCGCGGCAGAATCGAGAGCTGGATCTGGCGCGCAGTTTCGAGTTCGTTGCGAATCTCGGCAAGCTGGCGCGCAAGCTTTTCCCGCGCCTCCCGCAGCATCAGGTGGTTATGAACTCGCGCCCGCACCACAGCCTGCGAAAACGGCTTATGGATGTAGTCAACGCCGCCAACTTCAAAGCCCTTGGTCTCGTCCGCAACCTCCGTCATGCCCGTTAGAAAAACCACCGGGATATCCCGCGTCGCGGGATCCAGTTTAAGCCGCAGGCAGACCTCAAATCCGTCCATGCCCGGCATCAGCACGTCGAGAAGAATCAGGTCCGGCACTGGATCCGAATTCACCAGGTCCAGCGCCTTCTCTCCGTTGGTCGCAATTCGCACCCGATATTGATCTTTGAGAATCGCATTTACGATCTGAATATTCTCGGGCGTGTCGTCGACCAGCAGAATCACCTTCTTCGCTTGCGTGCTCATTGCGTCGTCTGTCCCTCATTCGCCTTGATCTTCGTATCGATCTCTTCAAGCTTCGCTTGCGCCACTTCAAAATCAAAATCCCGAATCGCCTTGGCCATGGTGTTCAGCGTCTCGGCGTCGACCTCTCCGCCGAGAGCTGTCCGCAGCTCAGAAAAAGCATCCTCAGCCGCTCCGTCACTCTCTTCCAGCAGCCCTTTGAGCTTCACCATCGCCGCAGCCGTCGCATCGCGATCGAACTTCGCGCTTCCCCCATCCACTGCCGCAGGCTCGGTCTGCTTGAGCGCTTCGACGATTGCATGCGTCTGCTGGCGAAGAAGAAAATCGAAATCCTCCAGTAGAGAGGGAACCGCCCCTTCCTGCTCACGGAAGGCCCGCTCTATGTTGGCCGCCGCAAACTGCACCTTCGTGATTCCCAGATTTCCCGCGACGCCCTTCACCGTATGAGCTATCTGCTGTGCAAGCTTAGGATCGCCCTTCTCCACAGCCGCGATCATGCGCGCGCCCGCCTCGCCCTGCTTCTCTGCGAACTGTCCCAGCAGGCTGCGGTACAGCTGCTTGTTATCCGCCACGCGCCGCAGTCCCGACGCCGTATCCACGCCCTCGACCTCCGGAACGACCACCGCCGGTGCTGGTGCCTTCGGTTCCGTCTTTGCTCCGTTCACTGAACTCCGCTTCGTCCACCGTGCCAGCGTAGCGAAGAGCGCGTCAGGATCGATCGGCTTGCTCACGTGATCGTTCATGCCTGCTTCGAGGCAGCGCTGCCGCTCCTCCACCAGCGCATGCGCCGTCATGGCGATGATAGGCAGCGACTGAAAGCGCGCATCGGCCCGAAGAAGTTTCGTAGCCGTGAAGCCATCCATCTCCGGCATCTGCAGGTCCATGAAAACCACATCGAACGCAGGAGGCAGCGGACCCTCGGTAAGCAGCTTCACAGCCTCACCGCCATGCATTGCAACCGTAACCGCAGCGCCCGCACTCTCCAGCAGCTCAGTCGCCACCTGCCGATTCATCTCGTTGTCCTCAACCAGTAGCACGCGCACGCCCCTCGCATCGTGAAACCGCGATTCCTCGATCGCAGCACTCGGAGCGCTCGCCTTTTCCACTGGCACGCCGAACATGTCCATCAGCGCATCGTGAAGCAGCGAAGGATTCACCGGCTTCAGCAGGTACGTATCGATGCCGATCTCTTCCGCCTGTTCGCGAACATCTTCTCGCCCGAAAGCCGTGACCATTGCAATCTTCGGAATATGCCGTAGCCGATCGCTGCGCTTGATGATCCGGCTCGCCTGCAACCCGTCCATCCCCGGCATATGCCAGTCCATCAGGACAAGTTGGTACGGGTCTACGCTGTCAGTGGAGACAAGCTCGCGAATCGCATCTTCGCCCGAGGATACAGCGTCCGCCCGCAATGCAAAGGCCCGTAGAGAATCGGTAAGAATCTCGCGCGCCTGCGCATTGTCATCGACAACCAGCGCGTGCAGCCCGGCAATATCCGGAATGAACCGCTTGCGGTCGCTCTCATCCGATCCGACTCCGAACCACCCGGTGAAGTAAAACGTGCTGCCTTTGCCGTACTCGCTCTCCACCCAGATCGTGCCGTCCATCAGCTCCACCAGCTTTTTCGAGATGGATAAGCCAAGCCCTGTCCCGCCATATTTCCGCGTGGTCGAAGTGTCTGCCTGCGAGAAGGCCTGGAACATGCGCGCGCTCTGTTCCGCAGTCATTCCGATCCCGCTGTCGCAGACCGAAAACTTCACTTTCACTCGATCTGACACGCGCTCTTCCAGCGCAACCGTAACTACGATCTGGCCACGTTCGGTAAACTTGACCGCGTTGTTGACGAGGTTGATCAGGATCTGCCCCAGCCGCAGTGGGTCGCCAACTAGAGTCGGCGGAAGATCGTGCTGCGCTGAAATCAGGAACTCGAGGTTCTTCTCCTGTACCTTCTGCCCGACGATCGACGACAGGTTGTCCAGCACTTCTTCCAGCCGGAAATTCGTCTTCTCCATGTCCAGCTTGCCGGCTTCAATCTTGGAGAAGTCCAGTATGTCGTTAAGAATGCCAAGGAGTGTCTGGGCCGCCGATTTGATCTTGCTCAGATAGTCGTGCTGCTTCGCCGTGAGCTCGGTCTTGAGCGCCAGGTGCGTCATCCCGATCACTGCGTTCATTGGCGTGCGGATCTCGTGGCTCATATTGGCCAGGAAGTCCGACTTGGTGCGCGTCGCTGCCTCGGCCATCTCCTTCGCGCGCCGCATCTCTTCTTCGGCCCACTTGCGCTCGGTGATGTCCTTCACATTTACCACCAGCATCTGGCGGTCAAGATATTCCGCCAGGTATGCCGTCACTTCCACGTCGATCAGTCGGCCATCCCGTGCTGTATGCCGTGTCTCCCAGGTCGACACGCCTTTCTCATGCAGTTCAGTCAGCAGTCCGGCAAGCTTTTCCGCGCTGAAGTCAGGATTGAGCTGCGCAATATTCATTCCCATCAATTCTTTGCGGTTGAATCCCAGAACCCGGCACGCTGCGTCGTTCGCATATTCAATTCCGCCTTCCGAGGGCCGCACCCAGAAGATCGTCTCTGCGGCGTGATCCACCGCATGCTGCGTGAACTGCAATCGTTTCTCCGCTTCCTTGCGCCGCGTGATATCGCGAAAGGCCACAACGCTTCCCGTAACCTGCCCATCGCGCATGATCGGCGTCGTCGAATACTCCACAGGAAAGTTCGTGCCGTCCTTGCGCCACAGAATTTCATCCGCAATCAGCCGCGACTTGCCGTCTTTCGCGGTCTTGAACATCGAGCACTCGTCGTGTGGAATTATGGTGCCATCGGCGCGCGCGTAGTGCACACGATCGTGCATCGCCTGCCCCACTAGGTCTTCCGCCGGATAACCGATCATCGCTGCGGCGGCGGGATTCACAAACGAAATGACGCCCTCTGTCGTAAGCCCGAAGATCCCCTCACTCACCGATGCGAGAATCAACCGGGAGCGTTCCTCGGCAGCCGCAACCGTGGCAGCCTGCACCTGCGTGTGCTCGAGCAGTTTCTTCGTCTCAAGAGTGCCGTAAAGGATCTCGGCGTTCAGTGCGGCAACCGGCAGTAATGCAGTAAGCAACTCCCGTTGCCTCGACGACAGCGGATCCACGGGCGCCAGCTCCAGCACCGCGGCCACCTTCCCGTGGCTGACCATAGGCATGAACAACAAATTTCTGCCCGTAATTTTCGCGGCTCCGGCGGAGATGCGAACCTGATTCTTGTCCGTTGCCGTGACTTCCAGGGAACGCTGTTCAAGGGCGGCCTGCCCGGCCATCCCTTCTCCCAGAGAAAACGACTTCAGTGCGACAGAAGCTTCCAGCGCGAAGCCACCGGTAGGACAGAAGCGCTTGCCGTCCGCATCCGCCAGATAGAAGATCCCGTAAAGCAGGCTTACCGACTCGAAAATGCGCGAGAGCAGAATCTGCGCAAACTCGGCAAAGCTTTCCGCCGATTGCAGCCGCAGCGTGATTGCAGCGACCTCAGCCTTCACCCACACCTGCGTCTGGCGTTCTTGCGCCGCTGCCTGCAACATGTTCAGCGCGCGGCTCATGTCCCCGATTTCATCACTGCGATCGAGGTTTGTGATCGGCCGATCGAGACGATCCTCGGCTACGTCCAAAATGTGACCGCGGAACTCCTCCAGCCGGTCAGCCACTTCCTTCTGCACAATGAAGACTGCAAATGCGAAGGACACAGCTAGCCCAAGGCCGATCACCATCCAGGTGATAAGGAATGTGCGACGCGTCCGTACCGTGAGATCGCGAGACTCGCGATCGACTATCCCATGCAGCGTGCTGATCACGTCGACCAGGGAATTGCGCGCTCTCTGTAGTTCGTTATCCAAGGTGCTGCGCATCTCATTCATCGCGGCGTTGGAATCGTTCTTGAGAGCAGCATCGCGAGTCGAGCGGGCGTCGGCTACGGCCCCATCAAAGATCGCTCCGGCAGAAACGATCTGCTGCGACAGTTCCGGACTCTCCTGCAACGCCTCTTGCTCATACGCCTGATAATCGGCAACGGTCTGGTCCAGGGCAATATCGATAGCTCTCGTCCGGTTTGGATCAAGCTCCGCAATCTCTTCATATAGGAGCTCGCCAAAGTGGGTGGTCTTTGCCCGCGCGTCGGTCAGGTTCTGCAGCGCACGAACGTCGCGGTCGATAAGGGCGGTGTATAGCCGGTCGATGCGGACCATCTCGATCGACGAGTAGAGTGTCGCCGCGACCACCATGAGCGCCAGCGGCAGCAGGGCGACCAGCAGCTTTTTCCGAATTTTAAGGTTCCCTAGCAAGCCAATCCCTTTACGGACAGCCCCATTGTAGGGCTGCGACAGGGGAGTGAGCGCGACTTTTATGCGTGGGCTGGAAACGCCAAAGAAAAAGCGGCTGTCCCGAAGAACCCGCCGCCTTCCTTGAGTCCTCGATGCTGCTTACTTCGGCTTCTCCAGGTGCCCACCAAATGCAAACCGCATCGCCGACAGCACTTTGTTGGCATAGTCTGCCTCGCCCCGAGAGCTGAACCGCTCGTAGAGAGCGGAAGTCAGCACATGCGCCGGCACAGCTTCATCAATAGCGGCCTTGACCGTCCAGCGTCCTTCGCCCGAATCAGAGACGCGCCCGCCGAACTTCGAAAGCTTGGGATCCTGCGCCAGTGCTGACGCCGTCAGATCCAGCAGCCACGAGGAGATCACGCTTCCGCGCCGCCACACCTCCGTCACATCCGCGAGATTGAAGTCGTACATGTAGTGTTCGGGATCGCGCAGCGGAGTTGTCTCGGCGTCGATCTCATGGGTGTGCTTGCCAATGTCGGCCGATCTCAGAATGCCGAGACCCTCCGCATACGCTGCCATAATTCCGTATTCGATGCCGTTGTGCACCATCTTCACGAAGTGGCCGCCGCCGTTCGGTCCGCAGTGCAGATATCCCAATTCAGAAGTTCCCCCCAGCTTTTCCCGCCCCGGGGTGCGTGGAACATCGCCGATACCCGGCGCAATTGTCTTGAAGATCGGATCGAGGTGCATTACCACATCGTCCTCGCCGCCGATCATCATGCAGTAGCCGCGCTCCAGACCCCATACGCCGCCGCTGGTTCCCACATCAACATAGTGAACACCCTTCGCGGCCAGATCCTTGGCGCGCCGGATATCGTCGATGTAATAGGAGTTGCCGCCATCGATTAGAATGTCGTCTTTCTCCAGGTGCGGAACGATCTCGGAGATCGTATCGTCCACCGCTGCCGCTGGAATCATCAGCCAGATAGCGCGCGGCTTGTTGAGCTTCTTCACCATATCCGCTAGGCCCGACGACCCGACGGCCTTATCCTTCTCCAGTTCCTGCACCGACTGCGGCGATCTGTCGAAGACCACGCATTCGTGGCCTCCATTTAGGAGCCGCTTCACCATGTTGGCTCCCATACGCCCAAGTCCCACCATTCCCAGTTGCATAGATCACCTTTCTAGAAGACGGATTTATTCGATCACAAACCGACTAGACTGATTTCGCGATAAGGACAGCTTTCGTTTTGGCGGATCGAAGCAAAGCCTTAAAAGCCGGAGTTAGTATATGAGATTCCCGTGACAGGAGAACGGATAGCTCTTTTATCCGATGGCTTCGCCGGGCACGGCATGATCGATCCACAGGGTATTGTGAAGCAGTTGACGTAATTGAACAGCCCGCTCCCTCCTTCGGCACGTTGCCGGGCGTCCTCCTAGCGGTCATGGATCGCGGCAGGCTCGCTGCCGCAAACACGTGAAAGGCGGGGCTGGGTCTCGAGTATGCAGTCCTCCCCTCTTGGCTACAGAAACTTCAGGTTACCCTCTTTTCCGTGGATAAAACAGCGCCGCCCAAATCGGTCCGTTCAGCGCAGAAATCGGTCGCGAAGGCACCCCGGCTTCTTTGACGCACCTGATCCCATTTGATATAAACACAAAGGAAACACATATCCCCGCCGTACACTCCTCAGTAGCTCAATGGCAGAGCATTCGGCTGTTAACCGAAGGGTTGTAGGTTCGAGTCCTACCTGAGGAGCCAATCTTTCAAGCTCTTACAGCTTCCTCACCATCCGGCTTCGCCAAACTTCGCCAAATTGCATTCGGACCTTTGAAGTTTCTGCCCTTCAGGCCCAGACTTTTCTCCGGCATTGTCCAGTTGCCGAGCACCGCTGACGTGCGCGAGTTCACGGCGAGAACGCTCTGATCGATCGTCTGAACGTACACGTCGCCCGTCGTCTTGATGCTCGCATGCCGCAGGAGACCCTGCGTGTCCTTTAGCGTCCCATGGTGCTGCATGTCGGTTCCCAGGGTTCGCCGCATCACCTGGAAAGTGACGAGGCGATCCGGGATGCCCAGCTTACGCGCCACGGGACGAATGCGCCCGTTGAGGAAGTTCTTCCCCAGCGTGGCACAGACTGGCCCTTCCGTTCCCCGCGTCCGAATGTGGGAAACATCAGTGCCTCTGGCGACTGATCGCTGCAAATGCGCTTCCACGCCTCGATTACCGGCCGTACTTGCTCCGGCACAGGAATCGGGGTTTTGCTCTGCTTCGTCTTCAGCCGGCCTTTGTAAAGCCGTCCTTCGTAGGCCGTTCCGTGGGGAAGAAGAGCATCGCCGGTCCAGGACTTCCATTGCAGTCCCATCACCTCGCTGGCTCTCGGTCCACAGAAGATCCCGACGCAAAGCAGACAGAGATTGTGCATGTCCTCGATGGCGTTGACCAGGCCCAGAATCTGCGCCTGCGTCATCACCGGCTTTTCGACCAATTTGGTCTGAGGCATTTTCACGTCTTCTCCGGGGTCCTCAGTCAGAAACTTCTGCTTTCGAGCCATCGCGGTAATCGCCCGGATGTTCGAAAAGCAGGACCGAACGACTGACTCGGAATATCCCTTGTCGGCCAGTCCGTTGAGCCAGATCTGAATCTGGAAGGAATCGAGCTTGCGCAACGGAAGATCGCCGAATCTGCTGATCACGTAGTGTTCCAGTTGGTAAGTGTTCGTCTTTTTGTACGCGGGGCTCCATTTGCCCTGGCGCATTGGAATGTAACGTTCCTTCACGAACCATCGAAACGTCACTGCTTCATTTTGCTGAACGCTAGGAATTTCAGCGAGAATCCCGCATTCCTTCAAGATCATTTCCCGCAACAGTTGTTCTGCCTTCCACTTTGGGTTTCCGGCCTTGGGGCAGATTGGGACGTTGCGGTGCTTCCGGACCTCCTTTCCACTTGAGTCCTGTCCGTAGATCAGGTACTTGCCGTACCACATCTTCACCTTCTTCCCGCTTGGGTAGACGGTGCCTTTCTGGTACTTCATTGCCATGTAGTTCTCCGCTTTCTGCTTCCGGTCCTGGTCGTGGAGAACAATTCCTTCATACACGAAACTAGGAGCGACGGGAAGCGGGAAGAGTGTTCAATTCAGCCATGAAAATCTCGACGTCGGCCGCACGGTAGCGAAGGAGCTTTCCGAGCTTCACGCCGGGAATCCTAGGAGACCGTCGGGTTGTGTGGTCACGGATGAATCTCTCGGAGACCCCGAGCTTCGCAGCAACCTCACGTGCATCGAGCAGTCGGTCATCGCCCCGATCAGGTCCGGTGTCGTTGTTCAATTCATGCGAAGTTGTGGTGAATGGAGTGATGCTTCGGGCCGTGGCAGTTCCCATGGTTCACCTCGGGGAAGTCAGTGGATTTGCTCGTGCATCGGACTCGGACCCCGCATGATCCGCGGAAATCCGAAACTACCTCAAGCGTCACGTGATTCTGTTTTGTTGTCCAAGACTTTGCACTAGTAGCACCATTGGTTTGATCTATGGCTAAGCCCCCGCACAACCTCTCAGACCGGGTACCTGGTGGTGCCCGATTGACACTCTTGATTCTTCAAGTGACTCTGATTCTGTCCTTGTTTTCCAAAGGAGCAAGCGCGATGAGCTTCTGACCAAAACCCTCCAACGCTGGAGTCAGAGCTGTGTCGGATCATCTTGAATTCAGGCTTCTCAAATACATCGTTGCCGTTGCCGAGACGGCCAATTTTACGCGCGCTTCCGAGCGGCTTTTCCTGGCGCAGCCAACACTCAGCCAACAAGTAATCGCACTCGAAGAAGCGATTGGTGTGCGGATTTTCGTCAGACGTCGCGAGGGCGTCCATCTGACACCTGCAGGACAGATGCTCTATGCCTATGCGCAGGAGATGCTGGATCTAGCTGGCAGCTACTCCGTGTAAAAGATAGACTTAACGAACTCGACAAGACATTACTTCGGATCATTTCAGCGACGACCGAATGCTTCAGCAACGTTAGTTCACTGGAAATTGAGAACCTTTCAATCATTGCAAGTCTTGCCCAGGGAATGATCCATTAAGGGATCATCCTTCGATACGGCTGGCAGCGGAGGGCTACTAGTCAATAATTCGGAAAAGGAGTCGTTTATTACCGTCCAATTTGTGGAAGCAGTACCCCGCCTTCCATAGATCAAACCAATAGCACAATAGACAACAAGTCTTGGACTCGCCTAACGAGCGGCGGTACCCTACCCGTTGCACCTATAACAAGAACCTTCATTGTTTCTCCCACTGGGGCATTGTCGCCCTGAATTCAGTACGAATCAAAGTCGCGATTGTGCCGCCCGTCGATGAACAACGGCTAACTTTCGCGGTCAGCAAGGGGAAAAGCCGATGAGGATGTTAACCATGCCATGCCCTGGAAACAACGATCGTCACCTAGTACTACTGTGTTATAAGAAGTCTCTCAGACAACAGGGACATCTGGGCAGGGAGCGGGCCAGGTGGGTGACGATCTGGCGGCGCACGGTGGCGATCGAGCAGGGATTATGCCGTTCGGTCCGCACCGGAAGCGCCGCGGGGCGTGTAGCTGCTTTGTCCACGTGGTAAGTAAAGGCGGACGTCGGCTGCCCGCAATGGCGTCGAAGCTGGCGGAGGGGGGAAAAGACACCGCTCCCGCACCAGGAAGCCGTAGGCTGCGATAGAGAGCGTTGCATGGTGATGAAAACCGCGCCAGCCGCGTCCTTCGAAATGTCCCAGACCGAGTTCCTGTTTGAGTTCCTGATAATCACGTTCGATGATCCAGCGCTGTTTGCCCAGAGCGACCAGTTGACGTAGAGGGATGGATTCCGGCAGGTTCGACAGCCAGTACTTCGTCGGTTCCTTCTCGGTCTTCGGCCATTCGATCAGCAGCCATTGCTCGGGATGCGGCTCACTGCGCCAGTAGTCGCGGTGTGCCACACGCACGCGCAGGCGGGCAAAACAAGAGTGCATGGTGCCGCGCGTCCCTTCTCGCCAGCTGACTCGGCGCATATCGTGGGGACTCAGACAGAGGGCCAGTTCCTTCACCGACAGCGGCTGATGGTGTTTTTCTCTCCGCAGCAGGCTCGCAGGGCCTCCCGTTGTGCTCCGGGTCCGGGGCGGAAGCGGAGCAGTGCCCGGCGGCCATACCGTAGTCGAAGACTGGATGCCCACGACATATTGGAATCCCAGCGTCTTCAACTCTTCACGAAAACTGTGATCATTTCCATAGGCAGCATCGGCCAGCACGACGCCACGCGGTACATCTTCATCCAGCAGCGAACGAATTTGTGCGAGTGCTATCTCAGGCTTAGTCTGGAACCGGATATCTTCCGGCACACCTGCTTTTCGGCGCCGCTCCGGGTCATGGGCCCAGATCTCGGGCAGATACAACTTGTGCCGCACAGGAAGGCTGGCCTGCTCCGTAGCCAGCGACACACTGACGGCGATCCGGCAATTCTCCTGTTTGCCTACCTGCCCACAATACTGCCGTGTGACTCCAACCGAATGGCTGCCCTTCTTGGGGAAGCCCGTGTCATCCACTATCCAGGCGAGCAGACGATGCCGCCGTATCATCGCGGGCAGCACCTGGTCGCGCAGCGGGAATTGACGCGGTCACTCCATATCAGAGATTTGGGGCTTGTTGAGCGCCGATCTCCGAATCGGATGCGGCGCTACCGATCACTCATTGTTTTCTGGACTCGCCGCCGCAACGGCACAGAGGAGAGGAAGGAAAAATCACAGGCTCGCTCTTGCGAAGTCTGCATAGGCAGGAAGCAGATGCACTGGGGAGAGCAACGCTGGCACTCACTCAGGATCTGGGTAGTGGTGCATTTCAAACTGCACCACTACCTGGATCTGCGGTTTCTGGAGGATTCTAGCGGATGTTGAACTGTTGCAAGTTAATGTCAGGCAGCACGGACGTGCCTTCGAGGCGAACCGCATCCAGGCTGGCTGGATTGAGGCCGAGCGCCTTCAGGACCGTCGGCGCCACCTGGTTGGTGCCGACTGCGGTATATACCGTGCGCGGGGAGAAAGCAGGATTTGAAAGGAGCAGAATCACATTGGTGTCGTCGTGCGCGAAGCCACCATGCTCCGCGAGCTTGGTGGCGCTGCCAGTGTAGGTGACGCCGATATTCGGTGTAACGATGATGTCCGGCGTGCGTGGATCCAAACCCGGCCCAAGACCAGGCTTGTCGTAGTTGAGCGCCAGGGTCGGACCGTAGAAGATCTGTCCTGCCCCGAAGGTCGTCAGGTTCGATTCCAGCAGCGCCACGGCCTGATCGGTATAGGACGGGTTGGTGAGCCAGAGCAGTGAAACATCGTCTTCGGTCGAACCGACGCCGGTTCCGTTGGGGTTCTCCGTAGGAGGCATGGCGGCCGGCAGGTCGTTGGCGATAATGGTCGCCGGCGACAGGCCGCTGCTGGTCTTGCCGGGAACCGCCTTATACAGGTGCGGATCGATGGGCGATTGTCCGTGTTTGGCGGTGATAATCACCAGGGTTGATTCGTAGAGGCCGCGGTCCTTCAACTCCTGAACCCATTCTCCGATCGAATCATCGACGAACACGATTTCGTTGTACAGCGACTGAGTCGGTGTGCCGGCTGCGTCTTTATAGCCACCGGTGAGGGAGGCGCTGCTCTCAATGAGCTTCTGGCCGACGCTGACGGCCTGGAAATTCATTCCGAAGATCTGTGGTACTTCTGCTTTCTTGCCGTCGTGAGTCTTGCCTTTGATTTCATTCAGGACCGCGTTGACCTTCAGGGTGTCATAGCACTGAATGTTCTGGAAGCTGTTAGTCCATGCAGTCAAATCTGCACCGGCATCAGGAATGGTGCTGCAGCTGATTCCGGTAGATGTCGTTACACCGGGGAGAGCCACAAGGTTGGAATTGATCTCGGGTGAATAGTAATCGTTGAGAGAGCCACCGCCCGGGCCGGCTACAGAGGAGTAAGAGGGATGCTTATCGGACCATGCGGTGTACCCTCCAGCCTTATGGATGACGCCGAAGATGGTATTAGTCCGCACAAAGTCCCAGCCGTAGACGGGTGCACAGCCCTTGGCCGGGTCGCGGTCGAGCCTCTTGGGATTAATCGAAGCAATGCCGCCATCCGTGAGGCCAGCACCGGGAGCTCCACCGTTGAGCTTGGTGTAGTCGATGTCAATGCCTTCGTCATACTCGGTCGTGAAACCGGTCGGTGTTCCCCCCGCCGTGCACTTCCCGGGTCCATTTCCATAGGCAGTCGCCACAGCCGGTCCATCGAGCGAGCGGTCATACGCAACGTCGTAATAGACGCCCATGGTGCGAGGAGTGGCTCCCGTCATGAGGTTCATCAGGCCCGGGAATGAATCGGATGGCTTTGAGGTGCTGGCCGCGACGTAATTGACGCCGGTCGAGCCAAGCGCTGTGAGGTTGGGGCAGTAGGGAGCTCCGTTATTCACTCCGGCAATTCCCTGCGAGCAGTTCAGGTAGTCGACGGCGTGGAAGCCATCAAGGCTGATGAGCAACACATGACGGACCTGCGAGCGATCCCAATCGCCGTCATGATCCTGGGCGCTGGCCGTTGCAACCGTGGCCAGACAAGCAAGCAATACAGCTATTGGTTTCATCGTTACCTCCTAAGCAAACCTGTGTATCAGGCGTTAGCAGCAGGGTGGGTTGCAAACGGATCAATTCTGGGTGAATTAAATCTGCTTCATCTCCCTGCTTTGTTGGTGAAATCATCGAATGGTTGCGTTGAATTTCGTAACCGACCTTTAACTAAACAGTGCTAGCTTCGGGGCGCGTGCCCACGAACGCAAAATTTTTGCGGTTGAGGAGAGTTCCCCGAGATGACATTGAAAAGAAACCAGTCCGATTTGCGGGCTTTGAGAAGAGTAGCGATTACAGCGTCCCTGAGCCTGGCGATGGGCTGCGTTGCGGCGAGCGCGCAAGGCTTTGGACACGATAAGGATTTTGACCACGATCACGACCACGATTTCCGCGGCTTTGTGCGTGACAGCATCGTTTTGAGCGGTACAGTCTATGCTGGCAATGCAGACACCGTTACCCCTGGCGAAGTGTTACCGCACGGCTGTCTGAACACCGGCTCAGTCATGAGCCCGACCCCTGCTACCGTCAATGTGCCGCTGCTGCCGCCGTCCACAGCTACCACGGCTGTGACGGTCACCTGCGGCTATGCAAGCGAGAACGGCGAATACCCCAATCTCAAGGACAATCACAACGTCTGGAATAATGACAACACCGATCCGAACTTTGGCGTTTCTTCGCCCATCGTTCTCTGGGATCTCAGCCAGGATGGCAATTTGCTTGGTACGCTGCACGTTCCCAGCGACGAAATCGTGACCAGCTTCAGTTCCAAGTCTGAACTGGCCTTGAATCGCTCGGCAGACGGCAGAAGCCTCACCTTCATGGGCTACCGCGGCGGTCCCGGCTGCCCGACTCTCACCCTGGACCCGACGACTAACATCCTCACGCAGGGCACGAACGTGGGTCCCACATCGCCGACTGCGGCGAACCTGATTGACGTTTCAGCTTCCAGCACGCCGGGCCTCTGCGATCCGACCAATCCCGCGGTTGCGAGCTTTGCAGGAGCAACCAATCCCACGGCTTACTACCGCTCTATCGCGGAAGTGGACGCGTGGGGCCGGATCTCTTACACCGATGGCGACGCCTACAGCGGCGACAACTCCCGCGCTGTGATCAAGGCGGACAACTGGCTGTATTACTCGGTAGGGAACGACAACAATGGCGGGCTGTCGAAGAAGCAGATGCCGATCACGACCCTCGGCTTCAATCTCTCCCACTCGACGGGCGCCGAACTGTTCGTTCCTGGCGCGCCGCCGCTCGTTCCGCCGGACAACAACATGATCTCCTATTTCGTATTCCCCGGAGACAAGCCGGGTAAGGACACGAACTTCCGTGGCATGACGATCTTTGACAATTCTCTGTACGTCGCAAAGGGCAGCGGCGGCAACGGCATCAATACCGTCTATCAGCTCGGCACTCCCGGCGTTCTGCCCACCCCGTCGAATGCGCCCGCAGGCGGCACCGTCAACGAACCGTACACCATCCTTCCCGGATTCCCAAACACCAGCGCCAGCACAAACAGCCCGGGTGGCGACTATCCTTTCGGGATCTGGTTCGCTAACGCCACAACTCTTTACGTTTGCGACGAGGGCGACCTAATTTACACGCCGAACCAAGTGATCAATGGACAGGTGAACGTTGCTGACGCCGGCACACTGGCGACGGCCGGCCTGCAAAAATGGATCCTCACTACAACGGCGAGCGGCCCGACCTGGGTGCGCGAGTACGTCATCCAGAATGGACTCAACCTTGGCGTGCCCTATAGCGTTCCGAACTATCCGGCGTCAATCGAGCCTGCGACGGGCGGATGCCGCAACATCATCGGCGTTGCCAATCACGACGGCACGGCGACGATTTACGCCATCACGTCCACGATCAGCCTGAATGGCGACAACGGCGCCGATCCCAACAAGCTGGTGAAAGTCACCGATCTCATCAGCGCCACTCACCCGGCATCAAACGGTTACGTCGACAGGTTCGTCACGATTCGCTCGGCGCGCGCTGGCGAAGCGTTCCGCGGCGTCGCCCTAGCCCCCGAAGACGACGACCACGACAGATAGAAACCAAGTATCAGAACAGCCAACCAAGGCTCCCCGTTTTGAGGTCAACTCGGGGAGTCTCTTTACAGTTTCGCGCAAGCATTCTGTGAACACAGCGGAATGGCAGAGAACACCGAGTCATGTCGGAATGCAACGAAGATTAATCCGAATGTACGCCTGGGTTAACCCACCGTTGAATTGACGCGAGTATGTTTGCGGCCAACCCCGAAAAGCGTCAGCAATTGGGCTATCCCAACCCAGATAGGCATTGAAGGAGGAGTCATGAAAAAGCTTTTCGTCTTGCTCATGTGTATGGCGACCATCGGCTGGGTTTTGTGTCAACCAGCCCTCAGTCAAACAGAGGACCCGAATCACGTCCGCGACTCACATGTCGTTCCCATTGCGGCGATAGGTGTTCCTGGAACTTCCGGCGCGAACCCCTTTGTCAATTTCGACCAGGCTCGCGTCGACACCAAATTACAACTGTTATTCGTGTCAAGCCGCTCGTCGAAAGCCGTCGCCATCATCGATGCATTTACTCACAGGCAGATCGGCGAGACGCCGACCGTTTTCGCCGGCGTAGGCATCGACAGTCCCCACTCGGGTCCTGACGGAAATGTGGTCGCCGATCGTTACCTCTTTGCTGGAGACTACCCGAGCACAGTAAGAGTCTTTGACCTTAACGCAAGTCTCTCTTCGCCGCCTGAAGTCGCCGAAGTCCAGACAGGTGGCGAGTATCGAGCCGACGAGATGGACTATGACCCAATTGATCAAGTTGTTGCTGTCTCAAACGGCGATTCAACTCCCGCCTTCGTCACTTTGATCGATAGCAAGACATTCAAGATCCTGAAGAAAGTAACCTTCGATGGGACCAACGGCACGCCCGACACCTCACAAGGGGGCATCGCCAGTGTTCTGTATGACTCCCGAACCCACAAGTTCCTTATCAGCATTCCGGAGGTTGGATCGGACTTGACTGCGGGCGCAGTCGCTGTGATGGATCCGGCAACGGGGAAGGTGACGCAGGTGTTTTCGGGACTGGACAACTGCATGCCGTCGGGGATGGCACAGGGGCCTGGCGACAATGTTCTGGTCACCTGCGACCCGGGGTTTCCGGCGCCTGATCCGGTTCAATTCGCGCCGCGCACCTATGTGATCAACGGAAAGACGGGCGAAATTCTGGCCAATATCGCGCAAGTCGGCGGTGTGGACTACGGCGCGTACAACCCAACCGATCATCACTATTACCTGGGAGCGCGTGACTATTTCACGAGCCCGGACGCAACCGCAGCGTCTCCGGTGCTGGGCGTCATTGACGCCGATACGAACAAATGGATCGAAAACTTTCCCACGGGAACGGACGCCCATTCGGTGGCGGTCAACCCCTTCAACAACCAGATATTTGTGCCGATCGAAAATCCGAATCCGCTCTGCGGAACGCTTCCCGGATGTGTTTCGATCTTCACCGATGCCCACCGGAGAGACCGATGGTAAGAGATTCAGAAGCAGCCTCGAACTGAATGAGCGAGGTAGCATGCCTCCGCTCTGTGGGGGGATCGAACGGAAGCATGGTCGAGATTGAATGGACCTCCGCGTGTTGGGGCGCCCCGTCATCAAGGCGTTCAACAACCTCGTAGCAGGCAGCTTTGTCCACAAAGGCCTTTCGATAGGTTCTAAGGGCCGGATTGCCTCCGGTATCAGGGGATGATGCCAAAATCGAGGCGGCTCGTGATGGCTCTGCTGAATCAGATGGGCTTCGATGCCATCGATGCGGGCCCACTCTCCGAATCCTGGCGCTGCCAGGCTGGGACGTCACCGTACTGCCCTTATCCAAAGATCCAACAGCTGCCACGCAGGCGCGTCCTTCTATGTTGACTACATGGGCTATCGCACCATGGATGTGACTTCGCATCGCCCGTCCTCGCTATTCAGTTCGCCTACAGCCCGCTCAATGCTTACAGGCTCCTCTCCGGGCATCGAATTCGTTCGCCATTTTCAGTCCACCCTTTACACAGAAACACACAAATGGAAGTCCGACGCCATGGCTGAAATCCAAACCACCAACACGCTCTTTCGCGAATCTTCCGACGTCATCCGCCTCAAGGATGTCTGGTATGCCAGCCGCAACGTGAGTGACATGATATGCCTTCGTGCGCGTATAGCTCATCACCGGCTGGCCGCTCGTCGACACTGACGACGCCTCATCAACGAACGTGAAGGAGTGGTGGAACTATGCAGGCGCAGCCTTCCATCGGCATTCCCGCCCTGTACCTTGTCACCCGCACCGAAACTACTCAGGAGAGCCCGTCTCCCGGAGACTGGACTTACCTCGCCGCTATCTGGCGGCGCTACATAGTCCTACTGAAGATTGAGCCAAAAGGTACTCCGGCGCAATAACTAAAGCTGTGACGCCTGATGTGTCTGCTGGATTGGGGGATCGACTTGTCCACCTATTTGCGTAACTCGGACCCCCATCGTGCGTGAACTCTTCAGGCGCCGATCATCGCCCAAGCGGGAAGTAGTCCAATTTGGGATTGGGGAAGGGTAAACGACAAACCGACTAGAGCCAAAAAATTGCGACGGTGGATGCCTGCTGCACCTCCATCGGCACCTCCGATTCGAGAACAACACTTGGCGCCGCATTCCAATGAACCTGTGCTGTGTGAGCGCTCAGTTATCGTGGCACGTGGCAAGCACGCGGACCCCACGAGAGTCTGTCATACGCCGAACTCGGCTCGCGCAGGAGGTGGCGCACGTAGGGCCACACTGCCCTTTATGCTGACAAGTCTAACCATGCTAAGGCGGCATTCGACTCAAACGGACTAGATGACCTCGAGCTTTTCGGCCGGAACTTTCATGGCCATTTCCTTGTCGATGCCGAGATGCGCCTTGAGCATTTCGCTGGGCACGCGGCGCAGCCACTGGTTCAGCGACACATCCAGGAAGCGATCCGATGCGAAAGCTTCGAGGAAAACGAGGTCGTATCGTCCGTATTTTCGATGTAGTGCGGCGCGTTCGACGGTACATAGCCAATATCGTTGGCACTGAAGTCCATCGTGCGCGCATTATTGTGGGGAAAGCACGCCGCCATCCGACGTTGCCTGCGATCCGGAACTGCCACTCGGACGCCTGTGGCTGCCAATGCAGCTCCCGCATTCCGCCGGGTTTGATGGTCACGAGAGCGGCGGCAACATGCGTTGAAACCGAAAGCTTCGCGAGTCCACGACGCGAACCTCGCCACCCTTCGTGCTCTTGGTAGGAGCCATCGACTTGAGATGGAAGGTGTACTGACCATCCGTGAGTTGTCCGCCCCTATGTCAGCCTTGTCGATATCGAGCGACGGAGGCAACGCCTGGGAAGATGTAAACCGGACTCTCGGGAAGTTATTGATGACGCTCAACGGGAGTCCCGTGTTCTTGGCGATCGCCTCTGGCGGCGTATGCGCCCTCCAGGCCGACAACAGCATCGTGGCGTCTTCGGAGAAGTTGCCCTGCGGAAAGACCAGCAGAAACTACGTTCCGTCCGGCCCAAGGTCCTGGATCGAACGTGTAGCAGTGCTAAGTATTAGCGTCTTGCGCTAAAGCGTTGATGAGGCGCAATGCAGTAATGCCCAGAGGGTCTGAAAGGGAATACTCCACATACGGCCTTCTGGCGTTCCGATCGATACGGACGATCAGGCCAGCACTCTCCAACTCGCACAAATATGGTGTCAGCTCTTTCTTTAAAGCCGGAGGAAGCATTTTGCGTAGCTGACTCAATCGAACGGGGCCATGCTGGGAAGGACATTCTTGCCCTCGGACTCTCCATCTGGCCAAACTCCGCAGCCTGTTGCGGTAAAGACTGCTGGCTGATCCATGAACCCTGATCGGTGAACCCAAAACCCTGATCTTCAGGCGGCTGCCACAACTCTACCCGATTTTCCTTTCGGACCGGTGAACCAGTCGAAGCTGCCTAGCCGGCGCATTCGCACTTGGGATGAAGCCGAACAGAACGTAGAAGTATGGTAGTGCTAGTCGGCCATCTAACCCTCTCACACCACGCAAGATAAAGGACGTTATCAATGCACTCACCGACAGTAAGGGCACGTTGCGAGAATGACAGCCAGATCAAGACGTTTCTCGATCGGAAGCTGGCTCGGACTTGCTCGAGTAGATAATCGGATTGATGGGTGAGGCGAGTACGTCGCCGACATTTAGCCCAGGCGCCCACTGTTCCATGTCGAGGATGTGGTTCTTGTTCTTGGGCGCGATGAGGCGGATATTCTCGTCCGCGTAGATGATGGTCATTACCTCGCGGGGACGATCGGTGGTGTTCGGGCCGGCACGGTGAAAAGTCCATCCGGAATGAAAGCTGACATCGCCAAGGGCAAAAGTGCCCTCTTCCATGCTGAAGCAGTTCAGCACCTGCTTGAGCGTCATTTCGCTCTCATCGCTGATCTCCAGATCGCGCCCCGCCTGAAAGCGATGGCTCTTTTCGCAGAAGGCGAGAGGCCCCATCGAAAGCGGCGTGTCCTGCAGCGGGACCCACACAGTGGTGGTCTTGTCGCTGTCCAGGGGCCAATAGTATTGGTCCGCGTGCCAGGGCGTGATACCGCCGCCCGCCTCTTTGTAGAGCGCCTGGTCATGGTAAATGCGGACTCCCGAGACCTCCATCAACTCGGCAGCGATGCGAGCCAGTCGCTTGCCGAATACGAACTCCCTCACTCCCGGCGACTGTGTCCACAGATTCATCACCTGCAGGAAGGCTTTCCCGTAGGTTGTGCGACGCTCCATCGGGAGTGCGTCGCGCGAAAACTCGGCGACGCGCTCATGGATGATCCCGCGGTAGTGCTCCAGCACTTCGGGGGCGAGCACCTGCTTGAGCTTGATGTAGCCATTCTCCCGGTAGAAGTCGATCTGCGGGCGAGTAAGTTCGAAGGGCTCGTCGAGAGCGCGCTGCAGTTCGTTCGGATTGATTTCAGACTGAACAGGCATGCCTATTTCCTTTCAGAAGCGAACCTCCTGCGCCGAGCCATCATAGTCGATAGTCCGGCCTTCGGATGATACCGTCTCTCCCGTTCCATGCTGCGGATCGACCAACACGATCAAGAACTCGCGATGGGTCTTCATCCACGGGAAGCGTCCCTGGCGCGATTCGAGAGTAAGAATCCGGGCCTTATCGTCCCAGTGCATGCCGATCCAGGCACAGAGCTTCTTCTCGTAGTCATAGGAGACGCCGTCGTCTTCATACATCCGGAAGGCTCCATCGGTGCCGGGATAGATGCGCAGCTCAATCGGGCCGTCGGGATGCTGATCGCTGTACTCGGACTCCGGTCCCAAGGGAACGATGCTGCCAGCGCGTACATAGAGCGGCATTACGTCGAGCGGGGTGGCGCGCTGCACCTCCTGGCCGCCTCCGGTGCGCTGGCCCGTCCAGAAGTCGTACCAGTCCGTACCCCGAGGCAGGTAGACGTGGCGCGAGGCGGCTCCGGCGTCAGTGACGGGCGCGACCAGTAGCGATGGACCCAGCATGAACTCATCGCTGATGTCGAGCGCCTTCGGGTCTTCGCGAAAATCAAAGGGCAGCGCCCTCATGGGGGTATAGCTCTCGAAAGTGGTTCGTGCCCCGAGGGTGTAAATGTAGGGCAGCAGCCGGTAGCGAAGCCGGTCGTAGAGGGTCAGGATCTTCTGCGCCTCGGGGCCATAGGACCAGAGCTCGTTCTGGTGGTTCACCCGGGTGCCATGTGCGCGGAAGATGGGACAGAAGGAACCATACTGAAACCAGCGTATGAAGACTTCCTGATAGGCAGGATCGGTCGTGTCGCCGCCAAGAAAGCCCCCGATATCGGTCGTCCAGTAGGGCAGTCCGGTCATCGAGTAGTTCAGGCCGGCGGGAATCTCACGCTTAAGGGTGATGAAGTTGGTGGCAATATCGCCCGACCAGGCTGCTGCCGCGTGATGCTGCATGCCGGCAAAAGCGGAACGGGTGAGAATGAATACCCGCTTGCGATCGGTAGCCGCGCGCTGGCCGTCGTAGATCGCCTTCGTAGTCATGAAGGGGAAGAGATTCGCGTAGCGGGATCCGTTGCCCATGGCGGTGTGCGCGCCGGCGAGCAGTGATCCGTGCTCCTCTCCGTAGGCATCGGAGGGCTCGGTCGAGTCAAGCCAGAAGGCATCGACACCAATCTCGTAAAGGGATTTGCTGGCCTGCCGCCAATAGGTCTCACGCCCTTGGGCGCTGAAGGGATCGTAGAGCCGGGAGCCGGGAACAAAGTCCGGAAGCTGGTTGACGCCCGGCCCGATGAAGAGTCCCTTCTTCTGCATCTCGTCGTAGTTGGCGCTGCGTGGCTGGAAGATGGGCCATATGGAAACCATCAGATGAATATGCTCGTCGTGGAGGGTGCGCACCATGGCGGCAGGGTCGGGGAATGCCGGGATAAAGGTCCGCGAGCCCAGCACTGTTTCCCATCCCTCATCCAGGACGATGTTGTCGAGGGGAATATGGAGCTGGCGATACTTCTCCGCGACGCCGAGCAACTCCGGCTGGCTTGAGTACCACAACTTGCATTGCCAGTAACCATAGGCCCAGAGTGGGAAGAGCGGAGCATCGCCAGTGAGCCGGCGGTAAGCGGCAATAATGGTGTCAAACGAAGGCCCGTTCACGAAGAAATAGTCGATGGCTCCAGCCACGTTCGAACTCATGGCGAGCACCGGCTGGAAGCGATTGTTCCAGCGGGTCACCGAGGCGTTATTCCAGAAGACGCCATAACCCTTGGAAGAGAGGAAGAATGGAATGGAGATGTTGGTGTTGTCCTGCGACAGCTCCATCTCGAGATTTCGCTGATTCAGCAGCCCGTTCTGATGCTGCCCCAGGCCATAGAAGCGTTCTTCTGGTGTTAGTGCGAACCAGACCGAGGCGCGGTTAGTCGCGAGCCCGTCGGTGGTCACCGGCTTGATTTGCCGAGGCATGGGGAAGTCAGACTCGCGCAGCAGCTCTTTGCCGTCAGGAGTACGGAAGCTGACCGCGCCGCTCTTCCTGCTTACCGCTACGGTCAGATCCGGCATCGTGATAACGATGGCCCTGGCGTCATCCTGCAGATGAAATGGCACCGTGGCGCAACTCGCATGCTGCATGTATGGATTCGAGAGATCGGCAATGGTCGGGGAAAGCGAAAAGATGACCCGCGCCATGTTGGGAGTGCACGGCTGGATGCGCAAGACGCCCTGTGCAAAGCGGATATTTACGCCGGACGGGTCCTGCTGGACGCTACTGATGGTCAGACCATCGCTGGGCTGGGCGCTCAGTGCGCGTGTGAACATTACGGCGGCTAATAACCACCCGGCCTTTCCAATCGTGCGTATTTTAGGGCGTAACTTCGTACAGCCTGTGTCGTGGCCTGCCGCAAAACTCATCAAACCTCCTGAATCATACAAATGCTTGTCCGCGGTTCCATAGAGCCCTGCCTGGGGCCTGGAGAACCTTGCCCCGCCTGACAAAGAGCCAGCGCTTTCAACGCATTCAGAACGCGCTTGTCAACAAAACGCCCTCCGCGATGCTTCCGCCAAGGTGAGATACGGTACGGAGCCTTGCTATCGGGTACAAGCGTCTCATTCCTTTGGAGAAGCTGTCGACGTAACATACGTTGCGTAAGGGCGGTCACTCCTTCTAGCGCCACGCGCACGCCATTCTGGAAAGCGTAAAATGAAGGCTGGACAAATGCAGGGTATAGACGGCTTGTTCGATCAGGCCGTTCGCCTCAGGCGCATCCTCCCACGATGCCCTGAGATTGTGGCACGGCCGCCGCACCCATGTGGTCCAGCGACTAGCGGAAGAGACAGATGGCATATGCAGAGAACACCGTAGCGGCTGACCAGGCGGCAGCCGATGTCGATCCAGTTATAGTCCGCAAGGCCCTGGACGAGATACTTCACAGCGCTCCCTTCCGCACCAGCAAACAATGTCAGGACATGCTCCGCTACGTGGTCGAGCACAGCCTCAGGCATGAGCAGGAGTCTTTGCGCGAGCGTGTCATCGGCACGGAGGTTTTCAGCAGGAGTTCCGACTACGACACCAGCGAAGATCCGGTGGTAAGGGTGCGGGCTGCCGATATCCGCAAGCGGCTGGCGCAGTATTACCAGAGCGCGGCGCACAACGGCGCCCTCGTTCGCATTGAGATTCCCTCCGGCTCCTACCGGGCGCTTTTCGAGTTGCTTCCTCACGAGAGCGCAGCGCCGGCTGCTGGGCACGAAACGGATCACGCGCTTTCCCCGATTGCGCACGTCCAGCCAGCGCCTACGGTGGTGCCGATCGCGGAGCCGCAGCGGGAAATCTCCTATCCAAACTACTGGAATAGGGCGATTTGGGTGACCGCCGTGCTGCTCGGAGTGGCGATGCTGGGGTGGTTCTCGTACCGCAAGTTCTATGCCTCGCACCAGAGTACGCTCGATCTCTTCTGGGCTCCCGTTCTCAGCAATTCGAGGCCGGTCCTGATCTATGGGGGTGCAAATGCGGTGTACCATCTGTCGAATAGCTTCCTCGATCGTTACCGCAAAGAGCACCACCTTGAGAATCAGGGTCCGGAGTTCTTCCCTGAGTTTCAGCCGGGCGAGAAGATCGATGCCCATGATCTGATCCCGGTGACGAACACCAGCGCGGACGCTCAGGCCTGCGCCGATATGGTGTCGTTGCTCACCCGCTACCAGCGCCCATTCGAACTCCGCTACGGCTCAGATGTTGTCGTCGACGACGTACTACACTCGCCGACAATACTGATCGGCGCTTTTAACAATACCTGGACCCTGAATATGACCAGTCCGCTGCGCTTCCGGTTTAAGTACGGCGACCGGATTGAAGACACGTGGGGCAAGACGAAGGGCTGGTCGGAGCTAAAGCTGCCGAACGGAGATATGACAGATGATTATGCGGTCATCTCGCGCCTGCTCGATCTTCAGACCGGCAGGGTCCTTATCACGGTGGCGGGCATCGGCTCCTTCGGCACGGAGAAGGCAGCCGAGTTTGTTACCAATCCCCGCGAGATGGCGGAGTTAGAGCAAAGTGCTCCAACGGACTGGCAGAAGAAGAGCATGCAGGTGGTCCTTCATGTGAGAGTCGAGAACAGGACTGTTGATACCGCGAATGTGGTCGCCACTCAGTACTGGTAACCGGGGCTACTCGGACAAGGCCTTTCCCGACTGAACAATGCGGATGTCGTGATCTGTAAAGGTAGCGTGCGCCGTCGAAACCTCGACCTTTTGCATGTGGCAGGTGACGCAATGCGACGTGCTCACGCTGCGGCAGCTGGCGGGTGGAATCTTCGCTCGCGTGTTGCGCGCTCCGGCACTGTGGCACCCAAGGCAGTTCCGGTCATAGCTTGCGGCATTGCGCGCCAGCGGCCGATGCGGGTCGTGACAGGCGATGCAGGTGATGCGGGCGTCTCCGCTTTTGCCCCAGCAGCGGCTCTCTTCCAGCCGATAAGGTTGAAAGCGCACCTCCATGGCCTCGAGGTTCGAAGGCATGCTCATAGCCACGTCAACCCAGATGCGATGACAAGCACCGCAGAAGTCCACCGAAGCAGGCGGCGGCAGCGAGGCCGGATTAAAAATGCCCGACGCTTTGCTCATCGCGCCCGTTTCGCTCGTCTCCCCGCTCATCTCGCGGACGTGCGCTGCGCCGGGTCCGTGACAGGCCTGGCACGTGACGCCGGGCATAGCTTCCATGGGATTGAAGACGGCGGCAATCGTAGACATGGTGGTATGGCAGCCGAAGCATGCCCGCGCCGTCGTCGTGTCGAGCCGGTTGCCTAAGGCTAATTCCTGCGTGGACGGCACGTCCTGGCTATGGCCGGTGGTGATATCCAGGGCGTGGAGCGCGGTGTAATAGCTCACCCGGCCCTCGGTATAGATGCGGTCTTTTTCAAGCAGCCAGGTCTGCCCTACTTCGCCCTCGCCAAACTCCCAGGCGATATTCTCTGAACTCGCATCTTTGCCTGAATCCTTAGCCGCAGTGGCCCCGGCCACCGACAGAGTAGAGCCACTTAGTCGGTCCTCCACGAGATAGGTAAATGTTCCGTCCGCAAAAGCCAGTCGGGGATTGGTCCGGAGCAGCTCGGAATCGGATGCCGGACGCGCTGCTCGATACATCGCAGTGGTTTGCTGGGTGGATGCGACTCCCGCGTGACATTGGTCGCAAGCGTCCGGGGGCGCGTAGGCGGCTTTTGCCGCGCGTCTCCCTTGGTTGGCCACCAGTCGGAGAATTGCACCCGGTCTTGGGTCGCCATGCTGATGTCGGAGGTCTGGGGTTGTGTTTGGGCGTGGATATAGCCACGCCACGCGGCCAGTGACAATAGCAGGACCGAGAGAGCGCTCATTGCCGTGATTCGAACAGCCGTCCGCGTCACGCCCTTTGATCGCACACCTTTCATGCCGACGCTCTTGCGCTCGATGGTGGCGCGATCAGGTGTTCGGTTATCGCCCGCAACGACGCTGCATGGGAACCGAGCCGCAGGAGCTTAGTACCGGTTAGAACGCGAAGTAGCCAGTGTGATGGTTCGTCATATCGATCAGCGGCGCCCATTCTTTGCTGCCCATTACTCTTCAACCCAACAGTGAAAGAATTGCGATTTGAAGCGGTATCTAGTCGACTCAGGCGCTATGGATCGGCGTGCTGACACCCTTCCTGCCGTTGATGGCTTATATGATCGGCCCGTATCTGCTCATTTCGGAACACGCCGTACCGCCGAACTGGGTCTTCGCTCTCGCATCATTTCTTTGCATTTCCGGCGTGTTCCTTCACTCGTCAGCGATGCGCAGAAATTCTTTGTCTTGCCGCTGCGCAAAGGACTGATTCAAGACGGGCTCTTCGCCAGAACACGGAACCCCAACTATCTGGGCGAATTACTGATATATGGCGGATTCGCGCTCGCCTCATGGCACTGGCAGCCGGTCCTGGTGCTTGCTGGATGGTTCGTCTTCTTCTTCCGTAACATGCGCCGGAAAGATAAGTCGATGTCCCGCTATCCCGAATTCGCCGTCTACAAAGATCGGACTGGAATGCTCCTGCCTTCGCTCGGTATCTGCGGAGTAGCCCTAACGAGCACACATCAATGATGTGTTGACGTCCGAATCGCCTTTGCAACCGGTTCAGGGTCGTATCACCGGCTACTCTTCCATTACTGAATAGTAAAGGAAGGGTTGGGCGACAACTGGGGAGCTGCCGGTTCACGGACATATCCCTGGGGATTCCTCAGTCCAATGAGAAGGAGCCCTAACCGGAAAGCCAAATAGCAGATGGTCGATGTGGCCAACATTACGAAAAACTGGTTATACAGCGTAACTCTTTCCCTCTTTGGCGCGAACTAGTGGGTAACCACTGCAACTGTATCGCACGACCTCAACAGGAGACGACTTGCGGGCTCGCGGTGGCAATCCCCTTAGAACCGGAGAGAGAAATGAAGATGTTGCATTACGCAAATGCGCTCGCGTTTGTGCTTGGGACCGTTGCCTCAACTTCAGCACAGGTGGCGACCCCGGCCAAAGCGCAACTTACCCCCGAAACAATGGCTTTGCACCTACGGGCAAAGCGACCGCTTTCCTTCACCACCGCAAAGCTCAACATTTCAAGTGCATCGGATTCTGGCTTCAATTCCGCGCAAGGGTTCGGAGCCTTAGCGCGCGATCAGGGAGAACCGGGCTGCGACTTGTTTCCTGCGCCTGCGAATATCGGCACCAATGTGGGTCTTTCGTACTTCGGGCCCCCGCCTTCCACGGTCAATCAAAGCCTGGTTGGACCTGTGCAGTTGCTCGATACCGGACAAGTCGATGCGACTGCCGGCACGATCACCATTCCTCTGTATAAAGGAACGGTCAAGAGCACAGGCAAGACTGCCTGGTACATCCTCACTGATGTTTCTGATTCGGGGATTGCCGCGGAGCTAGGTCTGAACTTTTCGGCAAAGATGAATAACATTACCACCGCTGCCAGGACCGGTAACCTGGGTCCCGATGGAAACATCATATTTGACAAGGGCACTGTCAATTTCGCTCCGGAACGGAATATCGTTCCCGGACCGGAAGGTGCCGAGTTTCCCCCCACGTCTTTTACGCCCGGCGAGGTCGGGGATGCGAACTACAGCCCCTTCGTTAGAATCGCCAATGGCGGAGGCGTGGTCTACAACGCACCGATGATAGCCTACGGTGTCGATGCAAGCCAGATCAACTTCCCTAACGGCAACGTCGACTATACCAAGGTTCATGACGCGGTCCAGGCGATCGATCCCATCAACATGACCGTCACTTTGGCACTCGTCAACGGTTTCAGCTTCGGCCGCCCGGTGTGGTACATCTCGATGGACGCCAGTATTCCCCTTGCGGCCGCGATCGAGCACAACACGTACGCTCCACTGATGGGTAAGCTTCTGCTGGGCAATGACGACAGCGCCGGAAGCCCGATTGAGCGCATTTTCATCGCCACCAACGGCACGGAAGGTTGCGATAATCCTCAGCGTCAAGGACTCTCGGCTGACCTGAATGATGGGCACAGGCCGAACAACACATTGGGAGGGATTCCGACACTCGCTCTCGATTACAGCCCGGCCTGGGACGCGAACTTGTACACGTGGACTGACGAGGCCATTTCCAAGGGCTATCGCCAGCAACTTCGTGAAGAGTTCCAGATTCTCACCTACGCGCAAGACGGCTTAATCACCGGAGCTTCTGCTACAGCGCCGTTCGGCAGTGCTGGTTTCTCCATCAATTGCCCAATCGTCCAAAGATTGGATTGATTCATAAGACTGTTGCATGCGGGATTGTTCAAACATGACATCGTCAAGTATGAACAATCCCTCCTTTTCATTTCGACAATTCATGAGACGGGCATCTTGCTCCCTTAAGAAGTTCGATCAAAGTAATAATGCCCTGTAACCTTTCTGCAAACCGCTTGTCAGATCGGAATTCCATAGGAGTGTTACCTCGTCATGTCCGATTATGCCCATCCAGCCCAAAGGGCCGCCAGATTTCACTTCAGTCGAGCTTGGGGAGCCTTTCTCGTTATCGCCTGTTCTTTCTTCCTCGGCGGGTCCGCCTCCGCGCAGACCCCTACCGTAGGTGCAAAGGCGCCTGACTTCACGCTCTCGACACCAACAGGAAAGAGTGTCACGCTGTCGGCCGAGCAGAGCAGACACTTTCTTGTGCTCGTGATCCTGCGAGGTTTCCCCGGCTACCAGTGCCCCTACTGCGTTAAGCAGGTTCATGATTTCGCGGAGCACGCCTCAGACTTCAAGGCAAAGAACACGAGGGTGCTTTTGGTGTACCCGGGACCACCGGCCGATCTCGATCAACATGCGAAAGAGTTCCTCGAGAAGCAAGCTGAGTTACCGTCCAATATTGTTCTTGTGACCGATCCCGACTATAAGGTCACCAATCTCTATGGACTGCGTTGGAATGCGCCCCAAGAGACGGCTTACCCATCGACGTTCATTCTCGATAAAAAAAGCATGGTCGTATTCGAGAAGATTAGCCACAGCCACGGTGATCGCTTGTCCGCACAGGATGCGCTGGATCACCTTTCCACGAATTAACGGGGGGCTGCGCCGAGAAATTCCACAGATTCAGAAAATTCTCAAAACCAAAAGAGGCGCGAAAGCGCCTCCAGTTAGAAGCCGGGACTTCAGTCCCCGGAATTAAAAACCTTCGCCGCAGGCGACCAACTCACTGCCGCAGGCCGGAGCACACAGGCAAACCTGGAGCGACCTCTCATCGAGCCGCAGGGGCAGGCCAGTATTAGATGCGATCTCGGTGCCAGGTACGTTGGGTGTCGCCCCTTAACAGATAACAGCCTGCCGAGCGTGTAACCAAAGAGCTCCCGGAACATCACATTGCTGGGAACAGCCTCCTCGACATTGAAAGGGGCACTCTATGTTTGATATGAGAAACATCACTCTGCTGAAGAAGCTGGATGAGAACGCACCTGAAACGATGAAAGCCTTTTGGGCTTTCGACAAGGAGGCGTTCAAAGCAGGGTCTATTGATGCCCTGCACAAGCAATTGATGGCCGTGGCGGTCGCGCTCACGACTCAGTGCCCATACTGCATTGAATTGCATGTAAGAGCTGCGCGCCAAGCGGGTGCGACCGACCAGATGATGGCGGAAACTGCGGCGGTCGCAGCTGCGATGCGGGCCGGAGCGGCCATTACACACGCAACTCATTTGTTCAAAGAGTGATGAGGCTTGATCACCGGATTTTCCAGCCGGAACGGCTTTCGGAAACTCTAGTTTTCTCGATCAACTGTCCGATTGTTCAATGGCTCGACTGATCCACAAGACTTCGTCTTCGAGCGCGCTCACCGCCTCCCCTTTTCTCAGCACAGGGGAGCGCCGGAAATTAGATGGTGACGGAAAGCCTGCGATGAAGGCTGTTACTACGATCAGCAGTCCTCCTTGTGGCCTGGTTATTGTTGGCAGTGAAGACAGGGCGTCGTTGTCGCTTGTCCTGGAATCGCTGATGTCCGGCTATCAGCAGGCGGACGAGGAGGCGGCCAGGGCACTCATCGAAAGGGTCAGCCCGCTACTGCTTCGCTATTTTTGGGCTCATGTCTCCCACCGGAGATTCGCCGACGACCTTTTGCAGGACACATGGATGCGAGTCCACAAGGCTCGCCATACCTATCGGAGAGGTGAACCCGTCCTCCCTTGGATCTTTGCCATTGCACGGCACGCAGGCCAGGACAACTATCGCAGGGCGCGTCGTGTGGAGATCCGTGAGACGCAAGTGGACGTTCTCCCGGAGATCTCCGTCTCCAGCTCCAGCGGCCCGCGAGATGTCCCCGACATGGACGCAATTCTCGCTGAGTTGCCCGCGAGCCAGCGTGAAGTTATCGTGATGCTCAAGGTTTCTGGAATGACAATCGAGGAGATTGCACGCGCCACCTCATCGAGTGCCGGTTCGGTCAAACAAAAAGCACATCGCGCGTACCGCAAACTGCGTCTCCTTCTTACCAAGGGAATGATAAGACAGTGAAGCCCGACGATATCGACAAAGTCCTCGCTCAGGCCGCCGATCGCGCGCTCCCGCCAGGTGCTGGCCACGACGCAAAGAAACGCGTTGAGCGCGCGATTCTGAATGACTTGCACCCGGTCCAACCGCTTGCACCTTCATGGGTGTTCACGGTCGTTTTTGCGTCCCTTTTCGCGGGCATTAGCGTTGGCGTTGCATCGATTCTGGGCATGCACGGAATTCGCGTGCTCACTCCCGGTCAGCGCTTTCTCATCTTCCCCACGCTCTTGGCGGCCGCATGGTTCGCCGCAGTCGGATGCACCCGCGAGATGCGTCCCGCTGCCGGTTCCCGCCTCGGCGCACTGACGCTTATCCTCTCAGCATCCGTCCTCACTGGCCTGTTCTCGCTGATTTTTCACGGTTATAGCACTCAGAATTTTGTGCCGGAAGGTGTCCCGTGCCTGGTTATCGGATTGGGTGTGGCGATCCCTGCGGCTCTGATGATCGTCTACATCCTGCGCCGCGGGTATGTAACGGACTGGAGTATGGCAGGCCTTGCGGCCGGTGCACTTTCCGGACTCACCGGTCTCGGCATGCTTGAGTTGGATTGCCCCAACCTCAAGGCCATCCACGTCCTGACGTGGCATGTCACAGTACTGGTTGGCAGCGGACTCCTT